>JAABUS010000458.1_pt1 | contig 104162 bp, 86 predicted proteins | sample 5560161 | NCBI WGS metagenome assembly JAABUS01 (sample SAMN10711885, study PRJNA513376) | rock metagenome | isolation source: Antarctica rocks | place: Antarctica: Victoria Land, Trio Nunatak nord | collected 2016-01-04
CAAATGGGGCATGCATGCGCGCATACATGGGCCATATATGGGGGCATATATGGGCCACATGGGAGCAGCAATGGGGCATACATGGGCGCATATATGGGCCACATGGGAGCAGCATTGGGGCATATATGGGCGCATACATGGGCCATATGGGGGCAGCAATGGGGCATGCATGCGCGCATACATAGGCCATATATAGGGGCATACATGGGGCATGCATGCGCGCATATATGGCCATATATGGGAGCAGCCCTATAGGGAGAGCAGGGAGGAAGGGAACAGCAGGGAATCCCTTCCCTTCCCTGGCAATCCCTGCCCCTTCCCTTCCACTCCCTTCCCTGTTCCGCAGCGTAGTAACAATAAGTACCCCCTAGGCGTATAACTACTTATTATAGAACCGAGGTATAAGAGGACTATTCTTAGGAAGATAATATTATAAAGTAATAAATAAAAGAGTAATCTACGCTTAATATTAATTATACTAGTAAATAGAGCCAGGATTAGTAGTAAGAGGATTACTATAAGTAATAAATAAAACGAAATAACCGGTTACTAGGTAATTATTATCGATTCGCCTAAATAAATCGAGTACCGTATTTATAAGGAGTCGTTCTTTTTTAAAAATATACTATATACGTACTTTAAAAGTTAAAGTTTAGGTAGGAACCCTATAAAAGTCTTTTACCCTAGATATTTAATTATAAATACTATATAGAAGAGTAAATAGCCTTTAGTAATAAACGAGAATATAGAAATCTATTACTAGATTAAAACGAATAACGAATTACTAAAATAGAAACTTATTATTAAATTAAACTACGACTCTTCTAAAAATACGGGAATAGGATAAACGTTTAGGAAATACTAGTACGCCGGTATTCGGGTCGGCCTAGACTTTAAAATTAAAATAGAAAAGAGTTATAAAGATACTAGTTATAAAGTAATTATTATTAACTATAAATTTATAGTATACTTCCTTTTAAAAACTAGAATTCGTACTATAATAACTTTACTCTAAGTTACTAGTATTAATATTAACCGCTATATTATTTCTAAATATATCGTCACCTCTTTATACTTCCCCGGGAAAGATAAGAGTGGTAATAAAATAATAACCGAAACCGCCTCTAGGGAAGTCCATATTATAGATAATTTTAAAGTAAATATATTTATCGGTATAAACGTTATAGCCCTTAAAGGAATTAATATACTAGTATCTCGTTAAATAGCCTATATCGGTAGCTACGATATAGAGTACCCTATCGACGTTTATTTAAAGAGAGTAAATATAAACCGGCCGGTATATACTACGAAAATAAGAGTTATCCCCCTATAAATTATTATAATTATTAAAGTTTATAAACTTGATCTACTAGTATGAGACTATTTCTTTAAACCGGTAGATACTAACCTATATCTCTTTACCGGAATCGTTAACGATAGAATAAGATTAGTATTTATAAAGAATAAGATAAATAAGATCGTTAAAATCCTAAGAAATATAAGGCTTGGCTAGGTACTAGAGGTTTAATTTAATAACTACTATAATATTACTATAGGCGATAACGACGTTCGCGAGCTCGTTATATAAAGGCCTCTTTAAGAGTATAAAGAAACTTTTATTAAAAACGTTTTTAATAATATAGTTACCGTTAGTATTAATTTATTACTTCTTAAATAACCTTTAAAGGGTAAAGAGGTAAAAAATCTAACTAATTCCTAACCTTTTATTCTATTAATAGAGGTAATTATTTCGGTAAAGGATAATATCCTCCTAAACAATATCATTATTCATAATAAATAACCGGAGTTAATAAAGGTTATTAATTAATTCTCTATACTCTAGGTAGAAGGAGGCTTTATTAATATTCTAGAAAACGAATAAATACGTATATTACTTCGCGCCGACTAGGAAGATAAAGTACTTAAAATAATATATATTTATCCTATAAATAACGAGAGCCGGAAGATTATTAACGAAACCTTTAATAAACTATATATTTAGGGACGGTTTAAATAGACGATATAAACTACTTTATTTAGTTTCCTAGTCTTCGTTATTTAGACTATAAGATTAGACGGTATTAAGAAGAACCGTACCGTTATTAATATTCGAGGTTTAAATATTATAGTTATAGTAGACGTCTACTATTTACCTCTATAGAATAATATAATTAACACCGTTAAGAGTTATTGTTAAATTACCGTTATCGACGCGGCTAGTTTCTTTTATTAATAACGAGTATACCTTGAGAATAAATATAAACTCACTATTATATTATACCGCGGCCAGGAGACTTTTAATATTATAATAATAGAATTTAAGAACTCGTTTACGTACGTATAATAGTAAATAGACCGGATCCTATATATCTATAAAGTATTCGCCCGAGTATATATTAATAATATTATAGTATTCTTTTAGACCCTCGAGGATTATATTTAGTACCTATATATAGTATTTTTCTTATTCGTTAAATTTAATATTTTAGTTAACCCTAAAAAGGCGTTTATCGGTTATCCGTTAATTATACTATTTAACTAGAAAGTTAACTTATTCGGGCTATTAACTTCTAAAGAAAAATTTATAATTATTAAATAACTAGTTTTTTCTTAAACGCTAGTAGTATTTAAAATATACCTAGGAATAACTAGTTAACTAAAAGATTATATTAAAGATTATACTACTCTAACTAGGCCTTTATAAGATAAGAAAACCGCGTTATTAAATAAAATACCCCCTATAGGCGCTTAACGATAGGAATATATTAAAAAAACTAGTTTTAAATCACTTTCCCTATAAGAGATCCGTTCGTTTAAAGTTATTTAGAATACTCTTTCCAAACCTTTCTTTCTATATTACTTCGATGATAAAAAGGAATTATTTATCGACCTTAATATTAATAAAGAATTCGGTTATAAGGTTATAGTTTATTATATTATAAGAGAGTTAAAAGACCCTTATCCCGACCGGAAATAAATTTAGTCTATCCTTTTCCTTAGCCGACTCTTTAAGAATATAGAAATATACTATTAACCTACTAAAATAAAACTAATAAGAATAGTATAAGTACTTATTAAAATTAAATATATAGTCGAATTAGCCTTTAAGACGGTCGTTTATATTAATTATAAAACTACGTTTAGTATAGTTAAATAAATAAATATAACTATCTTATCTATAGTAAAGACTAATTTACGTATCGTACGGACCTTAGATTATATCTAGTGTTTTTAAAATATAGAGATCTATTATAAACCTAGCGTTAAATATATAGTACTAGACACTCTATCCCGACTATAGTAGAAGAATATAGTTAGGGACTTTTTAGAAGGCGAGCTAGATATACTTTAAGTATATATATATAAGGTTTATATACTAATAGAAATAAATATATAATTTAAATAAGAATTACTTTAAGGGTACTAGAATAACGACTTTTAAACTAAAATAAATTATATATTTAATTATAACGTAGAAACTAGCGAGGACGCCGTAGATCTTCTTTTTTCGAAGGGGAATAACGGTTTAATATAATATACTAATAATTTAACTATTAATCGAGTATATATACCGGAGCGTTTATATATACCTTCTTTATATATTAAAACTTTATTTAACGTCGTATATTCTAACTTATATATAGGAAGATATAAATATTATAAAATAATAACTAGGTACTAGTATATATATAAATTAAATAAGAAACTAGGGGAGTATTTATAATATTATTTATAATATTAATTATTTAGTACTCCTAGGTATAAGTCTTATAAAATATTATAATTTATTCTTACACCGCCCTTTTCTTTTTATATAATTTTTATCGATTTTATCCTAGCCTTACCTCTTTCATAGGAAAGATTCGATAATATTATAACTATTATATATAAATTCTCCCGAAAAGTAACCGCGATTCTAAGAAAGTTAATATAGAAAGTAGAGTAATAAATAGATATACTTTTACGTCGTTTATATTTAATAAACTAGGGTATTCCGAAAGTTATTCTTTCCGACCGCGACCGTAAATTTATAAATACCCTATAGAAGGCTTTATTTAATAAGTTTAGGGTAAATTTAATATTCTCTACCGCCTATTATCTATAAACGGATAGATTAAGCGAGCGTATAAATTAGATTATTAAAATTATATTACGATTCTGGATCGCTACTTTATAAAACTTTAAAACCTAGGAAAAAGTACTACCTTTTATAATTATATAATATAATAATATATTTTCCTAGCCTATTAAATATACCCTAAATAAAGTAATTTTCAATTTCACTATTAATAACGCGTTAGACCTAGGAAGTTAAAAGAATAATATTTTACTAAAAAAACTAATATATATTTAAACTTCGGATATAATTACCTTTATTTAAATATATAATAAAGAGTATTATAATTATATTTATTACTTTTAATACTTCCGTAAAGAGGACTAGGTCTTACTACGTTTATATAAAGATTATAATATTCCGGTAAATAAATTTACTAGTCGTAAATACGGTTAATAAATAACTAGTTTATTTAAGATTTTTAACTATATCGATAGGCTCGTATACCGCCTTAATATCCCGGAAAATTAAAAAATTTATAACGTATTTTTAATAGTATAACTAGAGTAATACCTACTACTAGATTAGGACCTTTTTAAATATCTACGACCTATGAACTCTAAAGTAATAAAAACCGAGCGAGACGACTTAAAGCTAGAATAAGAACTAGAGTATATTCTCGACAGCCGCGTTATTAAAAAGGGGAAGAGTTACGTTACCGAATACCTCTTATCCTAGAAAGGCTAGGGATCTATATAAGACCGTTAAATAAATATTAAAAACGTTTTCGCGGACGAACTTATTAAGGAATACGAATAATAAATTAGATATTAAACTAAATTCTTCTTCTAGGGTCGATAATTCTAAAAGTATAATTATATTTCTCTTTTACGTTATCGCTCTTTACCTACTCTTATTAGGAAATAATTATTATATTAAATCTACTTATCGAGCTCTATTTAGAGTACGGGTATTACGATAATATTAAGAGAGTATTATACCGAGAATTAATAAAACTACTTCTTAATAGTTTTAAATTATTCGTTTAGTCGTACGTAGAGTTATATAACCCGAATATCTTAATAATATATTACTTATATATTTCTTTATATAGATTTAGGTATATACCCCTCGTTATTATTATTTCTTAACTAAATAATATATTTATAAGGGAAAGAACTTTAGATAATATATTAATTATATAATTATTTAGTCGAATCGGGACTAGCTCCGCGCTAAAATAATTTTAATTCTGAAAGTATCGTTAAACGACTTTCCCTAGTTAGTTAGATTTATATTAAGACCTTATTTTTCTAAAAATACACTCAGGGCCTTAGTCCTTTAGTACTAATACTTTTATAACGCCACACGCATACGCCCCTATTTCATTAATATCATGGCTTCTACCGCTAGCTGCCTACGTTATCCCTATACCCCCCTATCGCCTTACCTCGTTATCGCGATTTTAACTCTAAGCTTTACGGCTCTACGTTAAGCTTTAAGGCTCTACGGGCCTACCCGTAATCGGTTGATAATTTAGAACATATATTTCTTACTTATTTACTTCTACATATAGACGCGACTTACGTCATTACTTACGATACCCCATATAAGCGTGTCAACGAGGGCGTTGACTTCTTTCTTTTAAAAGGGGCGATTTGTCACGGGGTAGACTTTAGCAGGAGTGTTACCATAAATATCTACCAAGACGGCGGGCTGAGCCCTACCGCTAGCCCTATCGGGACTAGGGTGATACTAGGATTCTGGCATATCAGGGCCAAATCCTCCATAGAATAATCAACATCTTTCACACCACTTACTATTATACTGACCCCGTGTCAGCCGAGTAGTATACTCAGGAAGGTCTCTCGATATTTGTCCGAGATTACGCGATCTCTTTCGATTCAAGAAGAGTGCTCAACCTGTTGGGCTTCGTCTTGTTTCTCGCTCTTCTCTCGTGCATCTTCGCGAGATGTTCAGACTCTCCTACATCGTTTTCTTGAAGCAAGCCCAACTCAAGAGTCGAGCAGCTGCGAGTGGCCTAGTGACAGCAAACAGGTCGATGAATGTACATCGATTTTGAGCTCCATGCCGACATTTGGTTTGCCGAAGTAGGGCCGAATGATCTAACCTACTGTGGGACTGCACGGATACTTTACCCAAACCTTTTGCGAAAAAGCTGAATATCTCAACGACAAGAGAACTTGAGGTGAGATACTCCACTACAAGGCTGTAGACAAGCTATTTGTCTTGACCTGTTTGACCAAGAGCTTAGTTAGAGGGCCTCAACGACCCTCTTCTCATTGAGCCGTCGGACTTTCCCGGCACAATGTCTTGGCAGTCAACAAAATGAATGTCGAAAGGCTTGCAAGCGACATAGTAGTTGCACCTCGCTACATAACAGCTTTTTTGGGCTCTTCTGGCCATGGCCCCTACTCCAATATCCCCATCCACCTTCGCCACCACCCAACTCACCCTCCTCGCCGCCGAACAAACTGCCGAAACCTCCTCCAACGCCGCCCTCCTCTCCTCACTCGTCCCCACCACCTTAGCACGCGCTGGTCTCGCAATCATAAACCTCGTAGTCTCGTCCCAGCGTACCGGCCTTGGCGGAAAAACAGTCCTCGAGCTCGAACAAGACCATGCTATTGGCAACGACGGCGTGGTGGGCGAGCACGGGATCAGGGTGGGAGATATCGTGAGGGTGGGAGAGCAGCCGAAGGGCGGGGAGAGGAAGAAAGAGAAGAACAGTATGGAGAGCAGAGGCTGTGAGGGTGTGGTGGTAAGGGTGCAGACTAAGGGGCTGCAGGTCGCGCTGGGAGATGGTAAAGGGGAGGAAGGGGGAGTGGGAGGGAGGTTGTGGGTGTGAGTATGTTGCAAGATTCATGTTTTATGTGCGATGGTTGGATCTTGCAGAAGACGTGCTGATTATAGTGTGGCTAGGTAGTGTCAAATTGGCCAACGATGTCACATACAAGAGGTAACGCTATCTCGAATCGAGGGCAAGGCTTCCGATGCTGATTAGTATCATAGAATGCACCAAACGATGGAGAGATTCAAGAAAATGGAAGAAAGAGACCATACCACACTTGTTCGGATACTGTTCGGATTAGGCTCGCCCACCCCAGTCCAGCATGATTTCGAGAAAACCGAGTTCTTCGATGAGGCCCTCAATGACTCTCAGAGGGACGCCATACGTTTCGCTCTAGGTTCGAGAGAAGTTGCTTTGATACATGGTCCTCCAGGAGTAAGCCAACCCCATCAGCGGTCGAACATGCAAGAGCTAAAGCAAATCAGACAGGCAAAACATACACTCTCATAGAGCTCATCCTACAGTTGGTGCAGCGCAAGCAACGGATTCTAGTATGCGGACCATCAAATATATCTGTCGACAACATTGTAGAGCGGCTTGCACCTCACAAATTGCCAATCATTCGATTAGGCCATCCAGCACGACTGCTCCCATCTGTCCTGAATCACTCTCTCGATATCCTGACACAGACATCAGAAGCGGCTAGCATAGTCAAAGATGTGCGCAAAGAGATGGACGCCAAACAAGCCAGCATAAAGAAGACTCGCAACGGCAGGGAGAGGAGAGCCATCTATACTGACATGAAAGACCTGCGAAAAGAATACCGAGAGCGAGAAAAGCAATGCGTGGCCACGCTTGTTGGAAGAAGCAAAGTTGTCCTCGCAACTCTCCATGGCGCTGGAGGTTTTCAGCTTCGGAACGAGCAATTCGATGTGGTAATCATTGACGAAGCTAGTCAAGCACTGGAAGCCCAATGCTGGATTCCCCTCCTCTCCGCCACAAAGGTAGTTCTCGCAGGCGATCATTTACAACTCCCTCCTACCATCAAATCAACGGCTTCCAAGCCGAAGGCTGAAAAAGACACGACCGACTCCAAAGCGCCATCAAGCCTCGAAACAACTCTTTTTGACCGCCTCCTTACCCTCCATGGGCCCAGCATAAAGCGTATGCTAACAACCCAATACCGCATGCACGAGAAGATAATGCGTTTCCCCTCGGACGAAATGTACGAATCCGCTCTCCTCGCCGCGCCAAGCGTAGCGAACAGCTTGCTCACGACCCTACCCTACCCAGTCGAAGAGACAGACGACACCATAGAGCCACTCGTGTTCTACGACACCCAAGGTGGCGACTTCCCCGAAGCCGCAGACTCCTACAGCGATCCTCCTGCAGACGGAAAACCCCCCAGCAAAGGCAGCTTATTGAACGACAGCAAAAGCAACCCAAGCGAAGCCCTCCTCGTCAAGAAGCACGTCTCCAAGCTGGTCGCCGCCGGCGTCCACGCAGAGGACATAGCAGTAGTAACGCCCTATAACGCACAACTCTCCTACCTCTCCCACGATCTCTCTCTCAAAGACCTCTACCCAGGCATCGAACTCGGCAGCGTCGACGGATTCCAAGGGCGAGAAAAAGAGGCCGTGGTTGTGAGTTTGGTGCGGAGTAATAGTGAGGGCGAGGTGGGGTTTCTGGGGGAGAAGAGGAGGTTGAATGTTGCGATGACAAGGCCGAAAAGGCATTTATGCGTTATTGGGGATGGGGAGACGGTGGGGAAGGGGAGTGTGTTTTTGAGAAGGTGGATGGAATTTTTAGAGCGAGAGGCGGATTTGAGGTATCCGGATATTGGGGAGTTGCAGCGGTGTTGAGGCTTTTGATGCTGACAGGGCACTCGAAGTCCAGAACCGTGCTTGCACATGCTTGCACCTACTAGAAAAAAGTTACAATGTTCATGATGCACTGTTTTGGCGATCGTGATTTCCCGAAAATTGGCATACTCCCTAGGGTTTGCGATTTTGTAGAGGTATGCCCGCCCTTTTCGAAACGCAGATCGTGTCGACGATTTGTCTCATTAACATGCAGGAATTCCAGAGCCCACTTCACCGATATAGAAGAGCAAATACAGCAAATGACAGAAGCAAAAGCCGCTATATCGCCATCGAGTTTCGCACCCAAGACACTCCTCCAGAATAAAACATAGATCTCTGATACCGCTTCCTTGCTCGACGTCAATCATCTACTATCTCGTCCCTGTCGACCTCGTGCTGGACCTGTTTCTGTTGCTTTCCCACCCTTCTTTTCCTTTTCTCCCTCCCGCTCTGCTTCTCTCCGGTCCCACTCACCCTCTTCCCATTCCGAAGCACCCTGCCACCGATGTGTATATGCTTAGGTGGTGCCTCTGCTCGTTCGCCAACATAACGCTTCGGCGGTGTGAAGATCACCTTTATCCCCTTTGGTCTTGCCAGACTCGGAGGAGCGCGGGTAGGAGACCAGTGTAGCTCGTCGGACGAAACATTGACAGGCAAGGAGGATACTTGTATAGAGACATTGGAAGCTTGTCCTGCAAGAGACGAAGTAGTAAAGGTGCGACTCTGGCACAGTGGTGGCTGAGCAAAGCTATCAAAGTCCATGAGCGTTTCTGGAGCCTCTGCCAAGATTGACTCGTAGTCTTGCAAGGGATCAAGTTCGACTGTTGTTTGCTCTGAAATATCCGAGGGACTGGCATCTGTGGAAATGCCCCGCAAAGAATCACTGGCTTGATGACGCTGTTTGAAGCGGCGATGGGAACTCGCAGAGCCGTTAAGAGATTCGGACGGACTTTCCTCCAACAGGTGCGGGTTCTGCTTGATGGGACTGGTGTCGACTTCGGCTATCATGGAGGGTTGAGTGCGAGATGGGTTGTACTCGTGCAAAGATTCTGTCTGAGGTTTAGACTCCTCGATTGTCCATTCGTTTTGTTCGTCTTGGTCGCTGAAGATGAAGTTTTGCCATATCTTTTCCTCCTCTTCGACATCTCTGGGAGGCCCTTTCTCTTTTGGGATGGGCGGCAAAGCTGTGGTATTCGGTGGAGGTTCTGCGAGCGTCTCTTTTGAGGTATTGGTCGTTCTTAGCGGTGCTCTCGACGGCCTTGCAGCTCCTATCGCGTCTGGTGGTGCCACCAAGTTCTTCCAGACTTCTTCTTCCTCTTCAGGGGCCGTTCCGGAGGGTTCCTGGTGTACAGCTTCCATTGGAGCCACAGCCGAAGATCCCTTGTCCCTGCTAAGAGCCGGCGGAATCTCTGTATTTAAAGCACGGTGGTTGTACCGCTCTCGAGACAAATACAACGAGTGAGAGAGGTCCTTACTTGCGCTCAGATGTGTTCCGTTGCCATATCCATGCCTATGAAACTCGGTCTTGAGCTGGGAGCTCGCTATGGCTAAAGAAGGTGTGACAATAACAAGGGACTCGATTGATGGATCACTAGCTTCGTGTCGTCCACTTAAAGAATCAACTCGCTGGCCGCTTGAGCGAGACGGCGTCTCTTGGATAGTGACGGATGCATGCAGAGCAGGGAGAGGGAATTCTTGAGCCATAGAACTGCTACCTCTGGCTTGTGAAAGCCGGGCACAGGATCGCGGTGTATCTGGTATGACTAGTCTCATTCGAGGCTCTTGAAAGACCTGTCCATTCGGGTCCGGTAGATTCCACTCTGAGCCGTCCAGTGAAGGGTGGTGCTCTATGTAGTCTCTAAGTTTGCCTGTAGCGTCACGATACTGATGGACTTCAGCTTCATTCAAGGATTGTGTAGGATACATAGGTGATGGAGAAGAATCGTTCATGAACACAGAAGGCGTGTAGACGTTACGGTGGCCATTGTCGGCAAGCGACGTTCGTCCCAAAGAACCTGTCTTCAAAGGAGGTACTGTGGGCTTTGAACTTTGGGATGTCTCACTACGATGCTGGTCTAGCATCTCATCAGAGACATGACTTTCTGTCACTGGATTGCAGAGTGAGACTCTTTCCGCCGGCGCCTGTGTACTTCTGTTGACTGCACCACCCTCAATACCCCTATAAGTCCTGCCCGCAACACCGAAGTATTGGTCTGGAGAAGCGAATCCTCGGGGCCTTGCCGGTTCGTTATTGTTCAAGCCTCTCTCGTCATAGCTCTTGACGCTCTTGTCGACAGCAGACCCGAATCTGATGCTCACATCCTCAGCGTTTGACGAGAGTCTTGTAGCGCCAGGTAGCAAATTATGCCGGTCTAATTTGGAAATCCTCCTTAGTTGCTGTTGGTAAGCAGCTGGATGCTTGCAGTTGACCTTGCGCCGCCTTCCAATCATGTCTCTATCTTGTGGATCGGCGAACTTCATGTGCACCGGCTCAGAAGCCTTTCTCTCGATTCCCACCCAATCACGCATTTGTAGTAGTCTGCGCCGTTTCGTTTCAATGCTGGTTTTGCTTAGTTCGTTTGGGCTGGTATCGGACCGTGGCTGACGTGTGGATCCTTTGGCCCGTTGTAAAGGTAGTGGGGATGAATTGGAGGAAGTTCCAGAGCTGATGATGAGTGGTGAGATCTGGTTGCCCGTTTGAACTCTGGGCTTCGCCCTGGGGCTGGCCGATTCGAGGGGTGATCGCTTTCTTTTGTTGGTGCTGTGGCCCTCTCGAAGCATTTGTAGCTTCTTGACAAGCGGTCTGGTGTTCTCGAAGTCATCTAAGATCGTTTGCATCTGTGGCTGCTTATGTCTCGCTTTCGACTCTCGAGACTGGCTTGGTGCAGGCACTGTCGCTGAATGACAGTGCTCTAGGTCAAAGACAATGTCTGGAGGGGATCGGTGTGCGTGTAAACCGGCCCTCTTGAGGGCGAAGTGCTGATGCTGTTTGGCGGACAGCGAGTTTTTGGCATTTCTTGAGCGAGAGAGCCCACCACCGGTCCAATTCATGGCGCCGAAGGTTGAAGCCGTAGAATTTGAGACCTAGTGGGCATAGATGACACAGCATAAAAGGTCCTCTGGAATGTATCAGACGACGAGATAATTTTGCAGTCGCATGATGGTAGAGAAGTGTGGTAAATGCATTAGATCTTTTGATGTTGGTGGATATGAAGGATGGATGAAGGTTCCGAGGTTGATGGGAGAAGTTTGGCGAGAAGTGGAAGAACCTCCGTTCACGTAAGTCTACCACCCTGTGGCATATCATCCAGATTGAATCCGTATTCGTATACTTGGAACCTAAAAGCCTTCAATCAATACTACAACATAGCGATCGCTTTGTTGAGGGATTGCAGTGAGAGGATGACAGAGGAAATAAATGCATGTACCTAGCACCTGTGTTCTCAAAGCTTCTGTATCTTTCAATGAGCTTTGCAAGCCATTTTATTGAGAAGATAGCGCCATTTTACCAAACATGCCTGCCATTTCGAGGGTATCTTCCATGTTTCAATGCTTTGTGCCGAAGAATGATCTCACTCCAGACATCTGCTTATGATTCATCATCCTTAACATCTTCGCAGAACAGATCCAATATCTAGCGCAGCTCTCTACAGCATACATACTCATCGATGCAAGCATACCGAAGCATACAACATTGCAGACATCTTGATTGCCTGGATATTTAGTGCCCGTGTTGCCGTAAGTATGGAGAAGATTTATGTCCAAATCAAAAGGTTCAGCTTCCAGCTCAAGCTGTACTCGTACAGGCCTCTGCTGGGGTCATGATTACAATTCAAGGACCGTTGTGTCCACGATGGGTCATACATCCTCGGCATTGACACCCTTCTCCACAGCGACAGAGTCCAACCCCAAGCTTGCATCCACCACCGATGTTGTACTGCAAGTTGTGATATCCCCCAAAGCCGATCGCTTCATAGTCCTGTGGCGCCGCAGATGACGATGTATCATGTGCTTCGAGACTTTCCGACACAGATCGGAGATCTGGCCCCTTTCCGAATCGATTCCCATCCATAGTGTGCCGTCGGCTTGCCTGATTTGAAGTAAAGTCGCCGTTCTCATTCATGATGTCGGTGAGCTCCTCTACTCGCATTTGAGTTGCCGCGTTGTACGGATGAGAAGCACAGGCTATACACTGACACCCAGGGCCGCACATGCAGGCCAGACTAGGGTCTGTCATTCCACGCATCATCAAATTAGGGTTCGCAGAAGGCGCTGCTGATCCAATAACCCCATTCAGTGTGTCTAGTGGTGGAATCGCTTGGCGGACTAGATCATGTTGTTCAAGTGGTCGCTGTAGGTACGATGAAAAGGGATTGCTATTGTCGAGATAAGGGGGATTTAATTTGTAGGCCATCTGGTCGTGTCCAGAGATAGCAAAATCCTGTACATGAGCGCTTGTTGTCATATTTGGAGACCAAAGTGTACCGTAAATAGTACCGTGGCCTTGGTAAACCGACGTTGTGTCTTCGAAACCGAGATTACTGGCGCCTGGTTGGCTAGGGTGTCCGGGGTAATGATCGGGAGCCTGCCGATCTTTATTGCAACAACTTCGGGTTGAAGAAGACTGCTGTGGCAATATTGAAGCCTGCGGAGCTTGGGCGATGAAGCCGTTCATCACTGGGTCCGGCCAAAGATGTTCTGGTTTCATTGAATAGCCGTTCATCGTCAGAGGCATGGCTAGACTATTAAAGTCTTGCTGATGTTGGTACGTCATGAGCTGTCCTGGCTCCCAAGGTATTTGATTCAAATTTGGGGGACCTGAATTCCGTTGCCCAAGCTGGGGTACTGGCGGAGACATGGGAGGTTGTTGGTTGACGGACCCATCTTGCTGTGGTTCGTCGCTTCCTTTTTTATACAGCTGTTCACACCTACAATCATTCCCTATGGTTTCGGGTCAGTCTTGAACCCGCTGTGAGTCTACTGAAGTGGCTAGCAACCATTTTTTACTTTCGCCATCATCCACAGCTCTGCATTACAGCCGCAGGACCCCTTCCCATGAGGGCATTCCCGCAAAGGCCGGCCAGGCCCTTTTACGCGCATCATAAACCTGTCCCAATGATTGCAATCTGTTGAGCGGTGGCCACGGATGCATCCTTCGCTGGAGAAAATCGTCAGCCTACAGACTAGCGGATATGATGACGACTGCCAGAGCTGGGACTACACAATGTTTAAGGCGAGAAAGCTTACCATGACCATTTAGTTCCATTCTCATCTAGGGGCATTCTGGGGGGTGTCGCGCTCGTTCGCCAAAAGCTTGCTGCAATGAAGGGAATCAAAGGGCGTGAGTCATTATTTTTGAATTCAAGGACTCGATGAGAATCAAAGGTATTTCGGCAATCTGATCTCAATTAATAGGTACAGAATAGTAACCAAGATGAATGAGTGTGTAGAAAAGGAGAGGCGATCTACATAAGAAAAGACCTTGGATTCCAATACAAGGACGGAAACTGCTTTCCACGTGAATTAGGATGGGATTTGGTGGCGGGGGGCTTCGGCAGCGGTCCGTTCCTTGAGCTAGGCCACTTCAAGAGAATGGAAAATGGTCAGCAATCCAATACTCCGCCGATGACCAAGTTGTTGTATGAAACTTCTATAAATCAGTGCTCCGACATTGAGAGTATGTGGCCGCAGTCAAGTCAACGCTTGGTCATTCAATCTTTGATTTGAACATCAATCAATTGCAGGTACAATTTCTACCGCCAGAATCTTGAGTACACCAAGATCCTCACCACTCCATCACTTGCCCATCCCCGGTATCTGCGATGGACGGATTACCCCAGTATCTACCCGTGACACCATCAATATCCCCAAACCCAAGGCGAATGGGGATCTTAGCTCCAGCAGCTAAAACAACGTCAGTCTACCTTCAGCTGCGTGCCTTCTCTTTGAGAAACAGCCTACCTGGTGGCTTTGGTGGCTGTGAGCCCACCATTTTGCCCATGTCAGTTGAAACCCAACCAGGGCAGCAAGCATTTATGATCAGGCCTGGATTCTCCCGAGCAAGGATTGCGGTCAGCGCGTTGATACATGCTTTGCTGACGCTATATGACTGCTGCGGAAAGCCAGCTTGGCTTTCTGTGCCATTGTTGGCCGATTCCTGTCCTTCTATGAGCCCACAAGCCGCACGTTACGGGAAGGCGAGCGTACTTGATACTCCTCCATTAATTCTTCGAGGTCGTCTAGAGTCATCTTGGAGCTTCGAAAGCGCTGCTGGATGTTCTTGTTGTATTGATTCAGGGACGAACCAGTTGAAGACACATTGACTATCCGACCATTCTTGCTGAGCATGGGGATGAAAGTTTCGCACATCTGAATGGCTTAGAGTCGAACATTCGGTCTATTCAAGGTGAGCTTACTCGCAGGGTACCCCGGACATTAGTATCAAGCGTGGTCTTGACATTCTGCGGAGTATAGTCGTCGTCAAGGTTTACTCCGGAATTGTTGATTAACACATCCACCTTGTCCTGGTCTTGCTCAATCGACTTCGCAAGGCTCTGAATGCTTGCCGCGTCTGCAATGTCAAGTTTTGGGTACCTGACTTGGGTTTTTGGCGCAGTTTTGAAACCTAGATCTGTACCTTTGCGAGAAGTTGCATCTGGGATGATTCAGCAAGTTGTTTGTGTTTGGCGACGGCATGAATTGCATGTTGTCATTGTGAATCTTTCATCAATGTTCCAGCAAATTGGTCCAATAAGGAAGCCATGACAGATCTCACATACACAGAACGAAAGGAGTTTCACAACTCGTCGCAAGAACTTGAGCGATAGCCTCTCCAATACCACGGTTCTGCAAGCCTCAGTCCGATTTCCAACTCACATAGAAGAGATGAAGCCTTACCGCCCCAGTCACGATGGCAACAACTGGCGCATTCATCTTATAGCACTTTTGGTTGGTATGTGAATTCGGAGTTACACATAGATACAATCGAGTAACGCTCAATCGATTAAAGAATTAGCAGATCTGGCTAAGTAGTCTACCATCGTCATTGACTCGGGTTCCGTCGCCTTTCCGTCTTTCGAAAATCCCCAATAGTATCATGGTTGGTGGTGATCCTCCAATGCCATACATTACACGACAGGCTCACGATAGATGTCAGCTTTAAGCAAAGCCGTTGAGATCTGTTTGGAACTGCTGCCGAGATGATGGGAAATCGCGACTCGGGTGATCTTCGGGTGACGCTTGCAGCGATTGACTGTCAAATGATGGAGCTTACGATAATTTACTCGGTAGCGATTTTATAGCTGACTATCTAAACTAGATGTTTTGACGCGATTTCGTAATCGTAAAGTTTATACTTAGAAGACTTAGACAGGTTCAAACTTAGAGGTCTTTTCGAAAAAGTGCTAGCTTGGATTTTCGAAGTTGGATTCATAGGGTAAGATCTGTAAAGGCTCAAGTAGGGATAGCGGTCCTCAAACAATAACCCTCAACGATCTGTACCTAGAAGACGGGGGTGATTTGTCGAGATACAAACAGAGCCTGAAGCCTGAAATATACTCGAGGAAAGCCGCCGTGCTTGATCTCAAGTCCAGACACCTGTCTTGGAGTAAACGCGCTGAAGACTCGTGCGTGAGCGACAGCAGGATTAGGGCTTCATTGATGATCACTTTCTTCGTGAAGTAGCAGAGCTTCAATTCTACGGAGGACTACAGGCAAGCACAGCCTCGTAAGGAAACTACCAACTGAAAGTCGCTGGAATTATACAATGATAGCATTGCGAAGACGACATAAACCCGGGTGCATTGTAGCCGCCAAGATATATAGGGCTGCGCTGATCTAAGAACAGCGCCGGAATTTCGCGTCCATCCCATCAGCATGGATCTGAACAATGCCACAAGATGTTGACCCTAAGCCTGAAGAGAAGCAGAAACCTGTACGACCTACAGCGAAGCCGAAGGAAACCTCTAGGCAATGGTTCACGACGCCGAAGCCCATAAAACGTCTGTTTGACAGATTTCCTTTGCAGACATACTCCGCCAACGAGCTTCCGCAGCGGACAGCGGCACACAGGAATCAGCATGCTCTATACATCTTCACGACCGAGCAGGGAGCGAGGCATGGAGCCCCTTCGTTCAATCCGGGCTGTCTGAAATGGCAGGTAAATAATACTTTAGGTTTTAATAATGATAGGAGAATCCATAAACTAATAGCAGACCTACGGCAGGCATATCTACGATTCATGGACTTCACCCTCGTCACCATTCCATCTAATAATCATGCCTCGCCGAGTGGTGCCCTTCCGTTCCTCTTACCGTCGGCTTCGAGCTCCACATCCAACACCGAAGCTGCGATGCCTGTACCTTCAAATCGCATCCAGCGTTGGACTCGCGAGATGAAATCACAGAGAAGAAATTCTGGCAAAGCTCCTTTCATCGCCTACTCCGACGAAGAAGAGCAGACGGAGAATGGAGCCCAAGCAACAAAAGCCCAAAAGGCGAAGCCTGCTCGTGAAGATCCCGCAGTCATGCGGTATGAAGCGTACATGTCCCTCCTCGACCTCCGGATCCGCAATGCTTATGTACGCGATCGTTTCCACTTCTCCTCAAGCCTCTACTGACATCCTTAGCTCTACTCGCTCTATTTATCAAACCTCAACTTCGCATCCATCGCTATTCCTCTCTACATCAACCCAAGCAGCACCAACACCCTAGTTCGGCAAACCCTATCCCACCAGCTTCGCGCTGCTGCCGTGTCAGAGCTTCTCAAGCAGTCAGCCACCATTGATGTTGAAGGCATATATCGAGACTGCGACAAGGCCTTCGAAGCACTGTCTGAGCTTTTGGGAGAGGATTCATACTTCTTTGCGGAGAGAAGGCCGGGACTTTTCGATGCAAGTGTCTTTGCTTATACCAGTGTTCTGTTAGGCGAAGAGCTTGAATGGAGGGACCCTCGGATGAAGGAGCAATTGAGAGAGTATCAGAATCTGGTCGAGCATCGAGAGAGAATACTTGAGAAGTATTTTGCATAAAGAAGCCCAGAAAAGCCCGCCATCGTCCAGCGCCTCGAGCACACTGAGACTCTCGAGTCGCGATTAAACATGGACCATGTCGCAAGAATCATGCATCAAAATCAAAGAGTGAAAGCGCCCTCATTGAATGTCTAGGTTTACCTCAAAGTACTTCGGCCCGCCATCGTGATCCATTCAGCAAGCAATCTCTATCCCACAAGCATCACCTCAAACTCCATAGCAAATCCGCTCCCACAAGCATCCATCCCACCTCATCATTACCCTTGCTGCCCAACCCCTCTCCGTCCCTTACAACTCACTCTTCGCCCCCTTCTTAATCTCCGCCATCACCGCCCCCTCCAGCGCCTCAGGCTTCGTAGAACTAGCCCACCTCTGCTCAACCTTGCCATCGCGCCCAATCAAGAATTTCTCGAAATTCCACTTAATCCTCTTCATGCCCAGCAAGCCGGGAACAGCAGTCTTCATCCATTCATACACGGGCTCGGCGTTGGGCCCATTAACGTCGGTTTTGCCGAGGATGGGGAAGGAGACGCCGTAGTTGGTTAGGCAGAAGGATTGGATGGTGTCGTTATCGCCCTATATTCACATCACAGTGAGTTAGCGCTATTCTCTGCTGCTGGTTGAGTGTGGGGGTGGGAAGGAAGGCATGCATACGGGATCCTGTTGCATGAACTGATTACATGGGAAGCCTAGGATGACGAAATCGTCGGGATTGGACTCCTTCACTTTCTTGTACAGTTTTTCGAGGCCTTCGAATTGAGGTGTGAAACCGCATTTTGAGGCTGTGTTTACGACGAGGACGACTTTGTTTTTGAGGGTCGAGAGGGGGAAGGGTTGGCCTTTTTCTAAGGGGTGTTAGCTGGATAGAGGATGAGGGATAGGAGGGCGAAGGGGAGAGTCATGAGGACATCCAAGAAGGTGGAGACGTACTGTCTTTAGGCTCGAAATCGTAGAGGGTAGTCGCTGAAGCCATGTTGTAGGATTTGTGTTGCGGTCTGCTCAAGCTGTGCTGTCTTGGTGTACTTCTGATACTGTACGCAGTCGGACGGGCACAGGGTCTTGTAGTCGCTTGTAGGAGAACTCTGGCTTGCATCAATAGTGTAGGATCCGACGCTTCTAAGTAGGAGCGGAATTGTAGCTTAGTTGTTGCAGTGTGTTGTATTTGAAATAATTCGAGGTAGCATTAGGCTACATTTCCGTGCTCCGAGGTAGAGCGGGATGATGCCCCGCCGAGGGGTCTTGTGCAGCTGCTATCAGTGCTAGGGGTGGATTTAACGACGCCATTGGTGAGGGTGTGTGCCTGGCGTGCATGTACTATCATGTGAAAGGTTCTGGCGGTTCTAACAGGCTTTTGGAGGCCTGACGATTGAGAGGAGAGCACATATGCGGCTACAGAAATATCTTGAGATCAGGCATTAGTGAGAGGGTATGTACAATTTTATTATATTTCTGTCAATCATAGACTTCTTGAGTGTACCCAAGGATAGTACCGGTAGTACAGCGATGCCAGTGTCCAAACACATAGCATGTCCTGCATAGCCAGTGCAGAATGAGAAGACAACGTTCGTCGTACAGTGTAGTAGTAGAGAGCAAAGTATCGAGCCAAAGTCCAAAAAACATCAAAGCAAACTCCCAAACGCCATCCCATCTATTACAGTTTCGCCGAGACTGAGTGAAGTCCAAAACCCACACACCTCAGCGCCTCGCTAAAATACATCAAATCAGAACATACCCATTACACGTCCATTGTACAGTCTATTGTTTTTGCTGGCCCTTATGCAATTTCTCAACCAGCTGCTCGAGTCTCTCAAGCCTGTCATCTTTCTCCTGCAACTCCCGTCTCAATTTCTTGACTTCTTGTTGAAGGCTCTCATCATCCTCTTTCTCTTTTTCCTCAGCTTGTGGAGCCCTTCTCCTCTTTCGAGGGCCACCCGGAGCCATCAGTTGTTCCGGCTCAGGCTCATCTTTCGCATCATCGCCAGCATCCCTATGGACACGGCGCAAATGCTCATGCAGGTTCTCTCGTCGTGAAAAGCCCACGCCGGTGCTTCGCTTGCAATCTTTGTGAGGACAGAAGCAAGAGGCTTTCGGACCGCCGTGCTGGCGGTGCACTTCGCGCTGGTGGCGGAGGAGACCACCACTGTAGGTAAAGCCGCGGATGTTTTCGCAGCCGGGTTCGTCGCAGATATAGGGGCGGGTGTGCTTGTCCTTGTGTTTTCTGTTTTGAGTGTTAGTGTTGAGATTTTGATGAAATGGGGAGGTTTGTACTCACGTCCATTCGCACTTCCTCGTAAACACAGGAGGCTGCCGCGCACACTCTCGATGATCGCAGTACAGCATACCGTTTCCATTTCGAGGCGGCTCCTGCGATCTCCTGCTGCCTCGACCCGAGAGCGAACTTTCTGCCACGCTTGGGGATGCTACAAATTGCATGTTCGGACTCGTCATTGCCCCCGGGAGAATCGACAGAGCTGAGGATGTTGTTCGACGGGAAACATCACTGTGAGGACTGGGATAGTTTTGCATGTCCTGTAATCCAAGGCCGAATCCAAGACTACCAATCCCGCCTGCCGCCTGAGGGTTTGCCACCTGGCTTCGTGTACCATAAGTTTGCAAACCAGTACCTGAACGAGTTCGTTGTGTTGTTGGTGTTGGGAAAGTACCTACTGGGTTGTATGCTGACGGTGTAATTTGCCAAGGTGTATAGCTGGGAGTGTATGCTGGCGATGGTTCTGCGTTGATGCCTTGACAATAAGGCCACGTTACTTGGGAGGCCGGAAAGAGGTATGAGGATACGTTTGAGGTTCCTATTATATATGGATTTGCGGGTGGACTAGAAGAGTAGGCCTGCAAGGCATCGACTGGGATGTTTGAAATAGCCGTAGAGTCATATGGATTGATCCCGTGACTGCGCGAGGCGTATGAGTCACGATCGCTATTAGCGCGCGTCGGACGTGTGCCTGCTTGGTTTGGATGCAACCATGAGAAGTTTGGGTAGGTGGGTGTAGGAATGGGACCAGCCCATGGCTCAGAAGAAGAGTTTGGAATTATATCATATTGCTGCCTTCGATAAAAGCTCGCATTTGGATTCGGTTGCGGCTGCGGATTATGTCCGAAATTCTGTCCTGTCCCTAAGTCTTGGCTCGGTGATGCTCCACGGCGATTGCGCGTCGACCGCGAGGTGTTCGTATTGTATCCTGGAGATCCATAAAACATCCAGCAAACGCCCCATAAAACCAGCAGTGAGGGTTCGACATTCCATGGCCAGGTTGTGCTTAGTGGATGTTGACCGTTAGGCCACTCGGCGAACCAGCCTTCGTCTAGGTGCCTCTTTTGCTGCCAAAAGTTGTGCCAGTGCAAGATGTGGGCCTCCACTAGGTTCAGGTATTGGCGAATTATTGCGTCCAGCGCCAGCTGTTTTAGGCAGCGAAGGATATGCATCAGATTAGCAACAAAGTTTTCGCATTCAAACCAGCCACACTTGAAATCATCATCCGCCTCATTGCACTGGCGTATATCTCTGTTGCCTGATCGGACTTGTAGCCTACTTAGTAGCGCAATACTTAAGTCGAGGACATCATGAAGTTTGTCAGCGCCGTCAATGAGCCCAGCGAGGTGAGAGTCATGTTGGAGGAAAAGGCTGTCTTCCTTGGCAACAGTATACAAAGGAAGGCCTCCTGGTTGAGCAAAGGTATCAAGCTCGGCGAGGAGGCTTGCCATAGCTTGGTCAGCATAGGTCTCCAGGTCGGAAAGTGAGGCGTGATACCTTGTGGTGTCTGCCTTTCGTCTTTGACTCGATACAGGGCTGCGAGGAGATCCCAGGTAATTGCCAGACCAGCATCGAGAATTTATAGTGCTGGTGAGTATGGTCAGTTCGGCTTTTATAAGATACCATAATCACAGCTTACCTGCTTACTGTCTCTCGGGTATATGATTTAAGCTTGATTGAGCGAGGAGCTTTAGCCGGGCTTGAGTTGGTTGATGGGATGCATTTCTTGATACAAGTCTTCAGACGGTCCTTAACTTTCTGAACTATGTGCGCAAGTTTGATGATGGAGTAGAAAGAAGACCGAGACATGTTTGGTCTGTCATGGGTGACTGCCATGAGAGTGATATCAAGGAAAAGGGTCGCGTAGGGAAATATTGCATTATACACAAAAGGGCAGATCTGATAGCGTTGGGGGCAAAGCCTTATTTATACAGACTCATCATTTTCCATGGCCTACCTACAAATCTATAGCTAAGTATGTCGATAGATGTCATCGCATAGAAGCTATGCGGTGAGGGGAGAGAAACACAATGGTGGTCAGCCACAAACCATGCATGATTAGATCAAAAATTGCGCGCTTGACGAGGTTACGTTCCTGCTTATTTCAGACTGCGGTTCGTTCTTCTGTTGGTGGTCGCGGGGGGCCTGACCCAGGGAATGCAGTCTTCATATCTCTTTTGGTACGGCTCCCCAAGCACAGCCCGAAATATATCCGCACTATTCATGAGCTAAGCGAGGACACCAATGACCATAAGCGCTTCTGTGTTGGATATCTGCACCAGCCACGTCTACTCCCTTATGTCAGAGTGGCATCCGTGCCATGGTGAGCCTGACTCTCTGTCATTGGCTAGCATGCAGGAAATCGAGAGCTGAATGCGGCTCTTAAGGTGCTGGCTAGTGACTAAGCCGTGCTTGGCCTGTGGCTCAAGCTCCGAAGCAGCTGGGTAAAGCTCTGATACCCCGCCGCATGACAGCATTTGGCCCCCATCAATTATGTTCACCGACTGTTCAAGGGTGTATAACGCTGCTGGAGTTACCATCTACAGCTATGCGAAGGCCCCCGCCTGCAAATGAATTTTTACTTGTAATCCTGCGCCTCGAGTCGACGGCCGGCCCGGATTTCAAGACCACTCTGTTTGTATTTGCGTTTCAACCTAATCGCTTGTGTAGCTACCAGCTGTACGGTTAGAGATCTGATTCTGCGGAAACTAGAATAAGCCCCAGTAAGCCCTAATAAGCGTCAGCTACACATTGAAGCTGAAGAAGGCGGCTGTATTGACTCTCTAAAGTATGGCTGATGCGACGAGCTCCCGTTCACGATGCTGACCTAATGAGATGTGATATCAGAGTTTCAGAGTATTGTACCCAATCATCGCTCTAAATTGACATGTCGAGAGGCTTCTGACATGGTAAATTGAAGGCTTTCAGACTACTCTGACTCCTATCTTTGCTTCAGTGCGAAAAACGGAGCTGTAGTGTGAATCGGGCGATGCTGGCCTTGTCGATGTGCGGAATCCGCATGAAGCGAGATCTGTAATCTCCACAAGGGAGCTGTGATGGTACAGCTGAGGAAAAGACTCAGAAGGCTGTCAACATGATCGAATTAAGTCGTCTTTCATAGCGATATCTCAAACCGTCATCTTGTCAAGGAACTTTTTGATCCCAGCACCCTGACCCTTGCCATCATCAATCGATTCGATCATTGACATCGCCTTGTTGTTTAGATCCCGCAGGATGGTTCTGCAATACTCGAAGCTGCCAGTACTCTCCATGTATTTGACGGCGTATTTTTTGACTTCATCGTCGGTAGTCTTTTGCTTCAAGATATTTATCAATTGCCGATTTTGTGGGTTTGATCTTATGCTGTGTATAATTGGATACGAGAATTTGCCTTCCGTAAGATCTTCACATAAGCCCTTGTTTTCGGCATACTCGGTACTCGATAGATTCATGTAGTCGTCTCGAATTTGGAAGAGAAGGCCTATGATGTTGACGAGAGGCACGTAGTCCCTAAAGCACTATTAGCTGGCTTGCTACTGAGCTGAGTTATTGTGCGCTCACTTCTTGTTGCTGCTTTCAGCTTGCATGAGCTTTACAGCTAGCCTGAACAACCCTCCCGTCTTGTTGCCTACCATTTCAAGGTAGTCATCTTCAGTCGGACATGTCAATGTGTCCCGCCAAAAGAGGTCCATGCCCTGTCCTCGATGCAAATTGCATAACTCATCAGTGTATATCTTGTTAGCTTCTGCATTGCCAAGCTTTAGCAGCTCTTGGAGCGCACAAAAGTAAACGTAGTTCGCAGAATTGATCGTTTGGGCTGTGCCGAAGATGCTGTGCGCGACGGGTATCCCACGGCGTAGGATAGATGAATCTTCAACATCATCTATCAGTAAGGATGCCGTATGCAGCATGCCAACTACCTTGGTGATGATGACCAGGCTCTCATCAGGAACTTTCAACCAAGCATTGAATGACGCAATAAGTTGTTTCCGTATGTCTTTTCCTGGATGACCGTACATGTAATCGAACGGTCCGAGGATAATCTTCTCTTTCTCTTGGGACCATTCGGTGCCGTTGACATGCCTTGCAATGCTGTCTGCTGGATTGGGAGTATTCGGATCTGGTGGACTTGATATCGGAGGCGGTGTTCTTGTCACAGAAGGCTTCTTGCCATGGGATATTTTACTTCCTTCTGCAACTGACGTGGGAACAGATTGAGCTGGATTTGTGTAGCCCATGGCAGCACCTGTCGAGCTCTTTCGCGGAGGAATTTTGTTTGGAGACTGAGAATTATCTGAGCCCATGGTTGCGATTGAGAAGACTATTAGAATCGATGTAGATCCATGCGATATAAGAGCCAGATGGGTTCAATTGGCATGATACTCTTGAGTGTAGAATTGCCTGAAAGGTCACGCGCAGAGCCTCGGATCCACCTGTACGTCATGCTACATTAACAAGCTGTGGCTTTCTCTAGGTCACAAGCGATGGAAGGATCCTGAGGTGAATGAACGATATTCATAGCGTCTACCTCCGTACTCGATACCATTGAAGGAATGATGACTTGTTATTGGGCACAAAGTGCACATGGCGGCGAGCATATCTAGTGCCCCGCCAACGGCGGTCTATTTACCTGCCAAACATGTTCTAACACCGGGAGCTCATGCAAGCCAGTGACTAACCATAAGCCATGGAATCACTGTTATCACTCTCATTCGACTACCTCTCATCCAACGATGGCGTCAAGATCCGCAAAGGTCTCCGCCAACTCGAAGGTCTCCTCGCTCAAATCTGCCTCTCCCGATCCACCAGCGCAGCAGACCGTCGAAGCTCTCTAGTCCCCAGCAGCCCCTCAAAACAACCACAATCACCCAAAGACCTCTCCTCCTTGAAAGACGACCCAGCTTTCCGCGAGTTCTTCAAGCTCCAAGAAGGTTTTGAATGGAACGGTAAGCCAAAACCAGTTTCCTAGCCTGTACAAGGGCGCTAAACAATTTCCCCCCACAGTCGCAATCCGCCTAATAACCACCCTCGAACGCCTCCTCTCCCGCTCCTCCACGGGCCAAAACGACCTCCTCCTCGTCAGCACCCTCGACCTCCTCCACGGCATCCTGCTCATCCACCCCCCCTCCCGCGCCCTCTTCGCCCGCGAGATCTACATGAACCTCCTCCTCGACCTGCTCGAACCCACAAACTGCCCCGCAATCCAATCGTCCGCCCTGCTGACGCTTGTTACGAGTTTACTATCAACGCCGCAGAACACACGATGTTTTGAGGCTGTGGATGGGTTGCTTGCGGTTACGAGTTTGTTCAAGAGTAGGGGGACTAGTAGGGAGGTCAAGATGAAGGTCGTGGAGTTTTTCTATTTTTATTTGATGCCTGAGGTGCCTGTGGTGAACACTGGGAATGGAGATGGGTTTGGTGGTGGGCTGCAGAGGAGTCCGAGTAAGAGGGTGGGGAGCGAAGGTGGTGGAGAGGGTGGGGTGACTAGGAGTACGGAGGAGAAGCAGAGATTGTTGGGGAGGCATTTGAGTAATGTCGAAGATTTGGTGGAGGATTTGAGGGAGAGTGCGCCTTTTGGGGCGACTTTGGGGTAGTGAGTTGGTTTGGATGGTGAGATGTTTGCAATAAGCATTTCTGTCGAGTTGGTTGGCGTAATGCATGCATTGAGGATATGAGCGAGCATTGACAAGGTATTTGTAACAATTAGAATAGGATGGCAAGATCATCTGGTCCCACACCCGAATGAGACGTGGTGTCCGAGACTGAAAAGCTTTAATTATCATTCTTTTTGTCAAAGACTGTAGTATGTACAAGCAAGCAGCTGTCCCGGTATCTTCTCATACGGTTCAACATGATCGACCCGATTAGCTCTTCCTCATGTTCACGACGCATCGAATGCAGTCTCCCGCCTTCATGTCTTGGAAAGCCTTGTTGATTTCGGCCAATGGCTGTCTGTGCGTGATGAACTCATCCACCTTAAGCTTGCCAGTCATGTAATCATCAACAAGATCTGGCAATTGAGAACGGCCCTTGATGCCGCCGAACGCGCAGCCTTTCCAGACACGGCCTGTGACGAGCTGAAATGCTGTGAAAAAACGATGTAAGTACTTGCTATTTTTCTCAGGCGTATGATATGGAGAAGCACTTACGTCGAGTGCTGATCTCCTGGCCCGCAGCAGCAACACCAATGACAACACTCTGTCCCCATCCTTTATGACATGCTTCGAGAGCAGCCCTCATGACACCCACGTTACCGGTGCAATCGAATGTGTAGTCGCAGCCTCCATCCGTCATCTCAACCAGATGCTCTTGAATGCTCTTCCCATCCAATTTGGTTGGGTTGACAAAATCCGTTGCGCCGAACTTCTTACCCCAAGCTTCTTTACTATCGTTGACGTCCACAACGATAATCTTACCAGCACCATTCCTTACGGCGCCCTGGACGACGGACAGACCGACACAGCCAGCACCGAAGACAGCGACGTTTGAGCCTTTCTCCACATCGGCTGTCACAACAGCCGCGCCGTAGCCAGTGGTGATACCGCAGCCAAGCAAGCATGTGCGGTCCATAGGTGCCTTGTCCGTGATGGCCACGACGGAGATGTCTGCGACAACGGTATATTGGGAGAAGGTGGAGGTTCCCATGAAATGTAGGAGTTCTTTGCCCTTGCACTTGAATCGCGAGGTCCCCTCTGGCATGACACCTTTGCCTTGGGTGGCTCTGATCTTGCCGCAGAGGTTTGTCTTGCCGGATTTGCAGAATTTGCATTCGCCGCATTCTGGTGTGCTAAAAGAGAAGATGTCAGCCGAGTAATGATGGCATATTAGGAAGGCATACTAGAGGGCGACCACATTGTCTCCTGGCTTGACGTTCGTTACGCCTTCGCCGACTGACTCGACGATACCAGCGCCCTCATGACCGAGAACTATAGGAAACGCGCCCTCTGGGTCTTTGCCGGATAATGTGTATGCATCTGTGAAATCTCAGCTCTCCCACTCTTCTTCCGCGGTACTGTGTTCCTTACCAGTATGGCAGACACCAGTGTAGTATATCTCTACGCGGACTTCATGTGCCTTTGGTGCCTCGACCTCAATGTCCTCGATTGTGAGGTCCTTGCCCGCGTCCCAAGCAACAGCGGCCTTGAGGCTGTCAATGCAGGCTCGTAAGGGACCTCAAGTCGGGGATGTGGCTTACTTTGCAGGTAATAGTCTGGCACAAATATCATCAGTAAATGACGTAGAGCGGGGAAGGAAAGATAGAGTCAAGTCACCTTTCCAGCAGTATCAGAAGGCATGGTGATATGAGGTATTCAAGTCACGACTGTAAACAACAATGATCGAGTTGTAGCATGAGGGTAAATAAGAAAAGGAGAGCGTAATGGCATTCGAGATCGCTCTGATTGAAGGTTCCAAATTTGCAAGAGTGGGGTCTGGGGGCCTATCTCCGCTTTCGCCGTCAAATACCTGGATGTTTTGCCTATTCGCGATTATAGCATCCCATTCATTCATCGTTGTTGGGCATCAATCAGTATCAAGTGGTGTGAAGATGGGCGGGTCAAGCCAATCACGTCACTTCCATTGTTCATCGGTATCCATGCTCGAAGGGGTTGAGGATGAGCTCCTTCTTCCCAACAGCAGAACCATTCACTGCCAATGCCGTGGATATAAGCAGACACGAACATACTGCGACCACTTTGCTAGCACTGCACATCCAAAAGCCGGGGTTTCAGAGAATTACTTCGTATGTAAGGTACCTATGTTGTGTGGGCGAAAGTCCAGCGACTCTCCGATAGGGTTAAGCCCTGAATCTTCAATCGATGGCGAGGCCTGATGCCAAGAATGTTGTTCGACGCTTGGGGCGGAAGGGAGGGCGCGTGTTCAAGAGCGCACTTCAACGGTGTCCAACTACCATACAGTCCTTTCACACAATCTTCACCTTAACTGGTCTTTCGACTCTCGGGTTTCCCTGAGCATATTGCTGCAATGCAATGGGAGAAGTATTACACCATATTATAGGATCAAATCAGACTTGGCCTTTAATACAGTGCAATGGATCATGCAACATCATATGCCGAGACAGGTACTGGCCGTCAGGTCGAGATCCTGAAGTCTTCCAAACCCTACTCAAACACTCTACAGCAAGACATTCCAGGAGTCAGAAGCCTATAATTTCCATCGTTAACTTCTCTGAAACACCTTACCGCTGCGCGATTGATTCGCTATCAAAGCTTCCTAATGTCTCTCTATTTGAGGACAACAGGTCGGCTGCTTGCATATTTCCAGAAAGTGTGTCGTAGTTTTCTCCTTTCGTCTAAATTTAGACCAGGCCCTCTGGAGAAAGAGCCATCCATCTCACTTGACTAAAGGTGGCGATGTGCTAGACCTTGCTCTATCGCTGGAAGGTTTTGGAATACGGAAGCAATCTTTAATCCCTGTTCTTTTTTTAAGCTGAGCCTGTTAGTTGCTTTTAGTGCATGACTCCGCCCAATGTAGTCCAGTTTCCCATTCTCTTATATTCAGCCCTGACATCCCGTTTCTCTCTCTCGCTGGCCCATAATCGCTTCCATCCAAAAAATGCCACCTACTAGTCTATATTCGCAAATGAACTCCAAGGAAGTAAAAGTACAAGACCTGGGCGAGAGCCTCGGTTTTAGGAATGGGACCGAGCGACCTCTACATACGTTGACAGTCACTACCCATGAATGGCGAAAGAAATGGATGGGCAGCAACGGCAAACTCGGAACAGACCTTAGAGATAGAAAGTCTGAAGAGGGAAAAGACGAGCTGCGCTTGATGACCCATGCTTATCTTGAGAGTGGGGGCCTTGGCCTGCGGCTTTGGCCAGAGCGTCCACAGGATTGCCCCAGGACCGCTCCAGAGTATCCACGAGACAAAGAAAAGTAAGCATTGAGTCGTGTGGATGCAAAACTTGGACTAAATGAGTAGAATTACTGAGCTCCTTTTACTGCTATTCTGGAAGCACAATGTGCTGGAGTATGGGAAAGGCAAAGCCAAAAAACCCGACAAGTGCGATGTGACTTCGAACACCTTATCGCGCGGTCGTCAGATTCCACCAGTACAACATGACTCTGCCTCCTCATGTCAGCCGTAGGTGGCTACCTTACCTGACTTGAATGTGCCAAAACATGTTAACATTGTGAGATAGGTCGGAAGAAGTCCCTTCGCCACCCGTTAGGTCAGCATCAAGTGTCAAACACAGCGCGACTAATATTCAGCCACTGACAGAAAGGGCTATACTGCCTAGTGGGGATGGGCCTATCGATGTCTCGGATGATGAGCTTCCCAGCCGCAGTGAGATAATTTCGCAATACAGTCAAACCCCTAAACAACCTCCACGAGCCGCGAGTGGAGATCAACTTGTCGAAAATGGTGGCAGTGATCAGGAGGCGAAAGGACTCAAAGAGAAAGCAAGCTTGGTACGTTACCATTCAGGCTTAGCCTGATCCGGGTGCATCCGAATCACCTGTACAAAGATTGTTATGCTGAACCTCGGACAGGCTGCAACGGAGAACACAGGTTGCTCACTGCGGGGAGTTGCTCCTGTGGCGATAATGACCGCCTCGCCGGCAGTACCCGATATGTCCCCAATCACCGCGCAGCGTTTGCTGGGCGCAGTTGCGGACAAGACGTTCTCACACAACAAGGTACAGCAGTCAAACGAGGACGATTTCGATTCTGCCTATGACGATACACCTCCGATTAGGTCACCTTTACAGAGCCAGGTCCGAGAGCCAGCAGGAGACAACTGGGGTTCGGGCTGTGAAGTTCATAATCCTAATATATTAAGAAGGTCAACAAGGGCGAGAGCTGCCTCAATATCCGAGGAAAATCATACCCACAATGACGATAGAGATTCTTCAACGATCGCATTACCTGCCCCGCGGAACACTGCGCCAGAGGCGTCAAAGTACCAAAATCCTGACGTTCAAATCGGTCGAAATACGGCAGAAAGGGTACTGAGCCGTAAAAGAAATATCTCGGGTCTATATACAGCGAGGTATGATGATGAGCTCGCCAATGACGACCCATCTCACAATCCTACAAAAGTGTCCGAAAAGAAAAGGACTGTATCGCAAAGGCCCTCCAGCTTCCTCGACGGTTTGAAAGAAGCCAAACGACAGCGCCGGTTCAAGAGTCCGGAACGCCAACAAATCCCCAATGAGCCCAACAAATCACCGAATACAGCGCTATCAACCAGGCTAGGCTGCGGAAGTTTGAGGGTACAACAACCGCACGATCACCATGAGCGTGTCAGTCTTGGGCACGTCAGCGAAAGGGCTTTATCCGAAAGGCCTAGATGCTTAGGTCTGACGATGTCATCACCGTCAACAATCGGCAGTGCTACTTCCCCAGTATCTCCAACTGCGCAACTTCCAGGGCAGAAGCGTGTCCACTTGACCAGCGCCTGCAGCGCATGTCACCGGAAGAAGATCCAATGCAATGGGAAGGAGCCGTGTTCTCGTTGTACCAATCGCGACGGTGAGTAGACATCTATATACTTATACACCACCCAGCTAATCCTATTATTCAGAATGCACCTATGATCCATTCTCTAATCCAAGACATTTGACCCCTAGTAGTCCTGACGATGCGCTGCAAACCCCAGATCAAGTAGTCCCACTCCCACATCAGCAGTATGGATCTATATCAAGACAGGATGATGAAGTTGATGACGGGGTCGATAACGCGCTTTCATTCCTCGGACAACAATCATGCATTGCTCGTGAGGAACAGCAACTTCCATCGCCGAAACCTTCGAACAGAGGCGCTTTAGAATGCAGTGAAATCGAAGATATACAAATGGACCACCCAACTCCAAACCTTCACATAACTACGCCACTTAAAGAAAGTGGATACCCATCTCCGCGGCCTTCCGGCAACAGGACTTCAGAGCATGCGGCTCAAGATGGAGGATCATCCATAGAACCACGGCGATTAAAAAGGAAGAAGACCAATATTGACGGTGGTGACGAGGATGCTGACTACACTCCTTCGAAACGCACCAAAAGGCGGAAAGTGACCTCACCTGATCCCACAAAGCCATCCATTACCAAGTCAAGACCTGCAAGGCTTATACGGTTGCCCGAAGTCGAGAACGAAGAGTCGTCTATCGTAAGGACCGTTGAGAACCGAGGTGCTACGTTGCCGTCTCGCGTTCAAAGAGTATCTACGCGGCTTTTCGTGTCGCAGGAATCTGCAGGAACAATCGCACAAGCGCCTCTTTCTCCCGCAAACATTTCAACAGGCCACCTCTTAAACGAAGGCATAGAGTATACTGGCACGCTGGAACGAAACAGCCAGGAACCTCTAAAGCCCCCCCACTCACAAGGCGACAAAGCCTGTCAAAATAACCCTATTTCAGGCACCTCGCCTCCAGCACCGAGTTTTGTGGCAGACCTCAAACGCGCACGAGAAGAGCGACGGCTTCTCACTTCAGATACTAAGTCTGGTGGTAACAGTACCGGTCCTATCCAACCTTCTGATCCCATGCCAGTGAACCTGACTCAGGTCAAGGCACCAGCCAGCGCTGCTGCTACAAATCACAATGACTCAGAGCCGACAAGAGAGGCGCAGCCTGCTCCTGCTCCTGCTCCAACCACAACGGAGGCACATCATGCTCGTATTCCAGCAGCAGCCCAAGGACCTGCTCCAATTCCAAAGCCGACAAGCGAATCCCATACTATTCCATTCTCTGAGCCGATATTGACATCACAAGCAGAGCCAGTCTCAGAAGCCAAAGCTGACACAAACATCAACTCCAAAGTCCAAGTCCGCTACACAATCATCATCTCCCGAGCCCCTCGACTCGTAAGACGGCGCTGGCCAATAGGAAGTTTGTCCAGCAAAACCGTTGAAACGGTCTTTGAGGAACTATCCGCATTCACATTCAAGAAGAACATTGAGCAGATCGACTTCACGCTTGAAACTTCGCAGGGCGAGTACACCTATCCGATACAGCGGGGTGATGCGGAAAATTTTGATGAAATGACCCATGATTTTTCTCGTGATATAACCCATGATATCGAAAGTAATGGGAAGATGAATTTTATGATTTGGCTGGAGCCTGATCCCGGTGGTGAGGGAGAGGTGGTGGAGTCGAAACGAGAGTCCGTGGGCGAGATCAAGCAGCTCGTGTAATGAAGTTGCATCTAAAAATGCTGCAGCGCGCCAGGAGGCACGTCTTGTACGAGTACACAGTCCGGTGACATGTCATTCTCAGCCTGGACAGCGCAAGCGCGGCGTTCTGCAGCAACTTCAGATTGGTCCAAACCAAGTAAATGGTTTGCTAGGAATGAGCTATAATCATAGAATATGAGGCTTGTTCTCCAAGACGTTCTGGTACTTTATCAAACAATTCGATACTTACTCCTTTAGGCCCTCCTGACAGAACGAAGTCCCAAAACCCGCGCTAGTGACCTAACGGCAGATATAGCGTGATAGATTACAAACGGGCCTACGAATATTGTCCAGCTTTTGCCTTGGTGATTACTTCTGAGCTTTTTGCTAAGAAGCCATTCTATACTTGGCTGCGGGAAAGGCTCATTGCATGGAATCTACCAATGACTGATACGATGATCATTACGCGAAGGGTTTGCAGACTGATCAGACTCCTTCAACCATCGGAGAACATTCACTTTGTCAGAGTGTCCTTTTACGTGGTCTCTGCAGTGGTCGGGCTTCGACAATCCCTCGGCCATCGATGGGAAGCTATCATACAGACTGGTTTATCTAGGGTTTGTGACCCGAAGAAACATGATGGCAGTCCGACTATTCACACCATCTCACCAATCTTTAACTGATCAGGAGCAACCAAGTTGAGAAATGCTTGGGAGATGCGACAGTGGTAGCTAGACATAGAACAAGACTATTGGAGGTAAGCGATGCTTGATGAAGTCAGAATGCTGCGGGTGGCTGCATATGATACGTTAGAAAATGGTACGAACGACGTCACTCAAAGGGTGAGATGTCTCTCTAGCAACAAAATATTCGTCTGCATGTCCTGTCCGACGATTACATGCGGCAGAAGTGTGTCAAAGTCTCAAGATCTCAGCTCAGAACGTGGCTCTAGTGGGGTGATTTTCTTCTGGATTGCCCTGCGAGGAGACAAGTCCGCTAGCTCGAGTCTGAAGTATCCAGGTATCCCCGCTCAAAAAATCCGTGGACTTACCACATGTGATACAGCAATACCAAAGCGTAAGGACTGGTGTGGGCCCGCTCTTTTCCCTCTCTACATAACTTATCGCGGCTTGTATCCTGATGTACTATCCTAGGAAATGTCATCAGCAAACCAAATTTCTATCCACAGAGCCGAATTCCACTGAACAAGGACCTGTGCAAAGCTCTTGGACATAACTCTTCCATCGAAAGGCTGGAAGTGTCCAAATCCATTAGACATTGGCCACAGAACTATGTGTCGGGCGACAGGACTCCAGGTACTGACCTGTACATTTGGTGCTCAGATAAGTTCTTCCGGAAATGCGGCTGATGACACGAAATTATCTTGATATCGGTGGCAACGCGTCGAGATACTGGCCATCGACTGGCTCTGACACAGCTTGTTCAATACTGCCATACCCCAGAGACCAGGACAAGTACCATATCAACCCCGTATTGAAACCAATAGTTGCTAAGTCGGGCAGAACCATTGAGCTACTGATGATGCTTTTCTGGCGCCAGAACATCGCCTGCAGAAGTCATAGAAGATACAATCTCCCAAGTGGGTCAACCTTTTTTTTACTCCATATCGCTATATAGCATGGCGACCGACGACTTGTTGGCTTTTCAGAGGGGTCCTCGTCCCGTCTCCATGGATACCATGTCTGGTGCTCCTCCGCTTGCTTCACATAAAACTGATCCGCTGGTCGACAACATACCAAGTAGGGTAAGTCATTACTAGATCTATTGCAGAGGAATAAGCTGTGGCCAAACTGTTTAGATCGTCGTGCTAAGATATCGGTAGTTTTGGTCGGTCAATAACACTACTTCAAAGATTGAATTTATCACACTGATGACCAGCGTGGTCAGTCCGGCGGTAGCTTACACTCCGAGTAGGGCTCAAAAGGAGTATATCAAATTGATGGAGAGACCAAATCTACCGATCGAGTCTTCAGCGTCCAATCTTTCAGCATCCGTAGTTGGTGAGCGTCGCGATATAACAGGATGAACCTCTTCCCTGTCCTCCCGAGAAACCCAGCATGAGAATGACGAGGACTTTGTTCCCCTAAAAACATGTTTCAGTATCCAAGGTACCCTTTCTACAAAAGTAAGTCTCCTCGCTGATGATGGTGACGATGATGGATGGCAAATATTGGGAGAGAAGAAAACATTTGCTTTTGATTCCAAATCGGAAGGTCTTGACCGCGACAAGGCGCTGATATCGGAATAAGGCGCTCGGGACGCAAGCTTACGGCCTCTAAGAAGCTGGACGCAGCAATCAAGCGTCCAAGAGTCGCCAGGGCCACACCTCGGTTGAGTGTTATGGTTGACAATAGCCGGAAGGCGTCTTGTGCAAACACAAGGAGGAAAGACAGTTCTATTGCTTCAGGCCAGTCCATCAATGCCGAACACAGCTCTCGAATGCCATCATCTACAAGCCAAAAATAAACCCGCAACAGCGCCGTCCCTTCTACACTGACAAAAGCAATAGGACCTGGAAATGCCACCAGTGACAGCATGGCAGACTTCAGTAACCCGCGGCAGCCAAAGGGCAAATTTACAGCACGAACATTGAACAATGCCACTTCGAGCGAACGTTATAGCGAATCAAGATCAGCAGAGGTAAGCTCTGAGGCCGAGGCTACGAATGCAAAAACCTCGGATCGCTTGGTGGTTCCGCCGAAGAGTTCTGGACGTAAAACGGACCAAGCAGCTGTAATATATTCATTCAATTCATGGCATCAATGTAAAAGGAGAAGAAAGCAGCCTTGCACTAGCTGTGTCAGCCTTGGCTTTGATTAGTAAGCCCCCTAAGTGCGAGAATCTAGCGACGTCTCAAAGCCATGTTCAGTACGATTGCTGATAGTTTACGGACAGACTGCGACTATGATGCACCTCCACAGGACACGAATCATTACTTTCTTCGTAGCAAGTCTGACCACCTCCAAGGCGAGGGTCAAATCCTGAGATACGATTGCGGATATGAACGTTCCAGTACACATTGACGAAGGGCCTGCTGGAGTACGGGAAACACCAGTGGTCGGCCACGAAGAGGGACGACGACCAATCGCGAGGGAGCGTTCCGCTTTTGCGAGTACCGATTCCGAATTTGCTTGTGGCAGACTGAAGAAGACCGATTCTCTGTTGCTAAATTTGCAGACTCCCTGAAGGACCTGTGCGCAGACTATGATTTGAAGTCTGAGGACAGACTTGAGTGTGGACCGGAATTGGTACAAGTGATTAAAGAAGAAGAAGGTCAATAGCTTAGGAACCATATGCATCGGCTTGCGAGCAAGTAGTCGATCTCCAACAAAAGAGGCTTTAAAGGGCGGCGGAAGCACTATGAATACTCTGTCAGCTATATGTTCCTCATTAGATTCACGATTGTCATACACAGCACAAGGCTCTTTTGCTGGATTGAGTCTCTAGCTCACAGTGGGTTGCTGACATAGAATGCTTCGTCTTCCCAGTATCGTACCCTAGACATAGTATCCGCTCCTCCAATGCCACGAAAAGTTTCGAACCTACGCTTCACAGAAGTCAGCCCACCTCAGTATTTAGATTCGAGGCAAGCAATCTAGGGCATTTTAGTTGGTCATGCTGAGCGCAATGGAATTTCGCTCTCGCGCAACGCCAAAATTAAGACCAGCCGCAGTGCGGCAGTGCCTGGACTCGCTGCTCTTGTTTTCACGTCTATTACCATAATCAGTCATGCCATAGGCGGCTTTCTGTGCACATCAGGTTTGGAAAGGATCGTTCCCGAGGATGCACATAGCTTATGCAAGGGTAACGCTCGATTTACTAGGGAGGTTATGGGTGGAGACCTCGCTAACGAAGAGCGGTGAGCTTGACAGGGGTCGATGAGACTGAGCCCGCACAGAACCTATCTTCCAACGCTTCTCATCCCAAAAGCCACTTTTCACCAGGGTTACCAAAATACCCGCAGAGTCGCGCATCATCTGGGCTGTTTCCCATCCAGCATCAGCGAAGTGAGTCCAAGAGGTAGGACTCATCACAATTCGCAGAACTCCTTACTCCTGAATCATCATAGGGATGGGGGGCGAGAACCAAGGACAGAGGATATAAGGTTGAGACGTACACGGAGGAGGTTTCAGAGCCAGACATTCGTGTTCAATCAAAATCTGAGTAAGATGTGCAACCTAGACCTTACGATGAATCAATGACAACTAAGAAATGGCAGGACTTCGAGCCAGAAGAGCCACCTCGATTCTGCTAAAGGAGGCCCAGAGCTAGGCAAAAGCTGTTTAATGGAGGAAGATACGTGTGTTGCGGCTTTTGGAAGCTATCCAGAGCTGTCAGGATGGCTCTCGGAATCCCACTTGTCATTCGCAGAGAACAAGTCACTGGATGGACGAAAAACTTACTACATCGCCTGTTATCGTTTGACGGAATTAGGATGGTCTTATAGGCTGAGGTCAGATTCGCCGCGTACGTACGATCGAGCTTCGAGTACCAATGATGCGTGTCTGAGCACGAGGGTTCGACCTTCGCGCACATCCAAATTCTATACCAAGGTATGTAAACCATCGACGGTGTACAGTCAACAAGCATTGACACCATGTGATTGAAGGATGGCACCAACAGCCGAGATCTGCAGAACATGGAACATTGCCCTTCGACTTCGTATGTGTCCACTGAATACGAACGAAACAGGGTCCCTCTTACCGATCCAAGTAATGGGCAAGGTTTCCGAATCTCAAGAGGCGCGTTCAACGAGGTTGCTGCGGCGCAAAAGGAAGGGGCTGGCACAATGAGCCTAATTCAACAAGTCTTCCAGAAGGTCCTCGGTCAGAATCCCGCTTTCAAACATACAGTAGCGCCACCGACTGGGGTCGTGAAAGGAGAAGTAGACGATACAAGTGTTAGCAAGGACTCTCTACGTGAGACCTCGTTCAGAGATTCCATTGACCGACAGATGAATCTTCTCGATACTCAACACGTGGAAAGATCGGATGAGAAAAACGCTGACGATGTGGCTAAAGAGGAACGACATGATATTCAAGACTGTGCATCAACAGAGGGAGGCAAAAAAGGTACGACGAGAGACGTTGTGGATGAATCGATTAGTGTTAATCAATGGGAAGTAGCAGCTGCTCAGACGCCAGATCAACCACCGGAAGCCTCTGTGCCAAAGAATTCAAGAGGAGATACTGTAACAAGTCTCGCCGAGGAAATATCGAAAGAAACTATCACCGTAACTCCGGGCTCTGCGTGTGCATATTCGGTCCCAATGGAGTTGACGGGCGGAGACTCGGCAGCAATTCCACAAATCTCGATATCCGTAGAACGAACCATCCTTGCTGGGAGTAGCACCGAAGGTAGTAACAATCAACCTTTTCGTTCTGAGAACAACACTGGAGATAGTGTCAATCGCACTCAAGCTTCTCCACACCAAAAGATTCTGCTCGCAGATGTGCCACCCGTCCCAAAGGCAGTTGAGCCAAAGCAGGATGATGACAACACCCCCGATGCTAATAGTGACGGACCTTCGAATATAGCTCTCTCTAGATCTTGCCATATTGACATACCTGACTCACCTCAGACCGATGAAGCAGAAATCCCGGATCTTGCAGCATCAACGGCAAAGTGGACGAGGCCTAGTCCCACTCAAATCACCCATAGACTCGACCTTCTCAGATGGCTCCAGAGCTTCAATATTCTGTCCACGTTGTCGACATCAGCTCTGTGCTGCGCCCGTGTTGTGAGGCTTCTCTGTCCCAGCATGTCACTGGGAAAGGTACGAACATGTTATCTGCTGATAGCGTTCGGGATAGTGACCATCATTGCAAGCATTGGACTGATATTATGGCGATCTATGTTTCGAAATGACTTCTCTGGCGGCTTCTCCGCTGCGCAATACGTTGTAGGAGTCGGCGCTTTCATCGTGACGCCCATCACCTGCTTACACATCACGGCTTGTAAATGCTGGCAGTAGCAAAAGGATTTGAGAGAATGCCATGGCTCATTTCAGACTAGCGTCGTAAGACTTACGGTAGTCAAGAATATTTGCTCTTACAGAGCTTCGGAGCATTCTGTCGAGGAGAGATCCTGGAGCAACGCAAGCCAAAAAAGACTTTTCGTAGGGGTAACTTACCCGTGGTAGCTTGCGTTTTGCGTTCCATCTGAATCTGCGCCACGAGGAAACGACAAGGAATCGCATAGTGGGATCCAAGGCAATGAAATTTAAAGTGGCCATTTTCGTTGAGTAATATACAATATCAAACCCTCATGACCATGAAATTCTGTAGGAATCAGATTAGCGTGATGGTCGATACCTCGTTCCACGAAAACTTACGCCAGCATGATTCCCGCCCCAGCAGCCATAGCCACGAATTGGGTTATGGTCTTCCTGAACTCCTCGCCCTTATTCGGCCCCGTTTCTAATAACTCTGGAATAACGGCTACAGTACCAACGTACAAGAAAGTCCCGGCCGTGAATGGCAATAGCATGTCCCCCCATCCCAATCCCGTACCCGCAATACCCTTGCTAGAAACATCCCCTGCTGCACCATTTGGATCGGATTTTCCAAGTTCCTGAACAGCGATGCCTATACACGTGCCCAGGAAGGCGCCCACAGCAGTCATAAATTGCGCACCCATGGCTTTCCGTTTCGAGAAGCCGGATTGGATTAGTAGAGCGAAGTCTCCAACTTCGTGGGGGATCTCGTGGAAGAAGACGGCTACCGCAGTCGTTGCTCCAAGAGTAGGCGAAGCGTAGAAGGAAGATGACATTGCAAGGCCGTCCGTGATGTTGTGCGTGAAATCCGCTATCAGGTTGAGGTATGCCGAGAGCTTGATAGAGGTTGATGGTTCCGCTTTTGGGGTCTTTCGAGTCACGCTACTGGCTTTCGGGGCACTGACTGCAAGCTTTTCCGTCTCTTGGGCTGGCTGCCGAGGCTTGACGCCTTTGATGACGAATCTCGGCTTAGGTCCATCGATAACCTGTGCGCTCGCGCCCTCGAACACTTTGCTGGCGCCCTGGATGAACTCCTTTGCTTCGATCAAAGAGTATTGAGAACCCTGGAAAGCATCTTCGTAGGCTTTCCAGAGGGTAATCTGGGTGATAGCAGTGTCGGGATCTTCTTCCAGCGTATCTTCGAGCCAGCGATGAGCTCGCTTCGGCTCCTTGAGCGGCCAAAGCTTGCGCAGAATCGTGGGTGGGAGCTTGAGCAGCTTGTCGTCACTAATAATAGTCTCATTCTTCGACTTGCGTGACTTCACACTTCCGTTCGCAGACACAGGGGCTGCGCCGCTAGCTGTAGCGCTCGTCGCTTCCGCCTTCGCTGACTTTCCCTCGTGCTTGGTGCCGTGGCTATGGTCATGTCCGCACTTACCCGCAGTTGCAATCCGTAGGCCCTTGTCCATGGCAAGGAATGTCACGAACCCCACCATTATCGCTAAGCCCAAGAGGAGGTTCTTGTTCGGTTCGACGAGCACAAAGCGGGCATGGGTTGGCTCTGCTTCACCTAGGAAAATCTCGGGCAGAAGATGGAAGAGTACGTCTCCGAGGAGACCGCCAACGGCGAAGGCGACCATCACGGAGAGGGAGGAAGGGTCGATGTTTGGGGGGCATAGTGCAAGAAGGAAGTCTGCAGAAGCTTCAATTAAAGGACTGAACGCTCGTAAAGACGGAAGTGTACTGACTGGGTGGTCCCGATATGTAGAGAGTAGCAAGGAGAGCATTTACAGCAGGGCCGGGCAGCCAGTAGAAGGGCGTGCCTGGGAAGATTTTTGCGAAGATCTCAGAGGTATAACTTGATACTTCGGGGGCCGTTGCTCGCTTGCGTATGTTCAATTCTTGCACAATCGGGCATTCCTTCTTCATTCAGCTCTATTCATCTGCCAGTGATAGCTGCGGATGCGAACCTGGAGGGCGTTCTCGATCTCCAAGAGACTCAATTGCCCTACATTGTCGGAGCCAAGGGTACCAGCGAAAGCACTGCAAGCAATACCAGCCACAGCAATTGCGAGCAGCAATGACCGCCACCGTGCGCCGTACGCCATTGTCATCATAAATTGCTGGTGCAAAGCTGGTGTCAAGGTGAAAGCAACACCGTGCCTGGCCAGTCCCTCAAAGGGCTTTTAGGCGCTAGTTGGGGGATCTCTCGAGGCCACTCTGGGCTAGCTCCGGGGCCGTCGATATTGGGGGTCCAGATTTGCCAAGCCGCTAGTGCAAGCCTTATCAAACCTCTTTTGTCGATGCCTTACCTCGTGTCACAAGAATAGCACAACAAACTTCATTTGCAACGGGTAGGTCACATTCGGCTCTTCAGTAGATGGAAGAGCGGTGTCCTGATACTCTCGGACCGTGTTTGCTGCAATATAAGTCTGATCACTAAGGTTCCGCCTTCTCCTTTCTTGACTAGCAAACGTGTGCTTGCTACATAACACCTTTCCACATTTTTCCTCTCGAAAACGCTGTCCCTATTTCAAGTGCACATCGCTCAAACTAACAGTCCACGCGACCTGTTTCACTCTTATTCAAGAGCCTAACCTACGTGCATGTCCTCTTCCTACTCGTTCCATCTACTACTTCATCTGCCGTAGACACTCGTCGCCAGCATGGGTACCTCAACCAACAGCCAGATACAACTAAAGCCTTATCCGATTACTTTGAGCGCTCTCCACCTCTCGGCACCCTTGTCTGCGCTTCACAAACAATCTGGTATTGAGCTGGTCCTTCCCAAATCCACCACAAACGGCCCAGAACGCTTCAAGGCGACAATCATGGAGAGCAACACCGAGAACCTCATTCTGAAACCCTTTTTCACGGCGAACATCCAGGACAAGATATTCGACGGCATCAAATACGCGAAAACACCTTTGGCGAACGCTGGGATTTCGCGTTGCGCCTTCACGACCACCTTCCGTCGCATGCAAGGGCAGCCGGATTTCACGATCAAACAGCACCGCAATTCAATGTTGATGGTCTATCAGGTGTCCCCTTCATGCACCAAGGCCACACATTCTCCAGTGTATTCTTTATCTGCGATCACATCTTCTCTCGCCAGGAGTTTGAATCACAATTCGTCATGGTCTTGGGAATAAGATTCTTATGTGAACACTTTATTCGTACGCAATTGACTGTGACGGGCTGGAGTGTCCAGTCACCATCTGTGCCTACCCAATTGGGTGAACTACTCATCTTCACCGATAGCTGCTGCCTGCCCAATGGACAAGTTGCTACGGAAGGCTCTGACACGGTAGCTGCCAGAGGAGGGTACGGTATCCATTCCCAAACATGCCAGAGGGATGGGATCTCTATGGAGCTCTGGCAGAGGACGCGACGCACACAAATCAGAAAACCGAACTCACTGCTATTGTTCGAGCCCTACAATTCGTCCGCAAGCGCAAGATTCCGTGCCAACGTATCAGCCTCTCCACAGACTCAAAGCACGCCGTGCAAGGACTGAACGAATGGATACCTCGGTGGCGCCAGAATGGCTACCGCACGGCTAAGAACCGTGAGGTCGTCAACGCAGACTTATTCAGGTCCCTAGATGAGGAGGTCTTCGCTCTGAAGAAGTCAGGCATTCTAGTGACGCTGAGCCACGTCCCTAGAGACGCCAATCGGAAAGCAGACGTGTTGTCTAGAAAGGGTGCTGTGGGTGGAGGATCATGGAGCGCAAATCCAGGACTAAAGCCGGATGTAAAACCTCTCCTGTTATTAGGGCGCGACTTCCTCATCGATGCTCTACCCTTGGTACAGTGGACTCCAGATGGTAATTTCTGGGTCCAATACAAGTCAATCGGGGTACCTGAACGTTTGGGAAAGGCCTTGGTTGTCTAAGAGGTGACACCTGCGTCTGATATGGGTCTCAAGGATGTGCAAGCGCCTGCTATTCGGCAATGAGGTTTGATCAATCTTGCGTCAGCTAATGTATATCATCTGCACATTCATGGTATGGCACATGGCTTGCTTTCTTCCAAAATCAGAGACGAAATAGAAAACCTTGCAATCTCCGGAAGACATTGACAACCCTGACTGTATAGATATCTTTAGTTCTGTGAAGGCGGTGTATGCCAGATTTGAGAAGCAGCATGAGTGATCGTAAACAATTGTATTTTCCAATCGTGTCTACAAGACATTCCGTATCAAATGTAAGCAGCTCCGCCCAAGTTTGGGAATATTATCTTGGCATAGTGGAAAGGCCTCAACATGGCTATCGAAATGGCAGAACCAGGTCAAGTTTTGATTTCCTGCTAGTGCCAAACAAGGTAACCTAGTCCGTTGATACTATCAGAGCCCAAACTTTGCGTACCTGAGGTCCAATATCGATGCAAAGTCGAAAACGCTGGCAGGACCTCGTAGCATCTCGTGGCATTTTGAGTACCAAATTTATTAAGTAACGACAAAGGACCAACACTGCGTCCGTAAATCTGCTGCCAGGACATAATGATGAAGGTAAGTGATGCTAAGCTAGGGGGAAATTGTTGCGTATTAGTCAAAAATACAGACAGCAATGGGGTACCACACCCCAACGCCTCACGCTGATAACATAACCCTGGTGTTATAACAACAATTACACCATCGTAAAAAATCCCCAGTACACAAAGATCCAAGCTCGACACAATCCCGACCACTATTACGCGCCATGAAATCAAATCAAGGATCCATCTTCCCAACAATCTCCTCACTGATCCCTCTCGCAGAACTCCCTCTGCGGCCTCTCCCCTTGCGGGGGCTTTCACTACCACTACCACTGCCACTATCAGTATCGGAGAGCACGAACCTAGACATTGGTCCATCCCCTTGGTCTAGCACTTCAGCTTCCTCGACGTTTTCCTCATCCCAATCACCGCTCAGCTCTTCGTCCTCCCCATCGGCCACCCACTCTGCATCACCAGCGCGATCGCCAAGCCAGTATCTTGCGCGCTTCTTGCTTGTCTCTTCGTCGATACTCCATGTTCCACTTGCGGGTCGTTTGGTTTTGATTGGTGTCTTCTGGGGCGGACTGTTGCCGATGATGCTCAAGCCTCTCAGATTCAGGTAGCAGACTCGCTTTTTCTCTTTATTGAAGAAGAAATAGTTGAATGTCCACAATGCCCCTTCTTCGCCATCGTATGGGTCTTCTTCCGGCGAGTAGCAGTAGATGCTGCATTCCTTGAGGCTCATCTCGTTGTCGATCAAACGCCACATACGCGGATTCCATTTCTCGCTTCCGTGAGGGGTTTGAGGTACGGTTGACAGAACGGTGTTCGACCAGTGAGGGTTCTGATCGGGCAGAGAGCTGGAGAATCTGGGGCGTAAGTTGTATAGTGTAGTGTCAATCATGTTCATCACCTTCTTCAAGCTCTTCTCGCGACGAAAGTCCGACGGGCGAAGGCAATGAGAGAAATCATAGTCTGGATGGCTTGCATTCAGTGTTGCGATCAAGTAAGCGAAGGTGCGGCGACTGGATATCTGGCTGAGGGGTCCGAACGGACTTGCGCGCGACAGATTCAGGGCCGACCCGGCTGCTTTTGCCTGTTGTGTGGAGAGACTGGCTGAGAAGCTCAGGAGAGATGCATACTGCGACTCTAGTGAGTTCTCGATATTCTTGTACAGTTTCTTGTCCGCCCCTGCGGCTTTCGTAGTATAGAGATCGCAGCCGCCTATGACATGGCAGTCGGCTGTATCGAAATTGAGGGCACTAGTAACATCGTCGAAATCGCTGAGAGGGAGGTACTAAAGCAGCAGAGGTTAGCTATTGTATCGGCATAGGAAAGAAGTTCTCCTGCGCTGTCTGGCGGAACCAGACGCAAGGTCATGACTTCTTTGCGGGCTAACTCACCTTCATTGTGAATTTGGAGGGAAGGCCATTTGGAGTCTGTTAACTAATAGATCGCACAGCACTGTTAGACAGAGGGCGGCTTTACTTGAGCGGGTACAGGTTGATTTCAGGAGTGGTTTCCTGGTCAAGTGGAGCGCAAGACCCAGGATCTAGCTGAGTCACGCTTGTATGTCGATTGCGGTATAGAAGGTACTGGCCGCAGCTGACCGAATAGTGAAGGTGAGATCCGTGGCAGGCTACCCGTACTAACAAAGGATCCGAGCGCACGACTTTTGATCTGTGAATGCCGGCAAGGCGATGACGCCTAACCTTCACAAACAGCTTTGCGGGGTCGCGACATGTTGTTAGATGTTTGTCGAGATGGTGCGGATGACGAAAGAGGGTATTGACTCCTCCGAAGAACAAGATGGGGAGTCGCGATCGGCGTTTTAGGGTTAGTTGGGCCGAACCTCTTGGCGCATTTTGCTACCAATGAGGCGCAGCCTCGTGCCCGAAGCAATCGCTGAGAATGAAGCGTGTATGGGGTATCATCGAGCGTCTAGTGGAACGATGGCATGTATTAGTGGTCAGTGAGAAGGTGTGATCCCCGTGGATGATATCGGCTGGGTCTTCTATTGTGTACACCCGGAGCGAACACACACCTGCTGCCCTTTAGTTTGAGCCACAAGCTTCGCTGAATCAATCGTTGTATGATCTGGAAGCGATGGTGAAAACAAAACATGTCAGTCTCACGACCAATGCCAATAAGAGGCAGTGACGGAGTTGGTAGAGAGCATGATCGGAGAACCTTCATTTCTCATTATCTGTTCTGTTCCGTTGTAACGCCATTGAGGGTCACTGTAGTCCTCATGCCTGGGTGTATGTATTAGAGCATCCCAGCGCTGCGTAGACCATCCACGATTAACATATCTGCCTGCAGTCCAGCAAAGTAGCGTTAGCATTGTACGGCGTTATTGTGGTACCACCTTCCAAAAGCGTCGAGAGCGACGAGTATATACAAAGTTCCAGTATTGTAGAACCATCACATGATTTTAGTAATCCCTTCATCCTCAACCTGGGACCCGAGACTGTCAGTCTCCAGGATACATAGTGAACAAGGTAGTGAATGATCTTGACGGGCCAAGCCACAAAGAGACGATCCGTGCTCTGCCACATCGTAAAACGTACCTCCATATCCTCCAGACTGTCCTGCTGACTTATGCACCTCAGCACGTTCTTCTTGCTGCTTTCCTGCATTTCTCCCGCTAACAAAAGCTCATCCAATATGAAGTAGGCTTTTTGAAAGTTGAAGATGATGTCCAGCTCGCAGACATTGCCATAATACTTGTCCATCTGCTCGACGTAGCGGTGGACTATCTCAAGTGTGATGAGCTCATTGTCCGTCGATGAGCAGCCGGCAATGAAGAAGAGGGAGGCGTAGCGGCGGTAGACGACTTTGGAGTCTATTGAACCATGAGGTTAGCTTAATTCAACGCAGAAGCCTGCATTGGTCGGGTTCGACCTTTGTATTCGAGGAAGTTGCACATGCGTGTCCGCCTTGACAGAACAAGTTGGGAGACATCTTTGATGATCTTGGCTTTCTCTTTAGGAGAGAGGGTTGTGAACCATTTTGCAAGGCGCTGTTGTAAGAAATGATTTAGCTTTGGATGGCAGCCAGGTGGGAGACGAGTAAGTAGCATACGACTTTGCCCTGCCGCGACAGGAGGATGAGGTAGCTGGATGACAATTAGCATCTCCATCATTGAGCACCCAGATCCTGATTATTAGCTCACTTAATGGCCATCCTGACGGTCAATGCCTGCAGGAGAACGTAAATTAGGCGGTGAATTGGCGGGATATCAAATTCGCGGAAACAAGCCGCGCCCCGCAACAACACACCAATGTGCTCCATTCGAGGTATGCAATTTCAATATAATAGGGTCTTGAGCTTGAGATCTGGACCGTCCTTAAGTATCTCATTAAGTATTAGTAACTATGACGTGTAGAATCTGAATATCACAAAGCTTTGTCTTTACCCTGAAGTTCGAGCAAAACCACACGATCATACAAAGAAACAAAGGGAAGGCCTTGTTTGCCTTGTTTCCCAGCTTTCAGATCCAGGGCCAGAAGCCTCAGGGCCCGAGTCTTCGGCCCCAAGAGGCCCGCAGTCACCATGACGAAACTAATCCTCTCAACATCGTGGGTCCCCTTCGGCCCAGACAATCACACCATTGCTGACCCGAGGTAGCAATATCATGAATGGGGAAGTCTCTATTACACGCAGGCCAGCCTCAGAGAAGTCAAACGTCGAGCTGATCAATGCTCTCCGCTCAAACTTCCTCGTCTCCAAACAAGCGTTCGACCCAGTAACCAATGGCTCCTCTCATCCCTCGTCTCCCTATTCAGCAACGAATGGCATCTCGCCAAGTGTTCCATATTCGACATGGACGGCTCGGGAAAATGGCTCGCTGTTCGTGCCTTCGATAGACTTCTCGCACTCAGGGTTGGCAGAAGAAAGGTCACAGTACGACATCACAGTAAAGCTTTTCTTCCTCCCACACACATCAGCGTCAGAACGACGCAACCATACGCAAGAGGCGGTAGATCTGGTGCTCAAGGAATTGCATATGCCCTCAATAGACCTGTTGATTGTCTCGTTCCCTGGGGTCTCATTCGATGCGGATGACGAAGATGAAGAGGAGGAAGAGCCGAACTGGAGTCCAAACGGCGAAGGCGAAGACCTGAATGCAATGGCAGGGACTTGGAAAGCTCTCGAATATCTTCATGAGGAAGGCATCGCACTGCAGATAGGTGTTTCGGAATTTGGCAGCGAGCGATTGCAGAAGTTCTTACCCCGAACCAAGATCCGGCCTTCAGTGGACCAGATCAATGTGCGCGACTGTTGTGTGGTGCCGAAATCATTGATCCTATATGCCAAGCAAGAGAAGATAGAGCTCCTGACGCACAATGATTGCACCAATGTACTTCCAAGTGGCACCGTGAGGGAGCTGCTCGGTACTGGTGAGAAGGGTGCTGGCGTGCTTACTGGACCTGACGGAAGCTCGGATGGCTTGAAGGGTGAAGTTGAGCCACAATGGGTGGTGAAATATACTGCAGTCGTCCGAGATCGAGGCGTGATCGAGAACAAAGGCTACTTCGCCATGGCTGAGGTCCGGGATTGAAGGCTGCATGATGGAATTCCGGATCTTCTGTATATCCAATCAATCCATACCAACAACAAGCGTGGAGTCTGGCGTTCCATATACCACGATGTTGGAGTTTTGACCCACTAGGAATCGGATATTCGTGAAGCACTTTTGTATAGAACCCGGTAGTGCTTCAGTCAACATCTCTGGCTTCTGAATTGTTGATGTTGGAGCTGAAGTTCGAGTCCTCAACCAAGCATACTTCGTTTCCTCCCTCTCATCCTTACTTCCTCTAGCCTCTTCAGCACCACCTTGGCACCTTTGTAGCTTTGTCCGTAAACATTCAGCACCTCCTGAAAACATTCCTCTGCCTCTGGATGCGTGCTCCCAAATGCCCTTTCCAGCACGTAGAGATCGACAGCCTTATCCTCATCCTGTACACTTTGCCCCGCAAGTCCAAAATCAATCAGCACGATCTCTCCCTCCAGACTCTCCCCGGAACTCCCCACATGCTCTCCGTCTCCAGTGTCACCATTCTGTTGTGTCGCCGGGAGCGGTTGTAGCATCATATTACTAGTAGTCAAATCCCCATGCACAATCCCAACCTCATGCATTCGCCCCACCGCCCGTCCAATCTTCCCCATCAACCCCTTCACACCCTCCTCCCATCCCTCCACAACCCCCCCCTTCTTCCTCCTCGCCCCATCCACCAAGGCCTGCCTCACAGTTTTCCCCTCAACCCACTCCATCATCATCCAACCTCCCTTACCGCCATCACTGCCTTCAGCATCCAACGCCAAAACGCCAGGCACGCTCACACCTTCGCGACGGCATTTGACGAGGGTCCGCGCTTCGCTAAGGATACGGTGTTTCGTGAGGCGCTTGTCGAGGGTGGGATGGCGGTAGGGTTTTGATGGCCGGTATTTGAGTGCGCAGGGGTGGGAGGGGGTGAGGAAGTGGGTTTGGTAGAGTAGGGCTTCGGCGCCCTGCGTTAGGAGGGTCGGGGGTGGAGAGGTGTAGGTAAAGAGTGGAGGGAGGGGAGTTGGCGGTGGTTCAGGGTCCTCCATTGGAGGGATTGTTGGGCAATGGTGATATGTTTTAGCAGTCATCATAATTACAAGAAGATATTGATACTCGGGCTTAGGAGTTAAGAGACTAGTGGGCAGATGCATGAATTAACCTACCATGAAAAAGCAAGCGTTAGCCTATCTGTCAAATGTGAACGCTCTTTCATCCTTTGTCTACTCTAGCGTTGCCGCCATGTGTACACCCTCAATGCCCCAACCACGGTACACTGGCCAACCATCCTCCATAGGATGCGGCTAGCTAGAGCCATGGGAAGATCTAGGACCCCACAAACGGTCCTCCTGTATCATCGAATCAGGACACATTGGCAGTGTGGAGGGGTGAAGCGTTAATATACCTCTGGTGATTTCTCCTTGGGGTACCCGAACTCTTCAAAGTACGCTGTCAACTTGCCCTTCGGCTTGGTTGTATCAAAGAACCATGCGTATTTCAACAAGAAAGCATCGATATCCCTATGAGCTTCGTCGGCATCCTCTGCCAGCAACTCCACCTCGCCGACTTGATGTCCGAAATCGGTGTTGTCGAGCACAACTGTGAACTTGTTGTCTGCCTGGAAGGAGTATCGAGAGGTCTTGAATCGGCACAGCTCATCCAGCCCAAAGTTGTTACATGACCCAAGGTATCCTGGCACAATTTTGTGCACCATGTTGAGGATTTTATTCGGATCTTTAGTTTCTTCGAACGTCGAGCGAAGCCGAGAGCCACCGTGTTTCATCTGTTTGGCTTCCCATTCGACGGTGCCGTAAGGCATTCCTAGGCTCACAGACCCGGGGTACTCACGCTTGCGGACCCACAGTCCACTACTGGACAGCCTTTGGCGTGAGTCGTAGTAGGTGTCTTGAAAGGTTTCGCCCTTGATATTGGCCATCGACTTGAAGGGAGGACGTCCTAGGTTGCGTTGAAGCCAAATGAAATTTGCTCCAGTCCAGTAGAACTTTTGCTCTACCTCCAGCAAAACCATTGTGAAAATCTTCTCTGTAGAATTTACTCAGCTACCAATCGGAAGGTGCTGATGTTGAGTCCAAGGAGCTGGATTCAAAGATCAAACACGCGGGTTTGCGTAGACCGACACCAAAGATAAGCAATCCGGGATCAGGTACGTGTAACATAATTAATCTGTCTTGCACTCCAATAATGTGTTATTAGAGCGGGTACGAAACGCTCCGTATGCTTGAAGATTTTGCTTCACTTTGTTTTCTAGTCAATATGGAAGATAATATCTCTGACTTCTTCATCTATGCTATAATCTATGCTATACCAGGGCTGCATTTCATTGTTATTCAGCGAAGGAAGTGAAGTTGAGGCTTTTTTTCGCTATGTAGGCATTTGCAGCTACGAACCCTACTGTTTCTCCTCGCAGAGTAGAGAATTTCTCATCCTTTGCGACGCGCTTGTACGAGATTATGTGTAGGATTCATGGGCAATCATACGAGTCAACCCGATTCATGTGTTTTCAGACCTCCATTAGAATTCAGGAAAGGGCCAAAACAACAAAGGCAAAGAGTCATCAGACAGCGCTTTCGGGGAGAAGAGGGTGTCCGGCCACAATACCCGAAGGGTTGCTTTCTTTTGCGTATGGTTATCTTCATGGACTGTGGGTGACCAAGGGCACAGGAGACTGGTGAGTGTCACTATCAATGTATCAGCAGGAACACTTCCTACCGCTCGCGGGGACCAGACGCGCGATGAAAGAACGATCGCATTGCCGCATTGCCTCGTCAAATCCAAAAATAGCATAGCCTAGAATCTCGGACACCATCTCTTTTGCGGATCTTAGGAACAACCTACTACCTTCGTTGCCACGCTTACTTCACTGTATTTCGGTTGCACATTCATTAGCATCTAATGGAAGACGCCAAGGACCCATCTGGACCCTCGATTGTGAAGACTGGACTAACGCGCTTCGCTATATCTGGAAAATATAAGCAGATGATAAGCGCTATGAAATGACACTGCGCCGCTATCACTTTTTGCTTTTTAGATGAAGCATCTTGGGCATTCCGGGACTCTGGCCTTTCAACTTTGTATTATAGCCGAGCACTTTCTCACTCAGAACTCTGCAATTCCGTTGTCAAACATCTTTCAAAGATGGGCTCATCCTCGACCCCTAGCTCTTTCGATGGCGGCGCTTACTTCGATTGGTACGTATATTTCGGCTCCAATCGTGGTAGCAAGCCATACCTTGAGGGCGAATGCTCGATTGCAACCACTTGCTATGTCTTGACACTGCTCAATCGATCCGCAATGCAATATACTGACATCGTCACATGCGTAGGGAGAAGTACATTACTCACAGACCGGATTACACCATGTCTGATTTCTACAGCCTGATCTGGACCTACCATGGTAGCCACAGCAATAATTGGACCTGCGCGCACGACGTCGGCACTAGGCCTGGCAATGTTGCCAAAATCTTCAATGAACGCTTTAGTAACGTCGTAGCCAGTGATCCCAGTCATCTCCACGTTGCTGTCGCACGGAAACGCATGGACAACTCAGATGTCACATTCATCCAATGCCGAGCAGAAGATCTGTTAGAGGTGACAGTATCTGATCAGCAACGCAAAGTTGATATGATAACTCTGGCGGAATGTATCCCGTTAATGGATGCGGAGAAGGCATTTGCTGTGTTCGAAAAGCTAAGAGACCGGGAGGTATGTACCTTTGAAGTGGCTCCTTCCCACCTATCCCTATATATTGGGTAGCAAGCCTTATTTGGGGTACAAGCTCATCGATTTTGGAGTGATAGATTTTCATTCATTACGTTCTTGGGGCAGCAAGCCCTTGTCTTAGGAGTACTTTTTCCTAAACCTCGCCAGACATGTTCCATTCATTCCTGCATCTCCGACCATCCAATATGACTAATCTCTGCTTGTTCCCCCCAGAAAGTGGCATACTGACTACGAAATATGCACCTTGGCGATTTGGTTCTATAGCAGGCCAATATTCGCCGGCGAGGGCCAGGAGAAGAGTCAGAAAATCTACAACAAGCTCGTCGCCAAAGCTTTCGAGCGCATCTACCCCCTCAAGAGCACGCCAATGGAGCCAGCCTTTGTAACGCTGGCATCTTGGCTTGATATCGTCGCCTTCCATCAGAGACCTGGTCCGATGTTCAGCGCATCAAGTGGAATCATGACCAGCCTCTGTCTTTTCTTCGCGAAGAATTCTTCGACTTCAACGTCGATCACGAGCCGCGTGTCTCTTCTGGGGAAAAGGTAGAGGAGCGGATTGACAGGGAATTTTGGGCCAAGGAAGATTGTGGAATTGAGTGGGTCAACGGTTTTGTCGATGCCCATTTTCAGTGGAAGAACAAGGATGACGGTTCTGATGCTCAGCTGAAGCCTATGTACGAAGAGTTGGAGGAGGCGATGGGAGGGAGGGGAAGTAAGACAAAGATTGCATGGCCAGTGGTGCTACTCCTTGTTACGAAGATGTAGAATACCGCTGTTGAACCCCAATCATATCTTAAAGTCTGTTATGCTCTCCATCACATTTTTGCTGCCTGGTCAAATTGGCCAAGTTCCTTGAATTGGCGCGATCGTGATTGTGGGGTAGACAGCTCTGGTCATGATATTCGGTTACATGATACCGTCGCTTGCTTCAAGACAGCGATTGACATTGCGACGTTATGAGCACGGATTCGGAGCTGCTCCGCTATGAACACGGTTCCTTTGACTACCCTGAAGGGCTGAACAATGAGGATTCAAAATCCAACGCTCTCGTCGAGAATTGAGACTCTTCCTCGCAGTACGGTGAAAAGTCAAGACTGAGCAACTGTTTCATCTCGTACTACGAGCATTTGTCACGGGCAATGGGTGCAAGTAAGGTGTCTTCTGTAAGAGACCAAGCAGACTCTAGATGATTACACCAGGGTGTAAAAGCCAATTATTTAAAAACGACAGAATCCGGTTGTTCCTGTCTGATTTGATCGACAAAGGCCATTTGAGAATGCTGTTGGCCGCCTTCAAATGGCAGTCCATAGGGGCTATGGACAACAGCTTGAATTCAAGATTAAAGAGATATTTATAGATAGTTGACGCCAGCATGATGGCAATAGCGACCATTGCCACAGAGGCTACTCCTGTTTGATGTTCGGTTACTTGTCGCAATCCTAGACGGACTCGCCTGAGACAAACATTGATGCGTTTCTTTGGGGTTTCGTGACCTATGTATGCTGCACGATGGAACACGGAGTAGGCCAGCAACACTAACAACATATCGGGATCTGACGTTGCATATATAACGAAGTCGGCTTGCCAAAACGCGAATGCGGCGTCAAGTTCAATGTAATGTGACGCATTGAAATTGGCTAAATGATGCTTACTGTACGGTAAGAGTGTCCTGAAGGGGTTTTTGAGATCGTCATTATCAACAAGTAGTCTAGCCGAATTATTGATGGAATGGTGGAAATAGAGCAGGTTTGTAGGATTTGCTTGGAGCATGTCTGGTAAAGGTGTCAATGACTTTGAGGGCATTGGTCCATTGTAGTACGTTCGATCCTGGATGCTGGCTTTTACATAATTCTCAATAGGCTCTGGAATCCGGGAGAGCACGGAGAAGGCTCTTTCTGGCATGGGGCAATTGCATTACCATGCGCTTTTCCCTTTCGGCTGGTATGCCTAGACTCTCTTCGACACGGGATCTTTGCGCGATCATGTCGCTCTCCCTGTTGAACGGTATGTCTTTGTGCGGTAGCCCTTCGTCGAAGCCAAGGAATGCCGAATTATACACACGAACAATGGATGTGGATATGTTCAGATGTTGCTGTCCCTCTTGCTTGTCGACGTCAGGGTTTTGGTCCCTTTCTGAACCTCGTCGCGTGCAAAATTCAGCGCTGTCCTGGCCGTCACTCATCCGGGCTGGTGATCTTGGCCTTGTCTTGTCTGGAGTCATACACCTTACATGTGCTGGTAGCCCTGATAGTAGTCAGCAGAGTATAGTGTATATTTAGAAACCAACTGACCTGCGACGTTGTCACTAGTACATTGTTCTCCTTAACATTCATTCGGCGTGAGAATCTTTCGATCTTCATGTGATCTACTTGCCGACCTCTAATAAAGAAAATGCTCTTTTTGCCTCTGCTCAAGTGTCTACTTTGTTTGCGCAGTAAATTCCTCATCTCAAAGTCCTTGACGGTCTTGTTCAAATGCCACTCTGTGATTTTTCGCTTGAGTTGTCGTTGCCTACTCACATATCTTTTTTTGGCTACTGAGGGTAAAACCTATTGTCTACCTTGCTTCGAAGCTGTACAAACTTGTCGTCTCGGCCATCACCGGGCGCAGCGGCTTTTGCTCATAGGCATAAAGCCGCTGGACATTTTGTCGCTGGTCTTCCCGATCTTTGGATGATGCAGGATATCGGGTCCAGAAACATTCTCGTCGAATAATCGGGAGAAATGTATTTGTAAAATTCATCGTTATACGAGAGGACGATGGATGATCAGATGATGTTATGGTGTCGGTCAGAAAATAGTAGGCTCAAACTTTCGGTCCTCGCACATTCTCAAGGCTTGTCTTCCGTACATGGAGTTACCATGATGGAACCAACGCAAAGATAAAGAAGTCGGCATTGTCGGCTCAGTGAAATATGGGTGAGGCACAGCGGCTTATTTAAAACGTGGCCACAAGGTACATGTACCCCAAAAGCACCATACATTATTGCAGTCAATCTGGCCTGCCACTCAAAATCGCAGAAGAGATCCCGCTCTTCGACCGCCTTGCTGCGGTTGACATTGTTCCTTGCCACACTTTCTGTTGTTGCTTATAGGTTCGTTTCTTTTCCAATTGAGATGACCGTGTAGCTCTGCTGCATAAAACCGAAGCATTGAGCATATGCGTCGAGCCAACCAAGATCTCTGCTAGGGGATCCGCTTTGCTGTCTGAAGGCTGAAGACGCTTGAACCTTGCGCAAAGCCTTTGGATTGGAGGCTTAATACGGTTGAGGCCGCCGAGCAAAGGATCCCGTGCCCCTTTACAAAGACATTGCTTCGCAATTATCTAATAAATGAACCTGGGTAAATGGGAAGTATCTGCGAAGTATGATACAGATTGGTAGCGTAGAAGCTCGAAAGGTACCGCAAGAGTGCATTCTTCTACGTTAGAGAAGCGTCGGAGGTGCTATACTCGAAACCGACCATCTGAGAATGGTCTCTAACGGGGCTTGTGACTCCCACAAATGGAAGCGCTGTGTGGCTGAACTTATTCTGTGAGCCATCATGCCAGTCAAGCCTTCGTGATATAGCAGGCACTATGTGCTTCGCGAGAGTCAGTGGATGCGCGTTTCCTGCTATTCAGGAGCGTCATACGGTTAGTTGAACAGCACTCTCGCCTTGCAATTTTACTGTACCCGAATTTTACTGTACCCGCTGTTGTCAAAATTATCGAATGAACGGCTCCGCGACAGTGAACATAGAGATTAGTCCTTTTACTGCTAGATGTTGACTAGTCATTTTGCTGACGCTCCTGGCTCTAAAAGGCTCCCACTGAACCTGACAGATTAAATTGATGCACTTACATCCTGCTCAGCGCGTTGTGATTATGAGGCACTTCTTGTATTTGAGAGTACCAACGGATCTCATTTTGGGCACCTGTACCCTAAGCAGTGGTTTTTCTTTTAGCAAAGCGCTGGAAAAGTAAATATCGCACCAGGTGATACTCATGCGTGAGAACGAGGACTTTCCTATCAGCTATTTTTTAGCCTTCTTCTTCTTCGTCCCTCCTTTCGATCCCGCTGACGCCGGGCCTCCACCCTCTACAAACACTGCATCTTCATCGCTATTTACACCCCTTGATGCTGTACCTTTCGAACTCTCAGCGGGCTTGTCTTCATCCAACTCTTGCATGAACTTTGATTTGATACTCGCTCTCTCCTTGTCCCACCACTCTCGATCTGCCTTGCCCTTTGCCTGTAGCTCGGCAACCTTCTCCCGGAGGGTGGCATTGTTAACCATCTCATTAGCGCTCTGGAAGATCGTTTGTCCCCAGTTCGTGGCCAAAGCGTTCGCCTGTACAGTCGTCAGAGATGAAAAGCAGACTTCCCACAGGTACCCTACCTCTTCCACGACATCCTTCAGTTCAGCTTCGATCTCCTTCTCCGCCCTCAAGAGCCTTTGCCACAGCTCATCTCCAACGCTGCCCCTTTGTAGTAGCTGCCCTAGAGGTTGCTTTGCGCTTCTTATGGCCAATATTCGCTTAATGTCTTCACATGCTCTTTGCACCAGTGCAGCCTTGAGTATGCTATCGGGTACAGGTGTGGCTTTCTCTTGCCCGGGCTGGGGTTCGAGATGTAGGAGGGAGAGGTAGATATTTCGTTGCACATGCGGACCGAACCACGACTCTAATGATGTAGATTTCGCTATGAATTCTCAGCCCCTGCTAAGATTAATATTCATGCAGCTCTCCCAAGCTTACCTGCTTTTCGCTTTCTATAGAGGGAGGAGAAGGTCGCTAGGGAGATAACGAGTATGCCCAGGTATGCAAAAGGTATCACGAGCCCAACGAGGTCCACCATGTTTGACTGAACTACGCAGGACTATCTAGTATTGAGGTGTGTTTCGCTTGTCGAGCCCCTTTATTGAGGAGTCGAGGCTAGATTGATTGTGAAGGTTCTTAGGCGCAATTCAAGGACTCATGATGGAGAGATCCAGTAGTCTTGAAAGGTAGACTTCGAAGTCTTCGTCAAGGACACGATGCGGAACTGAATAGTGAACTTCAAGCTGCGAATACTCAAAGAACACCTCACATTTCTTACCCGCGTCATCGCGCCGAAGATTACCCGACGCTGAATTTACGTGTTGTAGCTTGCCCTCGATATCAAGTGTTTTCGGAAGTCTTCTCCCTCATCATGTTCTCCCACGCGCTCCCCTCTGTGTTCCATCACTGACGTATCATCACCTCTGCCTTAAGCAACTACACTGACACCGCCATGGCACCTGCACGCTCTATCCTTCTCCGGTTCGAGAGCAAGAGTGGGCAGTTTAGAATGACTGTTGACCCCACCAATGATTTTACTTCAATGCTCCCTGGCGTAAGCATCGGTAGGAGATCGAACACAAGGCGGTATGACTGAATCCCCTCTAGATCCTCGACAAACTACCCAAAGACGCCGACTCTCGCTCCATCATTCTTTCGAACAAACCTGCTGGAGGGGAAGACCGACTTCTAAGCTCTCTCAAAGGCGTGCCTATGCAGAGAGTTGGTTTGAAGTATGTGATGCCTCTCAGCCATGATATTACGTGTAGCTAACATGTGTCACCCAGTCATGGAGACAAGCTATTCATCAAATACACCGAACAGCCTCCCATGAACGGCCATTCCACCGTGTCCATCCCAACAGCCTCACAGCCACACAACTCCTCCAACCGCCTGAATGGCCAGGCTATCATATCTACCGAAGATTTCCCTTTTGCTCCCCCACCTCAAACCTCCCCTACATCCACCATCAAGAACCCTTGGGATGTAGTTCAGCAGTCAGAAGTGGACAATCGATTAGACAAACAAGATGGCAAAATACCACGGCGAAGAGACGAAAAGATGTGCAGACATGGTCAGAAAGGAATGTGTGATTACTGCATGCCCCTTGAGCCATACAACCTAAAGTACCTTGAAGAGAGGAAGATAAAACATCTATCATTCCACTCACACCTTCGAAAAATCAATTCCGCCACCAACAAGCCCGAACTCAAATCCTCATATATGCCTCCGCTCAGCGAACCGTACTATCGCGTTAAGCGAGATTGTCCGTCTGGTCATCCCCAATGGCCTGACGGTATCTGCACAAAGTGTCAGCCTAGCGCTATTACCTTACTAGCTCAGCCCTTCCGAATGGTAGATCACGTCGAGTTCGCATCGCCCTCCCTCATCAACTCTCTTCTTGACTTCTGGCGAGCATCAGGTTCACAGCGAATAGGTTATCTGTACGGTCACTACGAAGCGTACACGGAAGTTCCATTAGGCGTAAAGGCTGTTGTTGAAGCTATCTACGAGGCACCACAGATCGATGAATTAGACGGCTGCACCCTGCATGAGTGGGAGAACGAAAAGGATGTGAATGAAGTGGCACGCTTGTGTGGGCTGCAAAAAGTCGGAGTCATTTTCACAGATCTGATTGATGCTGGTGCTGGAGATGGGACTGTCGTTTGCAAGCGACATATTGATTCCTACTATCTTTCATCCCTCGAGATTTGCTTTGCAGCACAATTACAGGCTCAGAATCCCAAGGCTACCAAGTGGAGTGATACTGGCAGATTCGGTTCGGACTTCGTGACCTGCGTACTAAGTGGGGATGAAGATGGGGGCATCGCAATCACAGCATATCAAGTCTCGAATTCAGCAGTGGAGATGGTCAGAGCCGACATCGTCGAACCGTCAGCTGATCCCTCAGTTATGATCGTCCGCAGCGAAGACGATGATGATGGATCCTCAAGCCGAACACGATACATCCCTGAAGTCTTCTATCGAAGAATCAACGAGTACGGTGCTAGCGTCCAAGAAAACGCGAAGCCAAGCTTCCCAGTCGAGTACCTCCTCGTCACACTGACCCATGGTTTCCCTACTGAATCCTTGCCAATCTTCAATCATTCGAATTTTACCATCGAAAACCGCGAAGCTATGGGCCAAAGCCAAGAATGGAAGTCGGTCGCCGCACAGCTCGGTGTGAGCAGTGGAAGTATCGATCGGGAGAAGGGCGTTAAAGCGATCTCTGACTTTCACCTGCTATGCTTCATCCACAGCATGGGCATACTTAGCAAGGTATGCTTTGCTCCCACACACCCCGTCCCAAAAGCCCGTGATACTGATTGTCATCTTCTATAGCAAGAGGAAGCGATACTTTGCCGTGTCGCACGTACTCATGACCTCGCAGACGGGTTTCAATTAGTCGAGACACCCGGCTGGGCTACCCTGCTGGCCATATTGCAGGAGAGTGGTGAGCGTCCCCCCAAGCGTCCTTCGCCTTCATCCCTCGAATCAAGTTCGGGTTACGGCTTTGGTCCAGATGGTGAACTACTTGCTAAGAGGTTCAAAAATACTAGCTTGAAATAGCCAGCTAGCTAGTATCCTTCTTCGATTTACAGACTCAGATATGCATAGCGTGCGGAGATAGCAAAGCATTTAGAGCGCAACGGTTCTAGGAACGGCGAGGGTTGGCTACGACACCACGTTTTGGGCGAGCCGGATCAGGTAATGCAAAGAACAACGAGCATAAAATGTCTTCTATGACCGTTCAACATCGAAGACTCATGCCATGACCCTTGTGCACCGGTGATTCATCCAATGCAATCCTGGCTTTTGATTCGGCTTGTCTACTCATAGCTTTGTACCCCTATTTATGTACACCCCTCAGCAAACATACCCCACCCCACCTTCATTACCGGCATGATTGACTTACGCCTTCTCCAACAAGTACCTCGCAGCATGATTAACATGATCATCGGCAAAACTCGCCATAGTAAAATAGCTATGATCATACCCATCCTGCCACCTAACATTAACCTCGCCCTTCCCCTCTGCCGCCTTCACAAAATTCTCCGGCAGCAATTGCCCTTGCTTGTAGAAATTATCCGCTGTGCCCACATCGATCAGGATGTCTAGGGGGTCGCCTTTCCAGTTCTTCACAAGCTCAGTGGCGTCGTGGGAGGACCAAGCGGATTTATTGTCTTCGCCGAAATAGCCGGAGAAGGCCTTTTGGCCCCATTGGCAGTCGCTGGGGTTGGCAATAGGAGCGAAGGCGGAAACGGACTTGTATTTACCTGGGTTTTTGAGGAACTGATCACACCACCTTGGTCAGCTAAAGCAGTCTGAATCCCTCTGTGATATTTGTAATAACATACCAACGTCAAAGCGCCATGTCCGCCCATACTATGCCCGAATATGCTGACTCTCTGCCCATCCACCTCCTTAAAATTCTCAAACACAGTCTTCGGCAACTCCTCTGTTATATAGCTATACATCTTATACCCCTTATCCCAGGGACTCTTCGTCGCATCCACATAAAACCCCGCCCCACTCCCAAAATCGAAACTCTCATCCTCGCCTTCAATCTTCAAACCCCGCGGACTAGTATCAGGATACAATACAGCAATCCCCTTCCGACTTGCCGCATGCTGGAAAAAGCCTTTCTCCGCGCCATTATCGCCTGTGCATGTCAAGCCGGCGAGATAGATTAGGAGAGGTACTTTGCGGAGAGAGTTGGTTGTTGTTTGTGGGGGGAGGTAGAGGTTGAAGGACATTTTGCAGGCGGTTGTAGTGGCATTGTGGGTTAATTTTAGGAGTTTGCCGCCGAAGGAGGCGATGGTGGCGGTGGTTTGGACGGACATTGTGAAGGTATATGGTGAATTGGAGGTTGGGCTGCGATTGAGTGTGGTTTTTGAAAGTACTGCTTGGTGTTTGGATTCTTTTAGGTGTGACGTAGTTGGTGGAACATTGCGGGGATGGTTCCGCTAGGTTTCTGGCCAAATGAGGGTAAGAGTTCCAGGTGCCCGAGCAAGATGATGGGATCAGGCTGACTGAAATGGGCAGGATATTCGCAATCCTCTTTGGACATTGTATGATCCAGATCCAACGGGAATGTGCCTTTTTTTGGTGTAGAAATACGAGATGAGTTATTTTTTGGCCGAGCAACATTTGGCCATGTTTGCGAATGTATAGAGGTTGGATAGAGAAGTCTTCAGGGGAAGCAGCCATGATACAACAATCGTCTTGACAGAATTAAAGTGAACTTGTGACACGTTTCAACAAGACCACCAACGGAAATGGCAAAATCCTAGCGCAAGTAGACTCCAATGACAGCAAAGTAGCGTGGGTAGACGACTGACTGCAAGGGATCATTTGTTAATTCTTACATCTTTTTCATCGCTCTCCATACCCAAAGCCCTAAGGATGCCGCCCAATGCTTTCCACAATCATGAAAGATAAACAGGCACCCCATAAACAACGGGCGCCGCCCCGTTTAGATACTTCAGATTACATGATTCCCGTCCTTTCGCAACAGCCTCAACCAGTGAGACTGGAACCTTCTCACTATTCCTCGCACTCTCAACGTCTCTCATTTTGCTCTTTCCTCTCTGCTTTGCGCTTTTCTTGACAGGACTGCTTTGCGGCTGAGGTCTTTCGAAAAGGCCCCACTGCTCCAGCACTCTGGAAGAAAACCTATCAATGTCTTTGTCCGTCACATCCCATAATGTTGCAAGCAATGCAGGACACCCAGCTTGCATGTAATTCATCGGCGTTCCGTAAGATTCGAATTCTCCGGCTTCGGTAAGCGCGCCACTGCTGCAGCCCATTAGAAGAGCCACGGCACACCTTTCAAGCTTCTTGATGGTCCTGGATCGTATGTACTGCCCGCCGCTTCCGTGTCCAAAGTAGAGGAAAAGGTCGTGGGCTTCTAAGCAGGACTTCATCTCGGCTTCATTTGGCTCTCGCTGAACAATCGATTCCCAACCGGAAAGTCCTTGTAGTGGAACCTCAAGCTTCTCTTGGGTCGCCGTTAGATCGCCCCCAGGGTTGAGGATCCATGACCCGCCGTAACGGCTGACTTGAAGGCTTTGGTCAACCACGGGCGAGGTACCTCTTTGTTCTTGCTGCCTTCTTTGCTGCAGTATTCTATCCCTCAAGCAGCCAAGCGAAGATAGCCTAGACACAGCATGTCCACTTAGGCAAGGTAATGACTCCCAAGGGAAGCAATGAAGATTCTTGTCCAGGATCAGAATAGTATGCTGCTTTGGGTCAGTGTGGTCCTCATCCTGAAAAGCTTGATGGTATTGTCGAAGACCATCCGCGGTTTCGATTGTAATCTACCCAAGGTCAGCATAACGTAGGGATTTTCGTTGTACCGCAAGTGCCTCCTACCGAATCAAAGTCTACCTCATCATAAGCATTGCGCTCACCGTTGAATTGCAAGATATCGACAACGAAGTACAACAGATCCAGTAGAGGCTGGTCTATATCATTGGACTCGCTCGGCGGACCAAGCCCGACGAAGAGCTCCATCACGCGTGAATCCAGGGCAACCCGGCTAGACTGAGGACCCTTTCCCGACTTCTGACGCGACGGCAGGTGCTTGTCAAGGATGTTTTGGAGTGATTGCTGAAAACGTAACAACAGGTCAGAATTTTGGTATTCCTGTGAGAAAATGCCCTTAAATCCTCCCAACCACATGGTCTGGATGTTGTTGAGTAGATCTTTCAGCCTAGCGTCAAGTGCATTCCGTGTTTCCCACCACTCGGTCTTGGCTCCTTTGTGGGAAAGCTGTTCGGCCCCGTGTGTCGATTGATTTGCAAGAGTGATGATATCTCGCAGCTCAGTCTTTCCTTGGTCAAAGCTGAAACCTTCTTGGTCACATTCTAGGGAGTCCTTCTGCCTTTCCAAGGGCAGTCTTAGTATGAACGGAGACTGTCCGGCGCGGATCTTGCAGATCGTAATATCTTCGCAGGACTCACTCAAGGTAATTGATATTACCGTCCAAGAAGCAGGTATTATGTCGATATACTGAGCTTGAAAGGTTGCAAACTCGAAATCGTCCTTGATGGTGAATAATTCGTCAGAATCAGGAACGCGCTCAGCAGGCCACTCGTGTGCCTCCCTTATCTGCGACAGTTGCCGTTCTACTTGAATCACTGCAGACTCCTTGCCCATCGAAAGAACCCTACCCATTTCTGTGGATGAACGTCAGCTTCCCATTCATCATCATCATAGCGATGGTAAGGTACCTAGAACATATGCCAAGAGAGTAGCAGAAACAGAATTTTTCGCAGCGGACGAGGAGGTGGCAGAAAGCACGACTAGTATCCTTCCCAATACGTCGGAAACCTCATGCAGGATTGTCGTTGGAGATGTTCTTCTTGCCAGGCCCAGAACTTCTTTCATGCCACTATGCGCCAGACGTAGGAAATCAGCATCGGCCTTAGCCATGGATGGGCTTCTAGGTCTTGTCTTTTTAGCTGGCATCTTGATTATCTGCTTACTAGAGGCGGTGGTTTTGATTCTTGTCTTAGGGTCCTGTGAGATGATTTTTCGGTGCGTCTCGCCTGATGTTCTTATCGAAGGACAAGATATTGTAGATTCATGAATCACGCAAAAGACAGGATCACTAATCAGCTGGTCCAAACCCTGGTGAAGACGTACCCGAGCGGTTAGTAGTGCCTGAAGCACGACACCCTGTTGGTCACTGGGATACGCTGCTGCATCTTCGAGCAGGTTTGCAGCTCGATCAACGCGCTGTTCCCGAATCAATGCTAAGATGCGCGCTCGAAGGAGTTCCCCCTTCATACGATTCAACAAAATCGCTTCAATGGCCGGAATCTCTTCGTCCGTGTGCTGCGAAGGTATTGGCTGCGCTGCTGGCTTATTAACAGATTTCTTGGTAACGGCGCGTCCCCGATTGGTTCCAGCCTGACGTGCTGGCTTGGTTCCCCCAAGGATCAGCATTTCCATTTGCATAGTAAGGCTTTCTGTCTTGGGCCGCTTATGGCTTAGGCTTTCCAAAAAGCTTTTTGTCGTCAGCTGCTGGAGGACCTTTTCAGCTGTTGCAAAAGCAGTCTCTGCAGCCTGTGGTTCTCTGCCTTTGGCGAAGTGAACGGCCAAGACCGATTGTACTGCAGCAAATCTTTGATCGTGCGGCATTCCAGGTAGGACCTTTTCCGCTTGTTGTAGCAGCAAAGCACCCTTCACGACTTCTCCTTGGCGGTTGCGAAACTGCCCCATGAGTGCTAAGCATTGACCGATGAGACACGGAGCATGAACGGCTTCAGCAATTTTTTTTGCTCTTCCGAGGTAATATAGTACCTCTGGTATAAGACCATGGTGGGCAAGGATCGAGGTCAGGTGAATAAGTCCCCGAAACAGACGAGGGACAAGTTCCCAAAAAGCTGCAGTTTGGAGGCTTGAGCATCGAGTTGCAGTGTCCTCGGCCGGTTGATGCTCAGATATCGAAAGCTCTGACATCAACTCTGGTAGGTGATCCTTCTCGGTCTTTGGAGTGTCCCTTCGTGCTATCCCGCCAAGTTTGGTTCGACTCCGTTCCAAGATATTCCAAGCTTGATTACAATTTTTCACGCTTAATCGTGCATAGAAGAGTGCCTTTGACGCCTGCTCTTCTGCTTGTGCTACTAGTGATAGAATATAGCTCGCATCTGCTATTAGCTGAGACTGCTCGCTCAACGCCCGAGCTCCGATTTTTCCAGACTTTAACTTGACGCTGCTGTCATAAAGCTGCTCCGCTTCAGTGAGATTTTTCTTACTACACAATGTTAGTATATGCCGTTGAATTAAATTGATGCTACTTACCAGACACTGATGTTCCTATTCACAAGTGCGTATTCAGCGTGAGACAATTGCCACCTAATTGTGGTAGGATCAGCAATATCAGACGATTCCACATATTTTTGAGCCTTGTGAAAGAAGAGACCGGCGCGACCAGAATAACCCAGTCTTGAATACTGCGCGCCAAGTGCAGAGAGTCTCGATACTATGGCAGAACATTGCATTGACGTCGTAGCTTCGTGAATGGTGACCAAGAGCTGCAAGACTGGTACCCGGAGCAGGTCGAGACCCTGCATATCCAGATATTGGGCGAGGAATTCAAGTTGCACGAGCCAGTCCTCGAGATCGTATACTTGTGTCTGGAGCGAGCTCAAGTCAGGGTGTTCCTGCACCATTCGAGACCAAGACACCAAAACATTTTCCAATTTCTCGACATCTGAGGTTTCACCATGCAGAGTGACGAGTACTATACGGGACGTGGAGAGATGAGGTAACAGTTGTAACAAATTTATGTCATAGTGGCCACCCTTCGTTTCGTTATGGCTTTCTTTGAGTACTTGCTCTTGGAGGTCATTCCGTAATACCCCAGGATTGGCTAGGAGGAGGCCAAGCAAGCGGACGACAACGCGAAGGCGCCGCACCGGAAAAGCTTTGCTTGTATATAATGATAGCAGGTTTTCGGCTAGATCATGGAGAGCATTGCATACGACTGTAGAAGGACCTCGATCGAGAAGAAATGATACTACTGCGATAAGTTGTTGCTCGAGCAGGACTCCGCGCTCGCTGTCGCAAAGACGTTCAGGGTCGTAGAATGGGTCCAGATGCTCTCCACTCGCAGCGGCCTTCAATGCTACGCTTGGATATGCAAGCAGCATCCGAGAGAGAAGGTCAAACTCGCCTCCACTTTCGAAGACCTGTGGTAGGGATCTATTGACTGCGGCTTCTGTCGCTGCTTGAAGACGGCCAGATTCGATTTGAGTAGCCAAAGCCTCTTGGTATGCGTCCGCGGCCTTTTTATAATCACGCAGATTCTCGTAGATTTGTCCATATCTCTCGAGTTTCATCGTGAGGAAGCCTTCAATCTTTTCGTTCATCGGTCGGCCTCTGATCAGATCAATCGAATTTCTAAGGGACTCCCTCAAATTTTTCACGTCTATAGCTTCTTGCCTCAGACGAAGGAAGCGGTACCAGTAGGCGTTCGATATTAATACAAAGCACGACGAGCTTCGCTTGTTGACGATCTGGTCTGGTCTTGCTTCTTCTTCTCCATCTTCTAGCCTAGTGACCAATTTAGAGCAATCGCGGAGTCCAGCCTCCAGCCTGTCCCATGTTTCTGGAGGCGCGCCCGCCGCAAATCTTGCCATTGCTACGACTGATTCCACCGCAGGGGCGGCAACTTGGTCTGCTGATCTTTCCCGCTGTTTACGGCGTGCCAATACCTTGTCGTTCTCGTCCGGCGCCGAACCATTACCCACATATCGGATCATAAATTGGAGGCAAAGCAGGACGATGTTCCTGCATTCTTCTGCAATAGCAGAAAGCTCGGTGGAGGAAACTCTGAAGCTATCCTGAACAACTGAAAATGCTGACTTCCGAATACAAGCCACCGCTACTAAGAGCTCATCGAATTCTGCAGATTCACCTTGTAAGTCACTGGTAAGGTTGCCGGCCGCCTCTTGCAAGGACATCAAGATAACATCATCAGAATTACAATCAGCGGAGCGAAGTTGCAGCGTTGCCAAGCGACAGGCCAGAGTGCAGAGCTGGGCTCGTGACGCTCCGTATTGCGTCGCGTTTTGCCTGGATCTACTAATCCACCTAACAGCTTCAGAATGCTCCAAGGCGTCTTGCGCTAGGTCTGCCAAAGACTGATAGATACCGAAGAACATCTCTTCCCGGAAGCCTGTTATATTCTGGACACACTTTGAGATGCTTTCAAAGGCACTCTGTGCCAATTCATACTTCTCTCTTCTTCCGAGCCTTGATTTGCGCCGGAAAATAGCCAGATATCGAGAGAATGGGCTAACCATCTCTCGTGAGACATTGCTTTGATGACCAGACAGCTCCCACCATGTATATCGTATTCGCAAGGCTAGAAGCTGGATCTGAAAGGCGGCCTCCGGTAGCGGGCCATTGTCAGAGCTGCCTATCTTATTGTCGTCGGTGGAAGATCTCAAAGGGCACAGAGCCAAGAGAACCTGAGTCAGAGACTCCAACTGGCGGGCTGCCCTAGCTTGGGATTCGGGCGCGTCTGGGTTGATCTGCCGCTGGATGAGATTGGCTGGAGAATAAGATACATGAAGTCCGAGATGTTGGAGGCAAGATTCAACAGCCGAAGCATCTCGTCTCGAAGCAATGATCTTGAGGACGTGTAATTGGGAAGCGATGATCAAGGCTAATAATGCTCCACTAACGTCGATGTTCCGGAATTTGAGCATGCCTGGTAGTGTTTCTGCTCTAGCGTCCAGGTTGTCGCTCTCAGAGATTGGACCACCAGATATAACAGGCTTTCTAGCTGAGGGTTCTCCAGAATTTTCAAGTTGTCGCCTAAGTATCCGTAATTCTTTTACCGCAAGATCGTCGAATCCAAGCACGATTAATTTTGTAATCAAAGCAGACATGCCTGTTTCTAGCTGTAGATAGGGCAACATTTGAAGTTCTTTACCCTGCATAGACCGCAACGTGGCGTACGCAATACGAGCGCATTCGGCCTGAGCTCTGAGGCCCTCGAGAGCATCTTTGACCGAAACCGTAGAAGACGATCGTCGCGAATGGCACGGCTTGCTGGGTGAGTCCGTGATTCGGTTTGCACATATCGGCTGTAAAGGAGTCTGGCTCCGGGAATTGCGTCTATTGCTGAAGGATGCGTTTGACGAGGATCTCGCGAGTGGCGTCCTTTTCTTTTGAGCTGGTGGTCTCTTGATAGCCTCAGTGAGGGATCTCAATGTCACGTTGGCAACTTCTGTCGCGAGTGCCAACCTGTCCTGGGCCAGGATTGCATCTTGTCCTTCTTCTGTAACCTCTAGCACGGCGACTGCAGGCTGTTTCCTAGCTCTTGCGCCCGCTTTCACTGGTGGAGCTGTGGGGGGTTTCCTTTGGGATTGCGCAGTCTTTGCAGATGGTTTCTTCTGCTGCTGTGGTGGGGTCCCGCTGGGAGCTAGAAAGGAGCGCAATGACTCAACTGTTGCTGGAGAACAAGCTGTCGTAGAAGCTACTACACGTAGAATGTTAGCTGCTCGTGCTGGCAGCTCCTTTCGTGTCATCGTAAGTCTGCTCCTATGTATAATGACAGACAGCAATATGAAAATAACGCCAAAGCCATGTTAGTAAGCAAGATGCCGCGAGAGGATGTTTGAGAGCAAGCTCTATTTCCTAATCCGCGAATTTTATAAACACGCGGCAACAAGCGCACGGCGCGCTTAAACTCCGAGCCGTCTAGAAAGTAAAAGTAGGAATTCTGAAGTGCTGGTATTTATCGTAAGACTGCTTGAGCATCTATAATGTTTCCAGTCTCGGCTTATCGGTATTTAGGGAAGGGGCGTGATTTAAAAGTGTTTCGGCCGCCTCTCAAGCAAATTCGAATTTCTTACCAGCACACGCGAAACCATCGAGCGTATGCTACCTCGACAGAAAATCTACCACGCGTCGCGCAACCCTCCGTATGGCATTCGATCATTCCAAAGGCTTTCCGAAAGTCAGAGTCTTTCAAAGCCCCAGCCAAGACTCGGCATGGGAAAGACTGGAATCCTGCAACCTTCTTCATCTGGATCTTCCTCTTGATTGGATCCAATGCCATTCAGATGATCACACTACGTAATGAATACTCAAGCTTCAGCCGAAAGGCCGACGCAAAGATCAAGCTGCTGAAAGAGGTCTTGGACAAGGTGCAACGTGGGGAGAAAGTGGATGTCGAGAAGGTCCTTGGGACTGGAGATCCGGAGCAGGAGCAGGAATGGCATGATGGTAGGCAATATCTAGGTAGTCCGTGTCGATGGTAAGGCTCATGTATCGACAGTCATAAAAAACATCGAGGAGGAGGACCGTTTTTGGGAATCGAATGCTCGCCGACGCGAGAAAAGACGGCTTCAGAAAGAGCATACAGCAGCAGGAACTTCCGAGGAGAAGCGACCAGCAGCTACCGATAAAGGAGAGCCCGGAGATCCAAGCTTGTCAACTATCCAGGCCAGGAGACCTCCAGGGTTCTACTAAATGCAGAGAAAATAGATCTGCGATTCCCTCCAGGATGCTGGGAATTTGCTCTTGAAACGTCCTGAAATCAAGGTTGTCAACGATCCAAATCACTGCGGGAATTTACAAAAGAGCCAGCAGCGCTTTGAGACTATTCACGGTATGATCTCAAGTCTCCGTATCCTTTGCCTACGTCTCACGTCCTTGCAGCACAAGCAGAAAAGATAAACCTTGGAGTCACCAGAGCCCTTGCTGTTTGACGTGTTTAGTCAAAATGCCCATCCAAACAGGTTGTGGGAAGAACAGCAGCGGAACGGCGGGGGCTATCACAGCTTGGGCTTTAATCATAATATGAAAGCCTTCTAAAGCCGGAACGAGGAAGGAGTCTTGAATGACTTACAGGAAGAGCTCCGGCCTCGAGCAGCGCCAGAGTAGGGCTCTGGGGTTTGTTTCATGATTTGACCATTTTGGCTTTGAAAGGGAGCAGGTTCGCTCGCAATATGGAATTTTTGCTATGACGCGCTGGTATCTCGACAGATATGACACAAAAATCATACTCTGGGGTATAATATCTAGCATTTGGCTACGCTGCAGCCGCCTTTCCTTCCCAGCACTCCGTAGATGCATCTCTTTCCCTTGTCTCCAATAGAACACCATAGCTTATGTCAAACAGGATTGCGCACCCATCGTTGGTGAATCCTGTCACCGCTCTCCACCCTTCCTCTTCCCACTCTTCTCCTTTCCCTCCCTGACCCCGGCGGCCTCCCCATTTGCCTCAGCCTCCTGCCCATACCCACTAATCAAATCCATAAGATTATCCTCCTGCTCACCCCTCACATTCCCACCTTCCTCGCTCCCGTCTCTATCCACATCCTCATCAGCCATCCTACTAGCATCCCAACCTCGTCCAAATTTTTCTCTGAATGCCCTCAACTTCCCGGCCTCATCTGTCTCCATATTCAGCAACTTTTGTGACGAAGGGTTCCATAACGGTGTATTCCGCGTATCTTTTAGCGATTTGTAGATTGGCTGCGGGGACGTTGTGCGGTGAGTGTAGGTGCTTCCGTCTGAGAGGGTGACAAGCTGTGTGAATGTGTAGGGGCGTTTGGGACGGCGGAGGAGGGTCGCGTGGCGGCATTGGATTTCTGGAACAGACGGGGAGGCCAGGGATGCTCGGCGGAGGGGAGTAGAAAAAGACATTGGGGTGTCTTTGAAGTCTTTTGAGGCGCTGTTGTCGTAGTCGAAATGATTGTTGATAGGAGCTGTGGATGCGGAGCTAGCGACTTTTGGCCGACGATTTTTTACCGATATTCTTCAACTACCACTCATGGACGCCAACTGACCTCTGTAATTCACCGAACGCTGGCTCTACGCGCACAAGAAGCTTTGGAAACATGTCATGACCGTCGAAGTCTACTTCACCTTCTCATTGACGCGATAATTCCATGATCTCTCGTCAAGGCTCCTCCCATGTCCTCCGCTCAATTCACCCTTTGACGCGTCTACACTTTACATCGCAACCTTCTCACAACTCGTTGCGCCTCTATTCGACGTCTGTCTATGGAGATGACAGCGAGCGTAAGGAGCGTTGTCCACAATTCCCGTTCACGCAACTAAAATGGCTCGCATCCAGCTCCCCTCAACGCCCATCCTCCCCATTCCCGGCTCTCTGTGGAAGTTAGGACTCTAATGCGCTCAACGCCCCATCCTTTAACAGCAATCGTCTCTTACACCAAGAAACCCCACTTTCCAAATGTCGGGAAATCGGAGCCCCGCGCCCTTCTTGTCTCTTCTTTCAACACAATAACCCTAGGCCCAGTTCCCTATGTCTCATTCAACATCAAAAGACCCTCTTCGACTTACGATGCTATATTGGAATCGAACTTTTTTTTCGCATCAGGTCTAAATAGTGCGAGAGTAGCGCACAAGTTCGTCAAAAAGCCAAGTGTAGGTGAGAACACGGGCAATCAGCACGGATGGGAGGATATGTTAGAGCCAAAGGGAAGGGATGGAAATGGAAGGTTGAAAAAGGGCGGTATATGGTGGATGCAATGCCAGCTGGTGAAGAAGAAGTGTGTGAATGTGGGGGATCATGTGGTCGTTGTAGCGAAGGTGCTGAAAGCAGGGGAATATAAGGGAGCAAAGGGACTGGGACTCATCTATGTCGACGGGAAATACAGGGAAGCTGGCCGGGTAGAGGACCCCGGAACCAGAGAAAATCATGACTATCACTGAATCCCTAGTGGCACTCTTCCAATTCTACCATGCTCATCTCGACAGAACCATACGCCTCCATAATGTCTTGTTCAGGGGGCTAAGTTTTGTACAGCGACCGCTGCCACACCGCACTTCACAATCAAGAAACGGTCGATATCGTCAATTTCGTCACCACTTCTCCACCAATGTTCTAACCCTGCATACGTTCTCAAAGTGACTACCAGTCCTAAATCCCCCAAAGTCACAGCTGCCTGCCTTGCCAGAATAATAGAAACTTCACCATCTGCCTCTCTATGGCCAAGAAACACCGGAATCTGGCCATGTTTTGGCACAGAAAGATGCACAGGGAGTGGGAGATGATCTCCGATTCCTGCCAATAAAATGGCCATCGAATCAGTCAACTCGGCGATGGATTTACCACCTTGAGACTCTCCGACAGGCTGCGCAGCGTTGTGGCCGCGTGGATCGCTTGACGCTTTGGAATTCCTCCCCGACTGCCTCAGGGGCAGCCAACCGCTTAAGCCAACGAATCCTCCCACTGCCTTTCTTTTGTCACCATCACTTTCCTGAAACACGAGGAGCGCGCACAATGCGGCCGCACAACCTTGACCTAATCCCCCAAGCAAGACATTTTCCCGGCCAACGAGTTTCGCTTCTTGTTCCAAGAACATGTCAATATAGGTCACTGTTTCTTGCAATCCCGGCCTCTGGAGTTCCTCACGCTCGGAAGGGTCGATGAGTGAGTAATTATCGAACCACTGAGTGATACTAATTCCGCCCAGGCGAGTGGACTTTTGCGATATTGCTGTTGGGAAGATATATCTCATGCCTGAGAATAGCTGCGGAAGAGTGTGGCCTGGGGTCTAGGTCAGAGAGGAGAGGATCTATATCTCGTTTTGCTTACCGCTTGAGGTGGTGGCTTTGCAAAACTCGGCCGCAAAATCAACGCCAGTACTACCTTGGTCATGCAACAGGATGATTGTCTAAGTATGGATGGCGTTGGGATGGATCACATGAGGTGCTGGCCATGTGTCCGCATCTGTGTCTTCAGTGGAAAGTTCCTGATTCATGGTTTGCGTGGGATTGAAGGGATAATTTCATGAAGTTGGAAAATTTCCAAAGAGGAATAAGTATCCTGATATCTGTTCATTCAAGTATTCCGACCTTTCCCCCGGTGCAAGGCTACAATACGTCTTGGCCTTCCGAAAGGTAGCAAGAGCGAAAGGGAGTCCAGCAGGAGCTACTTGAACACCAACACAGAAAGGAGCCCAAGCTTCTCAAGTAAGAGAAGGGATCATAAGATTACTGCCTACAGGTTTTTCCGTTGCACTAGATGAATAGAGAGCAGATGACGGTAACTTTCGAACAATTCAAGAAAAGTATTTCTCACTTTTCACAAAGCTGATAATCGATATTCCTACCATCTACTGGACGTGTAGCCAGCGAGTTGCCCAGCTTTTGAACTTCTATACATGGCTTTTCTGTCTCATCTGTTATGTAGAGCAACATTTTTGTTTGTTCAAGGCTACAAAATTCGAGTGCTAATTCGACACGTCTTCAGCACCTTTGTCTTCCTTCTTCGTTCTCTAGCAGCTAGGCAAGAACGCGGCATTTCCACAGTCACCGGCTCCAATGACAAAGTCTCAAGAAACAGCGTCTTGTCTAGAATCTTTGTTCAACGAAAGTGTGGCTTGTCAAATGACAAGGACCAGGAAATGCTTGTTCTTCCCATTGATTGAAAAGAAATGTCCGAGAGCATTGTTCCAAAAATTTAACCTGTCGTGCAAACCAGTGTCCGTATATCAGTCGAGGCCTCTGGAACCATAAAAATTGCAAATCGCTCATTACGTACTACCGATTCAACTCTCAAAAGCTTCTTGAGACCAGTCCGGCCGCCATACGCTTGAGCTACTAATGACCATGCACCACCTCCTAGCCTCACTCTTCATACTCTACGCTCTCACCAGCACCCTCGCCGCCCACCCAACCCTAACCTCACCCCTCCCCATCAGCAAACCCTTCCTCACCCGCGAAAAAGACCAGCACCGAGTCCCCAATCCACCCCTCTCCATAACCTCCTTCACCGACATAATCTGCCACGACAACCCTACCACCAACAGCTTCGCCTACGAGGAAGTCGTAAAAACCAAGATCCAATCCTTCCAACTTTCCCGCGACTTATCCTCCTTCGAACAACTCGACATCTGCACGTCGCTACCAGGAGGCGGCCTGCCTGGAAGCACTGCCGCGGATATGTGTGGGCTTTACGTCGGGAGTCCAATCGGGCCGGGAAACGCGGTTCAGATTGTTGGGAAGTTGAATGGGACGGAGGTGCCTGCGGTGAAGGATATTTGTTATTCGATTGAGGAGCAGAATGGGCCCGGGGGGTGTTTTAATTTGTGGCATCGTTGAATGATGTATTGTTGCTCGAACCAGGACGAAAGGGTCCTCTTCCCACAAGAATTGCAAAGAGGGAGATGCATCGATTGTCATGGTTACAATGTTTCTTCGTGTCATTATTCATGCTGAGCATGATATAATTGAGTAACGTATAAGGCGGAGAACAGGGGAGATTGAATGAATGTGTAAGCCTTCTCGATTCCTCAACATTGCCAGATAAGGAACAGAAAGGAATGGAGTCGAAAAACCGCGGATGTTGGTGAAACAGGTGTTGTGGAGAATCCAAGTCATTTATTTGAAGCTGATGGCATGGTCTAGAGTGACGAAGCTAAAATCTGTATATCAACACCAGTCAAATAGTATCGAGCTCGAAAGTCTAGCTCGGACTCGAAGGCCTAGCTTAGACTCCAGGATCCGGTCCGGTTCCATGTAGACTGGAAGTTAGGCCCATAGAATGTTGTTGAGCTCAAGTAGGCATAGCGGTCCGGTCCAGAGTAAGTTTCTTGATATAGCGCAAATTCACCTTCTGGACCGGACACAGACAAAGCTGCCAAGGTCTCCTCTCAATCTCTCATGAAACATGCATAACAACGTAACAGCGTCATATGATATCAAAGTAGATCAGCAGGGGCAAAATACCTCAGCTATTCCTCCCAGCAATCCTAGCATCCATACTCAGCCCCTTCTCAGTCTCAGTGGGACTATCATCCACCTGGCTACTCTTCACGCACTCCCTCTTCGTCCTGATAAAAGCCAGCTTCGCGAACCGCCCCAGTTGGGCCCAAAAATGCCTTCCAGCTTCATGAACCATGATCCGTTCCAGCAGCTCCACCGTGGCCGTTCTGACCCGGGCCTCTGGATGGAAAAGGCCAAGACTGATATAGAATATGCCAGCATTACTTTCAGGCGTTACGCACAGCAGCTGGCACACTTCATCATAGGACTTGACGGTCGCAGAAAGCGCAAGGTAGATAGCAGCGCTATCCTCGTGGCTAAGCTTTAGGCTACGGAGGCGATCGTGCTGATGCGCGAGATCGATCGAGCGTATCGGTTTGCGCTCCCACATCGCAGCCAAGTCTTGAACAAAAGCATAGTAGCTGCGAGTAATCCTCCAGCATTCGATACGCCAGATATTGGCACCCAGTTCACGAGCTCTGGCTCCATCGTCGGGCCAAACATATCCATGGCCTCGGACACCATGGGCGCCGCTGTCAGTTTCTGAGGACCCAATGTAAAGAGCAGATGCTCCATAGACAGACTCTTCGAAGGCCGCAGCAATTCGAGTGAACTTGAGGATGTAGTCACGCCATTTGGACCGGATGGCAGATTCGCCGTGGCGAGACTGGATGCTGGAGGTTATCGACTCCATGAACGCAGCGTCGCCAGTGGCATCACAATTCGTAGCTAAGGAAGAGTTGCCTCCCCCTATACCGTGGCCATTGGGTGCATAGCCAGGGTTTTGTTGTTGGAAGTTGCTAAGGCCATCTGTTATGCCAGCATTCTCAATCCGGCTGCTGATCTTCATTCGGCCTGTGGGTACATCGCAGAGGAGATCCCACCATTCATGGTGATTGGCAAAGGTGGGATTTGTTACGCCAGCAATGAATCCAGGGACATTAAGAAGGTCGTCGATTTTCGTGAGATCAGTATAAGGAAATGCATGCCGGGTAAAGCCTCGTAGAACGCCACCAGACGCCAGTGCACATGCCGCAAGGACAGCCTCAGCAACTTCGCCCGAAGGTCTGTTGTGACCGAGGAAGATGATACGCTTCTGAGTGAGTAGAGCATTGACTAAAACCATAATCGGATGGGTATAGGCGCCGCTTGTGGTAAGATGAGGATGTAATGCGAAAGGCTGAGGCGAGGAGGCATGAGGCGCTGAAAAGGTCTGAATAAGTTTGATGAAAGAGAAGTCTCCAACCGTATCTGGTGATATGCTTGTAGGTATCTTGATCGGAACGGGTATTTGATTGTACACAACTTTGGTCTCGAATTCGTGAGTGTCACGGGGCACAATGTACCGTGGTCGATGGCCGACGAGATCTCCAGAATTCTTCGATTGAGAGTCCGGAGAAGTTGCTGCATTGTTCAACGCATCCTCCGCCATTCTTTGCTGAATCATCTGGTCAAACTTTTCCACAAACAGATCTTTGGTGTCGCTGGCTAGCAAGATATGTCGTTCAAGCATCGAGAGTCGTGGCATTAATGATAAGTCCATTGAGTTGACTGCATCGTATAACGATTCTAATGTTTCCGGATATGGCGATTTGAAATACTCCTCTAGAGCTAATAGTAAAAGTGGCTTCACTCCAAGTCAGCTTATAACTCATGTCCGGGTCTATAAAGTAAGGTTGCTCTACCTTATATATGTGAAGAAATGGATGTCGCGTGCAAATTGCCATTGCTTTTACCACTGCACCTCTGCGCAAAAAGAGTCAGATAGGCATCAATTGGACGAAGGCTCGGTCACAACCCACCTTTTTGCTGATGCATCGTGTTTTGTGTTTACTAAATTTAGTACATGAATTAATGGCGGTGCATCTCCTCCTTCATCGTCTTCCTGGTCTTCCCCCCTGTCATTTGCGCCTGCAACCGCATCTCCATTTACATCTCCTTGTGCGCCATCGGGTTCAGTCTCAATCATTGAATCCCGCTTGTCCCTGTCGGGGTCCTCTACGCTTGTATCTTTATGCAAGAAGAATATCGTCCAATCCTCTTTCCTATTATGCACTTGATCCGGCAACATAAGCTCGGCAAGCATGCCTTCGTCCCCACTAATAGCTCCTGGATATTGATGTTCCATTATTGGTCCTCGATCCACATGGAATGAAGCAACAAGAATGTATTCGACATGTTGCTCTGTCGAATCGGCAGGATATTGGGACTTCAGCTTCCTTGGTGACCGCGATACGCCGTTGCGCTGTGGCGTTTGCTGAGTAGAGGATGGAGTAGAAGGCGTTTGGGAGCTGCTGCTGATGGATCCACGGCGAGGCATTCGAGGGATGTTGCCCACGGAAGTTACATTGCGTACAGATGGGTTCGATGGCGTCCGTGTGGAGGGAAAAGAAGACAATGAAGCCTGCCGATTGAGAGTATTTCCATTCGAGCTCCCCGTGGTGCCGCTCGTTGAAGGTCGATAAGAAAGTACGGACGTCATGCTGGGTCAGACATAGGTAGTCAAGGTACTTAAGGGGGGTAAGGTAGAAAATAAAATGTGCAGAAGGGGTATTCAATCAGTCATTATGAGCTGTGCTCCTGTAAGCATGGGCGCCTGCAGAGGGAAGGAGCATATGCAGGTACACACCAATTAAAGGTCGCGAGAGGTCATTCAAAGCGTATATGCTCATTACTTTCATTTCTCAGGAAATCATTACGCAGAGACACCTTTATTAAGGAGGCATGAACATCAGTGCGGACAATATGTACGCCGCAACTCTGCCCTCCTTTCTCTGACCGAGGGGCTCGAGAACGAGGGTCCAATAGGCTGATCGACAGGGGGGAAATGCGGGAAGTTTGTGATCGCGGGCTTGGCGTTTGTTTACTCCGCGCCCGCCGTCGCTATTGACGAGTAAATTCAGAAGAAGCCAATTCACTTCCCTCAACGAGCAACTTTCAGAGCAGCTATAAGCCCCTCGTTGCTGCGAATACTACACGAATACATCCGTTGAAGCACAGCGGTCTTACGATGGTATGTCCAGCGCCCTCATTGATACATGACACATCCACACGATCACAAGCTGACCATAGCGCTACAGTCACTACCATCAACATACAAACCCTCCCCACTCTCCTACGGCTCCCCACGAACATCCCCATTCCGCCGCCCCGAATCTCCCGCCTCCCCCTTCCGCCGACCAGAATCACCCCCCTCGCCCTCAACAACAATCCGCCCGACAACGCCCACCACACCTCTACCCTCTCCCATAAAACAACAACACACACCCATAGTCTCGCCAACCAAACTTCAAAAAACCTCCACACCAACCTCAAACGAAGCCTTCTGGACGCCGCGCGGGCTCACACCCTCACTCACACCCACAACACGCGAACTCCCAGTATCACCAACTCGCAACTCCAGCGTTACAACAGCCATACCAATGGGCCAGTCCCGCCTTACCAACGACCCGATGGCCACTCTCCCCCCATCTCAAGTCCGCTCAATGCGCGAAGCTTTCTCCCTCCTGGACCGCTCCTCCAGCAACCAAGTCACCCGCGACGACGTAGCCGACATGCTAACCAACCTCTCCCTCCCCTCCTCAGCAAGCGAGGTTACCCCCTTCTTTCCGCCCGGCGCCCCTCAAACAACGGCCCTCCCCACATTCTTATCTACACTATCGAATTTACTGGCGCCATTGAGCGGGCAGGAAGAACTCCTGAACGCATTCGCCGCCTTCGACGAGCGCGACAGCGGCGAGATTGATGTCGGAGAACTACGAGATGCAGTCATGCACACAGCGCCCGAGCCCGGACAGCGGTCTCTGAGCGCAAGGGAGGTAGAGGAGGCTTTGGGCGGATTTGTAGGCAGGAAGGCATTTGGGAAGGATTTGAAAGGAGGGGGTGCAGGTGGGGGCAGGGGAGAGGTGTTCAAGTATCGGGAGTGGGTCGGTGGTGTGATGGGGTTTGGGGAAGAGAAAAGGGAGGAAGAAAAATGAGGCGAGTGGAGGGTTTCAATAAATGCATATTGTGATGACCGTGGAGGCATACACCACACGACTGTTCTATTACATTGGTTGAGATATCTGGACTTCCTTGACAAGCAGTACATTCGTAGCTAGCACGACGTACGCATGGAGTGCCCATCATTGCTCCTCTTTTCTCCAGATCATCGCAGGACCGGATGAAATGGTAAAGAAGTTTCTTTTTTCTTTGGGTGTGCTTCGGAACGTTGGCTCTGCTGAATGCCCGAGAGCACACCAGCAGGTTCATAGCCCCCAGCTCATACAGCTAAGATCTCGAAGGGGCCTGTTTCTGGTTTTCTTATTGTTTTCAGCTGTTTTTGTGGTTCTTTTGTGGTTTTCTTTGTTTTCTCGTGAGCTTCGTTATTTCGTTATTTCCTTTCATCGTTTCAATGCATTTCATCATCATCGTTTCTTTTGGCATTTTTTTTACCTCTGACTATTTTTTATGTTTCTCATTTTTCCTTCGTAAAGCATTCAAGTCATAGCTACTCATGATCATGTATCGTTCCAATTGTCCCAATAGCGAATAAGCAAAATCATGTCAACCGGGTACGTTATCCCATCTCTTCCCCAATTCCTAATTCACTCAAGCCAGAACGTTGCCATCGGAGAGCTGGCAACCCAGCAAAACGATCGCGAGGATGGAAACAAGCCCTTGCAAAAGCTTGCGCCGTGGACTCAGACAGAACAGCCATATCAAAAATGCAATCACGGCGCACCAGATCATGCCTTCCTCAAAATTAGCCCTGCGTGCAGATGTGTCTCAAACTCGGGTAACGTACCATGTCCCTTGTTACCATTAGGGGTATCAAAGCCTCTCATCTCCAACTTCCTATGCCATATAAGAAGCCTTTTCTTCCTGTTGCTTCTCCTTCTTCTTCGCCATCCCTTCCTCCCCTCTCCCTCTGACCCATGCCAGAAGCATGTCCAACTTCCTTCCTTGCTGGTCAAATTGTTTCATGCATGTTGCGCAAACCCTCAGTCCGCACCAAATGCATTTCCAAAATCTGGGTTCCTCCACATCACCGCAAGCCATGCAGGGGACTGGACAAATCACATTTCCTGACGCAAACACCCGTTTGTGTTGCTGATAGCATTGGTGGTGGCAGACTGTCAACAGCGGGGCTAACACGGGGACGGGGCCATTTGGGAATGTCTTTGGGAGACATATTTGTTGCTTCAACACCGAGTTCCTCGAGTTGGCAGATGGTGGATCTGACGGTGATTGTGAGAGTCGCGATCCTGAAAGTGGTGGTGAGAGGAGCGGTGGAGAGAGAGTGTCGCGAAGATCGATCTGTGTAATGGGTGTGCAGGGCCCAATGGATGAGATGACAGGCCGTAGGGTATCCGAAAGGGTACTTGGTCGGCGCTGTCGAGGTTCGGTAAGCGTACTTGCTCTGTGTTGTAGTTGTGTGTGGTTGGGGTCAACCGAGTCGAAGTGCAAGCTGTTGAGGTGTATCGCCGTCAATGAGGAGCGGCGGCGTGGTACATTAGGTATCACGATGGGGCCTCTGACTGGCGGTTGCTTTGTGCTTGAGTATGGTACAGGCGTAGCTCGGGATGACTCGGGTGATAGTGGAAGTTGTTGAGCTTGTTCTCTCTTTTCTCTCCAGTCTTCTCTTGTGTTGCCCTTGATTGTGGCCAGGCTTTGCTTTCCCTTCAGGGATACTGGTTTTCTGAGGACGGCAGAAGCTTGTTGGCCCATGCTCCTCGGCTGTGCGAGTGTGCTCGTCTCGAAAAGGGTGGTCGTCTCGAATTGATCAAAGGCGTGGTGTTTGGCCGGTGATGGCGTTGTAGGATGACTTGACTCGTTTGAGACGCCGCTTTGGTCCGGTGTGAATGAGACCGTGCTGGATCTTTGCGAAGGGAACCTAGCAAGGACTACGGGTGCGGGAAGCGTGAGCTCCGGTGGTGTGCACTGATCTCTTAGGGTGCCATATAGCGATGACTTGTTTCGAAGAAGGTGGTCTGGCAAAGTATTCACTGGTGAGGGGTGCCGAACGACCAATTTATCTTCTGGGGAAGATACTCGTTGTAAGGATCGAGCAATTTCTTTGAGAGCCCTTTCTTTGAGAGCCAAGTCTTTGATGGATGAGAAACCACGTCCACGATTCGGATGCTGAGAACTCGGGAGATTTGGCCCTGACTGATTGGCCGCCGCACGGAACCATTGGCCAGGACCACGAATGGATGCCTCGGACTTGGTAGATGTCGATGGATCTGGCTGACGCAGAAGCTTGCTGAACATGGTAGGAGACATGGTCCTTTCAATCTGGTAAGCTTAGCAAGAGCGCTGGAGCTGAACAGAGAAGGCAAGGACGAACCGTGAGAACGAAAGGTCTGTAGACTTGAAGGTGGTGGAAACCTGGGTAATGACCCCAAGATAGTGGAAATGAATATGGTAAGGTATCGGTGGCTTGTGGCGAGTAATCTCTAGTCGACTCGAAAATCGAGGAGATTCCTGTGGTAAGGTATCAGTGGCTTTGGCAAGTGGCTGCTGGTCGACTTCCAGACTGTGTAGATTTTATGGTAAGCTACCAGTGGATGTTGGCAATCGATTGCTTCACGACGGGAAAGATGTGCGGGTGAGAGGAGAGGGAGGAAGGAAAGAACGACCAAAGGCTAGCGCCAAGGGGATCAAAATTCGATTTTGAAAAATCATAAGGGAAAACCGGTGGAGAGCCACATCGCGTATTAGCAGTTTCTGGCGTTACGCCACTAGTTTTATATCAGCAAGATAGAGCCGCTTAACACTGATCAGATAGAGGAGATTGAGGTCATGATTGAATGCTTGCTATCTTTCCGCGAATGCCTGCAGCTAGCGCTACAGCCCAGCCAGAACATCCTTCACGAATTCCATACCGGACTTCTCTTGCCAATCGGACTTGCCATGCTTCCTAAGACCGGACTTGCTGGATCCCGTTGACTTCCTGAGCTGCCACTACCACTGCCTTCACTCCGCTTCCTACCGCGCTCACGAATCACCTCAACAGCTCTAGCCGGAATTGGCGGCGCAGGGTCTTCATCGTCAAAGTCTGCGTAGACGCTATTGCCAGAAAACATTGAAGTAGAGCGTGGGCGATGATCGCTGTGCCGGAGGGAGCCGGAGTTGCTGCGGAGACCATTAGGCTGGTCTTGAGAACCGAAAGCTGGGTATCGAAAAGCTGAGGTAGCGGCATTGTGAGTCAATGTGCCAGGGAGATCGCCTTCAGGAGTAAGAGGGCGCTCAAATTGAGCATTGTCCATCATCTGCTTCTCGGTGAGGGCATCGTTCATCGCTTGGGTTTGTTGTCTGATATGCGAGACATGATAGCCACTATCGTTGATGGCTCGCTGATACATCGCTATCTGTTCATGGCATCTTTGCTCGAATTGAACGCGTTCCAATTCTCTGGCGGCTTGCTCGGAGTTCTTGCGCTGCTTATCGTCAAGACCCTGACTGGTAGATGACTGCAATCTTTTATGCTGGTCATTGAGTTTCGTTTTCCGCGTAGATAATCGTTCCGTTTTCTGTTGGGCTGTGATTGCCTCATTCTGCGCAGAGGACTTGACTCGGTATGCATCATCCTTGGATTGAAAGAGATTCTCTCTAGCTAGCGACTGGTGCTCTCTTGTTTCGTCCCAAGCAACCTTGGTCTCCTTGGACAGCTTCAGGTCATCTTCTGGGAGACATCCCATTGACTCGATCTCGCCAGAGATAGCGGCGACGGCGTCATCTGCTTGTTTGGAGTTCTGATTCCACTGCCAATTTCGATTGTGATGTTGTCTTTCTTCGCCACCAACTTTGGCCATCTTGGAACTGGGAACATCAATCTCCCTCTTCAGAGCCGCAGACGCTGTTTTGGCCTCCTTCCGACTTCGCTTCTGGCGGGCTTGGGCCTCGCTAAGGCTAACTTCAAAAGCTGCAATTGAATTCTTCAATGTCGTTGATGGTGTAGTTGGTGACGATGGGCGATGCACTCGGTGAGGAAGCGCGGCTGATATCAGGGAAAGATCTGAGTTAATATTAGCCAGTGCAAAATGCGCTTTCATGAGCCTCTTATACATACCGTTGTCGTCAGTGAGTGGGGCTGGTGTGGTAACAGTTGTAGAGTAAACTACCATGCCATCCCCACTCTGGACGAAGCTACATCTGTAGCTAGAAGACGGCGAAAGCCCGAAGACTTCGCCTGTCCACTCTCCATCTGTAACCTCGCCTGCATCAGTGGAGCTTTCGATCCTTGTTGATGTCCAATCCGTATCATTGATCCGCACATGGAGAGGTTTGGAACGATCGATAGCAGCGCTGGCGGTGATCTTAGACTCCTCGAGACTAGGCTCGACGGGTCGCGGCGTTGGAAATTGGGTGGCATGGAAGCGAAAGCTGGTAGGTAGCATATTGGAGACCCAGACACGACGCTCTTCAGCAAGAAAAGGTGCATTTCCAAGATTTGTTGTATTCGTGGCATTAGACTCTGAAGCCTCCGAGTGGGTATGCGACTGCTCGTACTCGCGGAGGACGGTCACTTTCGTGTGAGCAAAGGCAGCCCACAACGGCTGCTGACTTCTGACATAAGTTCCCTGCTTGCGTTTCTTCTTCCCGCTCGATATTTTGTCACGAGCATCCTTGGTGAGTGCGGACGGGAGCTTCGGTGTGAGATCGGAGGAAGTCACAGCAATCTGAGATTTAGCCTCTGCTGGAGCAACAAGTGTTGGACGGCTCGGTGAACCCGCTACGGCCTCTGGCTCTGTCTTTTTGCTGACCGATACAGCTTGAGTGTATTCCCGCTTTTGGTACCACCTTCTAGCAACATGAACCAATCCTTGAATTAGTATATGGAGGGCGATCAATATTCGAATCCAGCCAGCTGCCCAGCCAGCTGGCGAACGCATAGGAATGAAATCGTTTCCAGACGAAAGTGGTGGACTTCTTGACAGGTACGGTATTGACGATAGTATTGCTGACCAGTCGTATCCGAACAGCCTTTTCGGTATCCATTGATAGCGAGCCACATGACTAGCCGAGACAATTCCCATGCAAAGCATCGTACGGTCGGATCCCTTCTTCTTGCTGGCGTTGCCTCCTCCCAGCTGCGTCGCGACCATGGCCTGAGCTAATTCGATGGACAAAGTCTGCATGGGCGTCCACAGGACAAGCCACAGCATCAGGCCGATGATGTCTGTTAAAACGATTGTCGCCAAAGACGGTGTACCTCCAGAACCTTGAAAGATCTCGTGAAACGTAGTCGGCAAGGATGAGGGGCCAGTGGGTGTAATGAAGGTAAGCATAGCGAATAGTGCATTGGTGACGGTTAGAATAGTTGGCGGTAGAGACAGTAGGACTATAAGAATAGTGATGGTGTCGCCGAGTGGGCAGGATCTGAGGACAGTGAGAGTAGATTGCCAAATGCCATTCGCGTGGACCAAGGGATTTTTCGCAACGTTGACGTCGATCTTGCGATGGGTTTGCTCGAGCGAGCCGTTGGCATGGCTGGTTCTATTTGATAAACCTTCGGAACCTTCTGACCCAATATCCAGCTGCGTTTTTCCAGGCTCTTGCAACGCTTGAAGATCCCCCTGTGTCCCTGTATACGCTCCATATGTGCGTTTGTCAGGCAGCCGTGGTGTCGTGCGAGCGGTGGAAGCTGATGGTGAAGGCGAGCCATTGGGACGAGAGGTCCCATCGGCGCTCCCATTTAGATTACCATTCGACCTCTGCTTTGTTACTCTTTTGCCAGGCGCGACGACGCCGTTCTCATGGCGGGAATTGTGCTGATTTCCGGGCTTCTTGGCCCTTGGTGGCATGGACAAGCAGGCTAAGTATCGTTAGGATCGCGCATCGGTGTAACCTCGATACCTAGCTCCGTGGACGTGTAAATAACAGGCTTCTGTGACCAAAATTCTGGTCTGGTAGTGGATAGATGGTGGATATGTGTAAGTGAAGCTGTGTAATTATTGGCATTTGGCAACAGTGGTGGGATTTAGAGGAGCAAGCTTGCGGCGCCGCTCCGGGACTCCCGTTTTGCTTGGACCACTAAATATAAGCGCAGGCACGCTACTACCACGACTCAAAGCGTTTTGACATGTCACAGCGGCATGTTGTCTTCACTGCTGACTTGGCTGCTATGAATCACATTGGTCACCGCTATTTACAGGAAGAATCATGGAGCTTCGAAAATCTCCTCCAATGGCACGCGATCTTGATGAATATAAACTTCGGAAGAAGCCATAAGTAGCTGATCATTCATGCATGGTGTGATGTTTCCTTGTCGATCAGCCGGTATTCATTCGTGCTATCTGTTAAAGCCACGAGCTCTGTCGGACAAGTGTGGGGAAGATACAGAAAGTCTTGCCTCAAGGTAGTGATACCTACCCTTTCGAACTCCCGGTATCCTCCACAGCATCTGCCCTATCCCAGCTTCCCCTCTCCAATCTCTGCACTCTCTCCAAGAGCCCTCTCACTCTTGCTTCGTTGCGATGTTTGGATTGTTCCTGCAGCTCAAAGGTTTCTCGAAACTTATCCACCATAAAATCTCTTAAGGGCGACTTTTGACCACGACGATAGTCGTACACCACGATATCTTCAATGCACCTTGCCGCTGGTCGCTGGTGTTTCTCGGACAATATAAGTACATCTAGGATAAACGAGTCTGTTGATGATGTAGGAGCTGAACGAAGTTTGTGGTACACTGATATCCGGTCCGGCCAGGCCATTGGCTAAAGAGCTGTCATTGGCATTGATTCTCAAGCGCAAGAAGAGCCGTACTGGGATATGAAGGAGGGATCAGAGACCCACAAACTTGAAGTCCGTCTTGATACTTCTCAGTATCAGACCATCACCTCTAGGTGTCCAAAGTTCTGACCATTCCTTCCTATGTTTTGGATCTATGTGCGTTGCGAAATTCTGAGCCCAATTGATGCGGCCAGACTCAGCGTAGCGAATATATGTCACGTTGTTGACGTGGCCTTTGGGATCGGGTCAGAACGAGGATTGTTGAGGGAGAGGCTTGCCAAGTACCCTTGAGAAGAGTCAGGCCATATTTCATTCAAATGGAATTGTAAGACGTTGATCGCACGTTCTGCAAGTGACATGTGAAATCGGCTCAATTCATTCCCGTGGGATAGACGTGCCACTATCAGAACGCGAAAGATGCCAAAGAAACGATGAAGATGTCAATCATAAGTCTCAGGGAGCAGTCCGAGGACAAGGACTAGGCAAGGTAATGTCTTCGCCGCCAAGCTTTACTAGGGCGACGATGGGCGTGTACGTGTAGCATACGTCAATATGGCATCAAATTCCAATATTCTACTGTTCGTAGATGGCAGCAAGACAAGAAGTAAAGTCAGCAAGAGCAGGACTTACCATAACATCCTAAAACCACTCCCAAAACATACTGTCAGCCAACGTCTTCACCTCCCCAGCCCACCATCGCCCAGCCCACTCTCCCTTCTACGCGGGCTTAAGACGCACTCACCATTTCACCCCAAACCACCTCCCTCCCTTCACAGCCCGCCCTCCCTCTCCCAGTCAAGAAACCCTCACTCCCAGCAACCAGCTCCCTCCAATCCTTCGCCACAACATTCAACACATCCCCCGCTTCATCGATCTGCTCTTGCTTCAGCCCAAAGACGATGCATTTTCCTATTCGCCGCTTGAGATCAGAGAGCCAGCGGGAGGGGAGGGCGGATGTTGTGGGGGCGGTGGAGGAGGGGCGGGTTTGCGGGTGGGAGGGACAGCGAGGAGGCGTAGGGGGGTAACGGACAGCAGTCCGTATAAGGGGCTGAAGAAGCCGTGGGGGAGGCATTGGTTGTAAATGTTGGACGAGGAAAGGATGGGTGTAGGATTAGGGCAGTGAAGCTGATTTGTAATCAGGGTTGGGCCTATTGGAGAGGGCTTCATCGCGCTAAGTCTAAGGAGGAACGTCAAGAACACTTTAAAACATGTGGTGGAACGTCAAGAACACTTTAAAACATGTGGTGTGAATTCTAGGCTTATCTAAGAACGCAACATTGCACCACGACGAAGGGGCGATGCGGAAGTTGCTCTTCTCCATTGATATAGGTCGAGGTAGTCGCTGATTCATGTTCTAGGCAGCTTGATATGAGAAGGCTGCACGATAGATATGCACATATGCTCCTAAGTTCCAGTCAAAGCCTGCTTTCATCTTCCTGTCCTTGATTGTTTCCTCGCAACGCCGTCGCAATGCCTTTGTCAACTTTAAGCAGCCTCTCCTCTCTACTTCCCAGTCTTGACCTTCTTCTTCTTTGGCTCCACGGCCCTCTCGTCACCGCTTCCCTTACCACCATCAGCATCTGCCATTTCCGCGTCGCTACCACTACCACTGCTCTCATGCGCAGAGTCGTATTCTTCTGCGACATCTGAGTCGGAATCTGACTGGAAGTCTTCATCCTGACTCTCGCTATCTTCATCGGCTGAGCCACGGTCGGGGCGGGCTGCGACAACATCATCTTCGGAGGAGTTGATGTCGGCGTCATTGAGGGCGGCTTGAATCAGGGCAGAAGACTAGTAAGACGTTAGCACAGGAATTTTTGAGGGGCAAATGGGCGCTTGCATCGTCAAGCATCTCATTGCGGGTCTTGAGACCCTTGGCTTGGAAGAAGTCTTCCAGTGGTTTCTGCTCCTCACTATTGCACTTGTCAGTATCTCCGCAATAGACTGGGAGGCAAATACATACCGATTGATGTTGCTGAACTGATGCTCCTGGCCATTATTCTTCGTGGAGATCGTGATATCGAACGTCCGGCTCGCTGAGACAGCGCCACCAACTCGTGACATGACAATTACCGATATGGTATCGAATGAGATATATGTTGCGGGCTTCGGTACAAACATAAAACTCTTGTCGAGGCAGAAAAGATGCCCCTCATTGGCTTTAATGCTGCATTTGACGCCCGACTGTTGATGGTGGCTCGAGAAATCCTTCGAAGGCGTGACAACTTTCTTGCCAGCCAGACCTCGGAAGACTTGAGCAACGACTGAGTGCTGCGGTTGCTCGTAACGTCCCAATAGCTTGCCTTTGTACTTGCCTTCCAGCATCTCCTCAGTCATGTTAAGCTCGATTATAACCTCCTCTTCCCGCTTGAATTGCATCACCAGGAAAGGGTACCTTGTCTGACCTTGTCGAAGCGGTGGATCCAAACCAATGGTGATCAGAGTATGCAGATCGTCCGGCTTCGGAAGAAGCATGAATTTCTTGATGTGATCGTACTGGATCTTGTAGTCGTATGTCTTGCCGCGCAGTCGAAACGAGTTGTCGTACATATCGACATCGAACCGTCCTCTGCGCGAGAGTCAGCACCCACTCCACCTACTGTCGCAAAACCTTGAACGTACCTGGGAGTAAGATGCAACACATCCAAAAACGTAGCAAAAGTATCCCCTGCAACCTCTCCAATCTCCGCCTTATCCATCAGCGTCTCATAGAACAAAGTAGCAGCGTTCTGCTCCTCAACATCCTCCCCATCAACACTCTTCTCCTCCCCATCCTCATCCTTCTCTTTCTCCTTCTTCGTTACAGTCCCCGGAATGTAAAATCTCATCTCTACCAACTGATCCTTCGCCGCCCCCGCCTTCCTGCCCCTACTCCTCGCACCCCCAAGATGTCCATTTGTACCCGTCTCATTGCCGCCAGCTGGTAGCGAGAACTCAACGGCCACCTCGTTCTTCCCCGCAAGATTCGTGTTCGAGATCTCGGAATACGGTATTTCGAACGCTGGTCTGTTCTGCACGTTGAACGCGAGCTCCGCTTTCCCGAACTCGGCTTTGCCCCAATTCCAGCCGCGAAGAGCGTGTTCTTTGCTTTCGAGGTTGATTCCGTAGAAGAGTTTGAATGCTTTGGTGACGCGATCGAAGTCCTATGAAAGTGAGCCTTGCCCTCGCTTTGAACACTGCTGCTCTCACCTCTTGATCAAATCCATCCAGCTGTATAACGCCCGAGGTCGGTGATAGGATTTTTAACTCATAGCCTCTAGCTGCACGGCTCCATTGTGCCCCGCTAATGTTGCTTGCGTCGAGGGTGAATGTGTCACCACCGCCTGAGGGCTTCCAGCCCAGGCCTGTTTCTGCTATACGGCATTTGCCTGGTTGTTTTGAGAGGTCGAGGTGTATCCTCTCGAATGATTCCATGATGTTGGTGTGGTACTGGGGTTGGTCTCAAAGGAAAGAAAACGGCGTATAAAGGGGGCGAAGAATATACTGAAGGTTGTGAGTAAGGTCGCGTTCAAAGATTTGAAGACGCGGTTGGCGTAAAGTGATTCGGCAAAAGCTGCCTTTTGTCACGAAGTGAATGTTCACGGGTATGCCATGGTGTGAATGAGCTCCACTTGAGCTTCGCTTATACTATAGTTGCTCTCTACTCGTACTTGGGCTCGTTTAGTATGTAGAACGTTGTGTATGTTCTAGTATCTCAAAACTATGCATTACCCAATCACAGGAACTCCCCTATCCACAACACCACATTTGTAGGATTCAAACCAGATTTAAGATCATACTCCATGTTTTGCGCTTTTTTCGTTCTGTTAAAGCCTTTACAGCCCCAAGGCGGCAGGCTGCCTATCGCCCACTGGGCCCATTGTATGTCTCTTCACCCATGCCAATGTGATGCCTCAGAGGGATGCCTTTGTTTCCTTGCCTGACAGGCGCCTTGCCGTTTCTCGAAAGGGTATTGAATGCAGTCGTCCTTGGCGTTGTCGGGCTCTTCAAGCCACCAGTCGTACCTGGGGTCCGTGGAGCATCCATCATTTCCCAAGGCTGGTGCGCCGACTCCCTATCCGAAAGCTCGGAGCTGCGCGCGTTTCGGAATGACCTGTCGGGGTAGAGTGTGATGACAGTCAAGATCAAGTAGGTCGTAAAGAGGGCACTATGTGAGGAACGGATTAGACTCGTCAAATCACTGGCAAGGAGCTCTACTTACACCATGAGAACGGTTACCGCAAATGCCGACTTAGCCTGCTTGCAATATCCAACCAAGCTCTCACTAACTGGCGGTCCACAGCTCTTGGTAATGTACCATGGGGCTCCAGATTGTGGATGCGCCGGGTCACTCATATCCGGACCAGCTTGATTGTGTAGGCTGACCGCATATAGCGAGACGAGTGCAGCGTGTATCGCGAGGGATATCAGAGGGTGGAAGACGCCGGTAATCCACATAATGCCCTTGCAGAGGAGTATGAAGACCGAGAGCACCGCAATGACTACGTTGAAGTTTGTGGTGCTAGATCATATTAGCTTGAACAGCCATCAAGCGAACGTCGCGGATATAACTTACAACTGACTCCATGGTAATGGCGCTGATATTGGCTTGTAGTTGGCATAAGCATATACGATCTGATTGGGATTGCTGTTCCATCCTTGATCTGACCCTTCTTGCCAAAAGCGTGTGCGGTAGAGGTCAGGCGCTGCGATACCGAAGAGAGCCAGAGCTGCGATGCTGAGAGGCAGCTCGAAGACGAACAGGCCGAGCAGTATCTTGGGTGCCCGCCATTTCCGTGGTACGGACGCGAGAGCCGATGAAATCCTCATGATTATGTACGGCCTCGAAGTTGGAAGCTCAATTGTCGCTGACTCTCAAGGTCGCGGATGTGCTATTTCGCGATGGAGGGAGGTTAAAGAAGGCAAGGGGAGGTCGCCATCCATAAGATGTTGCAGAGCGCTGACCTTGATGGCCAGCGCCAGTGATTGAGCGAGCTGTAAGCGCCCAGAACATGGTGTGAGGGGAGCATGGGCGTCGAGCATTTTGAGTGGTTCGTCGACCTGCAGTAGAACAGCCTCTAGAGCCTTTTAGGCGTGAATACATGCAGGATGCTAAGCCGGATTGGCCAATACGCCGATCCGATATCTGGACTTGGCACGGATCCATTTCCTCAAGTCTCAAGAAACATTGTGAACTCGTGGTTTCTTGGCAATGATATCAACTTAGCGACTCCTTGGCGATCTGGCAGCCTCTAGACGCATCGCACACCCACAATTACAACTTCGCTAAATTTTGATATTTAAGGTATTATTCAGATTAAAATTATATAAAGAAAATATATATATTAATAAAATTATAATATATTCGTTTTCTATTAATAAAAAAAATTAGTATATTAAATATTATATATCTAGTATATATACCCCGAATTTAAAATTAGAAATATTATAGTTATTAGTATTTTAATATAAGATAGTAGTTTATTTATACCGATAAATAGTTTAATTAATATATAATATATTGAGACTAAATCTTGACTACTATTTTATTTCGTTAATATTATAATTCTTATTAAGAAATTACTATTTCGATTTTATTAATATATTACGACTTATTATTATAATAGAATATATACGGACTAATAATACTATATAGGATATTTACTTTACTTATAATAATAAATATTATAAATATAAATTATACTCGTTATACTCGTTAAAATAAATATATAGAGTATATATCTTTTAATATAATTTCCTTTTATTATATAAATTATATATTTTTTTAATAAATAAGAACTTTGTATTTAATTTCTCTTAAAACTTTTAGTTATAAATTCTAAATATAGACGTTTATCGAATTATTAATTAAATTTATTAAATTTATCTAGTTATATTTAATTGTTTATATAAAAATTGTTATTTATTAATTCTTAATACTCCTCTTTAAGAGAATTAATTTAAATTTTATTAATATTATATTATAGTATTAAACGGAGAGTCTTAATACTTTAGATATCTTTAAAATAAATATTTTAAAATTATAAAAAATCTTAATTTTAAATATTTAAAATAGTATTAAAAGACGTAATATTATAAAAGATAAAGACTATATTAAAGTCTCCCGCCTAGATTAATATTATAAAGAGTATAAGAAATTTAATAATTAATTAATTAAATTTTAATTATTCTTTATATTTAACGAGAGTATTATATTAATTAATATATAAACGATTTTTACTTTTATTTATATAAAAGATAACGCGTAGAAATAGATTAAATTATTTTTAAAATATTATATAAAAGAATTTTATAATATTAATAACTCGAATATAAAACTTTAGATAAATATCACGGGGTAGACTTTAATAAAAGTATTATTATAAATATTTATTAAGACGGCGGGCTGAGCCCTAGCGCTAGCTCTATCGAGACTAGGGTAATACTAAGATTCTAGTATATTAGGGCCAAATCCTCTATAGAATAATTAATATCTTTTATATTATATATTATTATATTAACCCCTTATTAAATAGTAGTAATAACGATATTAATATAGAACTATACCTCTTCTATATTAATAAGAACGATTATATTAATTATAAATAATAAAATAACTTTTAAAAAAACGGCTAATATACTCTTTATTAACTATTATATTTAAAATAATTTACTCCGTATCGATAGCGAGCTTTATTTACGTTATATTTATTTAGTATTTCTATACTATACCCTACTACCTTAAATAAGTACTTCTAAACTCTTTATTAAGTTATTAAAATAACCTATTTAATACTCTTTTTATTTAGGGTATTTATAATAAATATTAAATTAAATATTTAAAACGTCCCTTTATTTATTTCCCTTTTATTAATATAGTTATTTATTTTAATAAGTTATTTATTAGGTAAATATCTAACCTAGTAAATATATTACTAGTTATATCTCTTACGCTTCCGCTATAGAAAAAAGAATATTAGAATACTAGTCTTTTAATACTACTCTTATTATTCGCCTAGTATTATTATTTTTAATATTTATTATTAATTATTACTTTAGTTATTACCCTAGAAGAAGTTTAGTTAAACCCTATTATAGTTAATTTTACTTTCTATTTATAAGAATTCCTATTATTAAGTAAATATATCCTAAAATAAATAAAAGTTATTTTTAATATTAAACGAGTAACTACCTAAATAACTATATAGTCTCTTTATCCTCCTATTAAAATACCCCTTTAATATTTATTAAAGAGGGGCCGGAAAGTGAAATAATTTAATAATAATTTTTTAAAGTATATTAAATTTAAATAACCTATTATATAACTACCCTAGATTATAAATAAAACGTTTATAATACCGTTTATTAATACCTTCCGAAGAGATATTAAAGAGTTATATTAACGCCTATAAAAGGAGTAGTCTTTAGAGGACGAATTTAAAAATAAAGAAATTATAACTCCTCTCGAGCCTAAATAACTTATTATAAATTCCGAATAAATAATATAATTTATAGAATCGCTAAAAATTCAGGCCTTTATTATTAGGTTAGTAGTTAAAATAAAGAAAGACCCGATAGAACCTTAAGGTTTATTAGAAGTAAATAATTTAACTAGTTAAAATAATACTAATATTAAAGTGAACGCCTAGAATAAATTAAAACTCGAAGAGATTAAATTCTTCGACTTTAAGGGCGATAAAAAGGATAACCTATTTACTTTAAAAAAATATACTATATATAAAAACGTTTTCGACTTTAAGAATCGCGTTAATAATATAATTAAATAATATAACGAAGAGGAGGTACGAAAACTTCTATTTTTATATTTTAAGAGAGTAGTTTTTAAATAGTTCTCGAATAAATTAAATATTAATATTAAGGTGTTAATACGTACTTTCGCTAGCCTTAAATTAATAAATCGTTTTATTAAGCGATTTAAAATAAAGATACTAGAAGTTATATATAAACTTCGTTTTAGTAAATATAGATTCGTTTAAGTATATACTAGTAAAATATCTAAATAATATATAAATAAGATATTTAACTTAACTAGGGCCGCCGATATTCCTAGTATATATTAATAAATATCTATAATCTACGATTATATTAACTTTAATTTTAATTTTTTTATTAATCCGCTAAAGCCTAGCCTCCTATTAGATAAATTTCTTAATTTATTTAATATTAAGGAAGAAACCTAGCTAAGAATAATATAAAATAATAAAACGATTAGGCCTCTACCGCCTTTTAAACTAAAGAGTTTACGATAAAATTAATAGAATTATTAATAACTTAACCGGTTCCGGTTATAATAAAACTAATTACTTTAAACTACTTTTTATTAATTTATTAATCTAGTTTATTAGAATATATTTAATATCCCTTAAATATAATAGTAGTTTTATTAGATTTAACCGATACCTATTTAATTATAAATTATTAATAATAATATTAAGAATATATCTTTCTCTCCTAGAAATAAAAATCGTCCTAACTTTTAACCGCGCTAAGAAAACCGCGGGCCTATAACCGGTAATTATAATTTTAATTATTTCGGGTAATAATAAATACCCCCTAAATATATAACTATTTATTATAAAACCGAGGTATAAAAGAATTATTCTTTAGAAGATAATATTATAGAGTAATAAATAGAAGAGTAATCTATACTTAATATTAATTACGTTAATAAATAGGGTCAGGATTAATAGTAAAAGGATTATTATAATAAATAAAATAAAATAACTAGTTATTAAATAACTATTATCGATTCGCCTAAATAAATCGAGTACTATATTTATAAAGAGCCTTTTTTTTTTCAAAAATATACTATATATATATTTTAAAAGTTAAAACTTAGGTAGGAACCCTATTAAAGCCTCCTACTCTAAATATTTAATTATAAATACTATTTAAAAAAGTAAATAGTCTTTAATAATAAACGAGAATACGGAAACTTATTACTAAGTTAAAACGAATAACGAATTATTAAAATAGAAGACTATTATTAAATTAAACTACGATTTATCCAAAAATACGGGAATAGGATAAGTATTTAGGAAATACTAATATACCGGTATTCGGGTCGATCTAAACTCTAAAATTAAAATAGAAAAAAGTTATAAAAATACTAGTTATAAAGTAATTATCGTTAATTATAAATTTATAATACGCTTTCTTCTAAAAGTTAGAATTTATACTATAATAACTCTACTCTAAATTACCGGTATTAATATTAACCGCTATATTATTTTTAAATATATCGTTACTTTCCTATACTTCCCCGGGAAAGATAAGAGTAGTAATAAAATAATAATCGAAACCGCCCCTAGGGAAGTCTATATTATAGATAATTTTAAAGTAAATATATTTATTAATATAGATATCATAACCCCTAAAGAAATTAATATATTAATATCTCGTTAAATAGTTTATATTAATAGCTACGATATAGAGTACTTTATTAATATCTATTTAAGGGGTATAAAGATAAACCGGTTAATATATATTACGAAAATAAGGGTTATCCCCTTATAAGTTACGGTAATTATCGAAGTTTATAAATTTAATCTACTAGCACGAGACTACTTCTTTAAATTAATAGATATTAACTTATACCTTTTTACTAGAATCGTTAACGATAGAATAAAATTAATATTTATAAAGAATAAAACGGATAAATATATTAAAATCTCTAGGAATATAAAACTAGGCTAAGTAGTCGAGGTTTAATTTAATAACTACTATAGTATTACTATAAACGATAACGACGTTCGCGAGCTCGTTATACGAAGGCCTCTTTAAAAATATAAAGAAACTTTTATTAAAAACACTTTTAATAGTATAGTTATTATTAATATTAACTTATTACTTCTTAAATAGCTTTTAAGGAGTAAAGATATAAAGAATTTAACTAGTTCCCAATCTTCTATATTATTAATAGAGGTAATTATTTCGGTAAAGAATAATATCTTTTTAAATAATATTATTATTTATAGTAAATAACCGGAGCTAGTAAAGATTATTAATTAATTCTCTATATTTTAGGTAGAAGGAGGCTTTATTAATATTCTAGAAAACGAATAAATATATATATTATTTCGCGCCGACTAGGAAGATAAAGTATTTAAAACGGTATATATTTATCCTATAAGAAATAAGAGCCGGAAGATTATTAACGAAATCTTTAATAAACTATATATTTAGGGACGACTTAAATAGACGATATAAACTACTTTATTTAACTTCCTAGTCTTCGTTATTTAAACTATAAAATTAGACGGTATTAAGAAGGGCCGTACCGTTATTAATATTCGAAGTTTAAATACTATAATTATAGTAGACGTCTATTATTTACCTCTATAGAATAATATAATTAACGCCGTTAAGGGTTATTATTAAATTACCGTTATCGACGCGGCTAGTTTCTTTTATTAATAGCGAGTATATTTTAAAAATAGATATAAGTTTATCGTTATATTATACCGCGGCTAGGAGACTTTTAATATTACGATAATAGGATTTAAAAACTCGCCTACGTATATATAATAATAAATAGACCGGATTCTATATATCTATAAGGTATTCGCCCGAGTATATATTAATAATATTATAATATTCTCTTAGACCCTCGAGGATTATATTTAATACTTATATATAATATTTTCTTTATTCGCTAAATTTAATATTTTAATTAACCCTAAAAAGGCGTTTATCGGCTATCCGTTAATTATACTATTTAATTAGAAAGTTAATTTATTTGGGCTATTAACTTCTAAAGAAAAGTTTATAATTATTAAATAACTAGTTTTCCCTTAAATATTAATAATATTTAAAACGTACCTAGGAATAACTAATTAATTAAAAGATTATATTAAAGATTATACTACTCTAGCTAGGTCTTTATAAAATAAGAAAACCGCGCTATTAAATAAAATACTATTTATAGGCGTTTAACGATAGGAATATATTAAAAAAACTAGTTTTAAATCACCTTCCTTATTATTAAAGAACGGGATTAGTATTTAGAGATTTATTAAACTAACGGCCAGGTTTATTAAACTATAGCCTAGTTATAGTATAAGAGTAGGCCAAGATAAAAGATAAAGAACGAAAGTTAGGGTAGAGCCAGTTATTATTTAAATAAAAACTAATATATAAAGTATTTATTTATTTCCTATCCCGGTTATATTAGAATAGAAATAGGGAAACTAGTTTAAACCTAAATTAAATCTAAAATAAATTAGATTAAGTTAAGTTAATAAAATTATATTATAATAATAACCCCCTCTTTAAAGTCGAGCTCCTACGAGATAAATAAATAACTAGTTTAATTAATTAGATTTCGTAACCAAGGCTAGGCGTTAACGTTATTATCTATAAACGATAACGGCGGGGCTAGGCGATAGGGTACTATCTATTTATATAATAATACAAAATATCGGTCGAAGCCGATACGAAACGATAACCGAGGGGATAATAACGGATAGAGAATAAACTAAAATATAAACGGGGGTTAATTTCTTAAAAGTCGGATTAAGACGAAAATAATAAAGGTTCCTTATACTAGTACTTTTAAATAATATATAGTAATTCGTAGAGGCCAGCGGCGCTAGGATTCGAGATATAATATTTATTAATAAATTATTAATAATAAGTAAAGTACTAGAAGGGTTCCTATATAACGACGTAATTTTCTTAATCGATATAATACTTTAATAAAAGTAGATTATAACGGCGATTATATTTAGAATTTAAAATATCGTTAACGTATTATTTATATTAGTTATTTTCGGTAATTATAGGTTCTCGGATAGACTAGACTTATCTAGGTAGAGAATTATTAATTATTAATTATAATAAATTAACGTAGAAGACGGGGTAAATTTTTATAAAATACGGAAAGTCTAACTAAACTATAAAAGGGTTATCGAAAATCTTAAAGACTCGGAAGGGGCCGATATTATAATCGTCGAGTTTAACTAAAAAATATATAATATTTAAATTCTTAGTATTTAGTTATATTTAGTCGTTTATTAAATATATTGGATATAAATACCTTCGTTAGTTAGCCGAGGATTTAAAGATAATTTAAACGATAAATATTTTATCGCGGAGGTAATTATTTAAAACTTTTATTTACGTCGCGAATTTATCGGTAACGATTAAATAAATACGGGTTTAAACGGTAAAATCTTAGAGTAAAGATTCGGTAAACTCGAAGCCGATATATAAATATTAATTATAATTAGTTAAGAAAGGCGAGGCTAGAGTATTAGAAAAATTAATATTATTATTAGAAAACTCCGCTTTAAAGAGCCATTTCACCTAATGATTCTATATATAATTAACGTATATACGGAGGTAGTATTTTATTATAGTATTAAATTACTCGGTTTAATTATCCGTCTAAGGATAATATTTAATAGATATATATTAATCGATTTTAAAACGCTTATATAAGGCCTTTTAAAACTCCGATATAAACTAAAATCCTCGATCCGAAATAAAGATATCTAGTAATTTAGAAAGCTTCTATATATTTTAATAGAAAACGTTATAAACTTCGTCTACTTCTATCGACGTAGTTAATATTAAATATCGTATCTTAATTAAGCGGTCTACGAAAATTAAAATATACCGATAAATAATTCCTATAAAGGTATAAGGCGGTAGGGGATTTATATAGTCTATCGAGATATCTTTTTAATATTATTACGGGGGTAGTAATAAGTGTAATTATCCCTAAATATATTAACGGGAAGGTTTAGTTCTTCGGTATATATAATAATTCCTAACGAATCGCTAAATAATAGTATAGACGTTAGGCTACTAATAGGCCCGACTAATTAATTCGTAATATTTAATACGATTTAAATAATTACCCGCGATATTATTATAAATTAATTAAATTAGACGAAGGCGTAGTTTATTAAAATCCGGAATATATCTCTTTCCTCGGAAGTAGAGAACTTTATCCTTATCTTCGTATTTAGCGAGGGGAATTCCGCTATAATAATATATTTTAAAATATAGTATTTCTAGGACTTTAAAGGCGAATTAATCGGCTTAATTAATTATATTCTATAATTAATAAATCGGGGTATCGTATAGGTCTTTATTTAAATTAATAAACTAGTCTTTATTTAATTCGGGCTCGTAGGACGTAGATAGGGTCTAGAATTCTAAATCGACGTCCATATCGGGGTTTATCGGGGTCGTATAAATTAATATAAAATATAATTAGAAAAATTAAACGAGAATCTCTAGATCTATTATTAATATAATTAAAATAACTAGGACTAAGACTAAGATCGTTATATTTAGCGATATATTATAAATATAATCCTTAAAGACTTCTAGGGCTAGGTTTTTTCTTTTTAATATAATCTAATATTAATATTAATATCTAGGATTTAATTTATCCCCCTTTTTAGGGAGGTCTTTTAATCGATATATTAATATATTAAATTTACTACCTTCTTTATTAGGCCGGTAAATAATCTTATAATTAAAGCGGGATAAAAACTCGCTCTATCTCGCTTAACGACGAGATAATACTTTAAATAAGATAAAATATTTAAAAGCCTTATAATCCGATATTACCTCGATAAAGAGAGTAGATCCCTCTAGTTTAAAGCGTTATTCCTTAAATACACGGATAATTACTATAAACTCTTTATTATAGATTTTATAATTATACTCGGTAGGGTTATACTTCTTTAAAAAATAAATAATAGGACGAAGGATATTTTAATTATTATACTAGGATAGAACCCCCCTAGATACGTAATTAAATATATTTATCTCTACTATAATTTTATAGTTAGGGTCGAAATAAACTAGGATAATATTAAAGGTAAAAACCTTCTTTAAAGTATTAAAAGTTATTTAATATCGAGTACTTTACTCGAAGACGGTACGTTTTTTAATTAAAGTTATAAATAATATAACGAGTTTACTAAACCTATAGATAAAATACTAATAGAAGTTAACGAATCCTAGGAAACTTTAAACGTCTTTAATATTAACTAGTTATAATTAATTTAGGATAATATTAATTTTCTTTAAATCTATTTTAATCCCTTTAATAATAATAATTAATCCTAGGTATATAATTTCCTTAATATAAAAATCGTATTTAATAATATTTATTTAGAGCCCCGCTTTATAAAGTTTCTAAAGAATATATTTAATATAGATTTTATACTCTTCCTCGATATCGCTATAAATTAGAATATTATCGAGGTATATAGTATAAGTTTTATCGAGAAATTTATAAAAAATATTATTAATATAGTATTAGAACGAGGTAGGGTTATTATATAATCTAAATAATATAATAAAATATTCGAATAGGCCGAATCGGGTATAGAATATTATAAGTTCTTCGTCGCCCTCCCTAACGCGGAGGCGATTAAAAATAGATATAATATCTAATTTAGAAAATACCTTAATACGATTTAATTAATTTAAAGTTTCTAAGATTAAGAGTAAAGAGTATTTATTCTTTATAATAATAATATTAAACCTTCGGTAATTAATATAGAATCGTAGGCCTCCGTTAGGTTTCTTTATAAATAAAATAAAAAATATAATATAAAACCGATTAACTCGAATAAAATCTTTATTAAAGTTTTTATCTAGGTAACGACGGAGTTCTAGAATCTTATTATAATTTATATTATATAAATTAAATAACGGAGGTTATAGCCCTTCTTTAAACTTAATAATATAATTATATAATTAATATAGGGGTAAGGTATTAGCGTCTTTTCTCGAAAAAACATCTAAGAATTTATAATACCGCGTAGGTAGGATCGTAACTAAATTAATATTCTTATTATCTCGGTAGGTTTAAAACTCTTCTTAAGTAATAATAACGGCGAGGTAAAACTCCTTATTTATTTTAAATATAACTCGATTCTAAACTTAATTATAAATATTTAACTTAAGGTTTTAATTAAGGCGGGGTTTAAATTTATAATATCTAGATTATTAACGAGCTTAAATATTTAAGGTCGAGATTTCTTCTAGAATATTTAAAAATCGATCGATTTCTATAAATAATAAACTAAACGCGGTTTACTCGTTAGGTATAATAAACCGGGTAAATAATCGAGATCTTATCTTATATATATTAAGAGTAACTAGGTACTAGATTCGTTATTCGTAGTATTAAAATTTAAAACGAAGCGAGGTTAGGTTATAATACTTAATTTTAAATATCTTTCCTTTATTAATAATAGTAACGATATAACTATACTCGTTATTATAACTAGTTCCTATAGGAATAAATAACTAGAACTAGGGCGGGGAAGATTTCTTTTAAATCTAGATTTACTATTAATAAATCTAAAACTAGGGTAACTCCTCTTAAATTCTAGATTATTCTATATAAGTACTAGGCTAGGTTAAAGACTAGGTTTACTTTTAATAAACCTAGGACTAGGTTAATTCTTCTTAAATCGAGGTTTATTTTTTATAAATTTAGGATTAAGTATATTATTAATAAACTTAAAATTAAAGTAATTTCTTTTAAGTCGGAATTAATTATTTAATAATATCGTTATCGTCTATAAATAATAACGGCTTTTTATATACTAGCGACTCTTTTTAAATCGGGGTTTACTCTACGCGGGTATTAAATAAAATTAAAAACTAGAATTCTTAGGTCTAGAAACTTTCTTAAGGTATAAAAAAGAGTTTATTTTCTATAAAGATTTTTACGGGACTAGGGGTATAATTTCTTAAATAAAAATATAAAGCGAAGGTTAAAGAATTATTTAAAAAATCGGTAGTAACTTTATAACGATAGAGGTATAATAGGCCGATTACGACGGGGTATTAATTAAATTTAATAACGAAGAAAATTATTCGTTTTTAATAATTATAAATATTCAAAATCGTTTCTACGATATAAATAATACGTCCTATAACGGTAGGTACGTTATTAAAGAGTCGGACGATATAAAAATAATAAAGAAAACGAAGAGGTAGACGCTAGGTATATATAAAATTATAATTAATAAAAAAATAACCGGATATACTAGTATTAATTAAAACTTTAATTTAAATTCGGGACTAGTTATTCTATAATTAATAAGAAATAACTATATATTTATTACGAAAAGTAAAGTTAGTTTTAAAAAGTTATATAATAGATTTAAACGAAAGTTTAATTAGTAATAAAAGTAAATTAAATAATATAGTCGATAAGTAAAAAAATATATATAGGGTTCTAGGTACCTATAGTCTTAATACGCGACTTTATACCGGGATTATTCTTTTCCCGCGTCTAGAGTAACTCCTCTTATAACGCTCTCGTCGTTATTAATAATAATTATAATACTAGATCGGAGGCTGGCTAGCTTAATTAAATAGACTCTTATATTATATTTAAATAATTTATAATAAAAGTAAAATCTCTATTTCTTATAAATAATCTTAATAACCGGGGTTCTCGTTAATTTACCTTTAATAATAATTTAAATAGAATCGAGGTCTATTAACTCCTTAAATAAAAGAGTTAAAGCTACGGTAACGGGGATAAAAATACTCGTTATAATAAAACGAGCTATAAAGATAGAAGTTAGTAAAGATATAATAAATTTCTTTAAGGTTTATCCTAATTTAATAGAAATAGTACTTTAACGAGGTAAATAGTACTTAATCTACTAGAGTTCTTAATCGATTTCGGAGTATATATAGATGTATTTATCGAAAGTATATAGCCGTTAGTTATTAATTTTCCTCTAAGAGATAAAGGCCTATTAAATAGTATAATTAACATTATATTTTATAGTATTAATTAAGGATTCGTTCTTTATTCGAGAATATTCCTTCTTTTAAATAACGAGGTTAAAGTATTTATTAAAAGATATAAAGCTTTACTTAAGTTCCCGGATATAATTCCGAGTATTCTTTTATTTAAACGGGTTACTATATACTTCCCGTAGTTTTTTTCGTTAATTAATAAAGTTAATTAAGATATAAAGACCCTCTTTTTAATAATAATTTATTAAATTAAAGACCTTCTTACCGATAGTTAATTTAAACTTTATATAAACGATCTTATTACTATTAATAGAGTAGCGGTTATAATTAATATATATCCGCTATATTAATATTTACTTTTAAATATCTAATTTATCTTAGTCCCCTTTATATTCCGAGATATCTAGGAGTTTTTCGGATTTAGGAGGCGTTCGAGATCGTAAAAGAATAAATTATTAAGTATTTAAAAGGGAAGACGAGCGCAGGCCTATAATAATAATATTATTAAAAATATTCTTATCGAATACCTAGGGCGGGGGCTAAGGTATAATTTAAATTATAATAAATACGACCTAGGTTATTACCTAAACGATAATATAAACTAGAGACTATATATCTAGCGTAAGAGAAGAAAAAGACGTAGATAAAGATAAAGTATTTAATAAAGAATTACTCTCGGCTTAAATATATAAATAATCGAAGGTATTAAAGAAACTAGTAGGGTTATTCTAAACTTCGGCGAGGAATTATTATATATAGTCTTCGGGGTTAAAGTATTAATTCTTTATAATAATTATCCTAATACTAAGAAGTACTAGTTAGGTAGTTAATCTTTTATAATATTAAAAAACGAGATTAATATCTAGAAATTTATTAAATTAATAGTTAGGTTTATTAAATTATAACTTAATTATAATATAAAAGTAGATTAAAATAAAAGATAAAAGACGAAAGTTAGGGTAAAGCTAGCTACTATCTAAATAAAAGTTAATATACGAAGTATTTATTTATTTCCTATCCCGGCTATATTAAAATAGAAATAAGAAAATTAATTTAAATTTAAATTAAATCTAAAATAAATTAAGCTAGGCTAGGTTAATAAAGTTATACTATAATATTTATAAAAAATCCATTTATTTAAAACTATTTAAAATACCCTTTCTAAATCTTTCTTTCTATATTACTTCGATGATAAAAAAGAACTATTTATCGACTTTAACACTAGTAAAGAATTCGGTTACGAGATTATAATTTATTATATTATAAAAGAGTTAAAAAACTCTTATCTCGACTAGAAATAAATTTAGTCTATCCTTTTCCTTAGCCGACTCCTTAAGGATATAGAAATATACTATTAACTTATTAAAATAGAACTAGTAGGAATAATATAAATATTTATTAAAATTAAATATATAGTCGAATTAACCCCTAAAATAATCGTTTATATTAATTATAGAGCTACGTTTAATATAGTTAAATAAATAAATATAACTACCTTATTTATAGTAAAGACTAATTTACGTATCGTACGGGCCTTAAATTATATTTAGCGTTTTTAAAATATAGAGATCCGTTATAAACTTAATATTAAATATATAGTACTAGACACCCTATCCCGACTATAGTAGAAGAACGTAGTTAGGGATTTTTTAGAAGGCGAGCTAGATATACTTTAAGTATATATATATAAAGTTTATATATTAATAGAAATAAATATATAATTTAAATAAAAATTACTTTAAGGGTACTAGAATAACGATTTTTAGACTAAAATAAATTATATATTTAACTATAACGTAGAAACTAGCGAGGATACCGTAGATCTTCTTTTTTTAAAGGGGAATAACGGCTTAATATAATATACTAATAATTTAACTACTAATCGAGTATATATATTAAAGTGTTTATATATATCTTCCTTATATATTAAAACTTTATTTAACGTCGTATATTCTAGTTTATATATAGGAAGATATAAATACTATAAGATAATAACTAGGTATTAGTATATATATAAACTAAATAAAAAACTAGGGGAGTATTTACGATACTATTTATAATATTAACTTTTCGGTACTCCTAGGTATAAATTTTATAAAATACTATAATTTATTCTTATACCGCCCTCTCCTTTTTATATAATTTTTATTAATTTTATCCTAGCCTTACCTCTTTCCCAAGAAGGACTCGATAATATTATAACTATTATATATAAATTTTCCCGAAAAGTAACCGCGATTCTAGGAAAATTAATATAGAAGGTAGAGTAATAAATAGATATACTTTTACGTTATTTATATTTAATAGATTAGGGTATTCCGAAGGTTATTCTTTCCGATTACGACTATAAATTTATAAATACCCTATAGAAGGCTTTATTCGATAAATTTAAAATAAATTTAATATTTTCTACCGCCTATTATCTATAAACGGATAAATTAAGCGAGTATATAAATTAAATTATTAAAATTAAATTATAATTCTAGATCGCTATTTTATAAAACTTTAAAACCTAAGAAAAAGTACTACCTTTTATAATTATATAATATAATAATATATTTTCCTAGCCTATTAACCCTAGAGTAGTAGAAACTAAACGAGATAACTTAAAGCTAGAATAAAAACTAGAGTATATCCTCGATAAACGCGTTATTAAAAAGGGGAAGGGTTACGCTACCGAATACCTCCTATCCTAAAAAGACTAGGGATCTATATAGGACCGTTAAATAAATATTAAAAATATTTTCGCGGGCGAATCTATTAAAGAATATAAATAGTAGGTTAAATACTAAACTAAATTCTTTTTTTAGGGTCGATAATTCTAGAAATATAATTATATTTCTCTTTTATATTATCGCTCTTTACCTACTTTTATTAGGAAATAACCGCTATATTAAATCTACCTATCGAGCTCTATTTAGAGTACGGTTATTACAATAATATTAAAGGGGTATTATACCGAGAACCGGTAAAACTACTTTTTAATAATTTTAAATTATTCGTTTAATCGTACGTAGAGTTATATGGCCCGAATATTTTAATATAATATTACTTATATACTCCCTTATATAAACTTAAATATATATTTTTTATTATCGCTACTTCTTAACTAGGTAGTATATACGCTTCGGATTAACGTGGAGTAAAGTAGGGATCGAGGTATAATCCCTACCCTAACTTAACGTAGGGATCTATTAGCGTGGGGTTTAAAGTAAAGTAGAGTAGAGTAGAAATTTACTAAAGAATCCCTAAACGCTAAGATAATAACTTTAGGGACGTATTATAACTACTACTACCTCTATAGATATACGTATTTATAACTACTATTAACTCTATAAATATATGTATTTATAACTACTACCCCTATAAATACGCGTATTTATAACTACTACCGCTACTACCTCTATAAATACACGTATTTATAGTTATTTCTACCCCTATAGATTTACTACCCTTATAGATATACGTATTTATAACTACTATTAACCCTATAGATATATATACTTATAGTTACTATTAACTTTATAGATACGTGTACTTATAGCTACTACTATCTTTATAGATATATATATTTATAGCTCCTACTACTACTGCCCCCTATAGATATATATATTTATAACTACTACTACCTCTATAGATATACGTATTTATAACTACTACTACCCCTATTATAAATTAATAATAAGATATATTATAAATTATACTATAGAGAGACGATTATTATAATAATTATTATAATTAAT
>JAABUS010000461.1_pt1 | contig 104146 bp, 95 predicted proteins | sample 5560161 | NCBI WGS metagenome assembly JAABUS01 (sample SAMN10711885, study PRJNA513376) | rock metagenome | isolation source: Antarctica rocks | place: Antarctica: Victoria Land, Trio Nunatak nord | collected 2016-01-04
AAGCGCCCCTACCAAAGCGCTCACCAAAGCGCTCACCAAAGCGCTCACCAAAGCGCTCACCAACGCGCTCACCAAAGCGCTCACCAAAGCGCTCACCAAAGCGCTCACCAAAGCGCTCACCAAAGCGCTCACCAAAGCGCTCACCAAAGCGCTCACTAAAGCGCTCACCAAAGCGCTCACCAAAGCGCTCACTAAAGCGCTCACCAAAGCGCTCACTAAAATATCCCTACCAAAGCGCTCACCAAAGCGCTTACCAAAGTATCCCCACCAAAGCGCTCACCAAAGCGCTCACTAAAGCGCTCCCCACCAAAGCGGCCCTCACTAAAGCGCCCCCCACCAAAGCCCCCACCAAAGCGCCCCCCACCAAAGCGCTTACCACCAAAGCGCCCCCTACTAAAATACTCACCAAAGCGCTCACCAAAGCGCTCACCAAAGTATCCCCACCAAAGCGCCCCCCACCAAAGCGCTCACCAAAGCGCCCGACCCCTTCAAGGTAAGCGAGAGTAATGGCGGGTCTGTGCCCGATGACAAGATTGCGCTGGTTAGAGGCGTTCTGGATGATGCGTTCAGACCTCTCAAAGAGGCCATGAAGAGGGGAGATGCAGAGTCTTCCAAGCTTTTTGAGAAGTGGGATGATCTCACCGTCAGAGACTACCTGAAGCAAGAGATGTACTCCTCTCACTCGGACCCTGATTTGGACTCAGATGACTGAACGAACACAGGGGCCTGGATTTCCCACTATTCAATGGCTCGAGGAGACCGATAGGTGGTGGCTATCTCGCGTTCTTGTTGAATCTTGGCTGATCACTCTCCAGTACCACTGGATAGTTCGATGCCGCCTTTACTGAAGCGGTGATGGACTCCATCGCCATCGACTACTTCGAAGACGAAGAGGAAAAATGGAAGTCTGTCGAAGGTAAAAAATTTCGGAGCCTCTCTTCCCTGTTTATGCTCAATCTGGAGTCCTAAAACATGTTCCTGTAGTCCAAGCCTGGTTTCCTAATGAAGCGCGGATCTCAAAAGATGTCTTACTATCAATTGAAATAAGCAATACTGATTTTGAATTGTGCTAGGTGGTACAAACCTCGTCACCGAAGCAGTAGTCGACATGATCAAGACCAAACCACTCTACAACAAACGTCACTCGTATGGCTATCGACCGCGAGGCCAAGTCTGAGGAGACCATGGTCGTGCAGACAATCTATGATGAGGAGCCCAGACGCTATGACTCCATCATCAACACGACGACACTGGCTTACCTTCAGCGTGTTGATGTTACTGACCTCGGGCTCTCGCCAACTCTCAAAATTGCTCTTCGCACGCTTCATTATGATAGTGCGACCAAGGTTGCTATTAAATTCAACAGTCCATGGTGGATTACTCAATTCGGGATTACTGAGGGTGGTGTGGCAGACACTGATCTACCAATTCGCGTATGGTAAGCGCTTCTTTCGAGACGTGTTGTATCTCGTGGTTGGTTATACTGACTAGATTGTAGCGTGTATCCGTCTTACAACGTTCATGATGATCCCAACAAGTCCGCAATCCTGCTATGCACCTACACGTGGTCCCAAGATGCTACACGCATCGGCTCACTAGTGAACCTTGACTCACCACGTGGCGAAGATGAGTTGAAAGGGTTGTTGCTGTACAATCTTGCTAGGCTTCACTCGACCGACGAGACATTCGAGGACACCTACACCATGATCAAGCAAACTTATATCACCCATCATGTGAGCCAGTCCCATAATTTGCTTCCTTGCAAATGCTAATCCGAAGAGCCAGGGATTCGACTGGGCTATGGATGACTTCAGCTCTAGTTTGTACTTCTCGAAGTCGTTTTTCCTGATTTGCCCCACATCTCGAGCCGCAAGACATCCCTCGGGAGTCTCCGCTTGCTAGCAACTCCCCGAATATATCTCACGGCTTTTATTTCATGTGAAAGATCAATGCTGACTCCGACATCTGCGATACGTGCCTATGCCTTCTTCGGCCCAGGCGAATTCCGCTCACTCTACCCACATCTTGTGAGACCCGCAGCAGACTCGCGCTTCCATATAGTCGGCGAGGCCGCTTCTGTAAGGCGCTACCTTCTATAGCCAATTACCCGTGATGACACTTTTTCTGCTCTAGGCCAATCACGCATGGATTGCCGGGTCCATCGAGAGCGCGTACCGTGGCGTGTGGAACTTCCTGGAGCGCTTCCACTGCTGTGATTTGCACGATCAGATGGTGCAGGAATTCAGCACGGTCCCAGAGCTCGAGACTGGGACTGATGGCTTCGCGCATTTGTTGGTCATGTTGGGGATGCTCACGCCGCAGCAGTTGGCGAAGGTGGAAAAGAGTGTCGTGAAGGATGTTACTTCGTGAAAGGGTAGACGAAATCTTGGCTTCGCAACCGGACCAAAGCGTCCTGATGCAGCAGATTCCTTTATAGGTAGCTACCTTTATAGCTCATGCCTGGCTTACTTGTTGTAAGAACCCTGAATCTTAGTCAAAGCTACATATAATCAAAATTACGCGCAACGGATGAACGAATTGGCTTTATACTGAACCCAAACCACAGAGATCACAGAGAAAGTTCTTCTAGAGTGCGTGCGGAAGGGTAACCGTGACCGTCGTGATAGCTTACCTCTGTTACTGGTCGGGAGCCCAGCACTGCAAATCTCCAAAAGTGGGGTCAAAGCAGCCGCTGCACACGAGGACTCCGAGGACTCCGAGGAGCTCCTGGAGATGCTGCAGAAACACACTGATTGCACGCCGAATTTCGCAGAACTTAACATCAGCGAGGTTAGTATGATGGAGGAGACGGCTGTAGTAAAATAGTGATACGACTTCCCATCCTGGGTAATACAAAGGCTCGTCTTCTTTGCTGCTCCCAGGAACGCCTTGAAGGCTCACCTGCCGTCCAGACTCCTGAGTATATCTTGAAAACCCGGTATAAGAAACTGCACGATGTTGCTTACACCAGGTGGGTGGGTGTCTGGGTCCTGCGCCTCTTCGTGAGCGTCCATATTACCCTTTTTGGCCCCATCAGTATCTACTCGAGTCGCTTCGATCACGCTTCGGTCGCTTCCATGTCGCACGGTCCCTTCAGGTGTTGCGGGCGTGATAGGGCTTTCATCCATCAGTGTCTGCCATTTAGACAAGAACATGCCAGGACCACGCGATGTTTCGGCTTTAGTCTTGGAGAGATTAAGGATGATGGCTTTCATTCTCGTTATTGAGTTCTGCGTAAGTACTGAAAGGTACTCGGTATGTCTGTCAATCTCTTGGATGACTTCAGACCTGTCCTCCTTGGAGAGCTTGGAGATGAGAGTTTTAAGCTGTGGGGTGAAGTCGCCGGCCGCCGTTTCGCTTGCTTTCGCATTTTCGGGCTCGCCTGTCTTTTCCTGTCGATATTGCTTGGCAGCATGTGCAGCGTATTCATAGTACCATTGTTTCAGACCTTTACCATTTTTAATGACTTGGTGAATGAATCTGTGGGAGCTACCTTGATGTTTGTGTAATAAGTGGCAAAAGTCTTCAACTCTGGGAGGAGTGGACTTCCCATTCTTGCCGTCCACAGATGCGATCTTGATTAGGTCATTCAAGAAGGATTCCAAATCGGAAACACTTCCACTCAAGTCAGCCGCTTGATGGAGCGCTCGAATAATTGGGTCATAAGCCGGAATGACACTCCGAATTGAGGATGTAAGCAAGTCTGGCGAAAGACGACAGAAGACGCGTATAAGCTCCTCGCGATCTCGAATGGCTAGCTGTATAGCGAGGTAGTCTAAAGCAATCTTGTGTTGCTCATTAGAAAGACTTTCGTATTTGGGCGATTCGGAAAGTATGGCTGAAACGATCGATTCTCGTTTGGATTCTGGGCGGCATCGTCAGTGCTTGTTCCTACTTGTCTGTCACAAGCGCTAGGCTTGGTGTCAAGACGAACGGCAGCCGCGAAGGCAAAGAAACCGGTGGACGCAATATCTGCATGAAGAAAAGTGAAGCTTGGGGCCCTTAGCGCTCTTGATGAGCTGCTGCAGGGTTTTTATCTACCCTCTAAATTAGGCCAGAAAGCCTAAGACGGAATCCAAATTGAATTTGCTTGGGCTCAGAGCCGCTGCCTTTGAATCTGGGCCTGCTTGACGTACTGCTTTTGGTCCTATGCATGTGTTGCTCCTCAGCCGGTTTAACGCAGTAGGCTTTCAGAATCTGCAGTTTGTCTTTGCTTGGGGCAACTTTGCTCTTTTCAATAGCACCGGCCCGCTTCTTGAGCTCGTTGTTATCCCAACCCAATACTGTCGATACTATTCTGCAGACCCAGTTAGCGGGACTATGATTAGAGCTACCAAGAATTTGACTGACTGCTGCAGGAGATTCATTCCGGAATCTGAGGCTTGACCTCCAAACCACGATGTGACAGTGCTTAGATTCATTTTTGCGAGGACCAATTTTACCATTCCACTAAGCATAGAGGCCGCATTGCCGACTCTTAGCGTCTGTCTGACGAGGAAGTACGGAGCCATATTGTGGGCTCGTATCAGCAAAGGAAGTATTGACTGTCCCCGAGGCGAGACAATCAGTGTGTAGTGGAGAAAAGAACATAGTCTAGCCACACATTAGAGACTGTGGTATAAATACTGCTGGCACAAAAGCTGCTAGGGCTCACACATCACAACTGCGTATTCATGAGCGGCCTGCACTAGTGAATCGTGCTCCGAGAGCTGATCAGTCTCCGCTGCTTTGGAGAATAGTCTGTCCAACAAATCCCCGTAGACGATCTGCTGCAGAAAGTCATCCCATGCAGTAATCACGTCTTCTGGCTTGGAAGGATCATATTGGCGATCTTTTTCGGGAGTGGCCTTTGGATAGCCACCCAGAGTACCTCGTGACACATACTCGACCATCGACGCAATGGCCGTAGAGAGTGTCTTCCGGATCCCGATCGAGCCCTTATCGTAGCTCTCGCTGAGATTGGCGTCATCCAGGGCTGTTGCCAAACCCTTGATGTTCTCGGTCCAAAATTCTGGAGGCACATCTCGAAGACCGGGGAGCACAAGAATGAATCTGCTTAGGAGGGTCTCAATCAGCGGCGATGAAGAAGCTGACGGACTCTCAGGCTGTAGAGGTACGCCGAAGTTCGCAATGCTTTTGCGGTCCTTCAACGCTTGGATCTCTGCGTAGGCTTCATGATGGGTCAAAATGTCAAACAGTGCATGAGCTTGACTCGGAGATAGCTGTTGAGACTCCATCGTGTATCAATGTAACTCCATCTGTTTAATATTGCAAGCTCAGCTTGTGCAAGTTCTGACGATATTGAGATGATATGACGCTTTCTAAAAGCATTCAGGGTGCAACAACTCTCTTATCTATCTCAAAGCCCATCTTGCCACAAGGGATGGAGTTTTATATATATGTGAACAACTTTGAAAGCTTTACCATCCCTTCCAGCTGCCCTCATAAGATTTGGCCAAAGGAAGAAATGACCTCATGGAAGATGCGCCAAGGTACGCTAGACCACTTTGATCGATTATGTAAGCTAAATTTTGGTGAAACGAGTCAGAGATGCGAAATTTTCTTCCTCGTATCCACGTTCGTCAATATGTGTAACTCAACATCCGGTCTACGGGCACTCTGCAAGATACGCTTGGGGCTGTAAATTACAAGTGAATCACGGCAGCATGGTGTGGGATCTGAGAGATAAGCATGGCAAAAGTTCATGTTGATGACATTATTGTTCAACATGGCAAATCCACATCCTCTTCTGAAATCTCACAGTGTAAGGTAGTAGTTTTTCAATACAGAAATTCGACGACCATTCCGCACAATAACAGCGTAGGTGACACTGCTATTGACGGTATGAAATTGTGACTTTTGTTCCTGTCTACTCTACGATTGGAAGTCAGCGTTGTTTACGGATAAGTTGTCGGGCATGTAGTCCTGACGACATGCCTAATTTTAGAAGTTTTTCGTTTGACATGGCGATCTTTTACCCTTTTGTCGCTCTGTCACTGCAACCCAATGGTTATGATGGTCACATCTGGCTTTTGTGATTTTGCTAAACTCGCCGAGTCTTCTTGGTCCTTGCGTTTCCCCGAAGCGGGCTTGAGCTCACACGGGAGTCCGGTGTATTGGTCAATGATCCGTGGAGAGGATGAAAAGTGATGCTGCCTTTTGGGTAAGTGCAACGGGTCCTTTCGTAAGTTTCATGCACAAGTCTCCGCATCCATAGTTCTCGTGATCCACAGCGGGTGGTAGTTATTGATCGCGGCACACGTATCGACATTCGCGAAGACAGCGGAACTTCTTGCGGTCCAATTATTGCCCCAATGTTCAGCCTCTCGTGTGGGATTCCGTGATGGATCCTTCAAGTATGTCACTTTGACCGAGGCCGTAAGCCTGTCATCCTTCATTGCCTCAGTCCCTCTTAATGAGACAAAAGCGTCTCGAACAATCATCCTGGTCGTTATCCAGCGGGAAGCCGAAGCCAAGAAACCGCCTTGCAGTAGAATGGGCCAATTGAACGTCTGCCTGTGACTTTCTTTCATGTGGATCCAAATCCCAGCAGCCTTAGATATGATGATTCCTGAATGTTCGAATTTGCATTTGGACCCAGCAGTCCGGTTAAGTCGAACGTAAGCCGGGAGCTAAGCTTACATACAGGAGATCTCGGCCATGGGTCGATGCAACAGTAAGACGGAGATCTGACGTCTGACCGTTGGAGCTTCAAATGCCTTCTCCGAGCTATGTAACGAGTAAGGCCAGTACCGACCTAATTGACCACGTCTTGTCACCTAAAGAAACAATACGTAATCATCTGTTTGTTGAGGCGGTACAAATTCGAGGCAATCAGCTCGGCATCCTCAGGGGGCCTTGAAATTGGCGGAGCTGAGACCCACACCACCTGTAAGCAGCGGGAAACCGCGAGGTAATCACTTACAGCATTTGGAATCACGGTTTGGCGAGCAGGCTGGTGCACTGTATCAACACACTCAGCATGCGCGTAAGGTAAATCGACTACCTCACCTAGGGGAAGGCTCCCAATCTCCTTCTTAGCAAGGCCAGCGCTATATTCTTACGGACATAGCATCAGATGACGCATCAGACCTGTGGTTTCTATGAGGCACGGTGCAAAGGGGAGGATTTCAGCTCATCTCGGCACTTGGTACAGTCAGAGATGGAGAAAACAGGTCAAACGACCAACGAAGACGGCACTGACCGCCTGGGTTGTTGTTCTGCATAAGCAGCCACTTGGATAAGCAGCAAAGAGTAGAAAATATATAGAGCCAGTAAGGTATTCCCAATTCAAATCCTAGAGAAGACTTCAATCAACAATAAACCTTTCAAAGTCACCTTCATCCCGCAATCTCCACGCGAGTCGTCAGCATGCTTCGCAACATCTTCGCATTGGCTTTCCTAGCCTCAGCGGCTTCAAGTAAGTGACATCTGTCCCAACCATCTGATAATGAAGAAAACGGCAAGGAGCACGCAGGACTGACCGTTAGTTGATCCGTAGGCGCTCTAGCCTCACCACTATCCTCTCCCAATCTGGCCGACAGGGCCAAGCGTCAAACCTTTTGCCCACCTGGCCTTCACTGTGGCCCGGGCCCAGAATGTACCGCTGCGACTTGTGACCTCGCAGGGTGTAAAGACGCAGCTGTCTGCCAGACCGAAAATGTCAAGCGTATCACTCACCCTGTCCGCGACATCTGCATCGTCGGCCCAGACCGCAAGCCTGTATGCGGCTGCGCTACCACCGGTTCTTGAAAGAGAAGAAGGGAGGCGAAGGCATGTCCTCAGTTCTGCATCGTTACTAGTGGAGGTGAGACAACATGTGGGTGTGCTGCTGAGGCTTATGAGCAAGGACATTAGATAAGTGAAGTGAAGAAGATGAACTGTGTCCTGGCTGGCCCTGACGTGGATTCTTTACATTTTTGTGTCTTGTTATGCTTTGCTCAAGTCTAATTAGGAAGATCGAAGGTGATGGGAGAAAAGCTTCTAGAGCATTTCAAGGCTGATTTTGGGATACGTTGCGAGATTTGAAGAACTCGGTTTCTATCTTTCCTACATTTATTCACTCCACTCATTGGCTCAATTCCTTTCAACAACTTTTCCACGATAGATTGATTTCACTTATACTCATTTCACTTATTCTCTTCATTTATTCATTCATTGGTATTTTACAAGATACGCATTAAATAAATAAATTTGTTAAACCTAAATGCGACTCTCATTCGCCTAACGTCATTCTGTAGATTACATTACGTAGTTCAGCTGGCAATTTGAAAAAAAGGTACTGTATTGGTACGAAATATTTCGTGGATCCAAGATAGGAGCGGCTGTCAACAGCGGATTGGGCGGGACTTTCTTCCCTGGGACTGCTTGGATTATACAGCCGCAACGTCTGAATGAGCATTATCGTGGACGACAACAGAGCCCAAAAGACATGATTGAAAGGGTGCAGGAACAACATTCTTGCCAAAAGCTACAAAAGGACTTGAGTCAGCAACAGATGTGTGATACGTCGAGACTTTGATTCGTGCTTAACATGGCTAAACATGCGTGCACCAAAAAACGTTGAAGATGCTGGCCATAGCGCTAAGCCGCGCATTACCTATGCCATGTCTGTAGTTCTCCCCACAACGACTCTTTGCTGGCAGTGCTTCAGTACCAAATCAAAATTTCTTCGTGGGCGAGCAGGCGACAGTGGTAGTCGTTGTACCTCCAATGTCATCGTTGATCAGGGTAGCAGTGACGGGCGGGCATTGCTGCAAAGCTAAATGTCAGTACCCGTCCACATTTGCCAGGCTCGATTGAACATACCGGTCCATGCCCCTCCAGCTCACGAATTGCCAGAGAGCACCCATGACACTTGAGGTGGCAGGTGGCTGTATGGGTTGTGAGGTAGACAGTGGTGATTTTGCTGCAGTGGAAGGCCGTGAGGGGTGCTTTGTAGGTGGTTGTGCAAGGGGATGAGGACGGTGTTGGGGAAGTGTTGTTTGCGCTGCGGCAAAGTCAGTGTGGTGAGATCATTGATTAGAGATCAATTGGGGCAAGGCTTACGTTGTCAGTGCAATGCTGATGGCAGCGGCTAGCATGGTTGAGACGCGCATTTTGAGGGCGTTTGATATCAAGAGTGATGTCTCTGAGGAGTTTGCTGCTGGGGTGTTGACAGTGGATTTTGAGCGGGTATTGTCAACCGCGATGCTGAAGTCAGGGGCACTGGGATATTCTCATGTTCCAAGACGCTCGTATTTCCGTGCCAAGCTGTGACACCGCTTTCCTCGGCAAGAGCGACTTCCATTCAGTACGGAGCTGCTTATCGTCGGGTCCGAGGAAGTAACTACACTGAGGCTGAATCTCCGCGCATCGACAAAAAGTTTGGTAGGTGCTTTTCGATAGTCCTGAGGTCATTGTGTGTGACGAGAGTTCCTTGCTTCGAGTATAAGAGAAAAACGGGGACTGCAGTCGGTGGATAAGTCTTCATTGGGGTATCAGGACTGCTTATCTTGCAGCAAGCCCGAATGCAAATCACACAACTCCATGCCTTGGCTTATGCTGGCTTCAATCAAATCACAGATCACTCGTATCTAAAAAGCAGATCCATGATTAGCGAGAGGAGCCGTCAATCATTCGCGTCATTTCATTCGACAAGAGAGCGAGTGATAATGACGGTAGCAAAGAGTGAGCGCCAGCCAATAGTTAGCACCGAAAAGGTAATAGAATATGGTGTGGCTGGCTATATGTGTAGCCTCGCTTCCACATTCTTCATCCTCCGTGCCTGACTAGCGCGCAAGAAGCTTTTCTTTGGCATTCGTGGAATGTATGATGGCACCGGTTAACCCTTCCGTGGGGACTGCACCTGACCTGTCCCTCCTGTAATGACTAGTCGAGGGCAATGACCATGACATCTGCATTTGTGATTTGGGGGCTGATTAGCAGACCCAGCCAGGAAGAGACGTCTTTACAGCTTCAGAGGTCCTGGGGCTTCAGCCAGACGCCTGGATTGTTGCCCTATTTCTGTACGAGAATTCTCTTGTTTGTGAATCTACCAAAGAGCTTGACTCGTAGTTTGCTGAAGGTCTTGCTTAGCCTCAAAACCTTGTGCAGACTTGAAGTTTTCTACGGTCCTTGCTACAGGATACTGAATCCATCCATCCCAGGAGTATCAGTCCAGTGCTTTGTTTGCCAGCCTCCTCTGGCCCCGTGATCAGCACGCTAAACCTGTTTTCCATCAGACACCGGCCCTGGTAATACTTCCCAAGCCGAGATTGGCAACCTGCATCTAGCCAGTAATGTAGAGGTGTATAAATTTTATATTCCGGTCTTTGTGTTCTATAAAGGAGGTCAACTCTTGCGGTCCAGGCTTTAAGCCAGTGTATATAGATATTCCATCTCTTCCGTATATACTTCGTGTCACTTTGGCATTATGGTCTCCCATCGCTGTACAGCCTAATGATGTCCTTATGTGGTGTATGTTGCTGCCAGCCAGCCATTCTGTATGCTCTCCTCCCTTCCAGTCGCGAGTATTCCCACTCTTCCACCGGCCATGGATCATGCTCTTGGAGTGGCATTGTCGCTGCTCGTCGAGTGGAGAGCAACCATGAAAGCTAGGGAGAAGGAGAAGAATTGTTGCTGAGGTCCAACCGGGTGTGTAACGAATGGTGCATGGCTCCAGACTTGCTTTATTAGGATGCTGATCTATTGAAGACCTTTTATACAATGACATTGGCCGGGGCCGCGACAATAGGTGGACCTCAGGCGCAACAAGGATGCTGGAGTCAAGCAAAGCTGGATAATACCAAGAGCATAACACCCACACACAGGTGTTGAGGGCTTGCAGTCAATATAGAAAGGTAGAGTATGGCCACCAAGTGCCAAGACTATTAGTCCGGATGAGAACTAGCGCAAAACGCGCCGAGCGCGACACTTACCGAAGGTAGGTGGGATTATTTTCGAAGCCTTGCTTCCGGTATCACTTGTCAAGATCAACCAGCTGCAAAATGTACAGTCGTTCACTTTATGGACTTGTTCTAAGTCTTCTTCTTCTTTGATATCTACCAGGACTACATCCTCAACGCTACCTAATTTTACAAAACACTTCTAGGCTTAAACCCCGGTCACAAAGAAGCCAGCGAACCAACTTTACACCATTTCAATGCAGAATATCAGCACTCTACAAGCTCCCCAATGAAGTTTTTTACTCAGCCTGGGATCACATCAAAGGCCCTGAAGAGATAAACGTTGGATTGCAACTACCATTCCCGGTCAGCCTGGCTTACTAAGCAGGTCTTGGCTTAGGGCTAGGGCAAGCCCCTTAAGATAATATATAGCTGGTAACTACCATAGTTACTACTCCTTAATAAACTATATTAACACATAGAAGAACTATCTCTATGAACGTTACTAACGGGTTATAAGCCCGGTATATAACGTATTTATTACGTAGTTTATTTAACGTATTCCTAAGGCGAGCTAGAGAGCCGTTAAGGAAATAATAATATTTTATATTTCTTATACTATTATTTTAAAAGTAAAATCCCTAAAGTCCCTAATATTAATTACTCCTTATCCATATTACCCTTAGGTATAATAGGAGATAATAATAATATAAAGATCCCTAAATTAAGAGGTAAAAGTAATTAGGAGTTATAAAAAGTCGATATTACTATTATTCTAAAGGCTAAAAAGATTTAGGGTTATATAATCGATAAAGAAAGATATTAACGTCTTATTACCCTAGATCCGCTAATTATAATACTAGTATACCGAGATAATAAGGGGAGATTATATAAAGCTCTATTTATTACGCCGGAAAAGAAGAAAGAATATAAGGTAATTAAAAAGAAATACTAGGAGAAACTAAACAAATAAGAGAATAACTATAAAATAGTATATAATTATATTCTATTTAACCTAGAACCGAACCTAAAGACCTATATCGCCGGCGTTACGAATAATACTAAAGCGATAAATATTCTTTATTAACTTTTCGAGTATTTTAACGCGTAGACCGTCGATTTATATATACGCTAAATTACTCGTAAAGACTAGGATAATTTTAAGTCCTTACTAGAGTACGGGAATTATATAAAGACGTATTAAAAGAGGTTTATTAATATAGGAACTCTATTACCCGAATAAATACTAGCGTTATACTTTAGGGCAGGAATTAATCTTAAATTATATATATATATTATTAATATATAGAGTCTAGTTAAAAGAGATAAAACGATATTTACTTTAGACGATATATTTAATAAACTCCTAGAATATAATAATCGCCGATAGGATTTAAAGGCGTTAACACTAAGAAAGTAGAATAAATATAGAAATAATAAAAGTAGAAATCGTAATACTTCTAATTATAAATTAGGATCTAGGAATAACTCTATAAATCCTAGTTATAAGAAGGGTAAAAATAATAAAAATCGTCGAAAAAATAGATCTAATAATAAACTATATAAAGAAAGAAAGAATTACGAGGGCTATAGAGGGTATTACTTTACGGAAAATTACTACTACCTTTATAAAGATAAAAGGCCGGAAGGTTAGGAGGTATACGAGAGTAAATAATACCTCTTAATTAAAAACTATATTAATAGTTTAAATAAGAAGCCCGCCGAGGCCAAGAAGGTTAAAAAAGTATTTATTTCTAATTATATAAATAAGGCTAAAATATTAGACGATAAAAACGATACCTTCTAGATAGACTTAGCCGTAGATATTTATATTATATATAACTTCTCCCTATTCGATAAGGCTATATATAAGGAGAAGCGATATAAATTCGTAATAATTAGGGACGGATCCTAGTATAAGATTTATAGTATTAATATTATTAATATTAACCCGTTTATTAACGGTTATTATAAAGAGTTAGATCTCGTTAATATATACTACGTTCCCGATATAGAATATAATCTCTTATCGCTAGGAACGTTAAAGCGGAATAACTATAAATTTTAGGTAGTTAATAAGAGAATAGATATCCTAAATAAATAGGGGGAGTTTTATTTATCTAGAACCCGTATCGGGACTAAATACTCGTTTAATTTAAGAAAATCCCTAACTACGCTTAAGACTAGGGCGAATCCTCTTCTTCTACCTCCTATAATTACTAGTCCTTTAATTAAATCCGGATTATAGATTTAATAATATAGGAGGCTTTATTATTTAAATATAAATAACGTTAAAAGGCTAGTATATTTATTAGAAAGAATAGATATTTAGAAAGTTATATCGCTTTAGGCCCTAGAACTACCTACTAAAAAGTATAAACTATATATTATAAGGTATTAACACCGTATTATCGTTCGCGTACCTAGGCGATCCGACCGGATAAAAAGAGTTATCGATCGAGGCGAGTTAATATATACCGATATCGCCGGCGGTAGTTAAATTATATATATACTAGAGGGCAAGCGTTATATACTTATTCTACTCGATAATATTATTAACGAATTAACTATTCACTTATTTACGAAGAAGTTAAATATAGTTAATATAATAGGTCTTTATTTCGAGTATATTAAGAATACTAGGAGGCCTATTTAATACTTTAAAGGTAATAATACTAATAAAAATATAAATAAAAGAATATAAACGTTATTCGCTAAATTTAGAGTTAATTAGATTCCTACTATTATATATAACCCTAATTAAAATAGAGCGTTAGAACGATATATTCGCACGTTATTTAAATATATAAAAAGTATTCTATTTAACTTTAAACTTCCGAAAACCCTATAAGGTAAAGTAATTAGGATAGTTATATACTACCGTAACTATAACCTAACTAGGAGTCTTAGTACTATAACTCTATATAAGGCGTTAATAGGTACTAGGCCCTTTATGGGATACCTTCGTATATTCGGATATATCGTTTACTACTATAATAAGGATCCTAATAAGAAGAAACTCGATAATAAAAGCGTTAAATACTACTTCGTTAGATACGACGGTATAAATAAATTCCGCCTATAAGACGGTAGGAAGATAATCGTTTTAACTTATATAATATTCGATAAAATCGTCGATCCTAGATAATTAAATAAGAATAAAGAAAAAGAGTAATATACCTTCTTAAATAAATTATTAGAAAATAAAGATAAAATATCGGACGATAGTTATAAGGTTAAAGAATCCTTTATTAATAAAAGTAAAATAACCCTACGTCCTATATATAAGAAGTCGTAGAACTACGCCGTTATAAATAACTCTTAGAAGAAAGTTAAACCCGTTAAGAGTAAAATATATAATAAAAGCGTCGGTAATAAAACGTAGAATATTAGGCGAGGTTTCGTTGTGCGCGTTATTAAAGTAGATATTAATTTAATCCTTAACGTTCCTATAATTATCTATAAGACTCTAAATAACCTAGATAAAGAATAATAACTAGCGGTACTCTAAGAAGAACTTAATTCATATAAAGTTTAATAAATTTAAAACTTAGTACTAGTATTTAATAGTAGGAAGGTTCTACTAGGCCGCTAGGTCTTATCTATTAAAATAAACTCAGTTAATAATATTACTCGATATAAGACGCGCTAGGTCGTAAAAGGATTCCGATAAATAAAAGACGTTAACTTTAACGAAATATATTTAGGAGTACTAAAGTCACAGTTCTAGAAATTACTACTAGTACTTAGTACGAAATTTAACCGAGAAATCTACTATATTAATATTATTACCGTATTCCTAAAGGCCCTATTTAATAATATAATTTATATAGAGTAACTTTATAGTTTCTAGAAAGATAACGTAGTTTATTTATTTAAGAAGGTTTTATATAGCCTTAAATAAATACCCCGAGAGTAGTATAGAACTCTTAAAGAATTCTTTAAAACTATCGGTTTTTTACGGGTTAAAAAGGACTATTTAATATTCATTTATAAAAATAACTTCGTGATTAGTTTTTATATTAACGACCTATTTATTCTTACCTCGACTATAGTATTAATAGAATAACTAAAAGAATAACTAAGTACGCGTTTCCGTATTAAGGATTTAAGCGAGATTTCGCACTATCTTAATATAAAGATTAGACGAAGTCGTTAAAACCGTACTATTTATATAAACTAGGTTAGTTATATTAATAAAATATTAACTAAACTTAATATAAAGTACTATAGAAGGTAGAAAACTTCTATAGATTCGTTAATTTAATTAAGGGTAGTTACTAACGACTATATCGCTAGTAAAGAAGATTTAGAAGGGTTTAAGAAACTAATTAAATATCTATAATAACTTATTACTATAACTCGCCCTAATATCGTATATATAGTTAGTATCTATAGTCGTTATTTAAAAATACTACTCTCTACCTATAATATTATATTTAAGAGAATTATTAGTTACCTAGTTAGAATAATTAAACTAGGACTATACTATAACCCTAAAGAAGGAATTAAAGAGTTATTAATAAAATTTATAAATTCGTCCTAAAGGGACTACCTAGATACTAGGCGTTTTATTTTAAAATACGTTTATTTCCTATAGAATAAACCTATTAACTAGTTAATAAAACACTAGAAGACTATCGCCTAATTAACTATAAAAGTAGAGTACGTCGGCGAGGTAAATACTATTATAGAGTCAAAATTCCTAGTACCTCTATTAATAGAAATAGGATATATCTAGGAGGATATAAAGATTATTTAATTTATAACTAATAACTAAGTAATTATTAAAATAACTATTAACTCTATTAATCACCTTACTATTAAGTACATTAATTCTAACTACTATATCGTTCGCGAAATAGTCGTTAAGATAGGTATACTTTAGATTAACTATATACCGATTACGGTTATAATTACGGATAAATTAACGAAGCCCTTAGGCCCTATAAAGTTCATAGCCTTTAATACTATATTAGGGCTCGCGTCGGAGTAAGTATAGGACTATATCGTCGTTAATTTAGCGTTACTAACGGTCAGGTAGTTAATAGGAGCGTTAGATTATAACTATCATTCCCGGTCAGCCTGGCTTACTAAGCAGGTCTTGGCTTAGGGCTAGGGCAAGCCCCTTAAGATAATACATAGCTGGCAACTGCCATAGTTACTACTCCTTAATGAACTACATCAACACATAGAAGAACCATCCCTATGGACGTTGCTAACGATAAAGAATCTCGCTCTCGTCTCCAGACCAATCTACGAATTAGCCAAGGCTCCCTTTGGGTTTCAATACATATCATATTAGGTTCGATTCCTAATGGCGTTTGGCGCTGGTACAATGGTGTTGTGATTTTATTTGTATTCTTTCCCTTGCCGCAACTCAAAAACAAGAGCATTTTGAAAGAAGATCTTCGATTGAGGAAGGAATACGAAGAAACTGACAATTGGCCCGCTCATAAAGGCAGTAACATCGAGCGGTTAGTCAAGAAAATACTACTCAAGCCTGAAATAGCCCTCTATATCAAGACGCTCACACTCGATTATTGGCAATCTCAATGCGAGGCAGAGTCACCGGATGAGGATGTTGATGCGGATTTTGATCTTGAGGAATGGCTCGAAGAACAGCGTCCTGCCCGCCATGTGCCATATTCTGCGAAGGATTTGGCTCTGTTCAACCAAGCGCTTGAAGAAGATGGTCCTCTCCTAAGAGGCGGAATGGATGTTCAAACGATACAGGATGTTTTAGCAGATGGACATCAAGACACTCTCGTCTTCATGTTGATACGAGGCTGCCCAATGTCCGTGAGATACGTTGGATTGGGATACCTACTGCGTCCCACGTCCTTGAAGTCGTACAGACCATCAGTGAGTCGCCCACTGCGACTTCGCTCCGAAGACTGGAATACGTGGACTTCCAGGGCACAAATTGCGCATACGGCGAAGAGTTGTCTCTGATTAAACCATTCGCCATGCTACCTTTTGTGAGGAAGATCGACTGCTCAGACCTGATCACGGAACCCCGGTTCCGGCCATATGGACGACATTGACTATTGTACGCGAGGTCAAATTTCACGAGTCACGCACCTGAACTTTAAACATTGTGATGACATTTCCAAGGACCTACATATTCTACTCGAAGGCTTTGACGCCCTCAAGAGCTTCACATTCACGAACCCAAGAACCCAACTCATGGGAAGACCGCAGTGCGACCCCTTCTGGATCCGAAGTGCACTGTACGCCAATGTACGGCATTCACTTCAATCGCTTACCATGAGATTTCCCGGGGAAACCGACTAGGATAAGTCCAGTTTTATGGGCGGCCTGCGCCGTTTCGCAGTCCTGAAGAAATTAGAATTCGACTACCACCTGTTGGTAGATCTAAAGGCCCAAGCAGACGAAGCCACGATTGCCGATCTGCACCCTCCATCAATCGAGGACATACACTTCCACGGGCTAGATACCAGCAACATGAAGACTGTACGCCGCCTCATCGGGCAATTGACTGATGCAAAAGTCGATATGCTACCAGTCCTGAGGAAATTGAGCCTTGTCACTCAAGCTCGCTCGAGCGAGGTCGTGAAAAAGGTCGTGGAAGCGGTCGTGGAAGAGGACTCTGAGGATGAAGACGAAGAGATGTCGGAAGGAGAAGCGGACGAGCAGTCGGATGGGGAAGAGAACGAGGAAATCGACGGGGTCGAAAGAGGAAGGGGACGACGAGGAAGGGGCAGAAGACATGGAAGCGGAGGAAGAGATAGGGGACCCAAGGACTGCGGCTTTACGGGGCTGGTGCCTGGAGACTGGCATCATTCTCGCAATCTAGTAGGAAGAATGGTCAAAAGCCTGCTCAGCATGTTCATACAAGCCATCCTCAGTGCTGAAAAGCCTGGTCCATAGCCGCAGTATCTGCTCTTTCAGCTGGTATAATGCCAGAATATTACTCATCATATTTAAAACAAAGCAGATTGGTGCTTAATAATCCGATCAATTGCCACAGCATCTGCTCTTGTAACAGGTAAGATACCAGGAATCTCCTCATCAGATTAGTGCTCAATGATCTGCTCTTACAGTAGAGAAATCGTAAGGTTTTAGCTCTTTCAATTGATAATAAGCCATCTCTACTGCTCATGACTCCAGCATCTACTCTTGTGATAGGTTGTATACTAAAGCATCTGCTTATCGCATTCATAACAAGCCGTCTTTGATCCTGAATTCTCTACTCAATAATGGTAGTATCAGCTCTTACAACAGAGACAACGCCCAAAAGGGCTGCTGATCTCATTCATGATATGATGTTATCAGTGCCTAATAATTAGCTTCATAGCTATGATATCTGCTCTTGTATCATGTGGATGCCAAAAGGCTGTATTACAAGCCAGCTTCGCCGCCCAAACATTTGCTCAGGGGCTACAGCATCCAGTCTCGCTATCAGTATATTGGATCCCTCACACTTCTGCCGTCAGTATCTTACCTAATTGATGACTTCATGTACTTAATGGACGCCACTATACGCACCGCTTTTGACCTAAGAACGAATAAGCTCGTGCTCATCAGCTTCTTGACAAGCTTTAAGTATTACTGAACGATCTGGCCAGGAGCCGCCATTAGTACTCAACAAACTGGTAGATAGGCAGGCTCAGCTACTGTGCGGGACAGGTTTGATATTTCCCCCACTCTTTTCATCGATAATCTAGCCAAGAATGGCGCTTTGAGCATAAACTCCGAGCCCTAAGATTAATCATTCGAACTCCGCGTGTTAGTCGAAGAAGGTTTCTAGCCATCCTTTTGCAAATCTAGGCAGTTCACACAAGATATCCTCTTTCAGGCTTGTATGACTGTGAGTATACTTATCTTGACACGCTAGCTGCTTCTCCATCATGACCTCCACACTCTTCCTCCGACCAGCCACTGTCTGCGACTTCGACGCCAAAACAGCCCTCAGCCTTGCCCGCCGTCCCACAACACCCGTATCGCTTTTTCACCAGCACCGTGGAGCTGAGACAATGGTTTGTTAGTGGGGTTCGAAAGGGTGCAGCCAGTATAGAATCCTGAGACCATATCCCAAGTAGTCTGGTTCCAGGCCATCCAGAACTTTCTTGTAAGTTTCCTATAAAAGTCACAGGTAAATATTTCAGAGCAAGCCGCACCATAGCACGGTTGAGACATTTGCGGAGAAAGTCAAGCTGACATGCCACCCATCGATACATTCCTTGGGCGAATTTTGAGAGATGGTGCTCGATTTCGTCATAGAGCTACGGCCATCTTCTGAGTCTCGTGTCTCTCTGAAGGGTCCTGAATACAAGTCTTCCAATGTCATGAACAACAGTAGGATTTTCGAGCGAGGCATCTTTATTCGCTCTGGGTTCTAGGTTCTTCCGACCTTCTGGCTTATCCTTGCTCGTGACAAGGATACTGAGCGCTCGCGATTTCCATTTACGCATTGTGTTTAGGGCAGAGAAGAGCTTACCCCTCTCGGTGCACTCATCGAGAGCATCGATGACGACGTATTCTCCATCAAAGGCCCGTAATGTCTCCTTCAAGATTTGAAGCAACTTTGGTATTGGTGAAGTACGGCAATTGTGATTTAGGTACAAAGACGCCCTGTAGGACAAGCTGAAGTAGAAGTAATTTCAGACAGCCAGCCACCGTTTGATTGACGATGTCTGTGAACTTGAAATAGTAAGAAACAGTTGCACACCTGTCATGTGTAACGGTGAAGTCCAATGCATGGCTAGTAATAGTCGAGCAAAGGCTGGTTTTTCCGCAGCCGGCAGCGCCGTTTTGCCATAGAAACGAATTAGATTCGTGCTTCCACTGATAGAAGGAGTCACCTTCTACAATCCAGAAGCCTGTGTCGTCTTGTCGCTTTTCGGAAGCATCTTTTTGGTTGATACTAGGATCTAATGCACTAAGCAATTTTCGAATGTGTCGACGTATAAGGCCTACTTGAATGTTAAATTAATTCAGAGCGGAAAACCAAGGCATATTGGGATCATGTCAACATGCTCTAGGAATGGCTTGTCCTTGTCTATCGAGGACAGTAGGACATTGGATCATTCGTATTATCCTTAAGCACCATGAGTTTGGCCAGTCCCAGGATACCCAGTGCGGGGCCCAGGTTTGATCGAGCATCTTGGACTGCACGCCGAAGCCTTGCAAGAGTGTCTTGCTTGTAGGGAAACTTCAGCCGTCGTGTTTGTGACTTCACTTCGTTATGAATGCTTGTTTCACCGCTATGCTTCTCGAAGTTCTCCAGCTCGGCTTTCAAAGCCTCGATCTCCGTCTGGCAAGGGGCTACAACCTCACGGATCTACTCGACCAGATTTTCGTCATACTCGGCTCGTTTCTGATAACAGCTGCGTATGCTCTTCAAGATCTCCAACAGATTGGAAGGGGATGTGCATATGGTAGCAAATTCTCAGGGGCAGACTTTCTAAGAATTGTGGTATTTGACAAGACCTGGGCAACCCTGAATACCAAGCGAGACGGTGCGGATGGCAATACCCAGACCGGACATAACCTGATCGCCGTCCTATTCTACCCAGCAAGGTCTTAAAGGCGTAGCAACTGAGCAGAAGGGTTCACAAGGTTGTTGTGAGCAAGCGACTGTTTTCGAATAAACACTCTTGCAGCGCAAAACACTCATTCCGGCCACGCAGAATCTACTACTCATACCCACTCACCCAAACGATGTGGAAAAACCTCGCAGACTTACGAGAGTGTCTAGGGATAAGCCTTGTTAGATCTTAAGTTTTGCCTCCCACTAAGTAGTGAGAAATGAATTATTAAAGTCTGTGATTTTTGTTGGTCTAGGCGTCGATCGTCTTTTTGCTTGGCCGGAATTTTTGTTTTGGGGGTGCTGCCAAGCACGCCAAATGGCGGAGATATTCCGCTGCAAGAGCCTTGGCGGTAAGGCAGGGGGCCAGGGGGTGGTTTCCAGCATGTTTGAGGGCTGGCCGCATCCCTTCAAATTTTAAATCCATCAGTAGTCCAAAGACCCATGCAGGCAAGCCAGGTACGAGGGGCATCGACGTGGGGTTATCTCTGGCAAATCTCCGTAAGGATGTTGTTGTGAATCTTCTTGTGGTGTTCTCTACTCCTATTCCCTTCTTTGCTGCTGCTGCACGACGACCTTCTCTTCACCACGCTCTTTTCTTTCCTTCTGACGAAACAAGGTCTGGGTACCTTTCACATTCTTTTCAGCTCATTAGGGGACCTTGCTTGCCCCATTCTTTGCATACGTTTTTACGTCTTCAACGGTAGAGATGCAGAGCCTGTCCACCAACCTCTTTTTGGTCCTTTGTACCGTTGCGTCCCTTACGGATGCGCAACATCATCATCATGCCCATCGAAAGTCCAGTGGCTTGCCTAGTGGAGTACCGGGTACCTTAGGTAGACCCATCGCCTTCCCTTTTGCAGCTGGTTCGAGCGGCTCTCCCTTCGCGTCTGCATCTGGCGCGACTCCCATCCCTCCGAGTGCAGCTGCAGCGACGGCACCATACCCAGTTGGCAATGGTACGGCTGGTGTAGGGACAGGAATAGGCACTGGAGGACCGACTGGCACTACTACGCTTTACAGTACTCGATTCATCACCGTCGAAGAAACTCCGGTATCGACGGCTTTAGCAAGTTTGCCAATTGGAGGAGAATCTCCTATCTCGACTAGAGCTGCTAAGGGTTCTGGGGGCTCCGCTCCCTCGGGCCCAGTAGAGAGTGCATCTGGCGCTGCGCCATCTGAAGCTCCGGTGTCTGAACACTCCGGTCCTCCAGCTTCACCATCAGCTGTCTTGGGCGGACCAGGAGAATCTACATGTCCTATTTCGATTACTGTCACCATTACACAAGACACCACTGTTACGGTCACCGCACCATCAAGCCCAAATCAAGCTGCTTCTAAATCCGAAACTCCAGTTGAATCGCAGCGAATTATTCCACCCGCTGCTGGAAGCAATACTGCCGCAAGTGCACGGACTGGCACCACTTACCTCACTAGCACAAGCGTCAACTATATCACGCCGGGTCAGGCGGCTACTAGCCAGATTCCAGTGCAAGTAATGAGCGATGGACAAGTGATGAAATCCACAGCCACGAGCGCACCAGTCGAAGCCGCGACTGCAGCAGCCGAAGCTTCAAGCCCCGCCTCAAGCGTGGCCGTCATCGCAAAATACTCTCAAAACCACCACCAGACAGCTTCATCAGCGCCTCTCATAGCATCTAGTACTGACACGTCACCAGCAGCTCCAGTTCAAGAGGCCACAAAAGCTGCAACAGTACTTTCCTCAGCCACGGCTGCCGCCCACACGAATACAGCAGCTGCCAGCGTTGCTCCAGTCGCTTCTTCTGGCAGCACTTCGACAAGCAGTAGCAGCCTGACGCCCAACGGAATCAAAGCCGGCATCGCCGGATTCCGGACAATTACCGACAAGCCTGATTGGGACAAGTTCACACCCTTCATCGGATGGTACTCAGATTACTTCCCTGATACGCCTGGTTCCGGGAAGGTTTCAGGTATTCCAATGGTAATTCTCCCCTGAGATCCCGCCCAAGCCCCCAAATCTCTAGCAATGTCATAAGACTAACTGGCCCTTTTCCAGCTCTGGGGAAACGGCCACCTAGGAGATCAAAATGATGATGGAGACCAAATCAGGCTCGATCTCTTCACGAGTATGTACAACGACACCTCGGACGCCCACCCTGATTACATGCTTGGCTTCTACGAGCCCGACTGGACACCCCCAGACTCTAGCAACATTGACGCGGCAACTGCGGCCTCAAACTGGAACACATATCTCCAGCCACTCCAAGGCAAAGGCACCAAGCTCGGCTCCCCAAGCATGGCAGAGCAATACGACGAGAATGGCTATCTCGCCACTTTCGGAAAGGGTGCTGGCCTCATGGGCGCAGACAACATACCTAGCTGGGATTACACAGTCATTCACACCAACAAGCCTAATGTTACCGGCGTGATTAGGGACATTGAATACTATGTGGGCAAATACAAGAAGCCGGTCTGGGTGGCCGAATTTACGTGTGTTGATGATGTGCATTGGGATACTTGCTCTGATCCGACTCAAATTAAGGACTTCATCCAGCAGTCTGTCGAGTATTTCCAGAAGAATGAGTCGGTGGTGGCATATGGATTCAACAATGGCAATGGGCTGAATGACACGTGGTATATGTTCGATAGTGCAGGCTTGATCACCACAGCTGGACAGATCTATTTGGATCAGATTAAGAGCTATGTTTGAGGCAGTGGAAAGTTGAATTGTGTTTACGAACACGATGATTAAGGTGTCCCATGGTGTGACTCTGTGAGCTGAACCGCCAAAACCATACTTTCTTTGTAAATAGATTATTGATGTTCGGACTCGACCTTGCATAAGTTCGAGGGGAAACTTTGCCCTGGCTTGAGCCACAATATCGTTGCCGTTACGACCTGTTCTCTGATCAATGTTGTATCCCTCATCTCACAGACTTTGTCAGACCTTTCCATCCATCCACAAAATTAGTTTGTGTCAGTTCCAGAAAGCTTATGTTGCAGTCATTTGGCGATTACTGAACACAGGATGAAGACCCAATTCAAGAAGTCAACAGCAACAAAAACAGGAGGATCTCCATAGCCAAAAAAGCCACAATGGCCCCCAACCGCCCCCAAGGCTCTAAGAGCCCGCCCCGACCCGCCCCAAAGCCTGGACCACCAGGCTGCAAGCAAGCGATAACGCGAACGAATCCGACGATCGACATATCGTGACTCCTCGAGCCACGTCTCCCGATACCAATGCATGTGTCTGACTAGCTGCATGATTCGTATAATCCCTTCCGCAGCACACACGTAGCCCGTACTAGCTCATCTATATAGCTCATGCGTACGTCCGTTTCAGATCATCCTGGCGGCTAGGAACCGCCAGGATCGCGCAGCAGGATTCACCTCTCATGTACCACCAAACCAGAATTTTATCCAATCAAGATTCAAGAAGCTCAAGATCCAACCGCCGGACATATCTTCCAACGATCGATCTTGTCGGACAATCGGAGGGCAGTGCACGGACGCTGGATTCCAAATCGGTGATGGGCCACACGAGTTCCCACAGGCGCATGGCGAGCCATTCGGAACTCTCACCGAAGAGTCCCGGGGACGTGGGATTGTGGGACCCTGCGTTTCTGCGACGGGATTTATTGGGGACTGAGGACGTGGGCGTGTCGCTTGTGCTGAGAGTGTTTTTGCGCTGTGTGGCTGCTTGATATAAGTAGCTCGATGTCTCCAAGGCCACTAGAGTTAAGAGAATATAGACATTGATATACGTTTGACTATTTCTTCGTGCTTCAACGTCTCAACGAAGATTTCAAAATGATGGCTACCCAAGACTCTAATGGCGACTATATTCCAAACTCCGCTTCCGAACTCGCCCAATGCTACACCGAAGCCCTCAAAGACTCAAGATCGTTGCAAGCCCTAGCGGATGACCTCCTCGACACACTCATCCGTACGCAGTGTGAGCTTGCAGAGGCCCAGCTCACAGACTCCCAGTCAAGTCGAATAGACGTCCTCTGCATCCTCGGAAAGTATGTGTCCCGTATCTCATGATGCACACCATCGCATGTCTTTTCTCACAAATAATCAGCCTAATCCTCTCCCTCCAAAATATCCAAAAAGACGTCGCTCTCAATATCGAAAGTTTCAGCCAACCACCACGGAAGACGTTCTTCCAATCGAATATCGAGCAGTTGACTTCGATATACCAACTTTTGTGGATCTTGCCTTCTCTTCACCCATTCATCCCTCACAAGACTTCCGACGGGTCGAGTCTTGATGAGCGGCTGGAGCGATTCGTGAGTGAGCAAAGAGAACAGAGAGAGCAGAGCGAGGAGAGGGAGCAGAGGGAGTATAGTGAGAAGAGGGAGGAGGCGGCGTGTTTTACGAGGCAGCCGAGATCGATGTCTGTGCTACCACTTGCGAGACTTGCTGGGGCGGAGTTGGGTGTGGCGGGTCCGGTTAGCACGTGGCATTGAACATCTGGATACAGCGAAGCAGTTCATTTGGAGACGGGCCACACAACATTTGATCTTGATCTTCGTGACTCATTGCTAGGCGTCACAGTGGACTTTGAAGGAGCGTGGCTGGATCGTCTCTTTCGCTCAGCCGTCTTCTGGGTATGTGCTCTCTGCTTGTCACACCAGTTGGATCTTCTCACGCTGACCAATATACGAAGCAGTTGGTAAACATTCATCCTCCATGGCCTCCAGCAGCAGCTACAGTACAGGTGCTCGCACCACAACCGAACGACGTATCAAGCTGGCGCGGGCATCAGGTAGCTTCCCACAAAATGAGCGCAGGCACGACGCCCTCTTTGTCTCGATTGCCCGGTGTGGTCCTTTTGCCCAAGTCGCCAGTGGTGGCGGGTATGTCAGACTAAAAAAGCAAGCCTGATGTTGTTACGGGAGCCCATAAAACCTAAGTCATGCGTTGCAGGATATGGAAGGCAATCGCGAGCAAGCCTTGGACATATAAAGGTAATTCTTAGGAATGTTGATGAAGTGATGACTGTATTCGGAGACATGCTGTTCCCTCCGGTCAACGCCTCTTCAATGAAGTTGGTAATACAATACTTCCTCCCTCAACCACTCATCATGCCTTTGCATTACCTACGGCCGTTGAGATACCGCCCTGAATCTTGTTCCCTCAGGAAGTGAGTACTCCTTAGCATTCTCCGGCATGGCCACTTCTCGCGATCGCCGCTTGGGTGTAGAATTCATCTTTGAAGCCAACATGTTCATTGCGGTAGGCACGCCCACATAGAGTAGGAAAAGCAAGCCCAATAGCTTGATCCTTCCCCAAAAGCCACCAAAGTCGGCCTCCCATTCCTCTTTCTCTCTGTGCTCACGCGCAGCTTGTTCCTCCATTATAATATTTTCGTTGAGCTCCATAGTTTCCTCGGCTATCATACGTTGGCTGGAAGTCCATCGTTGAGGCTTGCTTCGTGCATCGGCTTCTAGTCCTTTTCGCCAGATAGCGTAGGCCTTCTGGACAGATGATACACGATACTTTTGATTCGGATTGTAGGCGAAACGAAATTGTATGCACGCTGCTAACATGATGTCCCGCTGCTGGGGTGTCCATCGCGGCAAAGCGTCCTTGGCATCCTCCTGTAATGCAGCTTCCCATTTACGTATGTAGAGGATAAAGTCTTTGGTCGGATTATTGTTGTAGTGCATTTCCCAATGGTTCGGAAACTTGGATGTGGACGGGTTGAATGGCGTAGGATTGAATGGGTTTGCGGCCGAGGTGAGGAAGCGCGACATGCGAAACCATGGGACTGGTCGCGGATGGTTGGAATAGATGGGTCTGAGGAGTGACTGCATTGTGACCCAACCTGTACTTTGGGAAAGTATTCTTGGAGTCATTCGCCGAAATGCATGACAGAAGAATGCTGACATGATGGAAGTTTGTAATACACAAAGCCGGTCTTTCACTGGATGCAAGCAATTCCAAGCAACAAGAATTTACGAGTGTTCAAAAGGAATACGACAGCTGTCAAGGAGATTACCTTGATAGCCATGTCTCTACTAGCTGCATGACCCGGGATGTCCTGGGAGCGCATATTTGGGGGGAGCGCACAGTTCGCTTAGATGGGAGCGCACGTTCCGGTACTTAGATTTATATGGGGCTCACACCAAGATCTAAGTAGTTATCTATACCCCACCATCGCCGCTATTACTGACCGCCAATTGCCCCGTATATATACTCGTTTTTAACCTCCTACCTCTATCCTTCCTACACCTCACTGTCGCCCTTACTATCGCCCTTACTGTCGCCCTTACTGTCGCCTTTACTGTCGCCTTTACTGTTACCCTTATCCCACTGTCGCCAGCCCGCCCCGCCATACCTCTATAGGTACCAGGAGCAGGGCGACGGTAATACTATTAATAACCCGCTCGAAGTTCCACCCTCACCTACTTAATAGTAACCTCCGCTACCTCAGCCTAAGCCACGCCGCCGCTAGCCTAAGAAGCCGACATAGTTATATAAACCCGTCCTCAGCTAAGAACTCCCTCCTACCTTATCCGCTCCGCCAGTACTCGGGCGGCGACAACCTAAGCCTACTAAGGCGTAGGAGCAAGCTAAAGGCGAGTCTCAGCCTCGCCGAGCAAGAGGCCCTACCCTAGAGGTAGAGGCGGAGCTTTTTACCCCTATAAGGAAGCGATCCAAGAACAACCTTATCGCCGCTATAAATATTAACGAGCGGGAGTCGTAGGAGCAAGTAATTATCAACGCGGCGTTTTTAAATAAGTTCAGCCAGTAGTATAGGGCGGAATACTGGGGTGGAAGAGCGACAGCGATATTTAGGAGTGATAAATAGGGTGGAAAGCGACAGCTATATATACAATAGCGATATACCGCGCTTGGTGTTTATGGTGGCGATAGTAATATAGACGATAGATAGCTACTTAGATCTTAGTGTGAACCCCATACAAATCTAAGTGGCTTAGCATCCCGAATCGTGCGCTGGCACCTTAGCGAACTGTGCGCTCCCCCCAAATGTGCGCTCCCAGGACATCCCGTGCATGACCCAGCAGTCTGGTACCTACCACAGAGGACCCACTGCTGTCTCAGTTGCCTGAAGCTGATGATAACGGAGCATCGGAAGCAATGCACAAGTTCCATTCTGTATGAGAATGATGTTCTCTTCAAATCGACAAAATGGAGCTAAGGTATGTAGTTCTCACGGTCTCTGAGGAGAGAATCGAGTGCCAAGCCGCTTGATCCACCTGGGACTAGGCTACCAATCGGTGTCCAAAGGAACCTGAACGAAGCATCTGCGCAACTCTCGCGTCCGTTCAACATCTACAACGCCGGCCACAGCGATTGAGGCATTCCATTAGTCAGATGAGGGTCATTCACAGCCAGTCAAGGCAATCTGGAGTATACAGAGAGCGACGCGTCCGCGACGAAGGACGTTGTTCGGTTGGCGTTCAACCTGACTTCTGCCATGAAGGAGGCAATGATCTCAGCACCACATTACCCAGCAATCCACAATGGACACGTAATTAGGCATCATGCCGAAGCAGGCTCTACCAGGCCGAGATGTTCCCATAAGCGATTGCCAATTGTGAAGCTCTCACACGTCCGCACCTCTCCCATCATACCGCAAACATTTGGAGACAATTCCTCCACACCAATATTAATGAACAGGAGTGTGATTGATGCCTAGCATGTTTGCCTGCACATCCCACAGATCAGGCAGTCACAGGAAGGGAAATAAGGGTCAAGAGGTGGAGAATAGTACAAGGTGCGCAGCTTTGGCAGATAACGCGCTGAGTGGACAGAGAGCTGGCAGGCGACTAGTCACTTCAATAGCTTGAATAAGACCGGGCATGTAGGCAAGTGGCTGGAGACCGGGTCACTGTCAGCCACGTGGCGCCTTGTAGAGGAACGGGCTAGAGACCGACTGGAAAATGTAGCTACGGCTTTCGATTTTGAACAATCATATGAGACTTGAGAATCGCGCGTCTGTGTCATCCCCGTGTGGTTCATTGACATGGAAACCAGAGCGAATCGTGAACGGTGGGAAGTGTGTAAGAATGTCCATAATCATTTCATATAACTTTCGCGTACCTCTACGCGAGAACTGCGGTTGAATCTACAAGCATGACCATGTTTTTTCATCAAACTTCGTGCTCGATATCAGCCACTCTCGGAACCTTGTTCAAGCGGACATGCGCAAATGCTGCCACCAATTCGATCTACCGTACGGCGTCAGTCATTCTCTCATCTATTACAGACAGGCGGGCACATACGCATTGCTGCACCAGCTCCACGTCTTCTTGACTCACTCCCACCCTCCTAGCTCCACGCAGATGCCACCCCGTCTCCCTTTTCAAATTCTGAATCATGATGCCAGAAAGTACCACAAGCTCGGTGTCGATGGCGTCAAGGATGCTATGGTCAGAGAGGTAAAGACCGTAAGTGATATTTGCGGAAATCCATGCTTATCATGATCCCGCACTTAGTACCGTGATCTAGTGGTAAGTTGGAATTGACCTACCGAAGTCTTTGTGTGCGTCAAGCAATTTGATAGTACTGGCGCGATTCTGCTTGTAGATCTGGTCGAGCCACGCTACTCCGCGATTGCGGTTCTCTTCGCCAGATTGCCAATGCTCCCTGCCAAGCGTTTCTTAGTGAGACTTCCTCATCGTTACTATGTACAAAACAGACACCTACCGCGAAAAAGAGTAATCCTTGTCCTCTGGCCTCTCAACAGCATCAATGGAGAATATCGCCTCAAGAGGTTTGCACACTCCGATGATCGAGACACATTTGACCAGTGCCTCTCTCAGTCTGCGGACAAGCTTTTGTCGAGATTCAGAGGTTGCGTATTGTGGCTTCTGCGTGAGATACGTGTACAGGCTTCCAACAAAGTCCGGCTCGCCGCCTCCAGTGAGGGCTGAGATCTAATGGGGGAGAGGGATTTAGTAGTGGCTAGCTCTCGAATTATTCTTCACGGTAAGGGGAAGAGTTTTGGAGAGTGGCATACAGCAATGAGATACCATCTATCTTGCCCTAGGGTCTGACTTGGAAACTTCTTCTCCAGCTCTTCGAACAAAACAGTAGCCCCTTCAGCTGTAGGCTCGGACATGGCGACCATACTGTTCTCCTTCCTATTTCGAAGGCTCAGTGACTAAGTATGAGGGGGAGTGCAAGGCTGTCTAAGTTGAATTTTGATCTATCTGATCTTGAAAACGAGTTGATGAGAGGCGTTCAAGGAAGAGAAGTCCAGTAGGTTTGTTCCTGATAGTCGGTAGGCCTTTGTATAAACAGAAATCCTAACTTTGAAGTCACAGGATTACACGAGTAGTAGTCGTAGATGCAAGATCTGTCAGAATTCGACGAAAATTGTGTGATCCTTCAGGATTTGCGCTAGGTACTTATCGGTAAACCTTGCCCCGCGGAACCTAGAAGAGATCACCCCTGACTCGGTCACAACCCCGACTCGGTCACTCTGTAGGGCTGAGTACCCGGCACTTCTAGTTTGCTCGCTCCGGGGCCTAGCTTTAGGGATCTCTTAGGGCCAAATGATTAACTTACCATGACTTATGAGTTATAATAGTATGAACACAGGTTCTGGTATAAGACTTGTAGGAAATAGTAATTACTACAATGTTGCACGCGGAATCAAAGTATCAAGACGCACGGTTGTGGAGTTACAACAGGGTGACCGAGTCAGGGGTGTGACCGAGTCGGGGGTGAACTCTTCTAGAGGTAAAAATCTCCAATTGAACAACATTAATTGTCTACCTTATTTCTGCTTCATTTTCTGGGCTTGTATGTCCACTTAGGGAGCCTGCCTAGCGCTGCGATCACCTTGAGCTGTGCCCAAATATCTTAAAGCACTCAAAGAGTAGATGCTATAAACATCGACCGGGTTTGCATGATGCTGGGATGGAATGATGATCAACCGGCAAGACAATGTCATGCCACTTGCGTAAGTGACGGGGGCATCTTGAATTGTCTCGGACGAATCTTTCAACCTCTCGTTACCCTCCTATCTCGAACTTCAATGTATCCTTTCTCCGCAATAGCAAGCGCTATCGCCGTTTACCAGCTAAATTCTATGGTTGGAAATGAGTGCGTCCAATATGCGCGAGGCGTCCAGAACGCAGAGAAAGACGGTGATATCGTCATCGGAGAGCTTGATAGATTCCAGAAATCTCTCATCAATCTCAAGGGGATGCTTGCAGAAGACGAGGAGGATAAGGGGAACACTAGTTGCCTTGAGCACCTGGATGAAGTGATGGATGGCACATTCGTGTCACTGAGAATATGCTAGAGTGAGCTCGAAGCTATGCCATCCAAGCTTGTCAAGGCCGAATCCAGTGGAGCTTTCAAGAAAAAATTTGAGACATTCACCTGGCCATTAAAATTTACGGAATTTCGTCGAGACTGTCGATACGCCGCTAGCCATGGACATCAACCAAGCTGTGCGCGAGATAGACAGTACTACAAGGGAATCTCGGAGCTCTATAGAAATTTCAAAAACTCGTCAGTAGCATGAAGAGGAGCGAATTCATACGGAAGAAATAAGGGGAAAGGTTCTGCACTGGCTAGACCACCCCGATCCTGATGAAATCCACAATAACGCTTGTTATGCCAGGAATGAGGATGCTAAGACTGGCCGATGGCTTCCAGATTGAGCCATCTTTCATGACTTCAGGGAAGCGCCACGACTGGTGCTTTGGCTCCATGGGGACTCCGGGGGTGGGACATCAATCCTTTGCTCTGCCATTATCGATGAGTTGCTTGCGATTCAACACGCAGACCATCTGATCAGATTGGCTTATTGGTATTCTCTGGGAACGATACGAAACGGATGAATCCTGAGAGCCTTGTGCGGGCTCTGGTTACACAGTTTATTTGTGATTCTGCGGTGCCATCTGCCCTTGTCGACTTCTGGAAAGGCAGAAAAAAGGGCAGAGAAACCCCGAAAACGTCCGATCTTATCCAGGTCCTTGGGGAGGTATTAGTTGCGAAGGCTCGTCGAATCTGCTTCGTCGTCATTGATGCTCTCGACGAGTCTAACGAAGATGAAGGCACCGAAGTGCTGCTCATAGTGCGAAGCATTCCTTTGCTGGACAACATTAGAAAACCAGACATTGGATGAAGAATCAGCTGGTGATCCATCTGTCTATCTCGGGATAAAGACGATCTAGTGTGATGGATGCGGAATTGTAAGACAAATGGACCTTGATAGAGAGTGGTCAACGATACTAATTTCTTCGCAACAGAGGTGTGAGTTGTGCGAGCCCCAAAGCTGGTATTACTGTTAACAGTGTGTGGAATTTGACTTCTTCTTTCGGCGCATCTTGGATGAGGATATCATGCATTTGAGAGATCACGTATTTTCTACGATACAGCTCTGAGCAAGTGCACTCCTCTTGGCGGGCTTCGGCAAGAGTACATTAATGGTCTTTACTATCGTAGAAAAGAACCTTCATACAGAGGCACGGGTGAAGAATGTGTCCCTTGTTCGCTTCGAAGATTTGTTCTTGTTCGACGTTTCCTGGCCAGATATGAGATAGCGTCAGGAGAAGAAGGAAAATAATCAACAGCAGAGGATCACCAGGTCGGTTGGAGTGAACATACTTGTCTTTAGAATCTGTTTGTCACCTACCCCCCTTCAAATTGCTGAAAACTTCTCTGCCCTTTGAGTGTTGATGCTGCGGGAACCTCTCCTCTTTGACGCACGTAGGAACTAGAGCTTGTCAATGGAAAAAATTGCTGAAAGACAACCACAAGAGAAAGAATGTCTTACGAGCTATACAACTTGTTATTCTTCTAAGTAGTTCGTCGAATTCGTTGGGTTCCTTACTTATAGTCCTATAGTTGGCTCTGTGCCTATGTATCAACACTACGAGTCGACTTCGCAACGTCCTTGAGCACTTCATCGACCTTGTGAGACCAAATTTCATTGAAGCATAACAAGGTTATATACTGATTAGGATTCTGTGGATCCGGGCCAACTCCGATCCTAATCCAAGGCATCCAGATCCACTGGATCATGAACACAACGGTACCAATATTAAATCGCTGATCCACCTGCTCACCTTGACCATAAAAAATCTCCCCAGCAGCCTCAAGCTTTTGATACCTCGCTCTCATCCCTTCTTCATCCCTACTAAAGACCGTCCGTGTGGCCCACATCTGTTGAAGATGATATTCGGTGAACTCAGAATACCTATGTCCCTGTGACGTCGTCACTATTCCAATAGCGGGAACCTGAAAGGTTTCGATACGCGTTCTCCTCGACATCTTCCAGTGGGATTTGTAACGACTAAGCTCAGCATTAAGGCGATACTGGGTCGAAACGGGAAGTCCTGGGGGCGCACAAACGGGTTTCAGCGCACAGTTCGCTTAATGGGGGCGCACGACTCGGTATTTAGATTTGTATAGGGCTCTCACCAAGATCTAAATACCTATTCATACCCTATTATCGTCGCTATAAATGCAGAGCGCGGTATATCGTTATATAGTCGTTGTTTATCCACCCTATTTATGCCTTTTATATACCGCTATCGCTCTTCTACCCTACCTGTAACTCCCGCTCGTCTATATTTATAGCGGCGATAAAGTTATTCTTAAATTATTTCCTTATAGGGGTAGAAGGCTTAATTTTACCCTTTACTTTTAATATAAAACTCTTTATTTTTACCTAACGAGGCTATAACTCGCCTTAAATTTACTTTTATATTTTATTAAATTTAGGTTATCGCCGCCCGACTACTAGCGGAGCGGATATATTAAGAGGGAGTTTTTAATTAAGGACGTATTTATATCCTATATACTAGTAGTAAATAAATACGCTAGGTTAATTTAATTTAACTACGGGACTCAGCCTTATAAACGAACCCTCTACTAGTATATAAGATAATTATATCGGTTTTTTAGGCTAGCGACAGCGAGGTAACGGCGATAGCGAGGTAATTTAAAGGGGAATAATAAGGTAAAGAACGATAACTAGTTAAAAACGACTAAGGTAGTATATAGGAATAATAAAGATAGAAGTTAAAAATATCTATATAGGGTAAATAGCGGTCACCGATAGCGACGATAGTAGGGAACGAATATGTACTTAGATCTTGGTGAGAGTTAGCGTATGCAAAAAGCTGTAGAATCCTTGGCATTTAATTTTTTTTCTTTTCCCCACCACAGCTATACTACCCAGTACCAGCTCTATAAATAAATATTCTAAGATAACTAATGTTATATAGGTGGATAGCTCTGCTTAAGGCGATTCTAACGCCCTAGAAATTAAATCAATTGAGAAAGTATTCGTTGAGTTACAAGGCTTTCAATATAGGTAGTAGGCTTGCTCGGTTTGGTGCGGCTTCAGCCAAGTTCTTAACCCCTGATATCTTCGACCCTATCTATTCGATTAAGCTGATTTCTACGGCGTTAGAATCGCCTTGAGCAGAGCTCCCTACTCATATAAGGTTGGTTAATTGGAAGAGTCACTTGTAGAGCAGGAACTGGGTAGTATAGCTGTGGTGGGGGGAAAGAAAAAAAATAAAAATGCCAAGGATTCTACAGCTTTTTGCATACGCTAATTCTTGGCACTCCCCACCACCTGCAGAAGAGTCGGGCACTCCCCACCACCTGCAGAAGAGTCGGGCACTCCCCACCACCTGCAGAAAAGTCGGAGGCCGACTTTCCTGACAACCTTTTTTCTCGCCGAAAGTCATACAAGTATTATTACGGACAACGTGAGGCACATTCTACGAAGCGTCGTTTACCATAATCTGCAGATTCCATTTCAGTCTTCCGAAGCCTCCATTATAGCCCACACCATGGCCCCCGAAGAGAGAGCAAGAAAGAGACCAAGTTTGTTCAACTGCTCCGATCCTATCAAAAGGCTGCTGTACCTCCCTGGAATCACTCTACTCATTTTTTGCTGCTTAGGAACACAATCATGTCCTCCACCACAACTTCCACAGCTTGTCGCCGAGCAGCACGTCCCGATACCTTCCAACGACAAGAACACGCAGAGATTAATTGTCGTCTTGTCCAATGCAAGTCTTGAGACATACAAAGCATCGCATGGCGGCCGAGGGGGCAACATGCGAGACGAGAAATACTCGCTTCTGAACAGTGACGAGCATATCGGAGTCATGCGAAAGATGAATCGAGACATTAAAGACGCACGGCCGGACATAACCCATCAGGTCTGCTCTAATCTTTCTGGAGTACACCTAGTATTCGTTTAGTAGTTGCTAAGAATACATTAGTGCCTTCTTACACTACTCGATTCACCAGTGAACAAAGCCGGGAAGCTGCAGATATACATCCACACTGCGAAAGGAGTACTTATCGAGGTCAGCCCTACTGTGCGGATACCACGGACATTCAAACGCTTTGCAGGTCTCATGGTGCAGCTCTTACATCGACTTTCCATACGCTCGACGAATTCGCAAGAAAAGTTACTCAAAGTGATAAAAAATCCAGTTACCGATTACCTCCCACCAAACTGCCGTAAGGTGACTCTCAGTTATGATGCCGAAGTTGTTCGGGTCAAAGATTATATTTCGGATCTGGGTCGGAAACAGAGCGTTTGCGTCTTCGTCGGCGCGATGGCAAAGGGTAACGATGATTTCGCCGACGACTTCAAAGATGATGCCATCAGTATAAGCAATTACAGCTTGAGTGCCAGCGTAGCATGTGGCAAATTCTGCAACGCTGTCGAAGATGTGTGGAACATCGTCTAGCTCCCAAGGTGAGTATGCCTGTCGACTGACGCCAGCTCTTACAGGTTTTGCTTCTCGGATGACGAGGCTTTGACGGGCAAAGCTCTGAATGGGAGGAAAGAAAGGGTTCATTTTGTGATATCCATGAAAGCTGCGATACCAACATCAAAGCTCCCTCCTGGACCGTCACAACCACGCATTGAGGCTTTAGATCTGTCTCTGTTTTTGCAACAAGAACATCGAGGGTTCAACAAGACTCAAGGCGCCTTTGTGTGAGCACTTCAACTTGCTCCATATTTTCTTTCTTTTTCATTAGGGCGAATATGTCACGAGCTCTCTCGCACCCATGCTCATTGCTTGCCCTCTGCAATACATAGAGCTGGTTTGCTAGTCAAGATGTGCAGCACCCACCTTGCGTCTACCAGGTAGAATGCCTTCCGGGATAAATACAGAAGGCTCATTGCCCGAGATATTGCACCGTTTGAGGTCTATGAACGGCCTGATGGTTTCCAAACTTGGGTATCCTACCGGATGAGTGTGTCCAATTGGCCCCACAGAGCTTGAAAGTCTTGCCTTAATTCGTGGTAAGTAGTCTCTGAGAGGTATATAATTTGACCCTGCGTATACTCTACGCCTAGCAGCGTCTGCTAGAAGGACGAATAAGATCGTTTTTAAAAAAGGAGGCTTCCACAGAGCAATCTCTAAACCATTGATAGAAGCCTCTTGGTCGGTTGACGTGTTGCTATCATTTGCTGCTGTGCTCATAGGTCGATCAGCTACAACCATGAACAACTCAACGGGTTGTTTGACGAATCGCTAACTGCATGGCTCGATGTTCCGAATTCGTCCTGGCGCATTTTCTTAGCTACAGGTATCCTACGTGGCGCTCTCAAAGACAACGATTCAGGCACCAACTGCCTCCAAGGCGCGAATCAGGTACAGCAACCCGGACGCTGTCGGATCATCGACATCGGGCGCACACTTTCGTCCCAGGCTAGGCATTTCGATCGATGCATGCTCCAGTTTTCCACATCGAAACAATTCGTCGTCGGCATCACGTAGCGAAGTCTACGAAGTCTACTAGTCGGCTCAGACTGGTTCCTCCTCCGAGTTGCAATTCGGCTGGCCGAGAATAGTTGGGGGTGATGATCACCTGACCTGGAGTATATCACTATCTCCAGGAACGGTCAGGTTGGTGTCTGCTGTGCCTTCTACTTTGCCTTAGCTTGCTCTCCCTCGCTTTGGCAGCAATACATCAGCTAAAGCACATCATCAGCCTGCCAGAAACGCTAGAGACATTCAGGCAAGTCTCATCAAACGGGAACTCCGCCAAGCGGAAACGCTCAAAGCTCTGTCATCAATCCTTGAAGCATAAGAGTAATTCTCGCAATCACCAGCATCATACCAGTTCCACCCCATCACTCAAACCTGAAATCTCACTGAAGGACCATTCCATAAATATAGCTATCACGACATGGCCATTCAAGCTCCCAGATATGATACAAGCCTGCCGGAATCCCCAAGGGTTTTGGCATGGCAAGATGAAGTCGCGAAGAGTATCGCACAAAGCACGTCCAGTGAGCCCCAACATGGAGCTTTTCAAACTGCGCCAGCTGCGTCAGCACCGCCCAATGTCATAGTTAATCATATCGTCACCACTCCAGCGCCACCTGTCGTGGTCACGAGAGTCAGAGCAGAGGAGCCAAAGCAGGCAGACCAGATTAGCACTAGAACCTTTGTTGGGACCGTGCTTGGTGCCGCTGCCGGTGGTCTGATCATGTATGCAATAAGCAAGGGTGATGAACAAAGCACCCAGCAACCCGAACCTCAGAAGATCATTACCTACCGGACGATCGAAGCACCACCTGCTCAAGGCTACAGCCCCTTCAACAGGACACCAGAATTTGAAACATACTCCAAGCGTGGCAATGTCGTCAACAGCGGATCTGGTTCCCGTCCTATTCCCATAAAAGCTCCATTACGCACACACAACGAAACCACCATCCCACGATCCGAACACTCGCACGACTCGCGAAACGGTGATGAAGCGGTTCTGTCGAATGGTAGCAGGAGGTTGGCCGCCGAACCACGACCCTCACGCACCTCACAGGTATCATCAAGTCAAAGAACAGTCAGGCAGGCCGATCTCATACCACTGCCACCATCTGCTCCGGCAATGGAAGTGAGATCCGCAAGAAACGTACCACTGCCCTACAGTGTGGCTACGAGCAGAGCTTCCCGAGACAAAGAAAGGGCGGAGAAGGTGGTGTCACCTCACGATAGTATAAGTCAAGTGAGCACGAAGCGGTCGAAGGCGAGTGGAAAGTCGAAACACCATCGTGAGGAGGATGAGCATAGGAGTAGTAGGGGAAGCAAAGCTGGCAGCAAAAATGGCTCTTCGAGTAGAGCCAGCGGATTCAAGGTCATGGGTGAGAGAGGCTCCATCTCCGGGTTCTAGCACCGGTTGCGTTTTTCCGCAGAATTGAAAAACAGAATACCACCTACGGAGAAGGCTCCGCCCCTAGATTCAGCATATTTTGTGACTATTTGCATTTCGGGAACACAGAACACCACTCAAAAGGACTCTAGCCATGGGATCTAGCATGTTCATGGCTGCTTACATATTGGGAACACAGACTACCATAACCACAGGCGTCTTGGGGTCATTTGATGAAAGTGAGATTTGCGAATTTGATTTCTGTATAACAGCATCAGATGCAGGCTACATAGCTCCAGTTCCTCTATCTCACAATGCGATCACTACAGACTATAACATGGTCAATTAGTTTCATCTCCAGGGGTGCTATCTTGATACTCATTGCTGTATATAATCAGCATTTATACAAGCGAACGAAACAAGAATCATACTGGAAGAGCACCCTACTAAATCAAAGTCCCAGATGCAGCGAAAGGACGGGTTCCCACCCGAGGATATTAGCATCTCCACAAATCATCTTTGGACACTTGAGCTGACGACTGTTCCTACATTTGAAGCCAAGTTTGTAAAAACGGTACGCAATCAAGGGGCTCATGGGCAGCAATACAACCACATTAGGGGGCCAATACGCATGATCGTACCTCATACACAACCAGTGAAGCAGGGAAATTGGTGTTGGGCATCAGATTTACCTAATGCAAGGGTCACTTACCCATGCGATTACCGCTACGTTCAAGCAGTGTAGCTGGAAAGATAGCTATTTAGAGGCTGGACGATGGGCTGATCCATTTGCGAGAGGGGCTGCTCACTAGTGCTATCGCCTTTGTGGATGATCCATGTAGCAGGAAAGTTGTGAAGTCAAAACTTGAAAAGCGGTTGCTCTATTCACGGCAGGGGATGAACCGATTCTTATTCTACATGTTTCACTCTATTCTCTTACACACGATGATAGCTCACAATGTTGCTAACGAAGACGCTGTGACTGATACGCCAAAATGGTCCAAAAGATAATCCCAATGCTCCAAGAATGCCGCTTCCTCCAATTGTCGCCTCACTCATCGCCATGCTGCCCGAAAATGCCGCTAGTCTTCAATAATTCATCTCGTCCATTGCCATCTTTCGCACATCTTCAATAGAGCGTAGCATAATTAATCTTGATACGGTAGTCTTGCAGCCATGTACTCGGCTCCTCCTCAACCATAACGCCACTATTCCTGTTACCACTGCTCTTGCTCCCCGCACTAGAAGGTCTCGAAACAACACTCTGCCTCCTCATAAATGTAGCTAGAGAAGACGGCACCTCTAGCGTCTCGCCTCGCATATCGCCCGTAACAGACGTCCTGACGATCCGAGGCTTCGGGCCTGCGGTATCATCACCTCCAAAGCTGCTTTGATCGCCGCCACCTACTTCAAGGGTGGTTGAAGATGGCGGACTTACGATGTTGTCCTCTCGAATTTGGGATGTCCACCTTCGCGTCAAGGTCCACTTGCAACATGACCATGCCCCTAAGTCATCCTATTCAGCGTCCTGGTCTGACATACCTGCTCGAACTGTCTTTGCAGAATCGTTCCAGAAGACTATGAGCCACCATTTGAGTCTGTCCAGCATGTTCTGAGGTTCGAGGTGCTCGATAGGCCCAGAACGAGACCAGAGACGGGGATAGGCGGTAGCGAGTTCGAAGAAAAGGTGTTCGTAAATTCCGCGTGAATATGGTGTTTGCCTCTCACGGGCGAAGAAATGTTTGATGAAGTACCAGAAGACGAGGACTAAAATCATCATGGGGATGGCAGACGCAAAATACCAGCGGATGCTGGGGTAGCCAGGAGAAGATTGAAAGATGTCGACCTGGCACAAATCGGAGTCAGCACTACTTCTTCTTGACGACCATTTAGGTAGCGAGACATGTCTCGGAAGCACTTTTGGAGTAAGAGCCCATGATCCCACCCCACAGAAATGTCTTAACGCTCCAGAAAAGGTATCATGTAGGGAAGGAGAACTCGGAAAAGTTCCTTACGTTCATGCCGAAGAATGAGCTGATAATGGTCAATGGCAGAAAGATGAATGTTATCCAATTGTTCAAGACATTAATGTGAGCTCGGGCGAACGAAGATCTTTCACTTATTCATGAAAACGTAACGTACCTTAGTCGCCTCATGGTCGTATTGAGCTGCAAACCATGTCTGCTGTCTCTGATCCCAACGGATTTACACATCAGGTCAGCCACATTGGCCGTTGGCTCTTTGAGATCCTCTTGCGCGAGCTCTCGGATCTTCTCCATGTCAGCAGGGCTGGTTTCGAGCCAATCATCTTCAACCTCCGACTCGCTAAGGAACTCGCGAAGGTTGGTCTGCATTTCTTTGACAACAGCCACGTGTATGGCCACAAGCCGCTCGACTTTGAGCCACATACTAGAATTGGTCCACATTTCCGGCGCCTCATCTGCTGGTTACTCGTAGATTTTCTGCGCACGTTCCGGTGTTAGCGTGTCTCCTTACGGGATAGTCGAGCAGTGTATGACATATTCAGCGAGTTGATCAAGGGGTAACGGGGAGCTTTTAAAGAGTTCTTTGAGTAAGGAATGACATATCTGGCGGGTGGATTGAGCAGTAACAAGGTTATTTGAAAGGAATTTTGAGCGGCAAATACTGCACAGATACGGCTTATTACCCCAATTTGAGCACCGATGGGACGAAGATTAAGCAGAAAGAGACATATGCTTAGCGAGTTGCTTCAATGCAATTGCTCACCAGATGTGGCTTGCTACCCCAAATAACGCACCAAATGGGAAGGAACTAAGCAATAATAAGATGTTTTCGGTTACTGCGAGGAAATGCTTGCTAAAGATGGGTTGCAACCCAGTATGTACGTACCTCTTCCAAGATAGAAACGTGGGTATTGCAAACGTCAAGAAACCCTTCCCAATTTTCGACAACTCTTTTCCATACGTCTGATAGAATGATCTTCATGCATTCCAGAGCCATAAGATCATCGTTAGATACGTCGTGCGACTCGTAGGCGAGGTAGAATGGTAGTCGACGCCACCTCGACTCCCAGTACTGCCGTGCGCTGATGATTGTATCCTCGATTGAGCCAGACTGCGAATTCTCAAATATTATAATCGTGTTACCGTTATCAAGTGTCTCCAACTGCGGAACGTAGCGATGGGGGTCACCCTCAATTTTCTTTTCTGGTAAGGGCTTTCCATGTAATCGGGTACATCCTGCGCGGATTCCTTGTGTTGTATATAGCAGCTAAGTCTTTGACCAAAGATATCATAGCCATATCTGGGTTGATCTTCGTCGTCATAATGGTTCAATTCGAACACCTTCTCTTTAATGTCCTGTTCTCGTTTGGCTCTATTCTTTAGGCATGGATGGTGCCTGACATAGTCGAGCCCAAACGATGTCCTGCTGATGCCTCTCCATGGATCATGAGTTGTCTTCCACGACTTGCCCGATAAGAACGGCTTTCCTCCTCTAACTTCTGGACGTTTGTATTTTACGTATTTTCCAAAGTCTGTACCCACGAGGTCCTCCTTAGCAGTGATTTTGTATTTGTGAAGGAGAAAGTGGGTCGCTCAGTCCGCATTCTGGCAGTGTAGGACACAAAGAACAGATTCCTCGCAACGCTCAGGCTGTACAAAATGTCAGAATGTAACACGTATGAGCGACGAGGCGTAAGGTCACATTGGCATATAGTTTCCGTAGGCCTTCGATGGAATTGATCTCCTGGGCTGCCACCTTACGCATACCGGCTTTGCTGTGGTCTGTAATCTGTGAGTATCGAGTCCCGTCTATGAACCTGCGACGACTCCTGAGCTTTGAACCACAAATTGGGAGGTTATCTACCTCGCTTGACGTAGTCAATCATAAGGACCCTCCCACACTCCAGCTTCTCAGGGGTATTGTAGTCCTCGTACCATTTTTAGCCAGGACTCCGCGGCCGTTTCTTCCACCCCTGTGGGCCTATGGACATTGGGAACTGCATGGCAGAGTACGGCGCCGCTGCGACCTTGTCCTGGATTCCATCCTCGAAGCTGTACCGCTTCTTCTGACGGTCCCGACCGTATGCGAAAGTCCTTAGACTCGTCTATAAGATTCCTGCGGGGACTCATACCCTTAGACTGCGGTTCGCTGTGCATCTTCTTGTCCAATTTTATCTCCCAGATCTGCGGGCTATGGCCCTGATTTCTCCTTCTCCTGGCTCATAGTGTGGAAGATTGTTAGTACATGAAGACGGTGTTTGGGAAGACCTCCGATTAGCTTAATATTATGTACATGTCAAAACATCAGGGAGGCGCAGCAGATAGCCAGTTGAATCCGTCAAGCGGCCTGGCGACGTGACCTTCGAGACTGTTAATGCAGCCTTACTTTAGACATAGCGCATTGAGCGGTTGCGGCAATGTCGATCACTGCAACCCACACCCGTTTTACTAGTAAATTGTATGAAATCGCATTGAATTAATATAATTGACGATTTTGCACCGCATTAGGTAGAGTTAAAGCCCTTGGAGCGTCTGTATATGCTGATCTTAGTGTAGCACCTTCTTTTTATTCCCCTCCCTCACCGTCTACCCTCTACCCTCCCTTACCGCCGTCGCAATGACGCCTTAGGCTCGACACCAGCAGCAAGTGCCAGGCGTCTCTGCTTCTGCAGACTTATTGGAAGCCTAGCGCTGTTACCGTCAGGATACACTGCTATATAAGTACTACATATCGCTGGGAGCGGAATATCCATATATGTAGGACGATTGATCCTCCTAGATGTCGATATACTGGCCGCCCTGGCCGGCTTTATACTGCTGCAAAAGAGTCTCTTCTGGAATATCAACGGTAGTATTTATAGCTATACGGTGGCGTCGGTGGCGACTGCTTAGCAGCAGAATTAGAGCGAGTAGGACGTTGACGACGTTATTAAGGCATAATAAGTGAGGTTGAATAGTATCAAGCGATGTATATAGATGTAAACCATTTATAAAAACTGTTAACACGATTTCATGCAATTTGCTAGTAAAACGGGTGTGGGTTGCAGTGATCGACATTGCCAAGCTTTCGCATGAGTTTTGCAACCGCTAAATCGGCAGATTATCGGCGCTGCCAAACTAGTGCCCCGCCTTGCCCGAGTGAACCGATCATCTTGTACATTCCTTGCTAACGGTTTCCATACATTTAGGTCTGCTCCTTTGCATAAACCAAGCTCTGTTTTTGCGATCTAGGACGATGTCTAGCTGATCTCATAGTCTTCAAGCCCTTCTTTCTAGGGAGCTATCGAAAAGACTCCATTGACACCTTGACCTTGGGACCCATGAACAACCCAAATGCCCCCCCTCGGCAGGGCCCACCGAACGCACAACATACTTTGATCAAAGTTGAAGATTTCGCCCGGCTGACACACCTTACCGATGAGACTAGAGAAAAATACAAAAATGGCGTGGCAAAATTGTATGAAACACTGAACGACTCCCCGCCAGACTCCCCGCAACACCAGAATGCGCTCAAGAAGTTGATGGATGTGTCCATTAAGATTAGGCAAAGCATGCAGGTAGCGAAGCAGGACAGAGACCAGGCTGCTGGCCATGCTGCCCAGGCTGCTATCGCTCAACAAAATGGTGCCCGTCCCATGAGCTCAGGCCAGCCAGGCAATCCAGGTCAGCATGAAGCTCGACCACAACCGCAGCCTACGCAAGGTGGTGGTCAACCGCGAATGCAGGGACCCTTTTCGGAGAGAGTAATCGCTGAGGTCAAAAAGCTCAATATAACCCCCCCCCCTCAGGTCGCCGCCAAAGGCCAAGATGGAGCTAAGAAATGGGTGTTAGATGCACAGAATAAGTATGCACAACACCTTCAGGGTCTAGAGCAATACGCGATCAGGAAGAACAGCATTGAGCAAAGTTTCAAACGAAGAAACGAAATGGGCAATTCTCTCAACCAGAGTGAGATGGACAACTACAACGCCGAGCTAGGTCGCATAGACCAGAATCAGAGAGAGACTAAAGAATTTCTTGCTAGGTTCCAGCAAACACAGAGAGATTTCAAAATCCAACAAGCTCAAAGCCAAGGTAGTTACGGTGGAAATGCTATTGCCAATACATCTCAAGCCCCAATCATGCCCGGTCAATATTCTGGAACAAGCTCAGGCATAGGCAACCAGCCTCATGCAAAGCAGGATTCGCAAAGCCAACCACACACAGTCAGCTCTGCCGTCGATGCTGCTAGAAACCAGGCGAACGTGGGAGCTCGTCCTGCAATGAGTCCACAGAACAATGGACAGCCGGGGCAAAATCCCTTGAGTCAAGCACCTGTTACACGACCTCAGTCTCACAATTCGATGACAAATCCCCATCCACCTTTGAACGTGAACACCAACGCTCGCCCCGCGGAGCAGCACAATTCACCACGGACCGCGCCTACCCAACCGAGTAGCATTCCACAAGATCCTATCCCACTATCTCATCAAGCTGCAATGGAGCAAGCGCGATCGTACTCCCACCCGAACATCAACCAATCAACTCCTCAATCTGCAACTCACGGTCACCCCCAAGACCAACGTAATCAGAACAACCACGCTAAGATGCCTATCCCCAAGGATCTCAATCTCCAACCTATTCAGCCTGTTTCTATGGGCCCATCCCGACCTACTATGACCAACGGACCCAACGCAATGGGAGCCATCGGTCAGCCTGCTATCCAGCGTCATCCTGGCTTCGTGCTCGAAGGTGAAGGAGAGCATGTTCTCAGCAAGAAGAAACTGGAGGAGCTTGTAAGGCAGGTGACCGGAGGTACTGGAGGCGAAGGTGAAGAGGGTGAGGCTTTGACCGCGGAAGTGGAAGAGGTGATTTTGCTCGCTAAGCCCGCGGATGTCTACAATTCCAACTAACAAAAATTGTAGACTCTCCTTTCAGTCGCCGACGACTTCGTTGACCAGGTCATCGTCGCCGCCTGCCGTCTCGCCAAGCTCCGCCAGTCCTCAACCTTGGAACTCCGCGATCTTCAACTCATCCTCGAGCGCAATTACAACATCCGCGTTCCGGGATACGCTTCCGATGAGCTTCGCACCGTCAAGAAGACTGTCCCCACCCAGGGGTGGACCCAGAAGCTTAGCGCAGTGCAGGCGGCAAAGGTTACCGGTGGGAAGGGGGATCTGTGAGAAACGGTCTGCTTTGCATGGGCAAATCTCATGATGTATTCTAGATGGCGCACGAGCTTCGGAGTTTGGAGGAGGTTCATCGGGAATACCAAGCTTGCATCATGGCTTGGGATCTTGCATTGTCTTGGGCGCGACGAAGGGTATCGGGAAGGAAATCATCCACGTATTTTCGGAATATGTTGTAGAGACAATCAACCTGCCCAGTGAGGCATCAATCATAAAGTGCAATTGGCTCGTTGATTCGTAAGCCCAGAAGCTATATTGTCGCTATGCTATGTTATGCTATGCTATGTTATGCTATGCTATGTTATGCTATGCTATGTTATGCTGTGCTATGCTATGTCCGCTGAGCGAGTACTTTTGTATGATGGGGCCTGCCCATCTCATGAATAAAACCTCGACTTTTCTTGCAGAAAACTCTTTAGCACGATTTCAATCTCGACTTCGTGCCACCTCTCATAGACTGCCTTCTTTGACTTGCAAATTTAGTCCAGCCCAGCTTCATGCAACAGCCTCGCATGCTTACTCATCTTGCCGACAGCCTCATAATGGAATCCCAGCTTCTCCAACGCATCTCCCTCTAGAATGTTGCGACCATCGAATACGAATGCCGGCTTTCTCATTCCCGCAGCGATGCGAGCCCAATCCAACCGCTCAGGCTTCGCAGCAACACCTGGACCAAAATTGAACGCATTGAGACGTTCCTCAACGGATACTATGGACTGGCACGTCGGGCTATGAACAGCTTTGGGAGAGTGAGTAGGTGAGGAGTGCGAGCTTGGAGGACTCTTGTCGGCTTTTAGCTTGTGGCGGTTGGTGCGACTTGGTGAACAGGGCAGATTCGAGTTGATCTCCGTTAGAGCTGATGGATGATTGCCAGATTGCTGTTCAAGATGCGAGACTGCTGATTTCGGCTCCGCTGGTGGGTTGATGTTTTCTGACTTGATTGATGAAGTATGAGGCACAGCTGGCTTTGGAAAGGTGACGACGTCTCCAGTGATGGGGCTCTTGATGACGAGACTTGCACTTCTCTTGGGAGGAATCTGAAAGGTTGTCGTCTCGGGAGATGTGATACTTATCGAGGTCATGGTTGGCAATCTATTGCTAAATTCGTCCCACTCGGTTACCACGACCACGGCGTCAGCCCCTTGGCAAGCTTCGTAGGCTGACGTGCAGATTGACACATGCTGCTCCAGGTTCTCCAGATTGCCTCCATCTGCCACCAGCTCTTTCCAGATCTGCTGTTCTTTGACTTTGGGATCATAGATGGCGACTTGGGCCCTCTCAGCAACGAAGTTCGTGACTAGAGTAATTGCAGGGGTTTCGCGGGTGTCGCTGGTGTCCTTCTTGAAGGCAAATCCCAGCACCGCGATCTTCTTCCCTGTGAGATTATTGAAGAGGCAGGAGATAATGCGCTTCGTGAAGCGGTTCTTTTGGTGCTCGTTCATGATGATGATACCACGCCAGTAATCTGCGACTTCATACAAGTGCAATGATTCAGACAGATAAACAATGTTGAATATGTCCTTTTGAAAGCAGCTGCACCGGATCAGCGACTGACTGTAATCATGCAAAGACACGAACGTTTGCGCTCACCTCCCACCAAATCCTGGGCCCGCTTTCAGCATATGAGGTCCAATGCGCGAGTCGAGACCGCAAGCATGGGCGACCTTGTCGACGTCAGCCCCAGTAACTTCACAGATAGCGCTCAGTGCGTTGACACTGCTGATACGTTGGGCGAGTAGAGCGTTCGCAGCGAGCTTTGATAATTCGGACGACCATAGATTCATTGTAAGAATGCGTTCCTTTGGTACCCATTGTTCGTAGACTTCAGCCAAGGAAGCAGCTGCTCGATAGCCTGCTGCGGTAGGCATGGACCCAATGATAACTCTGTCTGGATAGAGAATATCTCGTACAGCCGTTCCCTCTGCAAGGAATTCAGGATTGGACAGCACATCGAAGCGTACTCCAGGTCGAGCGTTCGCCGATAGCTGAGCAACAGATTAGAAACCGTTCAGGCTTTGCATCTCTGCGCACTCACGATCTCTCGGATTGACTGCGCAGTCCGGCAAGGTACTGTAGACTTCTCGACGACGATCTTGTCGTCCGTGGCCACTCTTGCTATATTGCGGGTAGCAGCCTCTACGAAGCCAAGCTCTGCTGCAGCACCCTTGCCTATCCCATTCGCTTTGGTAGGGGTATTGACACATACCTAAGCGATCGTTAGCCTACCAAAGGCGCAGTGCGGGGAGCACAGGGAAATGTCAGGACACGACACGTACGAAGATCAGATCTGCTTCTGCAATAGCTTTGTCAATATCAGTGGAGAAATGGAGGCTCGCCGCGTGACCATGTCCGATGTCGACTTGTAGGTCTTTGTGTTGCGAGGTGTTATTGATACTAATGCCATCTCTTGCACTAATGCCATCTCTTGCAGCACGAACGACATCATATAGGCCAGGCTCGTAGATGGGAAGGGAGTCCGAATTCCAGGCTGCAATACGCTCAGAATTGGTGTCGACAACGGTCACCTTGACATTGGATTTGAAAGCAGTTACAGCAGATGTTGGACCTGGGAGATGTTGCAGTCAGTATAGGATAGATAACATGACCAACGTCCAAACCTCCTACGAATCCGGATCCCAAGCAGGTAATTTTTCGAACAGTCGTGTGGGACACATCAGCTGGGGCCGCAAGCCTCGTACGCATGGTTGAATCTGGGGCTATAGCTGGCTGCGAAGGTGAGACTGTGAAATGCTCAAGGGAAGACATCTCGCAAGCTCGTCCACAAGGCCGTACAAGGATTTTGGACTCTGTTTGGAAAGGATTTCTCCTTGAAATGGTGAGCTTCAATGATTTGAGGATCTGTTTTGTCCAGACAGTAATGGTGAAGTAGCTGGACGTTGTTTGTGTTTAAGGAACAGTAAAGCAAGAATTGAAGGCTAATTCTTTTGGGTCGGCAGCAGACGAGTCGCTATCATTTCGAGGTTCACGATACACTCTTCCTACGAGCTGTTCTGCACTGATCCTAATCTTGGTCTTGCATGACCTTGAATTTAAAGCCACTAGATCTGTCGATAGGGCTATGGAGCTGTGAATGCCTGTTATCTGAATAGGCATAGAACCTCGTCCACAGCGGTTTACGTGAAAATGATCACTCCATCCGATTTTGAAGAATGGACTTGGAGCTACCCACGCAGAAGAAAATTACGGGGGCTCACTTTTGGATTGACAAGCCACAATTGTCACTGGTCGTCGTGGCCAGGAACGCTTTTAGGCGTAGATTTCAGCGTAGCTATCCAGCTGAGGCGACCTTACGTAGACCGGAGATTACGTGGGCTAGCTTCGATGCTTCTCAGTGTTCGCTGCTCGCAGGGAGGGCGGATGAATGCGAGACAGTCATAGGCTGGTCATCTCAAAAGACCACCCAGATCACGCTCCATACCACTGACACGATCCTCCAGCGTGCGCTTCTTCCTTTCTAGCTCACGAATCTCCTCATCTTCCCTTCTGAGGTCTTCTACTGTTATATGCATTTCGTGGGGACCGTCGGCAATGATAGTCCCATAATCGGTGTCCTCGTCGTCGTCCTCGAAGTCTCCATCACCGTCCTTGTTTCTATTTATCTTCGCTAGCTGAGCTGTCTGCTTCGACACCTTCAACTCATACCGAGCAACTGACGAGTTCAACTGCTCGTAACGCGAACGCAATGAAGCAATCCTTTCGGGAGCGCCTGCAATTGGGCTAAATGTTTGTCAGCAAATTAAAAAAGCCCACGTTTGTATTCTGACCCACTAGACTCCACAAAGCTTTTCGGCGCCCTTTAGCAGAAGATTGACGTCTACTTCACCGCGTTCTTTGCCGTCCTTTTCCCCTTCCCTCCGTATCTGCTCGCCTAACTCCCCGCCCAGTAGAGTAACGACCGCTGAGACATTCCTTTGACTTCTCAACCGTCCACCTCCGTTCATATAAGGTTCTCCGGTGCCGTTGGGTCCATGGACAGTGCTACGACGAGCGATGCTCCCAGGTGGTCGTGTGCCCTGCTCTGGCGGGGCCAGGGTGAATAGAGCACGTTCATGAGTCTCAGTATCGCGTATGAGAGCTATTATGTCATGAGAGTGAAGTAAAGCATTAATAAAAATCTTTGGCGCAGGGAACCTATGTCGAGGATGGAGATTAGATAGCAATTATTGTGCGTAGGGTAGGGTCACGTACGGAAGCTCTGCAATTGCCGCCGAGGATAACGAGATCTGCTCAAGGTGGTTATCCAGCAAGGTCATGGCTGCTCGGCCCTCTCGCAGGGAGAAAGCTGGGGATATGTGGTTCTGTTGTTGACCCAGCGTGCTTGACGCGCTCCCGAGGTCTTATCTGACTGGCGTAACTTCTGTCCCGGTACGCGAACCTTTGGTCCCCAACAAAGAACGCCAGGCAAAGACCGAAAGTCGTAACGTCTGGTGCATCACAGATCATCACCTGCCCATCAACTATCACACCCTGCGTCCCTGTCAAGTATCCTGGACCTCCATTGGGGCTGGAGTTTGGAGCTCATTGTCGACGCCGAAGATTACTAGCACCTGGTCAAGCTCTTTGAGCTTCACTTCGCGTTCGTGGCGCTCCTGTCCGCGGCAACACTCTCACATCAAGTGCACCTTCTACACCGCTGTGTAACTTTGCCCTCACTTTAGACATCTCTACCAGCGATATCGCAGAGGTATCCCCGGTCCCACAGGTTGTGCTCAGCTCATCTGTCGCATCCCTGTCGACCCTTGGCACTCCGCCCAACCGTCGGCCTTCCGAAAACACCACACCTCCATCATGCCTGGAGAGAGACGGAACCTGAGATCCAATAAGGAGTCATCCTCATCAACGAATGGTGAGAAAGCACGCTCAAATTCGCAGAGCTCAAGCTCCAAAGACAAGCCAGTGCCAACTCGGACAACGTCATCGAAGAGCAAGGCCTTGCCGTCAAAGAAGACATCACCAAAGGAGGCAAACGGAGATCAGCCGCAGACAAACGGCGCAGAGCTCGTTGAGAACGGTGTCAACGGAAATGAAGATATTGACATGGGAGATGATGGATCCGAGAAGGTCAAGATCGGCAAGGACGGTGAGGACGAGATGACCGTGGTTGTACCTCCACCAAATAGCTCAAAGCTTTCTGGAGAGCCGGGCAAGGACGAAGAGGGTGATGTGGCAATGGAGAACACCGAGACCACTGAGGCTACAGGTGCGGACATCGATCCAAGAGTAAAAGCCGCAGCAGGTCAGTCACCCTAGACCCACTTTCGGTCTGACGGCTATGTGTGTGTGTTTGGAAATCTTTTGGCATTTGCTAATACCTAAAACCAGATATCAGGGCCAACTTCGCCCTGCTCGAGCGTGCTGTAGCCCAATTCGATGCCCGCTTCACCCTACGGGTCCTTCGTTCCATGTCCTCTGTTCGAAAACACCTTTCTCCCGATCTCTTTGCACAGATCATTACCGAGACCTATACTTCGAGCAGTCCCGTCGCTAAAACTCTGTTGGCCGCCCTTGGCAAAGAAGACGCATCTTTTGGTAACTCAGACGCGCCTTTAGAGATGGAAATTGAGAGTCAACCAAAGGACAAGACTCTGGCCGGCAAGACAACTACTGTCTCCAAGGAGATATTGCCCGAAATCGATACCTACCTCTCAATTCTTGTCCAAATCTACCTGTACGATACCAAGGCCATCGAATTTGGCTCGAAATTCTCTAGCAACCTCATTGAGAAATTACGCACGCTCAACCGTCGTACTCTTGATGCCTTGTCTGCTCGCGTCTACTACTATTACTCCCTCTTCTTTGAGCAACTCGCCCCGCTACCTCCCGCGCCTACGGCATCTGTTGTCTCCATCCGACCATATCTCTTAGCTGCACTTCGAACGTCAGTACTGCGAAAGGACCAAGACACCCGTGCTACTGTTACGACTTTGCTCCTCCGAAATTATCTTTCAACATCGCACATCACTCAAGCCGACCTCCTAATAGCTCATTCAGAATTCCCTGCCGCAGCGTCGAACAATCAAATTGCACGATATCTATACTATCTTGGACGGATACGCGCTATTCAACTGTCCTACACTGAAGCTCATGAGCACTTGATAGGGGCGACCCGAAAGTCCCCGGCAACGCCCAGTGCCGGCGGCTTCTATCAGGCAGCATCGAAGCTGTTAATCGTTGTGGAGTTACTTATGGGAGACATTCCCGACCGGGCCATCTTTCGTCAACCAAGCCTTGAACATGCCATGGAGCCATACCTAAGCCTTGTGCAGGCGGTGCGTGTTGGCAAGATCGAAGGCTTCCTCAACGTTGTGCAAGCCAACAATGCTCTTTTCAGACGTGATGGCACCTATACACTCATCCTCCGCCTGCGCCAAAACGTTATCAAGACCGGCATCCGCATGATGTCCCTCTCATACGCAAAGATCTCGTTGCGAGATATTTGCATAAAGCTAGACCTGGAGAGCGAACAGTCCGCGGAATATATCGTGGCCAAAGCTATCCGAGATGGGGTGATCGAGGCCTCGATTGATCATGAGCGCGGCTTTATGAAGAGCAAGGACGTTGGTGATGTTTACGCTACCCGGGAACCTGGTGAAGCCTTCCATGAGCGTATCAGAGCATGCCTTGGCTTGCACGACGAGAGCGTGAAGGTATGTGTTGGCTGACAATAGACTAATTCCAAAACGCTAATTTGCGTCCAGGCAATGAGGTACCCAATGAATCAGCATCGACTCGAGCTGAAGAACGCTCAAGAAGCTCGTGAGAGGGAGAGGGAGCTAGCGAAGGAGATCGTTGACGGAGAGATGGATGACGATGACGCTGGAGGGGACTTCGAGGGGATGTGAGGAGTGAAGAGATAAGAGAAGCGATGCACCCCAACATTTGCATTAGAGAGACTGGGTGAAGCCAGGCCGATTCCCCCCTGTTTTACTACAACCACCTCCGGTTATACAGGCACCAGCCTTGATCACCATCTTTAATGCCAGGCAAGCTGTACACTTGCTAGCGCTTTAATGCGGCTGCGGCCAGCGATATACTTCAATTCCCCTGCTGCTTTGGTAGGACCATCACAGCCTGCTCTCGCAACATGCATACAAATAGAAGCTTCAATATCAACGAGCATTTAAATAGCCAATAATTCGAGAGAGCAATGCGTTAGAGGCTACTATCACACAAGCATGTAGCTGCTATATAAACCTCGCCTAGCTTTGCATATTCTCCAACGTTCTATTCATTTTCCTTTTGCACTGCATCTTTCGCAACCCAAATCCCACATCATTCTACCTTCACTATGCCCTTCAGCAGGGGACACAATTCCTTAGAGCTCTGGTACTGTTACCGATATGTAAGTCCATAATCCGTACCTCCTCCATCTCAGCCTGCTCAGCCTGCTCAGCCTGCTCACACCCCACAGGATTGACGTTCCTACTCGCATTCGCCGGGCGGTCCACCTCAAGGACCTGAGCCTCCTCAAACGCATCATCAAGAACAACCCCAAAAGCCTCCAGAATCCCGATTTTACGGACAATGGCAACACCTCGCTCCACCTCGCCGCACAATTGGGTTTGCTCGATATAGCTGTACGTGATGCCATGTTCACTACACATGGAAAGACCGACGCTGAAGATAGATACAGGAATTCCTCATAGACGCCGGCCATGAGGATGAGGGTATCAGCCGCAACGCGAATTGGGACACCCCCCTCCAGCTCGCAGTCGAAATCTCCGAATCCGTAGCTCAACTCCTCGCTGCCCACTTCCCACGCTGCATACTCTGGAAAAACAAACAAGGCGCCGACGCCCTCATGCTTGCCTCCCGCACGCCCCACACTCTCCTCCTAGGAGTCCTCCTCTCGCTCTCTCCACCATCTGGCCCATTCTCCCCTTCACCCTCCATGTTATCCCGCCCCAGCAGCAGCATCATCGATCCCATGTACCCCTTGCGCGCAACAGATAATGCAGGCAATACCCCGCTGCATTATGCCTCTGCGTATGGGCAGCTGAAGAGTATACGGACACTTTTGGAACACGGAGCGGATGCCGGGGCGCGAAATGCGTGGAATTGGACGCCGCTGGCTTACAGTGCGAGTGTGCAGGCGGAGGTTTATATGCGGGATTTGAAGGTTAGTCAGGAGAGGGAAAGGGGGTTGGGGAATGGGCAAAGTGGGGGTTGGGGAATGGATAGGGAGGGTAATAGGAGTCGACGCGGGAGCGGAGGTACGGGAGGGAAAGGGGGTGGGGGATTGAGGTTGGTGGGAAAGGAGATGGGTGAGGAGTGGGATCCGAGGAACGAGGGGATGAGGAGGAGGAGTGGAGAAAGTGCTGGTATGGGGAGGGCTAGAGGGGATAGTGGTGGGACTGTGAGGGTGGGGACGGGGAGTGGAGACTGAGGGTCGACGTGATCAGTAGGATGAGGTAGAGGGTTGAGAATCTGCTACCATCAAGCTATCAAGCTATTTTCTACTCTATCTCTCTATGTGAGTGGATGCAACGTCATACCATATGTACAATCGCAACTTTTAAAATGCTCTCAGATATCGTACATATCTCCGCCTTCATTTCTTCCGTTTCATAGTCTTCACACACATCTCCAACAACCCATCCTTGGCCTCCGAACCCGGGAATTTGCTGACAGCATCCGCAGCCTTGTCTGAATATTCCTGCGCCAGTGCCCTCGTTTGCTCAAGACCGTCACTGCGCGCAACCATATCCCGAGCCATCTCGACGTCACCGTCTGCAGAAAATTTGCGACCCACAAGTACACCTAATTGCTGATTGTTCTTCCAGGCGAATAGCAGCGGCGCTGTGGCTAATCCAAGCTCTAAGTCTGCGCCTGCGGGCTTGCCGAGCGTTTGGCTGCTGGTCGTGTAATCTAGCATATCGTCCACCAGCTGGAACGCTAGTCCGAGATTCCGGCCGTAGGAGTATGCCGCCTCTACTACTTCTGGAGAATTTTGGCCGAGGAGGGCGGTGGCTCGACAGGATTTGCTGATTAGGCTTGCGGATTTGAGGTAGGTCTTTTGGAGGTAGTAGGAGAGAGTGTCCTCCGTCCAAACAGGGTTGGCTTCGTCCAGAGCTGTGTTTTTGAGCTGCATGAATTCTCCTTCGACAAGATTCGCAACCACTGTAGCTAGAAGTTCTATGACTTCCGCATCTCGTAATCTTGCCAAAGCCACTGATGCTCTGCCCAGCAAGAAGTCCCCTGCCAAAACAGCCATTTTGTTGCCAAACGATAGGTTTGCTGAAGGCGAGGACCTCCGTGAGACCGAGTTGTCAATGACATCGTCGTGGAGTAATGAAGCGGTGTGTATTAGCTCTGTTATTTCGGCAAGCCGTCTTTGTGACGGCAAAATGTCTGAGTCTTCGGAGGTATATGCTGCATCGAGTGAGGAAGTGGAGAGCGGATTGGCAGCAGGAATAGAGCGGTTGACATCCGACAAGACCCTAGAGGGTGATATAGGATTATCGATTGTCGAAGATGATGGTGACGAGGGCTTTCGTGAGACCTTGGGTGTGAAGGCCGTAGCTCTTGACATGAGCAGGACAAGCAGGGGCCGGATATGCTTTCCCTCGGAGTTTGTATAGTATTTGGCAACTGTATCTAGCATGGGATGGCCCGATCCCAGCAAGTTCTGAATATTATTCGTAAGGAACTTCAATTCCTTTGCGACAATTCGTAATGGATCCACGGAAACGCGAGCAAAGGTGGTGTCTGTCTTCACCGCGCCATTGAGCATGTGCTGAGCAGCGGACATTGCTTGAGCCCATGTTGTCTGATGTCTTCGTCGCGCTGGAGGGTACTGTGTGGCTGAATACGGACTCGTGAGGTCACGACGAAAACAAAGACAGCGGGGGCATATTGAGGTATGGGGGCTTTCGGGAATACCTCTGCTGACAGCAGTCCTCAATGGGGGCAGGCGACCTTTCATGCTCGGCAATGGAGCTCGATTGGTTCCAGAGCAATCCACTGGGCGCGAGATACCATTGAGAAACTCAGGAAACCAGAAATGTCAAGCTCATAGATCGGCAGCAGGGTTCTTTTCGCCGACCTGCCGATCTTGAATGTTGGAGCTCGACAGTCCGCAGGCTTCCTCCTTCTCCATCACTGACCAGATTAAGGCCGAAGATGCGTGATGGCTCGCCTTACTATGACTCCCGCTATTGTGCGGGCTCTCAAAGAGCTACAAGATCTCAACCAGCTGCCAGACGTTATCGGCAACGCTTCTGAACCTCCGCTTGACGAGCCTGCCGTAGGCCATCCAATCTCACATGGCCAAATCATAGCTGTCTCGAAGAAGTTGACGCAAGTCACTGGCGTCTCATATCAACATGGTTCCGAGATTGCTATGTCTTCCCACTTGGATGATCTCTTACGAGGATCCCGAGTCTACATTGAGCGCCCAAAGCCGAAAGCTGAGCCCGTAGCTACACCCTCTTTTAGATCGTCGAGGTCTGCTAATCACCAATAGACCTCCCAATACAAAGCCTTGATGGCTCGCCTCCGTCGAGAAGAAGAAGCCCGAGCCTATGAGCGCATGATCAATCCGCCGCTACCGTCGGAGACTTTCTCACAACGCTTCCCCAATTCGTCCCAGGCAAACCTCTTCCCTCCAGCACAGGCAGACATTGGTGAAGATGACGAGATATCATACGCAGACATCAACAGGCAAATGGCGCTCATAATCAATATTCTCATTTCCATCGTTGCATGTAGTGTGGCTATCTGGATGGCAGCAAGGCACTGGAGCACACCGTCCAGATTGGGTCTGAGTATGGGTGGTAGCGGAATGATTGGTGTGGCCGAGGTGGTTGTCTATGCTGGCTATCTCCGTAGACTTAAAGAGGCTCGTGAAAAAGGCAGGAAGGAGGTGGAGATCAAAGAGATCATCAAGACATGGGTTATCGGTAGCGAAGAGAAAGCGGAGTCCGGCGACTCGAAAGCTATCGAACCAAAGGCATCTCATGACGAAAGTATTCGAAGAAGAAGAGCTGCTCCCAAATGAACGTTCCCACTAGGCGGGTACATGGCTCTCGCTCTCAGCAGTGGTTTGTCCTATACTAGCCACGTTTCCAAGACCGAACCAGAAATATTGAATGTCATTGGCGTTCACATGAACAAGATAGGCGGATGTCGGCCTGGCTACCAACGAGGTTAGCCACCCTAATTCGCATCCTAATCCTGAATTGCCACATCTTTGACCAGGACAGGGCTGCAAGGATTTCTATGAAACCCCAACGCTGGCCGGCGATTGAGACATCCAACTATCACTGACAGCGTCATTGGCAAAACACACCCTCTGCAGGCTTGTCTTTTCTCAGCGAGCGAGCCGGAGGCCTGGACTATGGTACATGATGTTCTTGGCTCAGAGCATCATATCGAGTAATGACTACTCGAGATCTATTACTCGATAAGATGTTTTGACTTTTTGGCCCACGTGCTTTTAAAACGATATTGGTCAATGAATCATTGCCACAGCATGAATTCAAGCATCTGAACAGAACGCTTTGTTCCAACCAGATGCACATCGAATAGTGAACCGTGCTGGAGAGATGAAGAGCGACGACGTAAGTACTTATCTACTCGTACCTGATTGTTCTGATGCCTCTGTGGGTTATCCGGTCTCGCACTTACGCGGTTACTTTATTTATCAGGGACTAAGATTAGCCGCATTCCGCACGTTCCTCCGAATCGGGTATCACTGCGATAGTTTGGTATTCCCCGATAATTCGCAGGCGGAGATAAGGCAGCATCACTCTCATCGAGTAACAGAAAAGCCACTATGCTTATAATACCGCTATACATCTGGCGGCGCCTCTTGGTGGCCGTCGACCCTGGCGCAGATCGGACTCCTCCAGGGAGCAGGAAGGATCTTGGGGTTGATAAGAGGGCCTGATACCCCACAAAGAGCTATTGTTGTGTCTGCCAAATTGTTCTCTTTGCATGCTGTTTCACCGGCGACCACTTACTTAAAGTCATCCTGTTAAGAACCTTATTCATATAAACGTCCTTCTTGTCTGACAAATGCTAATACCACTCCGGCTGCTTCTATGAGCAATCTGTGCGTCAATTGACCCGAACAGCGTCTCTTTCCTGTTGTCGAGAAAGCCTACCCACCTTCTCAAGACCATCCAAGCCTAAATCCACGTCAAAGCCTCCCATCAGCACCAACATGTCCACACTACAGGCCCCCCAAATCACCGTCCTCGCCTCCTCCCGCGCTATCATCTCCGGCGAACTCACCGCCGCAACGATAGTCATCTCCCTCCCCATCGGCCGCATAACCTCCATATTCCCCTCCGTCCTGCCACCCACAGCCTTCCCCTTCGGGACCCCCTACACGGACCACACCCCCCATCTCCTCCTCCCCGGCCTCGTCGACTCCCACGTCCACCTCAACGAGCCCGGCCGCACAGAGTGGGAAGGCTTCTACACCGGCACCCAAGCCGCAGCCTCAGGCGGCGTAACCACAGTAATAGACATGCCCCTCAATGCCATCCCACCCACCACCAACCTCCACGGCCTGCGTGAAAAGATAGCAGCTGCGCAAAGCCAGTGCTGGGTCGATGTAGGCTTCTACGGTGGCATAGTCCCAGGAAACGTGCATGAATTGAAACCCCTGATACGCGCAGGTGTGCGAGGCTTCAAAGGGTTCCTCATCGACAGCGGCGTCGCCGAATTCCCTGCCGTTTCGAGCGCTGATATTGCTGCCGTGATGGAGGAATTGGCTGATGAACCCACAGCGCTCATGTTCCACGCTGAAATGATACCACCCATTTCCGACTCCGCAGGTGACGATGTGCAATGGTCTCTTCCACCTTTGACACCCATCGGGCCACTGAACGAATATAAGACTTTCCTCGCTTCGCGTCCTACCTCCTTCGAAACCTGTGCTATTTCCGAAATCCTCTCGCTAGCGCATTTGGCGCCGGAACTGCAGTTGCATATCGTGCATCTTTCAGCGGTGGAAGCGATACCTTTGCTGAGGGAGGCGAGGGAAGCGGGTGTGAGGATAACGGCTGAGACGTGCTTTCACTATTTGGCACTTGCTGCGGAGAAAATCAAGGATGGCGATACGAGATATAAATGCTGCCCGCCTATACGAACGCAGTCCAATCAGGATCGACTGTGGGATGAGTTATTGAGGGAATATGATAGCGTGATTAAGACTGTGGTTTCGGATCATTCGCCCTGCACGCCTGAGCTTAAGCTCCTCCCGCGTTCGATAGCAGGGAATCAGCTTCCTACACCGCCGCCGGAAGAGGGATCGAAGCAGGCGGGCGATTTCTTCACCGCCTGGGGCGGCGTATCGAGTATCGGTCTTGGGTTACCAATCCTCACCACCTCCGCATACGAGAACGACCGCCCAATAACAGCCGAGCAGATAGCGAAATGGTGCTGTGAGAATACAGCAAAGCAAGTGGGGTTGGAGAAACGCAAGGGAAAGTTGGCGGTGGGGTGGGATGGGGACGTGTGTGTTTTTGACGATGAGGCTAGTTGGATCGTGGGCGGGAATGGAGGCGAAGGCATGTTGTGGAGAAATAAGGTTAGTGCGTATGCTGGGAAGAGGATGAGGGGGTGTGTGAGGGAGACGTGGGTTAGGGGGAGGAAGGTTTGGGAGAGAGGTGGGGATGGATTGGGGTTTGGGGAGGGGAAGCCGGGGGGTGTATTGTTGGTTGAGAAGAGGCAGAACTAGATGGTTAATGGAAGTGTTGCAATTCGGTTGGAAACTTCATTGAAAGACATTTGCATTTGGTTTTCTATGAACGCATTGAATGGTAATCCTATCCGTAAACAGGTCGCATGCTGAAATTTTGTGCTGGGGTTTGGTGTGGTCGACAAAAGCAAGCATTGGTGACTGTTTGGTAGGCGTACTTTAGCGAAGTGTGCTTACATTTCTACTGGACAGCTCGACTCACTTTGAACGCAAGAATCTATGTCGATCTGTGTATGTTGACCGTTATGTCGATGTGCTTATCTAGGCGTGTTGATCATCACTGAAATAGAGCTGACTTCCAACGCTTGGGTGAGGTGTAAAGCCCGGAAATCGCGAAGGTATGGCCGATCCTCGAGGTATTGTGTCGCATGCACCTATTCGAATGACTGTCCCCCAGTACATTGCACGTACAGGGCGTCGATCTTTCTGTGTGCATGCGGCTCCGTCAGGCAGGGAGCTTCAAAAATAGCTTATTTGGATTTAGGATTAGAGCTCGTTTCCACATCAATTGCCATTCGCATCTGCATCAGCCATCGGAGTGTCCTCGGCCACTGGGCCCAAGGCTGCTTCGACAGCTTTGGCTTCGGCCGCAGCGTTCCTAGCATCCCTCTCCTCTTCCATGGCCTTTCTCTTCTCCGGGTTCCTCTCAAGCCACTCTTTCATTTGGTTATAGAGATCCATGCTTCTATCTCGTACGGGTTCTTCGTAGAGTACGAAGGTCTCTTCCTCTTTTTCCTCCTCGGAGTCGTTAAGTTCTGGATCACTGTATTTTTCATATGGGTGATCATATGGGTCCTTCTCTGGAATCTTGAAGTAGCCATGTGCCCACGGGTTTTCGTTCGCCTCTTCTTCGTATGGGTCCCAATCAGGCTCTTCGTCTTCATTGTCTCCGTCTGAAGCTTCCTCTTCATCGCCTTCATCCTCTTCAACTTCCTCCACGGCCTTTCCTTTCTGCTTCTTCTTCTCGTCTTTAGCTTCTGCCAACATTTTTCTCTTCTGCATCTTGTCAAGGGTGTCAACGTCCGAATCTTCTTCGGAAGACTCCTCCTCTGTTGATTCATCTAGCACCTCCCGGGGTACTGGCTTTGATGCTGCCTTTTGGCGGCGACTCGGCTCTACTTCCTCCTCGTCCGTTGATTCATCCGGCACCTCCCACGGATGAACCACTCCCGAAGCTTTCTTTTTTTGCGAAGGAACTCCCAGTGTTGCCTTGAGAACGTCATAATCACTGTCGAATTCGTCGTCTGAAAGTGGCGCTAGGCCACGAGCTTCACGATCGTTGCGGCTGTCTTGAGCGGCGTCCCACTATTTTCGATCAGTGCGGTGCCATCCCAAACGGATTTCAACGCTTACCGCATCGCTATAAGCACTAATCTTCTCATCATCGGTCATCTTTTTCTTCTTGGCTCCCTGCCTAGACTCTGGCTTGATATCCTTCTCTTTCTTGACAATGATGGGGAGGTTGCGATGAGTGAGACCTTGGGAGCTCTACTGCTGCATTAGCACTGTGCACACCCTCGGGAGCTTGTTGCTTACCGGTGGTGATAGACCACCGTTATCATTGCACTCGCTACCTTCCACCTTGACGTCTTGGCTACAATCTGTGTTGCCGGCGTTTTCCATGTTGGTGAGAATAGAAAGTTTGGTAAGGTTCGGAAGATTGCTTTGAGTGGGAACTTGCGAGCTCTATTTTTAGATTAGCGGGGTGTTAAACAGAAGATATCACCAAATCACCAGAGGCAAGGAATCATCCGTGTTATCGGCTGTGGTCTTCGAATTTTCAACGTTCTGGCTGCAATCTATGTTGTAGTCCTGTGCAAACTTGATGAAAATGGCAAGCTTAGCCTCGGACAGGGATTGGGAACCCTAAGATGTAGTCAGCATATTTGTATTTCCAGAACGTTGTTCAACGTGCCCCAGAGCTCGATAAATCATTATCGATGTCACAGATACTTTTCTTCTTGGAATCCTGGCTAGAGCCAGTGTTGCTATACTTGTTTGTTTTACCACGTGTTCCTTCTGGTTCGTACTCTGCCTTTCTCTTCATGGCAAGTACCATGTTGCTCTTGAGTGCTACCATTGTTGGCTTCCGGAGAGGAGTATAGTGATCCGGAAGGTAAGCTGGAGGTAACGTAAACTTGTTAGACTATCAAAGCTACCCCGGTCTAGCGGCGGAGTTGATTCCGTGGTGGAGATGTCTACTTTACTTTGCGAACCGGCGTGCCCACTAGATCTTGACACTCACAGAATTAGACAAGCATACAGGGCGATGGTAGGGTCCAGAGGCTCTAGATTATGGGACAGACCTCGTCGCAATTGCAGTCTCCTCCAGCTAAGGAAGTCATGAAGCACGAAGGGAAGAGCAACAATCACAAGTCGAGGAAGGGCAAGAGGAAGAGCGCAGTAATGGAGTCAGTCGTCGACCAAGAGCAAGAAAGTGCCAAAGCGCTGCTACAGATGCGAGGAGTCCCTATTGATGATACTCAAGATCTACGTAATGGCGACGATGTTGCAGCCTCTCAGCAACTCATTGCCGAAGGCTCACCCATTCACCTTGCGGAAAAGCAAACACTAGGAAATACTCGGAATCGCAAAGGCAAGAAGCAGAAGGACAAGAACAAGAGACATCGGGGCGAGCCTTTCGAATTTCCAAGCAGTCCGGAGCCAAATTACGAAGAGACACAATATCCACACCTGCCTTCGACACCACCGAGACAGACCACTGAATTGAGCCCGTCTCCTTACAGACCTAGTCTATCGCAATCCAATCATGCACTCGATGACATTCCTACTGACGATGAAGTTGTCACTCAATTCCAGCAAGAGTTCGCAACCCAGGGCGAAGACGCCAATCAGCAGGCGTTATTGAAGGATAATGTCTACGGACCTTCTCGGCAGCCGCCAGATGATACTGACCATACTGGTACTCAGAATACAATACATTCTACATGTCAGCTTCCCCCAGGCAAACCAAAGAAGCGTAAAAGAGACGCCGCATCAGCATTGGAACAGTCGCCTGACCGACAGCAAGCACTAGCAAATGGAGAAGGTCAGCATACCCTTACTTTTGAGTTTGACTTTGAAGCTTTCGATGAGCTTTTCAAAGATGCAATGAACTCGGCTAATCCATTTTCGATGCATGAAGCCAACGACATGCCTATTGACCCTGAACTGCACAGCATGAGCCAGCTGGCACCCTCGGTAGACCTGAGTCAGCTGGACAATAGAGGCGATAATCTATCACAGAAGCGGAAGAGGAAAGGAAAACCGGACGTTTCTTCACAATTTAAGAAGCGAAGACGAGTGGAAGAGCTCCACGACACAAATTCCACCAATGAGCCTTACTACGGCCTCTACCATCTTGACCGCGACCAGGAGAACATAAAGGACCAAGTTTTGCCCGGATATGAAGATCTTCAGCGGCAGACATCACCAGAGCTCGGCTCGCCTTTCATGGGGAACCTCGCACACAAGGGTCTGGCGTACTTAGATGACAGGGTGCAATCCAAGGCTGTTCGACCAGAGAAGAAAAGGAACGCCAAGGAAGAGCGGGCCAGCCAATCGAGCAGTAAAAGGAGCAAAGGAAACGAACAGGTAAGCAAGGAAAAATCTGGCAAAGGGGGACCATTTACAGATTCTGAGGCTTCGAAATTGGACAAATTCCGTGATACGTATTGCAACGCAAATGACATGACCAAGGGGCAATTCAACAATCGAATCCAGTCCACAATGCGTGGCAACGCAGACGTAATAGCGCTGTTCAACGAGATTCAGGATCTTTTTCCTTATCGTCCGCGAATGTCCGTGCAAAAGTTTTGTCGACGCCGCTTCCATAACTTCTCAGCACGTGGGACATGGACCCCTAAGGACGATGAGATGCTTAGGCAGGCTGTCAACGAGAAAGGAAAACAATGGAAACTTGTTGGTGAAATGATAGATCGCATGGGAGAAGACTGCAGAGATCGATATCGGAATTATATTCTCAATGCCGAGAACCGAAATCATGAGTACTGGACGCCCGAAGAGGTCAGAAGTCTATGCACAGCAGTCCTGGACAGTGTCGAAACCATGAAGGATGAAAGAAGGCAGCGAAGAAGAAATAATGATGGCAAACGTGGCCCGGTCTCCGAGTCCGAATCAGACATGGAAGAGGAGGATATGAAGGCTATTAATTGGCAAGCTATCAGCGACCGTATGGGAGGTCAAAGATCAAGACTGCAATGCAGCGGCAAATGGCGCCAATTGGAGAAGCAGGAGAAAAACGATGTTGCGCAAAGCATTCTGGATCAGCGAGGGCTCCAAGGCCGGAGACTTCAGCCTACCAAGAATCCATGGAGAATGAAGAATGCTACTAAAAAGGTCGCAAATATGAAGCCTGGAGACATGCATGCTCTCGTCCAAGCGATCTTGGATTGTTGCGTTCCCGTCGAAGGGAACTTACCGTGGAAGGCTCTGGGTGACGATGAAATGCGTGCGACCTGGAACTCTACGGCTAAAAAAGCTGCTTGGTCGAAATTGAAGCAAGATGTTCCGAATGCGCAGTTTATGGACTATCGCGACGTAGCGAGTTATCTTCTCACTAAAATTGAAGATGAAGGTGCCGGCAATCTCGAGGAGCGATGGGACCCGGAGACGCACGGTGATGTTACTGCGAGGAGGCCAAGGAATTCGAAGAAAGCAAGAGGCAAGGAGGCTGAAAACGCGGAGGATGACGAGACCGGAAGAGGAAGGAGGAAGCAGGCGAGGAAAAGCTACAAGGAGCACCCGCTCAAGAGCAACGAATTCGTGCAAGATAGTGATGATGAGCAAGAGGCCCCGACTAGCTACCAACTCCAAAATCAAAATCGCTTCGACGCCCTTCGTACGCCAGGCGGCGCGGTAAAGGGTCTTGCCATGAACGGTCATGAGGCTTCAAATGGTACACATTTTCAACAGCAGCGTGTGACAGATGAGAGTGTTGGAGATGAGGACGATGGCTCCCTTTTCAATGGGTCAGAGAACGGGCATGATGATGATGATGAGTTGATGGGAGATCCGGATATCAGCCCAACTTTGGCTAGGCAATTGAAGGTGATGCTCCCGAATGCTTGAGGGTCAGGAGGGCCAGAGGGACGAGTAACACGAAGATCAACGCGATTATACCCATGCGTTGCCTTGAAGGCATTGCTCTTGTGCATTGTCCAAGTAGTATGAGCATGGTCGGTACGGGGTAATTAGGAGAGAGCTATGAATCGCAGTACGGCTGCGAAACAATCCGAAGCTAGCTCTATGGCCGGAATTGTGCGTAAAACTTTACCAGATTAGAGCTAAGCATTGTTTTTGTGAAGACTTCTTATTGGGTATCATTCCGTGAACCATCAATTACGCACACCAAAGCCCTCACTAGACGTAAAGAAACCCCCCGAACCGACTGTATCCCCAGACGCGCAAGCACAAGCTCTACGCGCAAGCACAAGCTCTACGCGCAAGCACAAGCTCTCTGCGCCTCCCCGTCTCTCCATTCTTCTCAATTGGAGAATTTGGCAGGTGCCTTCTTCCTGTAACGCAACGATGGTAAGCATACGATATCATTAGAAGAGGTTTGGGTGCTTAGACGTACCCAGTAACCTTCTCAATAGCCTTGCGAATATAATCCGTAATCTTCTCATTCAAGGCACGGTTCTTCTGAGCTCCATCAGGCCCGGCAAATCGCTGTCCCCCGAACTTCTTCTCCACCGCATCGAGACCCTTGTCGAGGTAGTCTTCATTTTGTCCTCCTGCTGGTGCTGGTGCTGACATTATGAGATTGGTTATTGTTTTGGTAGAGAAATAGGTGTTGGAAGTGCTGAGTTATGTTGGATGTAGAGGATGCTGGAGGTTGTAGGTTGGAGCGTTAGCAGAATCCAGGCTGAACAATGTAGAAATGTGGCTCTTTAAGCTTTTAGTGTTTCGGTCCAGTGATCGATATAGATCGAGATGGCCAAGCAATGCTCTTTCTGGTGGTGGTGCGGGTTGAGGCCGCATGACAGACTTGAGGCATGGAGGACACTCACTTGATGACGAGGATATGAATCTGAACGCAGCTCCATCTTTGAACGCTCTATATAAGATCGCCGAGGTAATAAAGCCCCAAGTCCAGGCCTTCGTCGTCTATTCCGAGAGCAAACATCATGCCACTTTTGTCCCTTTCGCAAATCTTTACCTCACTGCGTCTAGCGTTGAACTGGGCGCCAAGCGCGCTCTTCGCCAAGGCTTTGCCGTTCAGATCGAGCTCAAGCTCCAAAAGTCCAAGCTCTTTCAACAGCGAACATCAAAAACAAAGTCCACCTCCTCTACCAAGCTCCATTGACCCCTCCACAATGTCTACGCACGACCTTCAAGCCACTCTATCCCACCTCCAATCCACGCCGCCACCCTCCCCACAAAAAATCGCCTCCCTCCTCACAACAGCCAAAAAGCAGCTCCTCCAACTAAACGCTCTGTTACCCACCCCCTTGACCTCCCCCCAAATACTGTCTCTAGCCCGCCACACCCTCGAAACCGGCGCTCTCCTCTCCATCCGCCTCCAGGATCCCGACGCTTTCACGCGCTATTACCAACAGCTCACACCCTTCTACGAGCTTTCCCCATCATCCTACAAACCCTCCGGCGATGGCCAGCGATCGAAAGTGACCGGCTTATACTTGTTGCTGCTATTGACAAAGGGCGATTACGCGGGCTTTCATACCGTAATAGAGGGGCTGGAAGTAGAGTCCCATGGAGCGGGTCAGCCGCTGGAGCAGGATCGGTTTATTGGGTATCCAGTCAAACTGGAGCGTTGGTTGATGGAGGGGAGTTATGATCGGGTTTGGGGGGCGACGAAGAGGGAGGGGGTGCCGGGGGAGGAATTTGGGGTATTTAGTGAGGTGGGTGCTATAGGGTACGTTCCTGGGGAGGGCGTGCTGACATGGTGATAGGTTCTTGTTGGTACTATCCGATCAGAGATCGCTTCATGTTCGGAGAAGGCATATCCATCGCTTCCTATTGCTAATGCGAAGAACCTACTTTTCCTTGAGAGCGAGGGCAGTGTGGTTGAGTTTGCACAAGATCGAGGCTGGGTGGTGAAGGATGGCAGGATATACTTCCCAGCACAACAAGGAGACGATGTGAGGTCAGAGAAGGAGATACTGGTGGCGAGCGGGCAGGTCATCGAGAACGCTATCGGGTATGCTAGAGAGCTGGAGATGATTGTATGAGCGTTCGTATACTCAGACGAGCAGCGCCATATTTAGATGCATTGAGCCTGGCGTTATGCCTCTCATTTTACACTTTCGGGAGCCTTTTGAGCAGAACCTTGTTCTACGTTGTGGTATTATCCACATCAAAATCTCTATTTGCTGATGCAACAGAGCAATCATCCTTGGAATGTGTCATTTGGAGACATCATTGAGCCATGTATTGGTTCGTATTGTGTACTTATATCCCACTTATGTGTATGCTATTTGATGCATCTGAGCAATCTTCGCCATGGTTGGCATGCGCAGCAGCAGCAACATTGCTATCATGTTGGCAAATAGCCCTCCAAATCGCACAATGGGGTATTCGCTATGGAAGCAAAAGATGCTTGAAACGTCGCAACCACAAGACCTCCTCTCTTCAATCCATCTCATATCATCACTTCCCCTCTCCCAACATCTCCCTCGAACTATACAGACTCGGTTTCAACCCCCACTCATTCTTGCTCATAATATCAAGATAAGTATACGCATCCGCCTTGTAATAAATCGCGTACCCCTCCCCCATCGCCCCATTCCTATTCACCAATTCCAGCGCCAACAGCCGTTCAAGCACTCTCTTCACATCCTCCTTATCGTTGAAACTGTCCGTATAGATGCAAATCAATCTCGCACTCGCCGATCCGTCGTCCGTAGCGACTTTGGCCGCATGTCCAAGCTCGCCTGCGGCTGTGCCTTTAGCGACGAGTGACCAGCAGTGATTTACCTGGCTAGGGGAGGGAAAGAGCATCCATTTGCCGGAGACACAATCTTTTTCTTTGGCGGCGGCGAGGATGTCGAGTTCGAGTTGTTTGCGGAGGGGCGTGAGGTTCCGCGTGATAGTGCCCTTAGCTTTGCCGGGCATGGAGGCTTCGATGCCTTTCGCGACGGCTTCGTAGTCTTCAAGTAATTGTTGACCGCGCGCCATGAAGCCTGCTCGATCTTCACGATGTGGGATGGAGGAAGGGTTGGCGATGAAAATCCAGGGCCCACAGTCCATGGTTGACGTGGTCTGAGGCGGGAGACGACGTAGAAAGGCCTCGACGGTCTCGGAGAGTTTACGACCACCCATGTAGTCTTCGTACGGGTTGAGAGCTGGTCTAGGCTTGGATGCTGAGATTGAGGTTGACATGACTGCGGTAGCTGTAGAGGTGTAGGCTATGACCGAGAGTTCAAGGTTATGAGTTTCCCAGTATGTTGAGGGATCATAACTTGCTGCGCGGTCTTCAAGCTCGGAACGAAGGCTTTCGTCTCCTATCCCTAGTTAGAATGGAGAGGAGCGATGCCTGGAGGGAAGGGACGCAACCGTAGAAGTCTGAATCATCGGAGAGATACCCACCGCTTCGATCTTCTTCTTTCCTCGTCCCCATCACCAATCAATTCCCAGCTAATTGCTTGATTACATTGTAGATAGGTAGGTTGCCTGATGGGCGCCTGGCCAGGATGTTCAGCCTTGTCCTCGAGCGCAGCTATCTTTAGCCGCCAATACAACCGCTGCGCAAAGTGATTTCTTATCAAAATATTCAACGTAAGTGAAAGTACCCCTCATCATGTCTTCACCAACAAAAGATTTCAAATACTTATCCATTGATGATGGCCAAGACAAGATACCGTCCATACCATCGATCAAGAGCATCACGTTGGATTCTAACCCCAGCTGCGTCGAATTCTCTCTCTCAAACCCGGAATTTTTCATCATTGGCACATATCAGCTCGCTGAAGGCTCAGAAGCCCAGCATGAAGGGGAAACCCAACGACAGTCCACGGCCCAAAGCCATCGCGGAAGTCTCATTCTATTTTCATTGAAAGATGATTTGGTATTGCACCAAACTCTTGATTTTTCTTCTGGGGTATTTGATCTCCGTTTCAAGCCATCAAATCCAAACGTGTTTGCCACAGTAATGAGCAATGGGACTATCTGCCTTTGCTCGCTCAATATCGGACACAACCCTTGTATCACAGTGGATCGATTTTCTAAAATCTTTAGTTCAGATTTAATGTCCACATCCCTTGCTTGGTGTCCTCAATCCAATTTTCAGGATACGTTAGCGGTATCTGGCTCAAATGGTCAAATAGCATTGACAAATCCGCAGGACGGGGCTGCAAAGATTCGTGTACTGAACCAAGCCCACGCTATGGAGGCATGGGTGGTGGCTTGGGCGGACGACGAACACAAGTCTCGGCGACCAGAGGATGTTGTTACTGAATTATACTCAGGAGGAGATGATTCGGTGCTTTACAGGCATGTTATCAGTCTTCGACGATCAGGCATCACTAGCTACGGTCTTGAATCTCCTGATTCGGATGCAGAGACCCAGACTGCAAGCGTCACTGAAGCTGCCACGCCAGATGCAAAGAGTCACACTGCAGGCGTGACTGCTATCCTACCGTTGAAATCAGAAGTTGGACCGCAGTTGTTACTGACTGGCAGCTATGACGATTGGGTCAGACTCCTCCTGCCTCCTCACAGAGGAAGGTCGAAAGTTCTCGCCGAAGAGCGGTTGGGTGGCGGAGTGTGGAGACTAAAGCTAGTTGATTCAAGAGGTAACAACGACGATGGACATTACTTCAAGGTTCTAGCGAGCTGTATGTATGTCGGGGTGAGATTAATCGAGATTGGACAGTCTGGTGACGAATGGTACATCAAAATTCTGGCAAAATTTGTGGAACATGTAAGCATGAATTATGCAAGCGATGCACGCTGGCTTAAGGCTGAGGACGGGGTTTGCGGTCACACAATTGTATCTACGAGTTTCTACGACAAGAAACTCTGCGTGTGGGAATTGCTGGAACATTGAGGAGGAACCGGACTGAATATGTGGGCTAAGGGGTCAATAAAGATTGGACCATCCCTTGCCGAAACATCAACGAAAGAGCGCCCCTACGCAAGAAGCAGGTACGGCGAATGACCATCACAACCACTTCGGAGCAATAGCAGGAACAGCAATTTTTTGACACTCGTGGTGAAGGGCTTGCCACGAGTCATGGACCGCGCACTAGAGATTTTGCGGTAGCAGCCAAAGCTGCGCTCGAAGCGACCCCATCGTTCGCAAGATTTCTCGAACGCAATCTCGACGTGCACTTAGAAAGGTCAGTCCTCCGTGGAATAGGTCACATCAGATTGGGACTTACTTGATGAGACACAGGGCTTCACTCTCAGATCTTGGAATGTTTCTGAGAGCGTTGGCTTTATGCACTTTTCAGCTGTTTACAGCGCAGCCTGCTCGCTTGCCTCAATCGCTGCCTTCAAATCCACTTTCCTGCCCTCCTTCCAAGCCTTATGCAATGCCTCAATCTTCCCTCCCAACACCGTCGTTGTTGCTGGCTCTAGTAGCACCATGCCCCTTGCAACGACAGCATTCTTCAACACCATCTTGCAGCCCATGCTCATGCCCAGACCCACGCCTTCCAATGCCTTCAACTCCATCCCATACACTCTCCTCCCTGAGGCATCCTGCAGTAACAACTTATGCGGTCCTCCACCCTTCTGAACGCCAGCTCCAGCATTATCGTCATCCTCTGTAGCAGCCACCCTAATAATCTCCCTCCCCTTTGTGCCTTCGCCCCTTTCCAGCGCCTCAATAGCCTCAATCTGCTCCCACCGGCTTTTACTCATGTCCTCAACAGCCAACACCTGAACAGCAATGGGTCCAGCATGCAGCCGCCGCTCTTTGAAATTAGCATCGTGGACATCTGGTGGGAAGCTTGTCAGAGCGTTTGCTACGAGGGACGTAGTGATATCCGATGCTAGAAGGCGGAACGAAGCTGTTTGTGTAAGAGCTGGGAGAGGCGTTGTGGGGCGCTGGGTGGCTAGGAAGGCGGAGAGCCAAGTTGGGTTTGGGGTGAGTCCTTTGGTGGTGGTGAGTTGGAGGGTGATTTGGGATGCCGGGTTCGACATCATTGGTGCTGCTTAGTAGCGGCTTGTCTCTTTCATGATCATGGGGTCAAGGCCACTACAGCTCTCTGCAGCATGGTGGACCGCGTCACTACAGAATTCATCCGACCATCAATCGACATCCGAAAGTGATGTGAAGTAGCGAAAGTCAAATGTGAATTCCAGGTCACGCAGGTACCCGCGAGGTTGGCTATGTTAGATCTCCATCAAAAATATGGCGCTAGAAGGGTTCACCCCCTAACTGCTCGCACCCCCTAACCGCTCGTCCCGTAGGGCTGAAGCCCGGAAGTCCATTAGGCCCCTAAGCGGCTTCCAGATATCAGCCCTACGGGTGAGCGGTTAGGGGGTGCGAGCGGTTAGGGGGTGAACCCTTCTAGGCTATATCGAGATTCATGATCTTCTACGGATCCAACATAGAATGTTTCAAACGCACTAGCACTCACAGGAGTATCTTTTTAGCTTCTATTATCTCTAGCTCTAGAACGGTCACTCGTATATACTTTAGGACGCTGAAGGAAGTACAGAACAGATTTTTGTCTATGATTTTACCGTAGAGTATTTCTACTCAAACGTAATAGCTGCTGACTTATTTCGAGTTTCCGCAAGCTCGGTACTTGTGAAAAAGCGTCCACCAAAATCGACGATTTTTTGCACTTTTGGATTCCGAGCCATATTTCTCATCTTGAGCGTGCAAGTCTACCTTCCAGGCGGGTCCAACCAAACCGCTCCCGTGGCAGCGACCCTGTACCCTTAGAAGGCCGCAGCCTACAATAAATCCTAGGGTCGAGGCTCTAATCTGTAGCTCAAAACAAAACTACAACGTGCCTCCCGCGAGACAACTTCCCACAATGTCAACGATAGCATCCCCCCGCCCCTCTAACCCCTCCACCTCCCTAAACTCCACCCCCACAACCTCCCGCACCTCCTCTCCCGCCCCAACCCGCCGCGCCAACCGCTCCGCCCTCCGCGACTACTACAACCTCCAGTCCCAGTCCACCGCCGCCTCCGCTACTGCCTCCACCGCCAACACCCTGCCCCTCTCCCCAGAGCCTACGCCCCCACACAGCGAACTCGACGCCTCCGACTTCGATGCAGAAGCCTACGTTAAGTCCGTACTCGCAGGGCAGAGACTTGAAGGCGTGTTGAGGGCTGAGGGGGCCTTGATCAATGAGATTAAGGGATTGGATGGAGAGAGGAAGGCGTTGGTTTATGATAATTTTTCGAAGCTGATTACGGCTACGGATACGATTAGGCAGATGAGGAGGAATATGGAGCCGGCGACGCCGAGTACGAGTATGTTGGGGCCAAGTGTGGAGCATATTGCTGAGGTTGCGGGGGGTCTGGCGGGTGAGGCGAAGGTACGAGAGAAGAGGGGTAGGGATGGAGAGGAGGGAGGAGAGGAGGAAAGGGCGGCTGATATGAAAAGGAGCCAGAGGAGTACGATTAGGTGGGTTGTGGGGACGCCGAGGAGGTTAGGGGGGTTGCTTGATGAAGGGAGGACGGGGGAGGCGGAGAAAGATTGGGAGGAGGTGAAGCGACTGTTGGAGAAGTGGGAGGGAGTAGCTGGTGTTGAGGACTTGAGAGATGAGTGTCAGAGAATAATTGGAAGGAGTTGAACAATTCGAACATGATCTATTGATCTCGAAGCGGACGTTGCCTCGACAAGCCATACTATATCATACATCTGTCCTTGATGACCTGGTCCATGAGTCCGAAAAATACGGGACACGATGCGCCGCAGATGCGTCTATTGCTGAAAACGCTAGATGTCATAAACTCCCTCACCTCGTTACTTCGTCCATGAGATCATCAATCAAGGGCTTCCCACCCATGAGCGATCCAGGGAGCAACCACAACCGCTCTCTGTGCATCATCGAGTCTTCTCGTCCCAGCATACGCCTTGGCGAGCTCGACCGCTTCAAGTGCTCCTCTAGGTGGGGCAGCTTTGGTGGCTGTGAGCACAGCCATCTCTGCTGGATAAGCTTCTTCTGAGAAGCTGGCGATCTGCGACCAGCCATGTGGTTTTGACGGGGCTAGCATGACCGCTGTGCTTGCCTCAGCTGTGAGGGATGTGTCTTGGTCTCCATCAGAGTATAGTGAGGCGATAGCTGTCAGCAGTTGAGCCACTTTGCTCTGCTGTTGCATATCCAGGTCGTCTCGAGTCCGCAGGCCTTGGAGGTCAGCGGTGACCGCTTCAACGGTGTCTCGATCGTCGTCTAGAATGGCCACAACGCCAAAGAGCGTGATAGCCCCAACATGACCTGTGTGGTTTTCGACGCAGTGGAACAGCTGTTCACGGGCGACATTTCGTTCATCAGCACCGCCTTTGGCCCAGAGTACTTGCGCCAAAAGACAAATTATGTCAGGATTGCCTTGAGTCTCCTCCAGGGCGCTTCGGAACATGGTGATGGCCTGATCCATGTTGCCTTGATAGTAGTAGGCTAGGCCGGCAGCAATGTGGGCAGAAAGCCTGACCCTCTGACGTATTTCTTTTTTCAAGTCTTCATCGTCAGACAGGCTGAGTGATGTTTCCGCATTCTCGGCAGCAGCGTCAAAGTCTCGCTCTGCCAATTGTGCCCGTGCAAGGTCAGCCTTGGCTTGTGCAAAGCGTATCAGTGTAATTGCGGATTCTGAGGTCTCGTATTCTGCTTCTAGCTTCGAAGCGACTAGCTCGAGATTTGCTGCTGCATCTGAGAAATCACCAACTCGCTCCGCAAATAGCGAAGACAGATGCTGGAAGGCGATATCAAACGAGACCTGGGAGCTTAATTGATGTAAAGCGAACAAGGGCTGGAGGACATCTATGCTATTAGAGGAAGGGATGGATGAAAGGAGGTGATCAAAGGCGGACATGGCGTACTGCCGTTCGATTGTTGTAGAAGAAGAATCTGCAATTTCAAACGCATGAGTAAAAAGACCTCGAGCTTCGTTCGACTCTGCTAGTCGATTGGCCAGCAGCCCTTGTCCAAGCCATGCTTGAGCGTAGTCGGGATCACACGACTGTGCGCGATTGAAAGCTTCGTTCGCCAGCTGAGGGTCCTCTTGTATCAAGTAAAGCGTACCCAGATTAGCCCACACTCTTGCATTCTTATCGTTGAGATGAAGACTGCGAACGAAAGAGTGCTGGGAGATCTTCGGGTTCAAATCCGTTGTTACTATGCCCAGTGAGTTCCAGAACTCCGCGTTGCCAGCTTCGAATTCGATGGCTCTCTTAAAAGCCTGCACTGAAGCCTTGAGATGTCTCAGGGGTCGTTTCTCCGATAAAGATTTGCTATTTGCAATTTCACAACTTTGAGCTCGATGCTCAGTCCAGCCAAGATTGTACCACGCAACGGCTCTGGCGTGGATATCGTTGGCACACGCATGAATTGCACGTTTTTGAGCCAGGAGTGCTGCCCGGACGCTGAGCACGACGAGGTCACTAGAATCATTGGACTCCTTAGAGAAGTCCCCGAGGTTGTCACTGCCGACTCCGTCTATGTCTGCCAACGGACTATACATATCTGTATCAATGCCAGCCTCAAGCATGGATTGCAAAATCGTTGCTGGGAGCCTATCGGCGTAGGCTTGAACATGGGTAAATACTGAGCAGGCATCGCCAACTGCTTTCCAGAGGTCAAAGGCGTCGCTTCGTTCTTTCGCGATGTGTTGGGCAAGCGTGACTGCTTCTCTCGCTGCGTCTGCCGCACGGCCGAAGAATCCAAGCTCAATGCTGTGCCAAGCACCCTCGACGAGACTTTGTAAAAGGGCGATAGAAACACCGAATTCAGCCGGTCTCGTTTTCAAGACCTGTTGATATCCGGCTATCGCGAGATCGTATTGGCCCAGCTCTCTTCTGACATTCGCAAGCATGTACTTAGAGAACCAATTGTCCCTGATGCTACCGTCTTTAGAGGTCTCCTCCAGCTTCTGGGCCTGCTCGAACGCTTTCGTAGCACCGACGTACCGGCCAGAATTTTGGTAGCTTTCACCAAGTCCAACCCAGTAATGATAGTTTGTTGGTGCGGTCCGGAGCGCTGCTTGAAATGATATGATGCTCTTCGCATAATCTTGATTGTTGAGCTGTACAACGCCGAGAGCTGCAAATGGCCAACTGGCTGCCTTTTTCTTCGAGCCTGGAGCTTGTTTGACCTTTCCGCTCTCAACGACTCTTTGAGCGACGACCTCGACGAGATCCCATTCGCTTGAGCTAGCAAAGGACTTGGCAAGGCGCTCTGCAGCTTCGACTTCTCCAGAGGACAATTCAAATGCTTTCTGGAAGCACCTCCGAGCGCGTTTCCTGTCTTTAGCGTAGTCTGCATAGTAAATGCCCATGCTTGTGTAAGCAGGTGCGAAATTCATGTCAGTTTGCATGGACGCAAGAAATCGTGCGTAAGCTCCGTCTTTGCTTTTCCGTGCCTTGTTCGAATTGTTCTGAGTCCATATGCACATTCCAACTCTGTACAAGGTCTGTGACCGAACTGACTTTGTCCTTACATCCGAGCCTTCCATTTCTGGTAAACACGCTTCAAGCTCGTGCAATCCTGACTCGTTGTCTCCAGTCATTGCTTTGCACCAAGCGGCCTCCGCCTTGATTCTAGGGTCAGAGCTTCGCTTCAATGCTCGGTTGAAGAAGTTGACGGCTTCGGGATATTGCTCTTCCTCCTCCAGTATCAAACCGATGCCAATGAGTGCAGAAGTCTCCTCAGGCTTTCGCTGTAGTATGTTCTCAAAGAGCTCGGTAGCTTCTGGATGATGTCGCGGTGCCTGAAAGTATACTAAGGCTGTAGCTAAAGTGAGCCTAAATGCATCGAGGCTATTCTTAAAGGTGATACCAGAGATATGGGACTCCTTAGAAGTGCATATTAGCCCCTTTCTTGCTGTTGCAGCTGCGCTTTCGTGCTCTTGGAGGCTAAGGTACAGTTGTCCCATGAGCCGATGCGCCAGAATTGAGGATGTGCTTTCTTCCATGCCTTCGGCCATGAGTATTAGCCGATCTTCTGCAGACAGTGTTTCGGATTGCTCTTTGTCTTTAAAGTCCTTGTCAGCTGAAGCTGCTGGCTTTAGAAAAGGAGATATATCGCTTTCTAGGTAGCCTCGCAGGACTTTGCTAAGCCCCTCTTCTGGGAACAAATCAATGTATTCTCTAAGGAGGCCAGCATCTATTTCACCAATCTGTTCGACATCATTCCACTCCAACTTAATTTGCCACGCCAAGAGAAATTGATGCTTCAAGATTACAAGCCCTTCTGCTAGTTTCGTAACCTGTTCTCGTTTTGTACCTTTTCTATGAGCGGACAGTGTAGCAAGGGTGTCATAAGCACGCTGCAGAAGCTTCTCTTCATACCGGCGGCGGGTCTCATCGTCAAGAGTCCAATCAATGATGGCATCATACAAGTCTTCCAGCTGACTCCCTTCCAGTACTTCTCTTTTAACGTCTGCAGTGACTTGATCAATCTTTGCACCAAGTCGGGTCCGCCGCTGGCCAATTTCAGTATTGATCTTTTCCTTTTCTTCTGCCTCAACGATGTCTGCTATCCTGGCATAGGTAAGGGCTGGTTGGGAAACTCGCCCATCAAGAAACTCATACAGGGGCTTCCCAGGTAGGTAGACTTCCAATGAATGCTTGAGCTGCGCGCGAGACTCGTATTTCATTGCATCACCAACGTATTTGTCTAGGACTGCTTGACACCGGTCTCTATCATCCTTCTCCATGTATATATCAGCGAGTGAAAGAACCGCATCATGATAACCTTCCAGCCTCTTTCCAGCTTGTTTCTCGTAGAGATTTACAAGCCCTTGCCATGCCAGAAGTCCCTTGTCCTTGCTCTTGATAGCTGCTCTGTAGGCTGTTTCAGAAGCTTCATGTTGGTCTTGCTTTTCGTATGCTAAGCCTAGGAAAACATTGGCGTTGTAGTTCTTGGAATCTGCTGCAAGGACCGTTTTAGCTTGCTCAATTGCAACGTCGTATTTGTGTGCATCCAAAGCAGCTTTAACATCTTTGAGGGCGGCCTTTATAGAGGACATGCTCAGTATGATGGGGAAGATGGTGCTTCCAAGTCACTAAACCAGCATGCATTATGTCTTTATGGAACTCTCCTTATAGACCAAAGTGCTAATGTGTCAAAGTGCCATGTGTTGGACAGTCTGGGCGGAACGTGCTAAAGTAGCTATGGGTCGCGAATCTCTCCTCGGCGCGCGGGAGATCAACGGCCGGCGTGCATCGTCAGCGTCACTTTCGTGGAGCAGGGAGCATCACCTTTCGTATTCGCGTTGTGCGCCTCCACCCAGCTCATCTTTGCAGATTGGGAGGCAGCAACAATATACTCTTTCGAGCTTGCGTTACTAGATCGTTACCCTAAGGATGCGAGAGTCTCTGGCATATTCGCTCTTCTCCAAGCACCCCCCTTCGGTCCTCGATGCATCTGTTGTACCGTTATCCTTAGTCACTCGAGATCATCATGGCATCGTTACGACTCAGAATAGAAGGGCGAACGTTCCGTGATACAGAAAACCGGGAGGTGACTCTAAGAGGCATCAACGTTGCTGGAGACGCCAAATTTCCCACGAGCCCTAATCTCCCATCGAACAATCCAGACCAATTCTATGAAGGCGATAAATTATCCTTCGTTGGCAGGCCATTCTCAATAGACGAAGCACATACGCATTTCTCGAGGTTAAAACGATGGGGCTACAACCTTTTACGCTATGTGTTCACCTGGGAAGCAATTGAGCATGCTGGGCCTGGCAAATATGATGAAGAGTGGGTGCAACATACAATTGAAGTACTGCGATTGGCGAAGGGCTACGGCTTCTATGTCTTCATAGACCCGCATCAAGATGTCTGGTCAAGATTCACAGGTGGATCTGGAGCCCCTATGTGGACGTTGTATGCGATGGGGCTCAATCCCCGAACATTTCCGTCTACACAGGCTGCTTGGGTGCAAAACACCTACCCCGACCCTGCTAAATACCCAAAAATGATATGGGCAACAAACTATACACGGCTGGCCTGCCAAGTCATATTCACTCTATTCTTTGGGGGCAAGCAATTTGCGCCCAAGGCCATCATTGACGGCAAGAACATCCAGGACTACCTACAGGACCACTTCGTCGAAGCCTGCCGGCATCTCGCGCGCAGAATAAAGGAAGCAGGTGACGTCGAAAACGACGTGGTCATAGGCTGGGAAAGCATGAATGAGCCGAACAGGGGCCTTATTGGCTGGCAAGACATCACGGTTATTCCTGAGGATCAGAGGCTGCAAAAGGGACCATCGCCGACGGCATGGCAGGCGATCTTGACCGGTTCTGGGAGAGCTTGTGAGATGGAGACGTGGGATTTTGGTGGACTGGGACCGTACAAATCTGGTACCGAGCTAGTAGATCCCAAAGGGGACTCTGCTTGGCTGCCTGCGGATTATGATGATTCAATATATGGCTGGAAAAGAGATCCCGGCTGGAAACTAGGAGAGTGCATATGGGCACAGCACGGAGTCTGGGACCCATCTAACGATCAGGTGCTGAAGAAAGACTACTTTGCTCGGGATCATAAGACGGGAAAGAAGATTGACTACGAGTTCTTCACTAATCATTACTTCATGCCTTACTATCGAAGGCATCGAAAAGCTCTCACGAGTGTGCATGAAGATGCGATAATGTTTTGCCAGCCACCAGTGCTCGAGATACCGCCTTCGATCAAGGGCTCTGATGATGACGACGCTAATATGGTCTTTGCCCCGCACTTCTACGATGGCGTGACCTTGATGATGAAGAAATGGTATGCTCTTGATGCGTGCTGTTAGGAAGCCTTGCTGATTTCACTCAACAGGAATCGCTATTGGAACGTCGATGTTTTTGGCATTTTGCGTGGAAAATACATGTCACCAGCATTTGCTATCAAAGTGGGCGAGACGGCGATACGGAATTGTTTCAGAGACCAGCTTTCCAGTATCAGAAAAGAAGGCATGGAGTACATGGGAAACCATCCTTGCATTTTCACGGAGATCGGTATACCCTACGACATGGATGATAAGTATGCTTACAAGACCGGCGATTACTCGAGCCAGTCGTCAGCAATGGACGCAAATCATTTCGCGTTAGAAGGCTGTGGGTGCAATGGCTACGCTTTGTGGGTATACATGGCAATGGTATGTCCTCCACTTCATCTGAGCCTTCAACTTTGACTGAACCATAACAGAATAATCACGAATGGGGTGACCTGTGGAACGGAGAGGATCTATCCATATTCTCAGTCGATGATAAACCACTACCTCTCCATCCCCACCCCAATTCGGAAGAACCAGGTCCGCAGTCCCGCAACGAATCCACTGTCTCTGTAGATAGATCTTCGCCCGCATTCTCTCAGAGCCGTTCGACTGATACTTTACCTATTGTTCCAGAAATGCTCAAGAACACGCTCAAGGCTCCTTCGATATCGTCTAAGCAGTCGAACACGCCAGCCGAGATCGGCAGCACGCCTGGTTTCCGCGCTGCAGAAGCATATGTGCGCCCGAGTCCAATCGCTACCGTCGGTAATGTCACATCATCAGGCTTCGACCTACGAAACGCTGTTTTCACATTTTCCCTCGAGTGCAAATCTGCCGCAACTGAGGAAGTGCCTACAGAGATCTTTTTGCCAGAATTCCACTTCCCGCGGGACAATACTTCGGTTGAAGTCAGCAGTGGCAAGTGGACCATCAGCGTCGACGACATGGATGGGGGCTTGATCCAGAGATTGAAATGGTTCCATGGAGCGGGTAAGCAGAATATGACGGTCAAGGGCGTGCAAAGACGGCAAGGTATGGCGTTGGAAAAGGATGAAGAGGGATATATGGAGCAGTGCCGACAGAAGACTGGTTCCTGTAGCGTTATGTGAATCGTGCTCTTCGGACTTCATCTGAGCGAGTCTTTGGCGTTCAGCCAGCATTTCACGAAGTACAGCAGCATCCGTCATAATGCATATAATTGTATATAGTGTCCCCGAACCTAAGCCAACACGTGACCGCTGGCTGACTCAGGTGCCGCCGCTTTGCTCCCCCGCTAAAGCCCATTTCGTCAATATGCTCCCTCTCTACTCCCTTATGCTCTCCCTCTGCTCTCCCATACTCCCCCATGCTCCCTCGCTACTCCCCTATACTCCCCCTTAGCCACCTCCTACTCTTCAGCTATTATTGCGTTCTTGTAAGTTTAAACGAGAGCGTCCATTCAGCCTATTATAGATATTAATTGAAAAGGAGCCGGTTATGGCTCTACCGACCGCCTACTATATTATCTTCTACTCTTACCCTTTTACTCTCTCGCTCTTACTCTTTCCCTTTACTTCTAATTACCTACGGCCTATAATAGTAAATCATCTATATACTAAATATACTATTATATATATTAACGTTTTATATTTATTTTATATATTACGGCCTCTTTATCTCTTCGCTCTATATATTTTAGTAATTAGGGTATTTTTATTTTACTATAACTCTCGCCTTAACCTCGACTCTAATAATAAATAAAAAGAGGACTATATCGTAGTTTTTTAATAATACGGAAACGAATAATCTAAAGTCTTTAATCGAGGTTAATATTAATAATAATAAAGTATTTAAATACTTTAAATCTAAAATTAAAATTAATTATAACTAGATACTAGTTCTTTAAAATAAATAAATCTTTATATTTTTCTCTATAATTACGAAATATTATATAACTCTTCTTGATCGTATTTTATCTCGGTAGATTAAATACGATAGAAGAAACCCTAGCGCTAGTCTTTATAATATAAAAACGATAAAATATTTTATAAAGAATATTATACGCGGCTATAATACTAGTAAAAAGAAACTATCTATATATATTATATTTTAGAAATAGATAAACTTTAATATTAATTAGAAATAATAATTTAGTAATAATAAAATTCCTTTTAATATATCGGAATTTATTTATTTTATTTATATTTAAAATTTCGATTTATTTCTCTTTCTTAACCGTAAAATCTAATAATTTTACTAGTATATATAAATCGAGTTACGGAAGAAGTTTAATCTTTCGTTTATATAATAAACTCGGTACTTTATAATAATAAACTACTTCGTTATCGTAATTAAATATATATAGTAAAAAGATTAATATTAATATTAATATTAATATAAACGGATCTTTATATAAAATTATATTATTTATATACTTTTTATCTACTCGTCGGCACGAGTAAGTAAATATTTTAAATTTAATATATATAAAGACTCCGGCCGTAGATTACTATATAAAATAAATAAATTAATACTTTAATACATTATCGATTAAGAAAGTAATTAATAATCGTATTAAAATTCCGAATAAATAATCGACTTCGTTATCTTTAAGAATAAAAAAGAAGAGGTAGAAATTAATATATAAATTATAAAAAACGTAAAAGACTTTTCGGAGATATTATATAAAAAATTACTTTATTATTTAAGTCTTCGGGATTATAGTTAAATAAAATTATTACTAATTATTCTAATATAATTCTAGACTATAATATAATTACGTTACGGAATAAATAAAGAAAGAGAAGGGAATTAATAAATTTCGTTTTAAAAGAAAATAATACGCGATAATTATTCGTTTATAAAGTATTAATTTATTTCGCTCTTTTAGAACGGATTATTATAAAATAGTACTATTAAAGTACTAGTACTAGTAGAATATAAATATAATAATTATTTCTACCGATTATAACCGTTACGTCCCTAAGGTTATAGTAGTTTATAAGAATTTCGTCCTAGAGTCTACCCGTAATATCTAGTTTAAATAGTTTAATTTCTATATAAAAGAATTTAATAATAACTACTTTAAAATCTACCCGTAATATCTAGTTTTATTAAACGAAAAGTTTCTATTTAAAAGAAACTAATCATTTTATAATATTTAATTTAAGCGCGAAAACTTTACCCTAGATAAGGTTTTTATATTAATTTAAGACTATATCTTCTTTCTCGAATAATTTAATTTAAGGCTAGGCGTTATTCTCTCTTTATATAATAAATTCGTTATAATTATATAAATATAATATAGTAGAGAATCTCGTAGTTAAGATATTTATTATATTATTAACGAATCGTATAAATTTATTATTAAATTATTTATTATCTTTAAATTTATCGGCCGCTTCCGTTATTTTATAGAATTAGTTTTATAATCTAGAATTTCGACTAGTATCTAAGGACGCGTATAAAGAACGTTATAATTTTTCGATATAGGATTATTCTATTAAATATCCTTAGTATTATAAAAAATATATATAAAAATTATTAATTATTAAATATAAATAAATAATTTTACTTTATACCCCGCTAAGTCGATTAATTAATAAATTAATATAATTAATTAAATATTTATTATCGGCCCGTAATTTCTTTATATTATTTTATAATAATTTATAATTCTTTTTTAATTATATAAAGTTTTATAAAATAAACTTCTCTTTTAATTTATCCTTTAATAAAGATTTATATAGGACTCGGCCTCCTTTCACTTTATCCTACGATTTTTAATTTAATAAAATAAAGCCGGTTTTTTATTTACCCTTCTCTTCGGCCGTAGGCCCGTTTTTAATAAATATCGATTTATTATTATTTCCGTTAGTTAAGATAACGAAGTCGTCGGTAACGACTACGGGGAATAAAAATAAAATAATAATTTTTATCTTCGGTGGCGTTTTCGCGCCTTTTATTAATATAATTTCTTTTATACTTCTTTTTTTAATATATTTTTTAATCTCGGCCTCCGCTTTTTAATATATTATTTATACCTTCGTATTAGATTTATTTTATAAGGCCTCGGAAGATTTATTTCCCTCCGGAGTATAAAATAAAAAAAGGTTTATAATAAAAAAAGGATAATTATTAATTTTTTATTTCTTTTAAAATACCGAATCAATCCGATCCTATAAAAGTTTACGTTTCGCCGTATTTAATAATTAAATAATATTTTATAAAGGCGAAAATTTAGGTTTATTTAATAATATATTTATTATATTTCCTTCCTCGGTTATTACCGGCGTCGAAGAAAATATATATATTATATTCGGTATTACCGAACTCCCCTTAAATTATCTCTTCGCTTTTATTTTATTACGTAATTAATTTCTTATTCCGACGGAGTCTTAATAAATTATCTTAATCGTAGATTTTTTATTAATTTTCGGCGCGATAAATTATATTAATAAAAAATCCGTTAATTTATCGATTTACTTTAAATTCTTTAGGAATATATTATTTACTTTTTTTTATTTCTAACTAAATATAATTATTATAATAGGCGTCTTCGCCGGAGTCGTTAATATTTTTTATAATATAGAAATATTCGCGACGGGTATTATAATTTAGTCTAAATATTTATAATTATTTAATATATTATATTAGTTATTAGGTATAACCTTAATAAAATCCGATTAATTTATCGCGAAAGATCTCGCTCCTTTATTATTATATATTTAGGCGAATTTTAATATAATTATATATATAAATTTATTCGGATTCGTCTCCGACGTAATCTTCGCGGCGTATTCTTTATTCGTTTATTTAATTTATAAGTAACTCTTAGAGTAGAATATATATAACTACCGATTATATCGCGTTTTATAAAAAATATAATTATATTTTACTACTACCTAGATTTATAAAAAAGAAAGATTATAATTAGCGGGTAATTATATTATTATATCTTTTATTAACTTTTAGTATAATTCGTTATAAAGAGGTATTATAGGCTCGTTATTAAAACTAGTTTATATTATTTATATATATATAATCGAGTTTATAACGATTAATTATTATATTATAATATATTACGTAGAAAGCGTCGATAAAGGTATTTAATAAAATACGAAAAAAAAGAGTAAAAGATAATAATATTATTCTCTTTTATAAGGCCCGAAGATATTATTATTTATAAATTAAGGTATTAAGGAATTCGCGGTAATTTATTATATCTTTAATTAATTTATTTTTAGAGCGATAATATTATTAAAATACTCCGCTCTCCCTAAATCCTAATTAAGTAACTAGCGTAGGTTTTTATACTATATTTTATATCTAATTTAACGGTATTATTATTAATAAATAAAAAATATTTAAGATTTATTTATCCTTTTCGCTCTCTTTAATATTCGCGTATTAATATCGAGTTATATTTCTAGTTATATTCGTTTATTAGGTTTTTTGTATTTTAAAGATCTTCCTTTTTATATTATTTATTCTAATATAATCTCTATCTTTTTTATTTAATTAGATATTTAGTTACCGATCTTTTCCCTCGGCCTAAAAATCTCTTAATCTTTTTATTTAAAAAGTATTTTACCTCGTAATAATTCTTTATACCTTCGGGATTATTATTAATAATAAGGTCTTATTTTATTTCTTTAAGGCGGTAATATAAATCCTTTTCCCTAAATATTAATTTTAGGGTAGTTACGGATATTATTAAATAAATAAATATTATCGGCGGTAGTTTAAGTTTATAAATTAAATTTCTATAATATTTAAGAATTTTAAAAGATTTAGTTCTTTAATTAAATAATTTATAATTTCTTAAACTAAGAAGGCGGTAGTTATTATATAATTTAAGGAAAATTATTTCTTTAATCTTTATTATTAAGGGCGTATATTTATTATTATAATAAAATTTAATATTAATTATTATAAATAAAATTATATTAGTTACTTCTTGTTAGGTTATAGTACCTAGGGTGTTTATAATAATATGAAAATAAATATAAAGCCTTAGTGGGAAAAATGATCTTTATATTTAAATAATAGAATTAATCTCTAAAGAGTTAGAGCGAGGGCTCCGAGCCTCCTATTTCTAAAAAAACTCCGGAGTACCGGAAACTATAATATAATACTATAATATAAATGGCGTAACTACGCCGTATACTCTTTATATAGGATTTATATATTATATTTAATAGCTACTATAAAGCTAGTTTTAATATAATATAATAATTACCTCCCCTTTTAAGGGTTTCGCCCTCGAAATTAATAAATATTAATTTAACGTTTTAATACTCCGACGAAGGAGTATAATATAAGAGAATTTAAATTAAATAGGGTATACGCGTAATACCTACGCCTTTTATCTAATTTTATAAATCTCTTATCTTTATAATAATAATATATTAAGAAAAACCTCTAAACCTAATAGGAAAAAGGGAGGGAAATAAATTATATTTTAAAATTTAATAATACGTCGCGTATAATTCGTAATCGGCGTAATTATATAATCGTAGATTATATTAGGTATTTAATAAAAACCTCTAAATCTAAAAAGAAAAATAAGGGAAAGAATATTATAATTATTATCGAAAACTATAAACCTTTATTATTAATAGGGCTTTAGCGATATCGGCGGTAAAATAAATTATTCTACTCTATTATTTAGGAAGAACTCTAGTTATAGGAGTAAATACGTATAAGTAACGGTCTTAACGTAAATATAAAGCCTTCGCCGACCTTTTAATTTTTCTTTTTTTATAATATCCTATTATCTTCTATACGTATAAACTCCTATATATTATTATCGATAATTATATTATGTCTAGACTTTTATTAATTTATAATAATCTCGGTCGTATTTTTAAACTCTTTCTTTAAGGTCGTAAATATTATATATATATTCCGTAGGTAAGGCTAGAGCTAATATATCGTAGTTTAAATAAATCTTTTTTTTCTTCTTTTAAATTCTTTTTTTAAATTTATAATTATTAAAGTAAGTAAATAATTTATTCTATCTTTGAATAAAGTATTTATTTATATTTTAAAAGAATTAATATTATCGTAATATTTATTTAATTTTTAAATTATTAGTTCTATACCTTACTTTATTAATAATACGTATATAATTAGATTACTTTAATACTTAGTATATTAGTTTAATCTTTATAGTATATAATATTAACGATAGTATTTAGATATTTAATACGTTCTTAACTCTCGTTTCCCGTAAAATAACCGCCCGCTTTATTTTTACCCCGTCTTTATCCGTATTTTTATACCTTTATTACTCTAAGTAGATAAACCTAGATAATTACGTCCTATATAATAAAGTACTATATATAAAGTATATTTATTACGTAAAGAATAAGTATTTATATAATTTTATATATCGTTTATATTTTAAAATCGAATTATATTAACGTATTTAGATTCCGTTTAAATTTTATACCCTTATAAATTTTCTTCTTAATCGTTTAGAACGTCGAGGCCTTAATAAATATCTTCGCGAGCGGGTCGTTAAATATACGAAAGATATCGTAACCTTCCTTCGGGAAATTAAATTTAAAAGCGGCGATATTAAAAAAGAGAAGGATATATTATAATTAATATCTCGATTTACTATAAACGTCGAGGGTATAAATAATACCTTTCGTACTTTAGTAAATTAATATAGTTTAAATATAATTCGTATATTAATAATTTTTTTAAAGAGGGATTATTACCCGGGATACGGATACGCTTTAAAATAAAATTATATAATATTAACTTAACGATTTTCTTAAATCGACGGACGAAGATAAAGCTAATAATAAAAATAAAGACGATACTCGTATTCGTCGTATACGAGACGCCTCCGAATACGATTTTTCTCCCGGCCTTAATCCCGTTACCGATTAATTTAAAATACTTATTATTAATAATCTTAATATTATCGATCCTATTTTATTCTCTAGCGGTATATAAAGAGTTATAGTATTTAATCGTAAAGTTTTTTTAATTAAAGATATCGTAGAGCCTCGCCTTTAATATAACGATATAAAGGGTACGAGTCGTTATATCTTAAATAAATTAATATCTTCTCGCGAGGCTTCTAAGGAAGAAGTTAAAGATAAGGTTAATAATTTTAATTTTAATTTTATTTTTATTCTTCGTTTTTTAATTCGATTTCTCGTCTTTAGCCCTACTCGTAAATAGCCGAGTTTTAATATTAAGAAAATTAACCGCTTTAGACGTAAACCGGCCTACGAGCGCCTCGTTAACCGTAAAGATACGTCTCGCTCGAAGTCTATTAATAAGAAATAACTAGTAATAACTAATAATTAATAATACTTTCTTTTCCTACTCTTTACTTTCTATACTTTTTCTATCTTCGTATTCTTATCGAATACTTCTCGTATTTCTAATATATTATCTAAAGTATTTATATTTATTTATTTATTAAAGGTCTCTAGTTACTTTAGTTATTTTATAAGGTAAAGTACCTCGCTCTTTACTTTTTTCTTTTTTAGTACCTTTTTTACTTCTTATTCGTTCGTATTATCTATTAATTCCAGTAGAAGTATATTAAGAATCGAAACGTCGCCCTACCGTTAATAATACGGCTCTAGAAGCGATATATAAAAAATATTATAAATACGATAACTAGTTAATAATCCTAGGCGGTACGTTTATATTCCGACGGTATCCAAAATCTTAAATAATTTAATTACTTTATAAAAGAGCTTCTTATTTAATTATTTTTATATTAAGTTTTTAGTTAATAATATTATAAAGTTATTTATATTAAATAATTTCGGTTTATATCTTTTATTATAGTTACGTTTTTACGCCTCGACCGCGATAGTTTATACTTTTATTAGGTACTCTCTTAAAGTATTTAATTTTTTAATTTTTTTTTATACCGACGATATTTCTCCCCCGTACGTCTCGCCCTCGAGACGCGGTTTAAGAGAAGGGTTATAATTATATATAACTATAAATAATATCTATTTTATTATCGTATACTACGTATTATAATATATTTATTTTATTATAAATAAAAGTACTATTTAATTATTTTACTCGCTTAAATAGAAGGTTCTTAAATAATATTCTAAGGTTTAGTTCTAGCGTTCTATCTAATTATTTATTTATAAATAAAATACGATATTTAGGCGTCTTTTAATTTTTATTAAATAATATACCTTTAATTAAAACGTATTTATAAAGATAGAACCTCTATTAGAAATAATCTTATTAGGAACTCTAAACTTTAAGATAATTTTTTCGAATATTAACTTTATTAACCCCGTAGAGTCGATTATTTTAGTAGTTAAAATATATCGTAATATCTTTATATATTTATTTATAATTATAATAACCGTATTATAAACGCGCCCGTATCGTTTATTTAGAGGTAAATTAATAATGAAATTTATTATAATTTCCTTTTACGGCCCCGTAGGATATAATAAAGAACTAATCTCGTTATAAAGACGATATCGATATACTTTAACCTACTAGTATATATCGTATATATCGATATATTCCCGTACGTTAGTCTTAAGAGTATTTTAGAAATATTTTCTAGTAAATAACTCCGTTATCTTTTTAACACTAAAGTACCTTATTAATATATCGTTATAATATCGTTCTAGTAACTCTTCGCGGACTAATTTTTTTTTAAATATATAAATCTTATTATTATATCTAAAAATTAATATAGAATTTAAAGTCTATACTCCGGCGGAACGTTAGTGATCCGTTTATATAATTTCGGCGATTCTTATTTACGAGAAGGAATTATCCTTTTATAAAGCGCGAATTATTTTAATTATTAATAAATTCTTAGCGTTATAAACCGTTTCGTAAAATACTATTAATTTAGTAATAATACGTAGAATAAATAGTTTATAGTTTATAGTTCTAGCGATAGGGTTAAATAATTCCTTTATTATATCGTAATCGATTTAAGTAAATATTTTATTTAAATTTCTTAGAATTTCCCGTCTAGGTATTAATTCCTTAGGCCTAGATAAATATACTATTAAAGAATATATCTTTTTTACGGTAAGCCTTAAAGACCTTAATAACGTAAATTTTATATATATTAGATCTTGCGCGACGCCTACAGATATATTATTTAACGCCGGCGAAGTATTATTCATCTCTAGATCTTCTATATCTACGAACGTATTTTATATTATAACGAAAATAGGGCTTTAACTAGTACCTTTTAAATTTAATAATTTTTATTATAATATAGGTAATATATTATTTAAAAAGTTATTTTAATCTTTATAATTAAGATAATATAAAGGGTTATTAATTAGATTACTCTTCCTAAAATAATACGAAATTAAGAAATTAAAAGATAAAAGTCTTATTACCTAACGCGCCTAACGATTATTTAATTATTTAACGTTTATAAAACCCTTTAAATTATTATAATCGGTTAAAATTTCTACTTTATATAAACTACCCTCGAGGTAGTATCGTTATTATTTAAATATCGCGACGATTACGAGGAGTTTCTTATTATAAATCTTATATCGAACTTCTAGACCCTATATCTTACGGGATTAAAAAACGACGGGATATTATTTATTATTATTTTATAACTACGTTAAAATCGTAATTATGATAAAATTAGAAGTATTTATTTTAATCCGAATTTTTAATTCTAGATTAAAGTATACTAGAATAGGTATATACGAGAATAAATCGCGAAGTAGGTAAAACGTTTACTTTATCTTTTTAGGTTATTTAAATAAACTAAATCTTTTACTATTTTAACTACTTTTTAATAGACCCGTTAATAAGCCTATTATCTACGAATAATAATAAATAAATCGACGATAAAAATTAATAAAGCCTAAAAATATTTATATATTATAAAAGGACTTTAGTTTTAGCTAGGACTAAATCGTATTAATTTTATATTTATTTATTAATATACCTTCGGTATTTATAATAAATTTTAGAAACTTAATTAACCGAGTAAAGAACTCGTATTTCTTAAAATTTACGAATAAGGAATATTTTCGTAGGCGTTCGAGTACTTATCGTATATAGTTAATATACTCCTTTTTTAAATTTAAATAAATTAGGATATTATCTAGATAAATAATATAAAATATATTTATTAAACTCGCTAACGATTTATTAATATAAATTTAAAAAATAATAAGTATATTCATTAAATTAAATAATATTACTATATATTCGAAAAGACCGTACCGCGTACGAAATATTATCTTCTATTTATCGCCTTCCTTAATTCTTATTTAATAATAAATATCTTTTAAATTAAGTTTCGTAAATTATATAGCGCTATTTAGGCGGTCTAGCGTCTTATTAATTAAGGGTAACGGGTAATGATTTTTAATAATAATCTTATTAAGACCTCGGTAATCGATATATAATTATAGTTTATTATTTTTTTTTAAAATAAAAAGGATAGGAGCCCTAGTAGGGTTTACGGAGTATTTAATTTAACCCTTCGTTAAGACGTCGTCTAGGTATCTCTTTAACTCTATTAATTTTAAATTCGATAAATTATAAAGAGGCCCGTATAACGGGTTACTCTTTATATTAATTATATAATCGTCGTCTTTATACGACGATAATCGACCTACTTCTTTATTTAAAAAGATATCGTTAAAATCTATAAATTTATTAAAAAATATAGGCGGTACGATAGCGGAATTATTAAAAAATATTATATTAACGGTGGTATCGCTTTTCCTAGCCTCGTTTTTATTAATAGGATCTTAATTAAAGGGACTAGCTTTAATATAAATTAATATATATATAACTAACTACATTCTTAATAATTTCGTAAAATCCTTAAATAATTTTAATATATACGTATTTAGCGCGATACCGAACCGCTAGGTATATATATTATAGTCGGTTTAAATCTTTTCCTTTTCTATAACTAGTATATTTATAATAATAAACGAGTCTTTTTTATTAATAAAGTAAAAGATATTATTATACTCTTTAATTTATCCCTATAAATCGGTTAGCCGGTAAACGATATTATAAATATTATAATAATAAATAAATTACCCGTTTATTTATTTAAGAGTTAATAACGGCTCGTTTTTAAGATACTCTAGGTTATACTATTATATAAATATTTTATTAATAATATTTATCTCCGCTCCTAGATCTTTATTTATTTTAATACGAATAATTTTTATATCGATATTAATTAGGTTCGTAATAATTTCGTTATCGGTATTTATACTCGGTCCGGTTTTTATTTTTTTTTATTCCCTTAAGATAAAGACTTCCCCGAGGGTTTATTATTTTTTAACTCGGCGGTATAATCGCCGATATAATTAATAATCTTTATTTTTTTCTTTAGATATTTATTAGAATAGTAGCCGAGTTTATAGTAATTAAAGTATTTAATATTCTTAAGATTCTTATCGCTCGCGTAAGTCGTATATATTTTATTTATATTTCTACGATTACCCCTATTAGAACTTTATCCTTTCGTATTAGATTTATTTTTATTATCTCCGCTTTTTAACCCTTTTTTATACCTTTTCCGAGGTCCTAATTAATTATCTTAATTATTATTTTATATCTTAAAGTCTCGATTAAGATTACGTTCGTAACGCGCCGTAAATAATATAAATTCGGTTTATTTAGTAGGAATACTTTAGGCCCGGTTAACTTCTTTTAAAATATTAGGTCTTAAACGGGTTATTAAATAAATTATTTATTACTCTTTATCGTAAGAAGGTAGTTCGGTTTTTAAAGTATTAAAATAAATATCGAAATCTCGTACCGATTAATTATTCCTTTAACGTATATATTAATATTTAAGATTTATATTTATAGCTCGGTTTAAAGGGTCCTCGATTACGTTAAATAAATAATCCGTAAAGAACTTCTATATTAATATATCTACTAGATAAAGTTCCTTATATTTATTTTATAATTTTTTAATTTACCCCTTTAAGTAAAATATTATATATAAAATCTTCTTTTCGTCTATTCGAAAGTTTACGGGTATTAAGCGGAACGTGGTTTCTACGTCGTAAATCTATTCTCGATGATTTTACGGATTCTTTATATAAAAATCCCGTAGTTTCGATAGTTATAAATTACCTTAATTTATATTAAGACCGATTTAATTATAATTTACCGTCGGGCCGTTTTCGTCTTTTATATTTAGTTTTTAAGGATTATTTTTAATTTCCTTATCTCCTTTACCTACGATAATACGTTATAAATTTTCGATATTCTTTTAAATTATAATAATAGAGGCCTCTTTCTCGAGGGCTTTCTACTTACGTTTTAATTCTATAAATCATTAATTTACCGTAAGATTAATATTCTTCGGTAAATCTTTTATATTTTCGTCTAAAGTATTAATCCCGTATATCTCGCCTTCGGGATAATTATTTCTAAAAAGATCTTTTATACTTTTAACGGATTACTATTTAAAAAGGTTAAAAGAGATTAAAACTATTAAGTTATAATACCTAAGGTATTTATAATAATATAAAAGTAAATATAAAACCTTAATAGGAAAAATAATCTTTATATTTAAATAATAGAATTAATCTCTAAAGAGTTAAAGCGAGGGCTCCGAGTCTTTTATTTCTAAAGAGGCTCCGGAGTACCGGAAATCATAATATAATACTATAATATAAATGGCGTAACTACGCCGTATACTCCCTATATAGGATCTATATACTATACTTGGTAGCTACTATGAAGCTAGTCTTAATATAATATAATACTTCTTTATAGTTAGTTTCTTTTATATTAATTAAATTTATTTACTCTACCGAATTACCTAAAAACGAAATAATATCGTTTAATTTTATTCCGTAAATAATTTCGTTAGGGGAAAGTATTATAATTAAATTTAAAAAATTATTTAATATAGCCCGTAACGTAATAACGAAATCGTTTTATTAAATATCTAGGAAATAAGTTAAATAAAACCTTAATATAATTTCTATAATCTAATTTATTCGTTCCGACTATCCGTTTAATTACGGGTAATATATTATTAATATTATAAATTTTATTTCTAAGGCTTTAAAGATAGTTTTTTATAAAGTTAAAAGAAATTTAGGGTTTTTATTAGAAATAATAATTTTAGGGATTCCCTAGTCGATTAATATAAATAATAATACTTTAATTTATTTTTCGGCGGATTATATATCCTTCCCCGAAATAATAATAACCTTCTTCGAGAATTTATAAATAATTATTAATAAAGTATTATATCTGTTTCGTAGTAAAAAAAACCCTATAATAAAGTCGATAATAACGTAATAGTAAATTTTCGGGATTATTAGAATTAATTTTATAACATTATATAAAATATAATACTTTATTTAATTAAACTAGTAAGGCGGATAATATAAAATATATTATTTTAATTTTTTTATAAAATACTTTATATAGTAACCGGCTACGATCTATTTATACGTTTTATAAAAACTAATATAACTACGTTTATTATATACTAGTTTAAAGATTTTTTATTCTATAAATTTAAGGATATAAAGATATTCCTTATCGTTATACTAGTCTTTATATTAAATAAGGGAATCTCGGAGTAAAAAAAGAATATTCGGATTAAGGATATCTTTATTTTCTATAATATCGGGGTTCTTTTTTTCGAGTTTATTCTTTTTATTTATAAAGAAAGTATATACTTTAGACTACTTTTTATCCTCGGTATAAATATACTCTAACTTTTATTTATAGTCGGTAGATATTTATATTAATATTACGTAGAAAATAAAAACTTCGTTAAGTATTTGACGTCGGCAAAACGAAAAATGGCTCGATCGTGGCTTGAAGCGCTCGACGGGCGCCCTAGGAGCCTTAAACGCGACACCCATCTACCGACTTAAGGTGCGCCCGAGGCATACAGCCAAATGGCCTAGGGCCATACGGGCGTATACCGAGCAAGCCTAAAACCACCACTAACGGGCGCTAAATTAGGGGTGCGCCACCAACTTTGACCCCCGTCCATGGCCCCTGTTCATGGCCATGGCCCTATTCCATTCATGGCCATGGCCCCATTCCATTCATGGCCATGGCGCATTCCATTCATGGCCATGGTCCTGTCGCTGTCGCAACCCCATAACTGTCACTGTCGCACCCCTAAATCCCTGGCGCAGGCCCCGGCGCATGGCCTGCGCATCACCCCCGCGAGGATTTCGCCTGAATCGATCGATTCCGGGGATCAAAACTTGCTGGCGTTAGGGGTGGTTCCGGGGGGTCGCTACCGTCGATAAGGGCGATCATAGAACATCAAGAATTTTCAAAATTCTAGGCCCTAAATCACGTGATCTGGCCCTTGGAGCGGCCCTTGAAGCACTGGCTTAAAATTAACCCCAGGCGTACGTCGAGCGCCCTCGAGCGCCCGAGGCTATTCGCGTATTAACTCCGAGCCACCGTCGAGCGCCCGAGGCTATCGCGTATTAACTCCGAGCCTCACCGTCGAGCGCTCGGGGCCCTACGGGCGCCCGAGGTAGTATACGCCTAGATCCGAGCCCCTGGAGCCGGTTTTCGATTTGCCGACGTAAGAGTATTTATATTAATATTTTTATTCCTTTTCTAAATTAGCCGTAATAATATATTAAGTACGATATTCTATTTTCTAGGATACTATCGAATATCGAGGTTATACTACGACGTATATTAGGAAGTTTATACTAGTCGTAGATTTATTTTATCCGAAAAAGACGATAATAACGTCGTCTATCTCGTAATATTAATAGTCGCGGAATAATTAATGAAAATAATTACTTTCTTTATCGGTAATTAAATTAGAAGATAAGGAATCTTCTTTAATATTTATATTAATCTTATTATTTTAAATTTAGTAAACTAGTACCGTATCTTAATAAAATTAAATAATTTAGAGAGGAAAAGAATTAATTAGATATTTATTTAAGAGAATAAATTACTTTAAGGATCGTTCTTTATATAATATATTATCGCGCTAATCTTATATAATTTAGAAATATCGATATTAATATATAATTAACGTATTGTATCCCGATAATAAAGATATATTTCGGAAGTAAATACTTTTTATAATAATTTAAATAATATTGACACTTCCTCGGTAAAGATAAATTAAGTTTTCTTAAAATAAACCTTTCGTATATTCCTACTCTAAGAAAGGGAAGTCTTTAATAATTAAATTTTTTACTTTTATAATATTACGATCAAGATTCTCTTCGGATTTTAATATATTTAGTATATTTAATAGGCCAAGAGATTATATACTACTCGACGTAGTATATAAACTAGTAAATAAGTAAGCGCTTAACCGTTTATTTACTCGACGTAGGAATAAGTAAATAAATAAGTAAATAAAGTAGTTTCTTTCTTTTATATAAATTACGTATTTTCCTAGTAGATAGAAACTTCGTATTTAACTTCCCTTAAGACTTTTAATTATAAATTCTAAATATAGATATTTATCGAATGATTAATTAAGTTTATCGAATTTATCTAGTTATATCTAATTATTTTTACGAAGCCTATTATTTATTAATCCTTAATACTCTTCTTTAAAAGAATTAATCTAGGTTTTATTAATATTATATTAAGGTATTAAACGGAGAGCCTTAATACTTTAAATATTTTTAAAATAAATATTTTAGGATTATAAAGAACCTTAACTCTAAATATCTAAAACGATATTAAAAGACGTAATATTATAAAAGACGGGGACCGTATTAAGGTCGCCCGCCTAGATTAATACTATAAAGAACGTAAAAAGTTTAACGATTAATTAATTTAATTTTAATTATTCTTCGCCTTTAATAAGAAGACGATATTAGTTAATAAATAAATAACTTTTATTATTACCTATATAAGAGGCGATATATAGAAATAAATTAAATTATTTTTAAAATATTATATAAAAGGCTTAAACGACTCCGATAATTTAAACGTAAAATTATAAATAAAGAACTTTTCTCGCTTTTAAATTAAAATTCATTATATATTTAAAATTTCTAATAAAAGTAATATAATAGTTCGTATTATTTAATATTTAATATAGCGAAAATCGGCGTCCGATTATTTAATATAATTTTAGTATTATATAGTATTAACGGACTAAAACGATATTATTTTTATAATAATATATCGATAAGGACTTAAAGATAATATTGAAAATAAATTTATACGAGTAGAAATTAATATTAAAGACCTCGATATACTTATAAAATAAGTAATTAAGATCGATAATAAATTATACGAATATATAATAAAGAAATATTATAACGGAGGAACTAACGGATAAAAACGTTTAGGAGTTTATAATAATAAATATAATTCGATTAATTATTACCGCCGCGAGAAACTTAACCCGTATAATTATATATTAATAAAACTCGATTTTATTAAAAAGGGACCCGCGAAAGAGTTTTAGAAAAAGAGTAAATAATAATATAAAAGAAAGAAAATAAAAAATTATTATAATTATAATAAACCTATTAAGGGACGGGATTAGTATCTAGATATTCATTAAATTAACGGCTAGGTTTATTAAACCATGGCCTAGTTATAGTACAAAAGTAGGTTAAGATAAAAGATAAAGAACGAAAGTTAGAGCAGGGCTAGCTACTATCTAAATAAAAACTAGTATATAGAGTATTTATTTATTTCCTATCCCGGCTATATTAGGATGAAAATAGGGAAATTAATTTAAATCTAAATTAAATCTAAAATAAATTAGGCTAGACTAGGTTAATAAAACTATATTATAATAATAACCCTCTCTTTAAGGTCGAGCTCCTACGAGATAAATAATTAATAATAACGGATAAAGAATAAAACGGGGAATAGACGGCGGTATACGAGTAAAGCTAGGCGTTAACGTTATTATTTATAAACGATAACGGCGGGGCTAGGCTATAAGGTACTATCTATTTATATAATAATACGAAGTATCGGTCGAAGCCGATACGGAACGATAACCGAGGGAATAATAACGGATAAGGAATAGGCTAAAATATAGGTTAAAATTAACTTCTTAAAAATCGAACTAGGATAAAGATAGTAGAGGTTCCTTATATTAGTACCTCTAAATAATATATAGTAATTTATAGAGGCCAGCGGCGCTAGGATTCGAGATATAATATTTATTAATAAATTATTAATAACGGGTAAAGTATTAGAAGGGTTCCTACGTAGCGATATAACCTTCTTAATCGATATAATACTTTAATAAAGGTAGACTATAACGGCGATCGTATTTAGAATTTAAAATACCGTTAATGTACTATTTACGTTAGTTATCTTCGGTAGTTATAAGTTCTCGAATAAACTAAATTTATTTAAGTAAAGAGTTATTAATTATTAATTATAATAGGCTAGTGTAAAAGACGGGGTAAACTTTTATAAAATACGGAAAATCTAACTAAACTATAAAAGGATTATCGAAAACCTTAAAGACTCGGAAGGGGCCGATATTATAATCGTCGAGTTTAATTAAAAGACGTATAGTATTCAGATTCTTAATATTCAGCCATACTTAATCGTCTATTAAATATATCGGATATAGGCGCCTTCGTTAGTTAGCCGAGGATTTAAAGATAATTTAAATAATAAATATTTTATCGCGGAGGTAATCGTTTAAGACTTTTATTTACGTTACGAATTTATCGGTAGCGATTAAATAGGTACGGGCTTAAGTAGTAAGATTTTAGGGTAAAGATTCAGTAGACTCGAAACCGACGCGTAGATATCAATTATAATTAATTAAAAAAGACGAGGCTAGAGTACTAGAAGAATCGGTATTATTATTAAAAAACTCCGCTCTAAAGAGCTATTTCACTTAATTATCTTATATATAATTAACGTATACACGGAGGTAGTGTTTTATTATAGTATTAAATTACTCGGTTTAGTTATCCGTCTAAGGATAATACCCGATAAATATATATTAATTAATTTTAAAACGTTTATATAAGGCCTCCTAAAACTCCGATATAAACTAAAATCCTCGATCCGAAATAAAGATATTTAGTAGTTTATAGAGTTTTTATATATTCTAATAGAAAGCGTCGTAGGCTTCGTTTACTTCTATCGATATAATTAATATTAAATACCGTATCTTAGTTAAGCGGTCTACGAAAACTAGGATATACCGATAGGTAATTCTTATAAAGGTATAAAGCGGTAGGGGACTTATATAATTTATTAAAATATCTTTCTAACGTCGTTACGGGGGCGGTAATAAATATAGTTATCTTTAAATATATTAGCGGGAAGGCTTGGTTCTTCGGTATATATAATAATTCCTAACGAATTATTAGATAATAGTATAGATATTAGGCCACTAATAGGCCCGATTAATTAATTCGTAATATTTAATACGACCTAGGTAATTACCCGCGATATTATCGTAGGCTAGCTAGATTAGACGAAGGCGTAATTTATTAAAATTCGGAATATATCTCTTTTCTTTAAAGTAGAGAACTCTATCTTTATCTTCGTATTTAGCGAGGGGAATTCCGTTATAATAACGCGTTTTAAAACGTAGTATTTCTAGGACTTTAAAGGCGAATTAATCGGCTTAATTAATTATATCCTATAATTAATAAATCGGGGTATTGTATAGGTCTTTATTTAAATTAATAAACTAGTCTTTATCTAATTTAGGCTCGTAGAATATAAGTAGGGTCTAAGATTCTAAATCGACGTCTATATTAAAGTCTATCGGGGTCGTATAAATTAATATAAGATATAATTAAAAGAGTTAAACGAGAATCTTTAAATTTATTATCGATATAACTAGAATAACTAGGACTAAGACTAGGGTCGCTATATTTAACGATATATTATAAATATAATCCTTAAAAATTTCTAGGGCTAGGTTTTTTCTTTTTAATATAATCTAGTATTAATACTAGTATCTAGGGTCTAATTTATCCCCCTCTTTAAAAAGATCTCCTGACCGATATATTAATATATTAGGTTTACTACCTTCTTTACCGAGCCGGTAGGTAATTTTATAATTAAAACGGGATAAAAACTTACTCTACCTCGTTTAATAACGAGATAATACTTTAGATAAAATAAAATATTTAAAAGTCTTATAATTAGATATTACCTTAATAAAGAGAGTAGATCCCTTTAATTTAAAGCGTTATTCCTCGAATACGCGGACGATTATTATAAACTCTTTATTATAGATTTTATAATTATACTCGGTAGGGTTATACTTCTTTAAAAAATAAATAATAAAATAAAGAATATTTTAATCGTTATACTAGGATAAGACCCCCCTAGATATATAATTAAATATATTTATTTCTATTATAATCTTACGGTCGGGGTCGAAATAAATTAAAATAATATTAAAGATAAAAGTTTTCTTTAAGATATTAAAAGTTATTTAATATCGAGTACTCTACTCGAAGATAATATCTTTTTTAATTAAGGCTATAAATAGTGTAGCGAGTTTATTAAATTTATAGATAAAGCGCCGATAGAAGTTAATAAACCCTAAGAAATTTTAAATATCCTTAATATTAACTAGCTATAATTAATTTAGGATCGTATCGATTTTCTTTAAATTTATTTTAATTCTTTAGGTAGTAATAATTAATCCTAGGTATATAACTTCCTTAACGTAGAAATTATATTTAGTAATATTTATTTAGAGCCCCGCCTTACGGAGCTTTTAAAGGATATATTTAATATAAATTTTATACTCTTCTTTAATATCGCTATAAATTAGAATATCGTCGAGATATATAATATAAATCTTATCGAGAAATTTATAAAGAGTATTATTAATATAGTACTAGAACGAGGTAGGGTTATTATATAATCTAAATAATATAATAAGGTATTCGAATAGGCCGAATCGGGTACGGAATATAATAAATTCTTCGTCGCCCTCCCTAACGCGGAGGCGATTAAAAGTAGATATAATATTTAATTTAAAAAACACCTTAATACGATTTAATCGATTTAAGATTTCTAATATTAAGGGTAAAGAGTATTTATTCTTTATAATAATAATATTTAGCCCTCGGTAATTAATATAAAAATATAGGCCTCCGCCAGGTTTCTTTACGAATAGAATAAAAAACGCGGTATAAGACCGATTAACTCGAATAAAACCTTTATTAAGATTTTTATCTAGGTAACGGCGGAGCTCTAGGATTTTATTATAATTTATATTATATAAACTAGACGACGGAGATTATAGCCCTTCTTTAAACTTAATAATATAATTATATAACCGATACGGGGGTAAGATATTAACGTCTTTTTTTAAAAAAATATCTAAGAATTCATAATACCGCGTAGGTAAAATCGTAATTAAATTAATATTCTTATTATCTCGGTAGGTTTAAAGCTCTTCTTAAATAACGACGGAGATAAAATGAAACTCCTTATTTATTTTAAATATAACTCGGTTTTGGGTTTAATCGTAAATACTTAATTTAAAATTTTAATTAAAGCGGGGTTTAAATTTATAATATTTAAATTCTTAACGAGGTTAAATATTTAAGGTCGAGATTTCTTTTAAAATACCTAAAAATCAATCGATTTTTATAAATAATAGATTAAATACGGTTTACTCGTTAGGCCTAACGAGCCGGGTAAATAATCGAGATTTTATCTCGTATATATTAAGAGTAACTAGGTACTAGGTTTATTATTCTTAATATTAAAACTTAAAACGAAGCGAGATTAGGTTATAATATTTAATCTTAAATATCTTTCCTTATTTAACGGTAATAACGATACGATTATACTCGTTATTATAGTTAGTTCCTTTAGGAATAAGTAATTAGGACTAAAGTAAAGAAAACTCCTTTTAAATCTAGATTTATTATTAATAAACCTAGAATTAAAGTGACTCCTCTTAAGTTCTAGATTATTTTATACGAATATTAGGTTAGGCTAGGGATTAGGTTTACTTCTAGTAAATTTAAAACTAAATTAATTTTTCTTAAATCGAGGTTTACTTCTTATAAACCTAGGATTAAATATATTATTAATAAATTTAAAACTAGGTTAACTCTTCTTAAGTCGAGGTTTACTTTTTATAAACTTAAAATTAAATATACTATTAATAAACTTAAAACTAAAGTAATTTCTTTTAAATCGGAATTAGTTATTTAGTAATAACGTTATCGTTTATAAATAATAACGGCTCTTTATATACTAGCGACTTCTTTTAAGTCGGGGTTTACTTTACGCGGGTATTGGATAAAATTAAAAATTAAGGTTCTTAAATCTAAAAACTTTCTTAAAGTATAAGAAAGAATTTATCTTCCGCGAAGACTTTTACGGGACTTAGGGTATAGTTTCTTAAATAAAGATATAAAACGAAAATCAAAGAATTATCTAAAAAATCGGTAGTAACTCTATAACGATAGAGGTATAATAGGCCGATTACGACGGGGTATTAATTAAATTTAATAACGAAAAAAACTATTCGTTCTTAATAATTATAAATATTTAAAATCGTTTCTACGATATAAATAATACGTCCTATAATAGTAGGTATATTATTAAAGAGTCGGACGATATAAGAATAATAAAAAAAGCGAAGGGGTAAATACTAAATATATATAAAATTATAATCGATAAAAAAGTAACCGGATATACTAGTATTAATTAAAACTTTAATTTAAATTCGGGACTAGTTATTCCGTAGTTAATAAAAAATAACTATATATTTATTACGAAAAGTAGGGTCGGTCTTAAAAAACTATATAATAAATTTAAACGAAAACTTAATTAATAACGAAGGTAAATTAAACGATATAACCGATAAGTAAGAAAGTATATATAAGATTCTAGGTACCTATAATCCTAATATACGACTTTATACCGGGATTATTCTTTTCCCGCGTTTAAAGTAACTCCTTTTATAACGCTCTCGTCATCGTCGCCGATAATTATAATATTAGATCGGAGACTAACTAGCTTAATTAAATAGGTTCTTATATTATATCTAAGCGATTTATAATAGAAGTAAAACCTCTACTTCTCGTAGATAACTTTAATAACCGGGGTTCTCGTTAATTTACCTTTAATAATAGTTTAGGTAGAATCGAGGTTTATTAACTCCCTAAATAAAAGGGTTAGAGCTACGGTAACGGGGATAAAAATACTCGTTATAATAAAACGGGCTATAAGAGTAGAAACTAATAAAAATATAATAAACCTCCTCGAGGTTTATCTTAATTTAATAGGAGCGGTACTCTAGCGAGATAGATAATATTTAATTTACCGAAGTTTTTAATCGATTTCGGAGTATATACGGACGTATTTATCGAAGGTATATAATCGTTAGTTATTAACTTTCCTCTAAAAGATAAAGGCCTATTAAGTAGTATAATTAATATTATATTTTATAATATTAATTAAGGATTCGTTCTTTATTCGAGAATATTCTTTCTTCTAGGTAATAAGATTAAAATACTCGTTAAAAAATATAAAACCTTATTTAAGTTCCCGGATATAATTCCGAGTATCCTCTTATTTAAACGGGTTATTATATATTTCCCGTAGTCTCTTTCGTTAATTAGTAAAGTTAGTTAAAGTATAAAGACCCTCCTTTTAATAATAGTTTATTAAATTAAAGGCCTTTTTACCGATAATTAATTTAAACTCTATATAAACGATTTTATCGTTATCGGTAAAATAACGGTTATAATTAATATATATCCGCTATATTAACGTTTACTCTTAAATATCTAATTTATTTTAGTCCCCTTTATATTCCGAGATATCTAAGAGCTTTTCGGATCTAAGAGGTATTCGAGATTAAAAGAGGGTAAATTATTAAGTATTTAAAAAAAAAAACGAGCGCAGGCCTATAATAATAATATTATTAAAAGTATTCTTATCGAATATTTAGGGCGGGGGCTAAGGTATAATTTAAACTATAATAAATACAGTCTAGGTCATTACCTAAACGATAATATAAACTAGGGATTACGTATTTAACGTAAAAAAAGAAAGAGGCGTAAATAAGGATAAAATATCGAATAAAAAATTATTCTCGACTTAAGTATATAAATAGTCGAAGGTATTTAAGAAGCTAGTAGGGTTATTCTAAACTTCGGCGAGGAATTATCGTACGCGGTCTTCGGGGTTAAAGGGTTAATCCCTTATAATAATTATCTTAATACTAAGGAGTACTAATTAGGTAGTTAATCTTTTATAATATTAAGAGACGGGATTAATATCTAGATATTTATTAAATTAACGGCCAGGTTTATTAAACTATAGTCTAGTTATAGTATAAGAGTAGGCCAAGATAAAAGATAAAGGACGAAAACTAGGGTAGGGCCAGCTACTATCTAAATAAAAACTAATATACGGAGTATTTATTTATTTCCTATCCCGGTTATATTAGGATAGAAACAGGGAAACTAGTTTAAACCTAAGTTGGATCTAAGATAAATTAGGCTAGGCTAGGTTAATAAGGCCACACTATAATAAAACCGAGTTATATCACTAGGAATTATCGTTCGAAAAATATAATAAATTAATAATAATTAAATATAATTAAGAAGGAGATACTAGATAATATAATTCGATCCTTTAAGGATCTAGTATAAGATAATATTTAATTTAATAATTTATTAAAGAAGTAGGAGAATATCGAAGAAGAAATCGCCTAAAGAATTCGAGAACTTAAAGAATTAAATAATAATAACGATAAAACTTTAAAGGAGGATTTAAAGGAAGAATAAAACTAAGAATAAAATATAATAAAATCTAAAGAATAATTTTAATTAATAAACTACCTTAATAACTTTAGAATTTAATTTATTATATTAGAAAAAGAACCCGAGGATAAAAAGAAGGAAAAAAGATAACTCTTTAAAATAAATTATCTTTATAACGAGTATTATCTACGATATAAGGAGATATATTAATTAGTATATATAAACGAATATTATAAATATTATTACGATAATTTAGGAGAGCGAAAATATATCGTAAAATTAAAATATAATTATAATTAATAGAATAACTACGTTAGAGATAATTATTTATAGTATTTAATTAAGAAAAGAGAGAATTAAGTCTTCCCGGGCTATAATAAAGAGTAATAATTATAATTACGAAACTAGATAAAATATAATAAGAAGATAAAATACTATAATTAAGAAGAATAATATTATTATTTAACCGAAGATTACGAAAAGTACTTCGAATCTAAAGAGTATTATAAATTTTTATCTTCGTCGAGAAAAGACTAATCCTTTATATTAAGGGAAATATAAAGAGATTAATATATTAACCCTAGAATAATATTTATACTTAATTTAATACGGTATATATATACGAATACCGGTAAAAGTTAACGGATATAAGGTCATTATAATAATAGATTTAAAAATAATTAATAATTTTATATCTCGAATAATAACTTAAGTAACTAACCTATTAACTTAAGAAAAGAAGGAATAATATAAGTTTTAATTAACCGACGGGTCGAAGTTATTAATAAGAAGAATAAATAAAGAAATATTCCCGTTATTAATTATTATTCAATACTATTATAAGGAAATTACCTTCGATATAATAAAAATAATTATTTATTATATTATTCTAGGGATACCTTAATTAAAGAAATATAATTTAATAATTAATTAAAAGAGAGGAATATTTATATTTCCGCGTATTAAAGACGTTATTAGTATAATATTTATATACCTATAAAGGATAATTATAAATAAGAAGACGAATCGTAGCCCGGTCGAAGTTTATAATATTTTATCTTCGAAGAAAGATAACTTTATACGAGGATTTAACTCGATATATATTAATTAGAAAAGTTAATAAAATAAAAAAATTAAAGTTTTTAAAAGTAAAAACGAACCTCTTAATATTCTTAAAGAGTATTAATAATAGAAGTATCTTTTTTAAAAAGAGATAATTATAAAAATATTATTTAAATATTGACCGTAAAATTATAAAATCGAACTCGAACTAAATAAATAACCGATATTTAGACTTATTTATACTTTATTTAAAAAAAAAACTCGGAGTACTTCGCGGGTATATAAATAAGAATTTTAAAAAAAGATTTATTTAAGAATTTAAATTATTAATAAATTATTAAATTTTCTTTATAACGAAAAAGAATAGAAGTTTACGACTATATATAAACTACCGAAAATTAAACGATATTACAATAAAGAATTAATACCCTCTACTAAATATTAACGAATTATAAGATCGGTTTATAATAATAAAAATCTTTGTATAACTAGATCTTCGAGGCGCGTATAATTTAATTCAAATAAAAAAAAGCGAGGAATAAAAGACTATCTTTAAAACTAAATATAATTATTATAAATATTTAATAATACCCTTCGGATTTACTAACGTACCAGTAACCTATTAAATATTAATTAATAATATTATACGAATATACTTAAATATAACGGTGATTATATATCTCGATAATATCTTAATCTACTCTACTAATAAAGAAGAACATATCTAATATATACAAAATATCCTAATTTATTTATTATTAACTAGACTTCTCCTTAAATTAAAAAAGTACGAGTTTTATAAGGAATTAATTAAATTCCTTAAATTTATAATTAATACTAAAAGTATTTATATAAACCCTAAAAAGATCAGGAATATTAAGAAATAATTTATATTATATAATATTAAGACGGTATAAAGCTTCTTAGGATTTATAAACTTTAATAAAAGATTTATTAAAGATTACTCTAAAAAGGCCTTACTACTAACGGATATTATAAAGAAAGATATTATTTTCTAATAAAGGAAAAAGTAATAACGATCTTTCGAGGTATTTAAAGAGGCCTATAAAAAACCGCCGGTCTTATATTC
>JAABUS010000462.1_pt1 | contig 104124 bp, 92 predicted proteins | sample 5560161 | NCBI WGS metagenome assembly JAABUS01 (sample SAMN10711885, study PRJNA513376) | rock metagenome | isolation source: Antarctica rocks | place: Antarctica: Victoria Land, Trio Nunatak nord | collected 2016-01-04
TCAGCGGTCTGGCTATCGTCGTCGGAGGTGTTGACAGTGATGCCTTCAGCCCCAGTTTCTTGGTCGGAGGTGTTGATCCCGTTTGTTGCACCTTGGCTCCCCGTGGGCGAATAATGGATTCCGTTTGCTAAGCCCTGATGTTCTGTAGTCTGTGAAACAATCCCGTTGGTTGCGCCTTGGCTCTCAGTGGACGAAGAATTGGTGCCGTTTGTTGCGCCCTGACGTTCTGTAGTCTGCGAGACAATCCCGTTCGTTGCGCTCTGACTTTCTGTGACCAGGGAATAGATTCCGTTTGTCGTCCCTTGAGACACTCCGTTCGTGGTGATGCTAGTGCTCCCTGTTGCAGCCAAGGTTCCTGATACAGTTGAAGAGCCTGGCAAAATTGCCGGTGCGTTTGAGACTACTGATAGGCGTGCAAGCCCAAACTCTGGTATTGTCGAAGGTGTTGTGATGCCGTTGCTGTAAGGATCCGAACGAGTGAGCTCAACCTGTTCAATCAGAATGTGAAAAGGAGGAATATGCTCAGAAAATTGGGAAGGGACGTTGTCCTCCACTGTCAATTGATCGTAGTCTGGACTGGCAGTAGGTCTTGAAGGAGGAATTGAACTTCCGTTACCTTGGTGGGTCATATTCGCTGATTGGCTGACTCGTGTAGAAGGTTCGGGCCGCTGGCGCCGGCTTTTGTGAAAACTTATCGCCGGCAGGGCTGAGATCATCTAACGCGTCATGTTACCCCTTCACTTTTCGCGACAGAACATCGCCTACCCATAGCACCCAGTCAACTACCATTACAAGTCGCTACCTTACTGTTAGATTCTGACGTCGAGTCTCATATTTCAACGGTACATATCTTATAAGTCAAGCTGTCCTCTCGACTTGTGGTAAGAGCAACGTTGTAAATCGCATCTTAATTTCAGACCACCATAGGCTCTGCTAGAAGGACTGTAGGAAACGGAGGAATCTTGACCAGAAATACCACTGGTCTTCATAGCCAACTTAGTGCAGTCATGCCAAAGGCGACCAGTACTCCAGCTGCTGAACGAGGTCTCGGAATCAACTAGGTCCTAGATCACCATTCATATAGTCGTAGGAACAACCGATCCCTCTATTTCTTAATATCTAAAATCTAGATCGTCCAAGTCTTTCCGGCGCCGTTATATCAGCAGGCGGAATGAGGTACATTCAGAGTTTCGAACACGAACACAATATCATAATCCAAGCCCAGGCAATCTATGTAGAGGCCATGGAAACCCACAACTTTTGAAGTAAGCGATCATGATCATAGCTCCCGGACGGTAAGCAATAAAAAGTACACCAGCAGTGCCTGCCCTGCCAACCTTTAGGTACAGGTACTAGGTCGAAGTCGTTGCATCAGAAGCTTGGTGAAGCTTTCCGGAAGCGGCAAGAGTCTGAGGATGCAAAAGAGCCCAGGGATCTGGGGTCATCTGCAAAAGTGTATGGCGACACACGGTAGAGTAGCCACGTTTCCCAGGCAGGCAACACCCCAAATAAACGACAGATAGTGACTATAGCTACTTATGATGGGATGATTCTCGCCACCGCTTAACAGTCAAAGGGATGGAGCAGAGGTAATCGCAAGAGCTTGGCGCGAGGTGTTAACGGCAGGCTTCAGCATACGAGCTTGACAGCTCAAGAGACAGTCGACGTGGTCTTGACGTCCTTATCTTTGCCATGTATACTCGAAGAGCCATCATCCGCGTAAAGGTTGTGCTCGTTAATATAGTCGATTACAGGAGCTGGAACAAGGTATGCAACGCTCATATCTCTTTTCAGGAAAAGTCTGATCTTCGTACTTGACACATCGTTTTGTATCAGTTGTTGAATGACGTAGATGTTCTCCTTCCATTGCTGTAACGCGGCGAGTGCATCATCAATATCTGTACCAGCTCTCTCGACGATAAACGTTCCATATCGTCCAAGTATATGATCCAAGTCTTTATCACTCCACACACCAGGAGTTGACATAGTCTGGATGAGGTCTGCACCAGCCAGGAGGGCAACACGCACTGGTTTGCGCTCGCCATCTTGCGTCTCGATACCACCGCGGATAGTATTGATTTCGTGATCAAAATGGTCCAGAACTACAGCGGTTGGTTGGTAGTCTTTCTGGGCTTCCCAAGGATCCACCATCAACCAATCCGAGGTTTGATCCACTGCTATTTTACACATTTGAACTCTGTCAAGGCTAGTGAGTATTCGAGGATCCGTGAAACCCAGGTATAAGCATGCTTACCGGTGTTGAGCACTGGCGAGACCCGCTTTTTTGTATGCATCAGACACAGGTGACAAGTAACCTCCAACGATCTCGAAGTCTGTGCTAAATCTGACATAGTCGGCGGCCATCTCAAACATCCTGAGATGTAGATAGGTGATTGGTGAGAAGGACCCGCAAGCTACAAGTAATAAAGGGGTTTTCGACGAGTCAGTCATAACCCGCCTGAGTCTATGCTCTGGGAATGCATAACCATCCGAGTTTGTTGCAGCTGAGGTAGATAATTGCCTGTCAGGCTGGGGTGAACCAGTAGAACTAGGCTTGAATTCTTCGGAGTCCATTGTCCAATTTCGAATGTGTCTCGTCAAGAAGGTATATAGTATCTCGGGTCCGTAGATGGGACCAGACTTCGGCGTTGCTGCCTGGCCCACAGATACGGGCAGCCGGATGCGCAAAAAGGGCCGCAGAGTGGACGACCTTCCGCAGGGAAAGGGTGGCGCGATGGTGAATTTTGAGCCCTTGAGGAGGGGCGTACTCGAGGCAAGCTTGCGGAATGGTTAGAAGATGTGGTGGGGGTCCTCAGTTTTTATGATGGAAAGACAACCGGACTCGCGGATAATCTGCTTTGCTTCTTCTAGGCAAGCTTAGCATGCTTGGCAGGTATAGGCTAAAGCTGTCACAGTATGCTCTTGGAAGAAAGAAAGCTAGGACTCTGACTCCTCATATGAAAAGGGAAGTTCCAAAAGTCATAGGTGTGTTTTCCAAGTGCGGGATTCCTCTCCACCGTACTCCTGAATCACCGGCTGCTGCTTGGTGGTCTCGTACGAAATAGATACCTCAGCAGGCTCAAGCGGGATTAGCCGAAGCCTATCTCAGAGGGTCTCCACGGTTTCGTAGAGAACAGTACTCCGTTGTACCCTAACTCTCCGACACCCAGCAACCCATCAATCGACAGCTCACCTTCCATCAATCAATCTCTATGGTATTTCTGTGACCTTCACAATACCCTTGATGCCTAGAAACAAATCTCACATTCACTATTAACGAGTTCTTCTCCCCTCATTCGGCTCCGCTTATGGCGGTTTAAAACGCATGGCCCCAGCTCCTTCCTTTACGCTCGAATCCTCGCTCGACAAGACATCTTCAACACCAAGTTCAACACCAAATTCAACACAAAGGTAGATAATACCCATCTTACTAGTTGCGTGTCCCGTCTGTGTCTTTTCTGAGCTTGGCGGGCAGCGGCAACCTTAAACCTTTGCATACACCAACTACATTCTTGCTCTGCATTCTACCTCTGCCGCCGTTGAGTACAGAACTAGATTCTCATGTCTTTCAGAATCACTCGCTCTGCAGCGAGGCTCGCAGCAGATAATACAGCTGCAGCTACTGCAGCTCCTACCCCAACTGCCGTTCAGCCCTCGCCGAAATCAAGGAAACGCAAATCCGCAGCACATCGTGATCCAAGCCCGGACGATTCGCCTGAAACCACCGAAGTATCCTCGACTAGGCGTACCAAGAGGCAGAAGGTGTCAGCGCCAGAGCCATCATCGCCAGCCGGTCCCAAACCCCGTCAACGAGCGGGCAAACAGTCAGCTGCTATGGCGAAACCAGGGTAAGAAGAGCCATCTCCCTTTGAGCATACTAACATACTAACATCCATTCAGGTCATCTTCAGGTTTGCCGGTCAATAAAGATAATCTTACACCGGCAGCAGATACATCGAGGCGAAAGTCAAGTCGTGGCAAGAGGAACGCCCAAGGTCTCAACTTGTCATCCTTATAGTTCATACACAGCACTAATATGGTTTTAGAACCAGAACCATCATCACTCCCTACCACATCCTCTACCCGGCGATCGAAGAAAGTATCTGCAAAGAAGAGTGAAGATGTCGCTATGAAGAACGCCGATGGAGCATCAAAAAGCAATTCGTTGCCTTCTACTGAGGGAGAGCTAGCTGAGAATCTTAGTGATGAGGATGACGATGGGGAAACCGGTCGGGCATACGACGAGGACGATGAAGACGGAGATGACCCGTTTCGAGGCAGCTTTCTTGGTCATGGTGGACCATCTGCTGGTATCTCGAGTACGCTACGTGCACTGAGTGGTATGGTTTCCGGGCTTTCTGCACGGCTACGTGAAATTCTAGTGAACCTGAAGCAGAAGGAAGACCCTTCTGTTCAGTTGATTGCGCTGCAAGAGCTCTCGGAAATTCTGTTAGTCTCGACCGAGGATAACCTATCCGGCCACTTCTCACCGGAGCCGTTCGTAAAAGAGCTTGTCGAGCTCATGAAGCCACCTAGTGAAGAAGAAGAGGGGAACCCAGAAATGATGCTGCTGGCATGTCGTTGTGTGGCTAATCTCATGGAAGCAATGCCTCCATCCACAGCCAACGTCGTGTACGGAGGCGCAGTGCCAGTCTTATGCCAGAAGCTCCTCAGAATCGATTTCATCGACCTTGCCGAGCAAGCCTTGAGTGTAAGTAATGTTCGAACACAGATAGACCTTCCAATCGCTGACATATGCATAGACACTGGAGAAGATATCCGTCGAGTTTCCATCATCTGTCGTCCGTGATGGAGGTCTCTCTGCGTGTCTTCAATACCTTGACTTTTTTGCTACTAGTACTCAGAGAACAGCTGTAACAACAGCAGCAAATTGTTGCCGGAACATACCTCAAGAATCCTTTCCCGTTGTGCGGGATGTGATGCCTATTCTTCTTGACGTGCTTACGAAGAGTGACCAAAAGGTGGTAGAGCAAGGCTCATTGTGCGTTTCACGTATAGTAGAAAGCTTCAAGTACCAACAAGACAAACTAGAGGAGCTTGTCAGCACGGACTTGCTGAAAGCAATACGCCGTCTTCTATTGCCGGGCGCAACAAACCTTATTGGGCCAAACATCCATACTCAGTTTCTCCGAGTCCTTTCTATTACTGCTCGTGCAAGTCCTAGGCTGTCTGCCGAGCTCTTCAAGATGGATATCGTCGACACCCTTTACCAGATACTCACCGGTGTATCGCCACCAAGCGGCTCCGAGGACGTGGCTGCGAAAATCGATAGCGTAATTATCATGCAAGCCCTAATCCATCGACCTAGAGAGCAAGTGTATGAGACACTAAATGTCATATGCGAATTGCTCCCGGGAGTCCAGACCGATAGCCTATCCTTGCGGAACGAGTTATATGATGGAGGATTTGCAGGAGATGACCTGATTTCTATGTCTGATTCGAAGTCTAAGACATCACCCAACGCTAAGAGAATCGAGTTACTCAAGGGTTGTAAGGAAGAGCTAAGGCGCTTTGCCATTGTGCTCCTCCCTACTCTTACGGACGCTTATTCAAGTACGGTCAACCTCAGTGTCCGACAGAAAGTCCTGACGGCTCAGCTAAAGATGCTGTCAAACTTTGATACGTCAATACTCGAAGAAGCTTTGAAGACAGTCCCCTATGCGTCATACCTTGCATCGATACTTTCTCAGCAGGACCATCCGACATTGGTAACTCTTGCCTTACAAGCCGCTGAACTATTGCTGGTTCGACTGGAATCAATATACAGATACCAATTCTATCGAGAAGGGGTAATGGCAGAGATTATGAAGCTTGCCAATCAGCCTTTGAAGAGTAATGAGAACAAGCCAAAGGCTATTAAATCAGATCCTGACGCCGAGCCATCCAAATTAGCAGGTTCCGGCAAAAAGAAAGGCATCCCCGAGTCGCTTAATGAGAAGACTTCTGGGGAGGAGCCTTCTGATGATGATGATGATGATGACGACCCAGATGACGATGAGGATGATGATGAAGACGATCAGGCCCATGACGTTCACGATGACATGTCTCCGTCGCCGTCTGAATCTTCATCGTCTGACCAGAATTACCCGATGCCGCCTCTTGCTAATACCCTCGAGGATTACATCACAGTTCGCGCCAAGAGATTTCTAGAAGCGCATGAGACTGCGAAAGGAGGTGAAATGCGCGACAAAGCGAACGCAATTTTGAGTGAACTTCAAACTCTTGCGAAGGATATCGAAAAGTGCTATCTAGGTGGCGGGAATGGTAATGGCTCAAGACTTTTCATGCGTCTTTCAAAGCACTTCTATGGGGACGCGCTCGAGAGCATCACAAGTTCAGAGTTATTGAATTCGGAAATAGTGCGCGTCTTGCTTGATGTTTTCAGTAACGAAGATGGTGAGTTTGACATGTATTGCCCTCGAGCATTCGCTAACCAAAGTTACAGAGATTCTGAGGGCAAAGGCAAGGACAGCGTTCCTAGAGGTCTTCATGACCGTACCGACTCAGGCCAAACCAAAGAATCAGGGCACGACTGCTACACCAACACCTTTTAGTGTGATTGTGCATAAGCTTCAAGACCTTCTAAGTCGCGCGGAACATTTTGAAGTTATGACTGTCCATCACAACGCTCTGGACAGCAACCGTAGCAGCGCCGCCTCGATGCTTTCGAAGCAGCTTCGTCTAAAGCTCGTTGCTGATGATGATTCTGACATGCCAAGACCCTACCGGAACGTCATGATCTCGATACATGCTATTGCAACTTTCAAGGCTTTGGATGACTACCTTCGCCCACGTATTAGTCTCTCTGAGCGTCCTCGTGGTGCAAGGCACCGGGAAGGAGTTTCAAACGCTCTGGCAGCGTTCGCCGCGGCGGCTGGGATCCCGAATCCTCACCATAGATTTGCTGAGCGGGTAGGACCAATTGTTGGAGATACACCCGCATTGCCAACGCCTACGAGCACCGCCTCCACGGGTCGAGCGACAAGAAAAGCCGCCAAAGCGAAGAACGCTCCGGCTGTGCCGGACGGTACTGCGGTCAAGGACAAGGACAAGGACAAAAACACAGCTCCACGTCGATCAAGCCGTAGGCATCAGCCTACGACACAGACCGCTTCCGATACGCCAGAGGGCGCTCCTGGCCGAGTCCAGAGTCCCCTCGAATGTGCAGACGAGAGGCAACTCACCGACGACGACGACATCGATGACAGCAACGCTCTGGATGCGATAGTTGATGATTTAGAAGATGAGATGGAAGGCGGTCCGCTACCTGACCCTACTGCTGTAAATATGGAAGTTGCTGCGACTGGAAAGGTTACCGCTCGAAAAGAAGATGGAACTCGCGTTTCTACTCCATCTCAATCCACCGTTGCTTCTTTAAATGCCACACCTTCGTCGCGTACTCGAGAGCTCTTAGCTGCTGGTCTCGATCCTTCTGCGGCTGGCCGAGCTATGTCCTATGCCGCGGCTATTCAAGCGGTTCCACAAGACTGGCACATTGAATTCAGCATCGACGATCAACCCATACGTAGTGGAACAACCATATACAGGGCCGTTCACTACAACAAATCACACCCATCCGAACTTAGTTCCCGGAACGTATGGTCTGCTACTCATGCTGTCAAGTTCAAGCGCGTGCAGGGACCAGCGCCTCCTGAACCATCTTCCTTGACGTCGCCTTCTAGGACTACGTCAGATTCAGCTTCTTCGGTTATGCCGGGCTCTCTCCATGAACACCCCGCAACATCGACAATCTTACGCCTGCTCAATATTCTCCATGAATTGAACGCCAACTTAGACGATGTCATAGACGAAAGCAACGAAAATATCAAGTTGAACGCAGAACCACTCGCTCAATTCGTCAACACTAAGCTTACTGCGAAGCTCAATCGACAGCTGGAGGAGCCGCTAATAGTGGCTAGTAATTGCCTTCCAAGCTGGAGCGAGGACCTTCCGCGCCTGTATCCGTTCTTATTCCCCTTTGAGACTCGACATTTGTTCCTTCAATCTACTTCATTTGGGTATTCCCGGTCCATGACGAGATGGCAAAACGCTCAATCTGTGGATGACAATCGACGCGACCGGCATCGTGATGACCGGCCCTTTATAGGTAGATTGCAGCGCCAAAAGGTTCGAATTTCCCGGACAAGGATCCTTGAATCGGCCGTTAAAGTAATGGAAATGTACGGCGCCTCACCTAGCGTATTGGAGGTCGAGTACTTTGAAGAAGTCGGGACAGGCTTAGGCCCTACCCTAGAGTTCTATTCCACAGTGTCCAAGGAGTTTTCGAAGAAGAAAGTGAAGCTTTGGAGAGAAAGCGAATCGGTTGAGAAAGACGAGTATGCCTTTGGGAAGCTTGGTTTATTCCCAGCCCCAATGAGCACGGAACAAGCAGAGGGCGAGAGTGGTAAGAAGATATTGCACCTCTTCAAGATGCTTGGCAAATTTATTGCAAGATCTATGCTAGACTCGAGGATAATTGACGTCTCTCTTAATCCGACATTCTTCCGAGTTGGCCACCACCCAAGCACGGTACCCCTAGTCCTTGGCGCTGTCAAGACTGTTGACGGTCAGCTTGCGAAATCTCTGAAGTTGGTGAAGCAGTTTGCCAACGAGAAGAACAAAATAGATGAAAACCCTCAGCTGTCTGCTACCAAAAAATCTCTCGCCATCCAAGAGATAGCGATACGTGGTGTTCGGATCGAGGATCTATCGTTGGATTTCACGCTTCCAGGTTACCCGGCTATAGAATTGATCAAGCATGGTGGCAACATTCAGGTCACAATCGACAACGTCTCTTCCTACGTGGAGAAAGTCATCGACATGACTCTTGGCAGTGGAGTCCAGAGACAGGTCGATTCTTTCAGAGCAGGTTTCTCACAAGTTTTTCCGTATCCATCTTTAAGGGCTTTCACGCCCAGCGAGTTGGTGATGCTTTTTGGGCGTGTCGAAGAGGACTGGTCAATTGAGAGTAAGTTTTTACTATGATAATTCGAGTATACCGTTTTGCTAATACTGCTTTGAAGCCCTCATCGATTCCATCAAGGCGGATCATGGCTATAACATGGACAGTGACAGCGTTCGGAACCTGCTAGAGACCATGAGTGAGCTGTCTCCAACCCAAAGACGCGACTTTCTCCAATTCGTAACTGGTAGCCCTAAACTGCCGATTGGTGGTAAGTTTACATCCGTGCACTTGAAAGGGATTTGATAGCTGATGTCGCATACATAGGTTTCAAGAGCCTTACCCCCATGTTTACTGTCGTCTGCAAGCCCAGCGAGCCACCCTATACCTCCGACGACTTTTTGATTTCCGTAATGACCTGCGCCAATTATGTGAAGCTCCCTGATTACTCAACAAAAGACATGTTGCGAAAGAGATTGTTGACTGCTATTGAGGAAGGTCAGGGGGCGTTCCATCTATCGTAAGCCAAGAGCGGCCAAGACGCGATTTCGAACACCTTCGTCACCACGAATATGTCAGTCAAAGGCGCAAAAGCCTGAGACCCACCTAAATAATAGCCAATGGTCGAAAAGCCATATGCTGGTGCTCTGCAGCTTATCTACATCAATTCTAATCTCCTACCACTAGATTGTATGGCATTTTGCTTGGTCTATCCGGTACATGGAAGGCAGTGCATCAGAGGAGTAATCGGGGGGTGTTGGTATCTATGAGATATGGCAAGATGGGCGCTTCAAAGATTCAGAGATATCCCATTACCGAAGTCAAGTCAAATCAAATCATAGACATGTAGCTGTTTACCTCAAAAAATGACTTGGATCGGTCTTACAGCTTCAAAGGGTGTAATATCATTGAGTAGATTTTACAATGCCAAGAATGTAGATGAGGTGCAGTTCAGAAGTCAATTTGTTGCTCGTCGATACCCTTGGCCTCTCACAGGGTATCTAGCAGCATGAACCACCTAGTTGTGTCTGTAATCTGTACTGCTATATTAATTTAGTCCTCCCTTTGGCTCAAAACCCCGTTTTCTCCCAATCAGGAATAAACTTCCTCGAACAGAATTCTTCCGAGCGGAACCTCCGACGCCCAGCCGGAACAGTCAGCTCCAAGAACAAGGCCTCCACCTCTTCGCTACTCCTCCGCCAACGCGCAACTACCTTCCACTACTTCTCCGTATCCCAGCCAAGATGTCTGAAACCCAGGAGCTCACGTACTCGGACGTCTCGTCACATAGCTCGAAGAAGGTGCGCGTGTGCTTCGCCCGAGGGCGATGGAGCTGGGTACTGATTGGGGCGTCGGGGTGATAGGATCTTTACCTCGTTGTTCACGATAAGGTGTATAATGCGACAAGTTTCGTGGATGAGCATCCGTATGTGCGCCTTTCGTGGGCCCTCTGTTCAAGGCCCCCTTCATACTACGAATCATAATCTCTACACCGCATGTTTCACTACCTCCCTCCGATCCTAGCTTCCGCGCCCCATGCATGCCAATACCCTTCCCCCTAAAACCTTCCCTGCCTCATAGCCTATAACTGACGCCCTGTCTCCGTAATCAACAGCGGTGGTGAAGAAGTCCTCCTCGACGTCGGCGGCCAAGATGCAACCGAAGCCTTCGAAGACGTCGGCCACAGCGACGAAGCACGCGAGATCTTGGATGGGCTACTGGTTGGGGATTTGAAAAGAATGGTATAACCCCCATATCCTCCCATCCGCCCCCTTCCAAACCCCCTAACCCCCGCCCCTTTCCGCTCCTCGGACTTCAGTCCTAATTCCCATCGCCCTCCCTTCACGGCGACCTCGATCGCCTATCACACTCCAAAAGCGCATCCAGAACCATTGCTAAAATCTTCCACCTAGGCCGGCGACCCAGCACCAAAAACCGTCCCGCCAACATCGTCTACAAGTACGAGCTCAACCACGGATGGAGCGGGAATGGGCGTCATGTTCTATGCGGTTCTGCTCGTGGGTGCTGGGGTAGCGTTTGCGGGGTGGAAGTATCTGCAGGCGCGGAGTGAGGCGAAGTAGATTGTTTTGGAGGCGTGCGTGGGGTGTGGTGTGAGGGAGGCGGTAAGGGGTAGAAGGGGTGCAACAGGAGAGTGGGCGAGGGGGTTCGAGAATAGTTTCAAATGCTGCTTTGATAGGTGATGGGTGTGTGGGACATATAGACAGGTAAGGGACAGGGCTTTTAACAAAAGGTTTGAGAAGCGGTAGATTGCAGTTTCGATGTAGAGATTCATTTCAACAGAATTTCAACAAATTCTTCCAGCCGTCGTGTTCTTTGCAGTTGGAGAGAGTCTATCTCATGTCACCACCCCAGCTTCTTTTTTTTCACTTTCTTCTCTCCTCCCATGCATTTCCAAGAACACCGCAAACTCCCGCTCTCCCCCCTCCCCCTTCCTTTTGTTCATCGAAAACATATATCCTAACCCTACTCCCCTCCCCCCCCGGGGGAACTTCTCTTCGCGCCCCACTTTTCTTTATCCCTCAGCTCAAAAATATTCAACCCAGTAATCCGATTTACCCCCCTCCCTCTTCCTCATCCTCATCCTCATACAACCACATCACATTACACTCCTTCTCCTCCTCCTAACAACCCACTTTATCAAATCACCCCTAACCCTCTTTTCTTACGAACAGAACACAAACCGCGATGTCATTGGAGGGGTTTGTAATAGCTGTATGGCGTTTACAATGGAGGAGGATACTCAGGGGTAAGGGTGGTAGAGGAGTGAGGAGGGGTGGGGAAGTTGTACGGGGATAGGGGTGGGTGAGTGAGTGGGTGGGTGGGTGGGTGGGTGGTTGGTGATGGGTTGTTTATTTGGGTCGGGGTGAAAGGGTAGGGGAGTCGGATGGGTGGTGAAGAGGCGAGTGGTTGAAGGGGATAGGGGTTGGGTCTGAGGCTCGGTGTGGGGGTTGGGGGAGAGCTTTGGGTTTTGTAGACTTTGGAGGTTTTTTTCGTTGTTGGCGATTTTCTTGGATATTCAATTTACCACAGCTTTTTCCCCCCCCACTGGCAAAGGGTGCGGCTATTTATGTATCTGATCGAGATCACTGTCTTTATTGGGGAATTTCCTGGTATTTTGAATATGAAATGGTTAGTACGAAGGTTATGTACTCGTGGCAAGGATTGATATTTGTTAGATAAAACATTTTATGGTTCTAATCTGGCAATTATTGGCCGGCGACGAGATTCATCTGTACGTGGTGCCGGCTACGAACCTTTTGATTCTATTCTGTGTCCGAATAGAAGTCAGAAGAGTCAAGAGATCTCAATCCGACGCAGTTCGAACAATGTTAGAACGTTGCGTGACCATGAAAGCTGTCGTGCAGAGTTTTCACCCATGCGACAACATTCTTCCTAACAGTCACAATTGATCTACGAAGAAGACTAATGACATGTCGAAGTCAGTAAGAGATGAAAAGATACTACTAGTAGAAGAGTCGATTCAGATGATGAGTCTGAGATTGTGACTACAAGTGATCGAAGAATTGAAGACTCGTTGACTGCGTCGATATACTGAAACGTTCTCACTCACATCGACAGTGCTGTTCAGTAATTGATGAAAAGATACTAGATAGAATAATTGATTCAGATGATGAGTCTCGAGTTCGTGACTACATGTGATCGAAGAAGTAGTGACTCGTCGACTGCGCTGATATACTGAGAGAACTTGAGCTCACCTTCTTTACTTAACGTCAAGTCATGCGTTTATCTACGTGAAAAATCGAGAGTGCATGAGAACGATCAGGACTGTTCGAGCAGATCGCATTCTCTACTATCGATCAGAGCTAAGCATCGAACGACTGCGACCGCACGTCTATATCAACAATCTATTCAACGTCTACGAGACACAAGTCAAGAGCAGAATAGAGTCATTCAATACAATCACACTCTATTCTCTCATCGTGTGCATCTCTCTTTCATCACATATTTCTTTGCTTGATGAATGGCAGTCATCGAGCAAGAGAACACAGTTTTCGACATTACAATCACGAGCATCACGAGTGCAAAGGAATCGTCTTTCGTCTTCGCGATCGAAGATCGAAAATCGGAACATCGTTGTATAGAATATCATCAGTGAAGAGCAGAGCAAGGACGATGCGTTACAACAAAAAGCACAGGCACTCATTAAGAGTTTACTCGAGCGTCACGCGCTGAATAGAAGCTATAGGTTCATTATTTGATACATTGTCTCAATGTTCATTGTTTCGACGACGTGAAGTCGCTGTGTAGCCGGCGAGCGATTTTATCCCCCAGAGGGTTTTGTCCGTTCGATACACATAGCATAGTTTCCCCCATGGGTCGGACTTAAACCGATGTCACAAGAGCGTATGAATTACAATTACAATTACAATTACAATTACAATTACAATCTGGCAATTATTTCGAAATTTACATGCTCGAGGCGATTTTCATATCAATAATTAATCTTAACGTTATGTTAAGAGGAAAATTGAGACAGGCCCGTTTTATTCAGGTCAGTAAAATCGTTCTTTCCTCCCCTCTTGTTTTACGATGAATCGATTTCATTTTTTCTTAAAGATGGTTGTGTTATACGGAAATATCACGGAGATTGGAGCCTGATCACAGTCACGATTTGTTTTTTTTTTGTTCTACAAATGTACCTAATCGGACATAACCGTAAGGTCGAGTGGAGGGCTTCTGCAAGAGGATAAAAAGCCTCCCGCCGAGTAGGAATCATACACATAGAAAACACCACGGATTTACAACATACCCATATCTGGACCAATTCCTACCCATACTCCCAGACCATCAAGCTGCGGTAGAATACAGATTGGGAAATCAGTAGATTGAGCTTGTCGTGCATAGGTATGTACGAATGGAATAGCAAAAATTGCCTACGGAGTAATCATCTGCAAGAATCCCCTTTTCGAACGTGCTTGAAACCGTCAGACCCCGGATTTCCCTCAATGAGTTGACGCCAGACGCTCTTACTCCACGCATCGATCAGAACCCCTCACCATCTCCCTACCACCCCCCTCCCAAACCCGCTCACCTATAAAAATCATCCGGGCCCCCCGCCGCGTGCTGCGCTTGTTCCGGCGCCCTATACGGCTGATAACCTCCCTGCGGTGGCCCTGAATTAAGCACCGGATACGGACTCTGTAAGTTGGGACTCGGCACTGGCGGGGGCTGGTGCGCCGGTTGTTGTTGCGTTGGGTATGGGGGCTGTGGTGCTTGGTAGGGTTGCTGTTGCTGTTGCTGAGCTGGTTGTGGGGCAGGGGGGGCTTGGCTAGGCGGTTGGTGCTGGGCGGGCGGGCCTTGGCTGAAAGGTTGTTGGCCGCCGTGATAGGGTTGGCTAGGTTCATCGGAGGGGGAGTAGACGGAGGGGGAGTACTCGTTTGGTTGCTGGTGTTGCGTAAGAGGTTGTTGGCCTGTGGGAGGTGGGAGATAAGATTGCGGACGGCCGTCTGTGGGGCTGGTATAGGTGCCTAGTTCTTGGGGGTTATCGTAGGTTGATATTGGGCGGTGGTGGAACGGGTCTGAGGATGGTTGAGGGGGTGGGTTCCCCGAGGTGGTACGGTTGCGAGGATCGTTGGGAGGGTATTGGGATTGTTGTGGCTGCGAGGCGCTGGATGGGTTGGTGTAGGTGAAGGGAAGGGGCCCGTTTTGGGGTGGGTTTTGAGGTTGAGGTGTACGTGAGTCTGCGTTTTTTTAAATGAGAGATAGTACAAGAGAATCGCGAGGGTCCAGCTGACCTTGCGGACCTTGTGGGTAATAACGGCCGGGACCTTGCTGAGCGGGTGGTCCTTGCGGTGCATATCCGCCCGGAGGGTGTCCGTATTGTGGCTGCCCTGGGCGCCCATACTGGGACTGTGCTGGCTGAGACATTGACGCCTCCAGTAGAGATTCGTAGTCTCGTCGAGCTTTAATGAATTTCTCATTCAATTGGGTGAAGTCATCTTCATCGAGGTGTTAGCGCTGCATGTGACTGAACTTCTTGGATGCTCACCCTTCTTTTGCGAGTATTTCCCAATTAATTCGATGAGCTTAGGTCGTATGGCTAGCGTTGAATGATAAAGCGTTGTAATCTCTTCATTATCCCTTACGTTCAATTCCGAGCTGCTGGTGCTTAGCAACGTCAAGAGCTTTTCCACGTTTTTGATCTCTGCGAAGACTTCGGCTTCCATGTGTGCCTCTCGTTGCAGATCGTCTTGTGTGGGATCCGATAGTTTTTCAACATAGTTTAGTGGAAAGATTCCTGTTTGCCCTTTGAGCGAGCCCTTCCACCAATCCTTGTAGACAGATTCCAGAACCGCAATTATATCCCCCTTACGAAACTGCAATTCTCCAGGTTCGGAAGGTTGAAAATCAAAGAGCGCTCGAACTCGGGAAACCGTGGCTGCCGTGGTTCCTGATGATACAGGCACTGAAGGCGCTGCTTGCTGCTGGATGGCAGCTCCAGATGACGATCCTGCTTGACTTGACTTCTTTGCCGCTGACTGTGCTTGTGATGCTTTATCCTTTACCGAAAGTGCTAGAGCCATTTGCAATTCCTCTTCCTCCTTTTGCCTGTCAACGTCGGTTATCTGGCGCTTCGTTGGCTTGGACGGTGGATGCAAATTTGGATCTAGTGCCTAGTAAGCAAGAATGGCGGTGTAATGTGATGCTTGAAGGACATACTCTGACTCTTCAGCTTCGAATACGCTTGGTCCATTATCCCTAGATCAGGATCTTTTGAGAACATCTCTGTCCATTCTCCCATGCGCTCCAATATCTTGGTCTTGACTTGTTGATGAGTGTTCTAATCCTAGTCAGTAATTTGCTTCACACATTTCTTATACAAGCAGGCCTTGGTATACCCTATCGTTCGCCAGCCGTAGCATCGCGTCCGTGAAGCTTCTCGAGGCCAGTTCCCTATGCATCTTAGGACCACAATTTTGAGAGAGCGCATTTGCAAGCTAGTCCCAAGCAGTCAGCTTCAACGGACGAGAGCCTTGTAGTCACCACCTTACTTCTAGTGTATAAAGTTGCACGTTCGCGTTTCGGTGAGCAAGGCGCTTGATCATCGATACCACCGCATCTTTAGCTCTATAAATATAACAGTGCTTAGTCCAAAGTGTATAGATGTAAGCATGTGGACCTCAGCATACCCTGAATCTTCTGCTCCGACTCGATCACAGACATCCTGTCTGTTTTTAGCATATCCCAACCAAAGCCTTGCACGTTTCTGGAGGCAATACCAGTATATATTCCCAGTTCTCCGACGTAAGATTCTCATCGGTTGCCTTGGCTATAATACTGTAAGCTATTGCGCGGATATGTAATGGGAAGTTTTGCTGACCGATGGCATCGTCGAAGGCATTCTGTTGAGCGCGAAACATGACCGGTGTAACCTGAAAGCTTCAGGTTTGAGCTCTTATGGTTTTGTTGGAAGAACGTTTGTGGAGAGATCTACTCGCTCTTCCTGTGATGGGGAGTGCTTGGCATTATGAAGCTCAGAGCCGGTGCGCCTCAGCCACATCAGTTAGCCTAGAAAGAGCGAAGCTTGCGTCATCACATTTGTGCCTTCACCACCTCTAATTTCACTGTAGGAAACGCGAGGGACGCTGCCAGATAAGATGGTAAGTTTTTATTCAATGGATCATAAGATACCCATAAATGCTGTTGGTCATCTCTTTTGGGAGACTCCTATCTAAAACTTGTTCCGTAGCATGTATGCCAGTGCAAGACTTCATGACCCATGACTTCAATATGTGGAGACCCAAATCGTATATATCTCCCTCAACTCCCTCATCAAAGGAAAATAAAAAACATGGTTGCACACGAGCTGATGCAGCGAAGAAGCTTGAAGCTCAGAGTCTATCGCATAACCTATTCAGGTCCAGCAATTGCGCCTGAAGGATACAGATCGATAATGTAGATCGTCATGGAGTTGCTGCAGTTGGGGTTCGGAGGGCAAACGCCTCGAAGTTTTGGAATGCTATGCGATACATCAACGAATACAGATTTGCCGTATTGCCGTATTGTCTCGATTTTGCAAATTCGATGACATGGCAGGAAATGGCCTTGAGTATCGTGGTCGAAAGCCTGGAATCCGTTACACTAAATCCATCTGAGACACTGGGAACCGTACATCTGGAGACGGCCTTGTTGGCGCTAGGTGCTACACGTAATAACGACATAAGTGTTGAGTCTAAGAACCTTTTTGTGCTCGCTCCTGTGCACGGTTGTTTCGAGCCGATTTCACCAGTGGAGCTAGATTGATAAGTGGCTCTGCCGTCTGCATGAATTGGTGCTGGCATTTTGTTAACAAAGGTCATCCCCATAATCAGCAAGCTCTAACATACCCTTAACAAGTCATGGGCCGATGCTCGTTTCTCAGGATCAACCTTGAGGGCGAAATTCAAGAAGTCTTTGAAGACCGGAGATAATTCATGCTCCTCTTTGATCTTTGGTGTTCCGTTGGTAGCAATCAAGTAAAGAGCACGCAGCGGCGACTCTGTGAGGTATGGAGGTTCGCCTTCGATCATCTCTATGGCCATGATCCCCAGACTCCATATGTCAACCTTACGGCCATATTCTTTTCTCGTCACAACTTCCGGCGCCATCCAGTAGGGCGTCCCGACCATTGTAGTACGCTTGTTCTGCGATTCATTGATTTGAGCGCAGAAACCAAAATCGGCTAGATGATGTCAGCTATGCCACGCTCCGAGACTGCTACAAGACATACTCAATTTGATGTTTCCGTCCATCGCAAGCAGAATGTTGTCGGATTTGATATCGCGATGAATGACCCCTTTTGAGTGCAGGTGTTGCAGTCCGTTCAGGGTCTAGATTTGTCTCGCATAAGCTTCTTTGATTCCACAGTTGCAGAGTCAAGCTTTGTCATACCTCTCTGCAAACTGCAGCAATCTGCCCCTCGCTCATCATATTGAATGTAACCACATCTGTCAAGCTCCCACCTTCCATATACTCCATAATAACCCACAAGTCTCCTTGTCGAAGGTAGCTATCCATGAAGTTCACAATATTCTTGTGTTTGCTGTCCTTCATCACTAAGATCTCATTGATGATCAAATCCTTTTTCGGTTGCTGCTCAAGGTTCATTTGCTTGATTGCTACGCATCGGTTTGTACCGACTTCATTGGCAGTATAAACGCCTCCCGACGCGCCCTGACCGATCTTGTTGAGGTTCCTATATTTCTTCATTGGATCCCCGGTACTACATATTGCGTTCAGCCGCGCCACGATGTCAATCCCCGTGGATCGCTTTGGTTGGCGTCTTGGGGTAGGTGCTCCTGCGCGTGGCTGAACGGCTGGAGCAGGAACATTCTGGGGATCAGGAGAAGCGCTAAATGGTTGCTGCGGGGGGGCTGGAGATATCTGCTGCGTCGATGCCTGTTGTTGACTACGACTTCGCTCAAGTTGCTTGTGCGCGAGTGCTTGCTGAGCTGCGGCGGCGGCATGTTCCTGTGGATGTTGGTATGGTAGGGGGCTACCACTCCCAGCTGGAGTAGTGCGTGAATATGGAATAGGTGCATTTGCCTGAGACTTGGAAACTTGACGCTGGAGACCTTGATCGCGATTCCACTCATCATTGGCGTTGGATTGCGACCGACTCCTGCTCACGGATTCTTCGCTTGGCCGGCCGTATCGTGGTTCTTTGTTTAAGTTAGGTGGCTGTGGTGCGACTCGAACGGGCAGAAACGTGGTTGCTGGGGGTGCCCCTGGAGGTCGAGGCGCAGGGCGGCCGGGAACCAGGGCAGGCTGATTTGGAGATGGTGCATTCGATCCCGCATTGTTTGGAGTCGGTACGCTCCGCGGAATTGGCGGGGGCGCGCGTGGATTCTCAAAGCTTCCTTCGGCGTTTTGAGGGAAACGCGGGCTTGCTGGAGGGCTATTGATGGTCGATAGATGCTGATTGGAAGAAGTGGGCATCAGTAGGCTTAACGAGGATGGTGCCGATGCAGACGCTCTTGCGTGATCAAACTTGCGATAAATTTCGTCCTCCCCCTTGCCTTCTGCATTTTCTTCGACAAAGGTCATGATGTCAACAATCGCCTGAGGATTCTGCTTCTGCTCATCCTTTGATATACCGCTTTCCTGAAGCATTCGTTGCCATTCCCTGGGCAGTCCCTATTTATAGTCAGTACCGTTTCAACGTTTCAATACCCTGTCAAACTCGACTGCACACATGCACGGACTATCAGACGTTTAACCAGAATGCAGATGTTGGATAGCCAAAAGCAAGCTCGGAACAGGTATTTACTCTTACGCACCGTAAATTGGCCCGTGACATTGTCAAAGCCCACATGGGTAACGTGCACTGGATTTTCAGGATGGGAAATCTTGACGGTACGTGGCGAGCCCAGGACGCTGTTCATGAAGCTCGAAAAGCCACTTTTCTTCTTCCATGGCGCCGAATTCCTCCCTCCACTCGCTTCATCCGAGTATCTCTTCGGTGTCGTCAATCCAGTATCAGAGCGAGGCGGTGTGACGTCCCCCGATCGATCACCTACCGAGAAGCTCGCCGACTGTCTCAGAGCCGGGCTCGTCATTCTCGTGTCTGGACTCGTGTGCGACAACGGAGGCGGCCCAGGACGTCGCGAAGAATTTTGATAACCCGAAGATTTGCTGGAACTGATCTTTGACAAACCACCTAGAGTGTCGTGGGCGGCGCCGTTCAATTCATCCGAGCTTTTTTCATCCCATGATTGGCGCGAGGTATAGGAATACCCATCCGTGGGTTGCTCTGGCGGGGTGTGTGCGCCTGTTCTTGTGGAGGCCAGATTTGGGGAGCGGTTGAAAGAAATGTCGGCTGCAATGAGAGGGGGTTGGTGGTTGTGATCGCGACCGTTGACGCCGTTGGATGGGGATTGCTGTGGGATGGATGGTTGTCTTCGCAATTGCGTCGTCACGTTGTTTTGGCTCATTCTGGTATTGAATGCAGCATTATTTGGCGGAGGCTGTTTGGTGAGCTTCGATGAACGATGCTCGCGGTGCTCGCGGTGCTCTTCGTCCCTCATCTTGTTTCGACTTAGCGCGCGGATGTTTTGTGTTCCTAGTCAACCAATGGAATCTGCGGGTTGCAGCTGGGTCCCACTATGTGCTTTGACAGAAGACGATGGCACTTGTCCTCGCCCGTCCAGACTATCACCGTTCTATCTATTCGGACAGCTTGGTGGTGGAAAGATCTTTGGTGCTTTTCTTTTCTATTTTAACAATGTGCTAAAGGATTGCCAGCACCGTCGCCGATGATCTTTAGACAGGCGAGGCCTCTAACGGTCGCTGGAGCTACCTTAGTGGAGTACTGTGGTAGGTAAGGTACTTATCTGTCCATCTATGGCGCAGGGATGTACAGAGAATGCGGTGATCGGCCAATCTGCTAAGATACTTACTAGAACCCACGTATCCGGTCGGTCGGAATCCCAAACGGAGATATCATCATGGTTGATCGTTCAGGCAGCAGGAGTTGAAAGAAAGGATATGAGGTTGCGACTGTTCCGATTCGCTTCTCGCTGGATGTATGATATTTTACGGGATGAGATGCATGTGTCACTTGATATCTCGACGCATGGCTTTTGCTCGGATGGATACGAGTACCGTGAGGGCATTTACTGTTGCTTTGACGGTCGTCGTAGCTGCTGAATGAATCCTTTGTTACTCTACTACGGAGGAGTACTTGTTCGATGTGCTGAATACTCCAGATGCAGTTCATGTCATGTGGATTCAGCTTTGGAAGGATCACATACAGTCCTCCACAATCCACGATAACTTCTACTCCACATGCGCCTTTCTTCTTTACATCGCCTACCGTGCGCTTTACTTCTTCGTCTAAAGCAGCAACTCTATGCCATTCACTCCGCAGTCCGGAGTAAGACACAGCGATACCTTCACGTTGTAAACGAGACTTTTGTCATATAGCGCAATTTGTCAGCATGCTGTCCAATCCAAGGTACCAAGGTAGCACGGTTGGTGATAACAATAATGGATATACCGACTGTACTGTAGTTCTGTATCTGGCATGGTGAAGAGGTCCATACCTTACCTACCTTATGGCGTGTCAATGTCTGTACGGATGTAGCCATAACGCTAACCCCAGAGTTGGACAAGCGTGCCAAGGTACTCGTACTCGAGGTTCAAGTACTCGATAGATACCGTCTTTTAATTCGGAAAAATCCCCATCCAAAAAGTCTCCCGCCTCCAGGTATCGCTCACAACAAGAGGTACCTTCACTCCAAACTGGGCCTTCACTGCACATGGCTGAGATTTGATATCTTTTTGATTTCTTCATTGCAATTACCAGGAGAGACCGTTCTAATCACCTTCTTACCGGGTTTCAACCTTTCCCCACACTATGCAGTAATTATCCCCATAGATTTCTGATTCTGTTTCGTGTTCCACACGAAGCACATCCGATAATCCTACCTGAGCGTTCTGCGTCATAGTAAGATGACTTCCGAGGCTCCGTTGAACGGTGGTAGCTCGGCAGCGTCAGACCACCTGTCCCCAGCTCAGAGGCTGCAGGAGAAGCATGCTGCTGACGCCGTTCATCGTGCGACTATAGAAGATGCTGTGGATGAAGAAGATATCATTCACCCCCCGCCGTCGATGCAAACAGCCCCCGAAACGACTCCTGCACCCATGCTTACGCCGGCAGATGAGGGTCTGTCCGAAAAAGCTGCTGGGAAGCAGAAAGCGTCTGATGAGCCCAATGGCATTTCTGGGTCTAAAAACCCTGATACAAAAGGTGCCCTCGACACAAAGTTCGAAGAATCATTCCCGGCATTAGGGGGCAGGCCCAAACCACAGGCGCAAGCTCCTGTGACCAGGGCCTGGGGAGCGAAGAAGCCGGTCTCTGTAGGCAATGCTGTTCCAAATGGTATGAATGGGAACGATTCCGTGTCGAGCACCACATCATCCCGAGCTTCTACACCAGCATCAGGGATGTTGACCCCTTCGTCTACCAATGTATCGGCTACGCCGCAGTCTCGGGGAATATCTAAGCCTCAATACATGCCAATACCTGGCAGACACAGTGAAAGGATTCAGTTTGCACCCTCACAGCTGCTTCCACGAGATCAGTTGAAGAAGCCCTTACAAGATGTGCTCCGAGGCATAAACAAAAGATCGAAGGCAACTGTAGAGATGAAGTCTGGGCCAAGCGGTGCAATCATATTTGAGGGGACTGGCCCTGTGGATGCTGCGCGACAAGCTTTGAAGGATGTGGCCAAAGAAGTTGGATCGAAGGTCAGTCCACTTCCAAGCTTACGATACCAGAACTAAACAAAGGCAGCAAACTGTGAAAGTCCCAATACCATTGAGCGTGCGACCGCATATCATCGGTCGGCAAGGGACCGTAGTACAAGCCATACAAAAAAGGACAGGGGCTCGCGTACAAGTCCCAAGGGCCGAAGAATCCTCTATTGCGGACGATGAGGACGATGATAGTAAAACGATCGATGTGGCTATCGAAGGTGATGCAGTCGCAGCAGAGATGGCCAGACGTGAGATTGAAGCCATAATAAATGAGCGTACCTCGACGGTAAACATGCGTTTGCGAGACATCCCTGCGGAACTCTTTCCCTTTATTGCCGGACCTCATAATTCAAGCATCAATGCTCTTGAGCACGGAAGGGAGGTTCAGATCCATATTCCTCAGTATCACACTTGGTCGTCACAGCCACCACCACAAACTCCCCCTTCCGGTGTGCCACCAAAGTTCGTGCCTGATCCAACAAATCAAATCAGGGTTTCTGGTGACAGACTCGTGGTTCAAGAAGTACGATCCGCAATTGAGCGACGGGTGGAGCAGCTTCGTCGTCAGATCACGTTGGAGCAGCTAGCCATCGACCGTGGTCGACATCAATTCATCCTAGGCGACAACGATAGAGCGTTGCACGATCTACTCCAAGAGACGGGTTGTACCGTTATTCTCCCCCCTGCATCCGACGATACGGAAATGCTAACAATCACTGGACCCTATGATAAGATTGAATCTGGCATCGAAAAGGTAATGAATCTTGCCAGTAGTATGCAAATGTCCAGCGTGGATGTCGCGCGTCAACACGCAAACGCTCCCAGAGGCTCTCAAGCACACGCGCGTGCATTGACACAATACCTACAGCAGCGCCAAGCAATTGAGCAACTCGAAAAACAATACGACGCCCGTATCGTTATGCCAACCAGTGAGGATAGCCCCATGAATTGGGAAATATATTCGAGGGATGGGAAGAATACCATTCGAGCGCGCTCCGATATAATAAACTTGATAAACGCACATCCCCCAACAAGAATCAGGCATGTGGAAGTCGATCCTTTCTTTCACAAGCATGTCCAACAGCAAAGCTCGAAACGTGTCCGAGATGATTTTGGAGTTCGTCTACTTCTACCTAACCCTATGAGTGGAATGCAACAAGTGATCCTGGTTTACGAAGGCCTTTCGGATGCAGAACTGTACCAACCACCTACACAGCGGCCATCAACCGAGGAGGTTGCGGAGTTCGAAAACGCTCTACAACAAGCCCAAGAGCATATCCTCAACTTGATCCAGGGACAGCAGGAGATTGGCGCTGCCAATATCGAGGTACCACCGAAGTAAGCTTTTAACCCTCCCTAAATCGTCCATTACTGAGAATCTCAGGTTCCACGAGAAGGTTCGCAAATTCGTACGCATCGAACAGCACAACCTTCCACCTACAGAAATCCCAGTACGGCTTACCTTCGGTTCAAGCAACGGAGTCAAAAATGGTGCAGCGGAGCCAGAGCAAGAAGCGTCGCTGCGAGGGCCAATTGATGCCGTTGAGAAACTTGCAGAAAAGATTGTTGCATTTGTAGAAGCGGAAAAGCAGGATGAAAAGGAGCGAGGATTCATCACTAGCTTCGACTTCCCTCAAAAGTATGCCAACTTCCTCATCGGTAAGAAGGGCGAAAACATCAACAAGTACCGTGAAGAATTCGACGTCGATATTCAAGTGAACGATGGAAAGGTCGAAATCAAGGGGCCAAAGGCCAAAGCCGAACTCGCAAAATCCAAGATTCAACAGCTGGGCAAGAAACTTGAGGATGAAGCTACTCACGTCCTCAAGATCAAGCCTCAATACCATCGCGATATGATAGGCGCAAAGGGAAGCCAAGTAAACCGACTCCAGGACAGATACAACGTACGCGTACAGTTTCCTCGGACTACCCCAGCTGGTGGCGATGATAGATCTGTAGCAGACGGCGCAAGCGATGTGGGAGGGCCCCGGAACAGTAGAAGTAATCAGGCTCCGGATGAGGTCATTATTCGGGGCCCAAAGAGAGGTGCCGATGAAGCGAAAGATGAGCTGCTCAATCTTCTACAATGGACCATCGACAATTCCCACACTTCCACAGTCTCTGTCGCACAAAGCCAGCTGCCGTCTTTGATAGGTCAAGGTGGCCGGGAGATGGAGAACATTAGGCTTGCAACCGGAGCGCAGATCGACGTGCCCGGCAACCGGGAAAGTGCGGACCCTACTGGCCGTGTGCAAATCCAGGTAAAAGGTACCAAAAGGTCCGTTGAAGAGGCGAAGAAGCTATTGGAGGAGAGGGCCAAGGTCTTTGATGATAGCGTCACGAAATCAATAGAGGTTGATAAAAAGTACCACAAGGCGCTCATTGGCAGCGGAGGTAAGTCTATCTCCCATCCTCATATGTTATTCCACTCATTAACACCTTCAGGTGCAAACATTCGTCACATTGTGGTTGAGGCTGGCGGTTCCGATGATCGACGAGATCTTGCCCGCACTGTTCGATTTCCACGGCAGGACTCCAATGAGAACACAGTTCGTGTGGAGGGAAACAAGGCACTTGTTGAAAGCATCGTTTCCTCAATCGAAGCTTTCGTCAACCAAAGGGACAATCAAATGACGGAGACTCTTGAAGTGGCACCAGATAAACACCGCTTGCTGATTGGCCGCGGCGGGGAAACTCGAAGATCTCTGGAATCTCAGTTCAAAGTCAACGTTGACATTCCCAAATTATCACAAGAAGGGCCTGGTCGTTCCCAAGTCAAAATTTCCGGCCAGCCTGAAGATGTTGAAAAGGCACGGGACCACATCTTGGCTCTGGTGAAAGATCAAGAGGGCGAGACCTTTCAAGTGCCCCGTCGACTGCATCACAACGTCTCAGATAATGGACAATTCTTCCGCCGTCTGCGCAATGACCATCGAGTTACCGTGGACCATGCAGGACAACAACCGCCCCCAAAGCCCGCAGCGGAACCAAGGTCGCAGATCAACGGTGGTGCAGCTCTACCGCTGATTACTGATGATCTAGACTCGATGGCCAATCATTCATGGGAGGTCGTTGACAATGACGGTGCAAGTGCAGAAGAGGGCGAGATTCCATGGATCTTGCGCGGTTCATCCGAGAACGTTGCCAAAGCCCGGACTGTGCTCCAAAAGGCCATTGAGCAGGCACAGACGCGACAGGAATCAGCCATTGGCTACCTTGTCCTACCTGATCCTCGTACTTACCGATTCGTTGTTGGCCAAGGTGGGTCCCAGATCAATTCAATCAGGAAGCAAACAGGTTGCAAGATTACGGTGCCACGAGACCAGGCCAAAGGTGCAGCTATTGAGATTGTGGGCTCCAAGGATGGGGTGGAGCAAGCGAAGGACATCATCCTCGATGTCGTCCAGAATGGAGGGAATGGAAACAGAAGGGACCCCTAGGTTGGTTTGGCTGTTTGGTGGACTGCATACATTTTGGGAGTCCATGTATGCATTTGCAGTTGCATCTACGACACTGGGAGATTTGGTGGCCATAGTGACTGGGACATGTGAGAAAAGTCGGCAGTTGATGTACTCGTATGTGTGGGGCTTGTACAAGATATCTACTTGACCTAATGTACAGATATCCTCACCCAGGTGTTTTTCATGAAGTTCGAAAAAGGACAGACATCCAATTGAGATGTTGGAAGAGTCTTGTCACTACTCACGACTGGCGATGTTTTTCAATCAACAGCCGAGGCGGCGATTATCGGAATTAAGCAATGATGACAAGTCCCGCTTTCCCCGCAAATCACTTTCTTCCTGCAGTCCTGCTTTCAAATGCATTGCGGACCAGAGTCACCCCCGATTCCTTTCTTGCCTCCCTTTGTATTTTGTTCTTGATTGCTAGCTTTGGGCAACTCTGTTGACAGACACGTTCATTGCAGCCATGACTCTAGGTGTCAGGGTAGCACCTACAGCAGCTAATCGAGCTGTCAACCTCCTTCGGACCGTCCAATATACACATCCTCCGAATTGCCCTTGCCATTCGAGTCCGGGCCATCATCGCCATACACCGTCCCTCTTGAACCATGCCAAGCGATCACTCGCCACGCCCGTGGATGCCTCGAGGAAAAAGGAATATGCATTCGAGATGGCGGCCTCAAGCATACGGTTCGGTCCAGGATGTACAAAAGAAGTCGGCATGGATTTCAAGAATATGGGAGCCAAGAAGGTCTGCGTAGTGACGGATGTGAATGTTGCGAAGTTGGACGCAATGAAGCAAGTTATCGAGGGATTGACAACGGAGGGTATCGAGTTTACCGTATACGACCAAACAAGGGTAGAGCCAAAGGATAGCTCGTGAGTGGAAGGACATTATTCGTTTTCTGGTTTCTAGCCACTGAGGGATACCTAGAATCCTAGAAGCAATCGCATTTGCCAAAGCCTACCAGCCAAGCGCATTTCTTGCAGTGGGAGGTGGTAGCGTGATTGATACGGCCAAACTCATGAATCTTTATACCTGCTTCCCCGACAATGACTTCCTTGACTTTGTCAACGCGCCTTTAGGCCGCGGGCTCCCTATCACCAAGACCCTCCTCCCTCTCGTCGCTGTTCCTACCACCGCCGGCACTGGCTCCGAGACAACCGGCACGGCCATCTTCGACCTCGTGGCCAAAAAAGCAAAAACAGGCATCGCTCACCGCGCGCTAAAACCCACATTGGGAATATGTGATCCCCTAAATACCCGCACCATGCCATCCGCCGTCCACGCCTCCTCGGGCCTCGACGTCCTCTGCCACTCCCTAGAATCCTGGACCGCAATCCCCTACTACGAGCGCACGCCACGACCGACAAACCCAATCAACCGCCCCGCCTACCAAGGCGCAAATCCCATCTCCGACATCTTCAGCCTGCAAGCCCTGCGCTCAACAATCAAGTACCTCCCCCGCGCCGTCAAAGATCCCGACGACCACGAAGCGCAGTCCGAGATGCTGCTCGCGGCCACACTAGCGGGCGTGGGCTTCGGCAACGCAGGCGTCCACCTCTGTCACGGCATGAGCTACCCAATCAGTGGCCAGAACCCCGGCTACAAGCATCCAGGCTACGTCACCGACAAACCCATCATCCCCCACGGCGTCAGCGTTGCCGTGACCGCCCCTGCCGTCTTCCGCTTCACGGGCGCTTCGAATCCCGAACGGCATGTCGCAGCCGCCGAAGCCTTCGGCGTCGACGTTTCCACCGTAAAGCGCGAGAGCGCGGGCGAGGTGCTTGGGGAGGCTATCGCGGAATTTCTAGTCGGCTTGGGGGATCAGCCGAGGGGGTTGGCGCAGTTGGGGTTTGGGAAAGGGGATGTGGATGCGTTGGTGGAGGGGACGTTGCCGCAGCGGAGGGTGTTGATGTTGGCGCCTGGGTTGGCGGAGGAGGTGGGGGAGGAGAGGGAGCAGCTGAGGGGATTGTTTGAGGGGGCAATGGCGTATTGAGGTCCTTTTGAACGAGGCGGTGGGGTGGGCGGAGGGTGTGGGAGTGGAGGGTGTGGGAGGTGGGAGGTGGGAGGCAGGGGATAGGGTTTTATATATGATTCAGGGGGCCGGATGGGTGTATGTATATACATGTACATAACATTACGCACAAGGTTCGCCCATTCAGAATTGCAAGCATTTACCAGCTAAGTCGTTGAACTTGGTTACCTACACTTTCAACCCGTTGAATATGGGACCCTCTCACCCAAAAGATTGACTGATCCGCGTAGTAAACCATCATCGAAAAACCGACAATCCAATTTCCTGACAAACACATTTTCATTCGTACCTACAGTATTTTGGAACATCCCTTACTATCCGATACGAAGAAAAAAAAAACCATCAACAGCGCTTCTAAGCTTTTACATATCCAAACCCGACGCACTCATTCCTCCTCGTTCCGCACTCACAACCCCCAACTTTGTATCCACAGCAAGCCGGGGCTTGCATCTCATGGTTTATCTCAAGGGGCTTGAAAGCTCCTGAGGGTTGGTTGGGGAGGCCGGTTGTTGTCTGGTTCGGTGCGATTTTTTTTGAGGGAGGAATAAGGGGGGCTAGTCTAGTGGGGAGGAGAAGATTTGGGTGGAAAAGGGGGGGGGGGTTGGATTGGTAGGGGTGGATAATCCACGCTGGGTGAGCAGATCGAGAATATTTGCGCCGCGATCCGATGGAATTGTTTTAAAAGGATTTTGTAGCTTAGCGGGCTTTTGTGGTTGGGATGGGTGGGTGTGGGAGGTGCTGGGGGGGGGGGGTGGGGGGGGTGGAGGGTAAAATAAGGAATGGAAAACTGCCGAAGATGCTAGGAACAGGGGAGCTCGGACTTTGGGCGTTTGTCATGCTACTGTGGTGTAAGATGGAGGTAGCTGGATTACATATCCATATACATCCTTTCTGTTGACAGCGTAATACCACAGTCCGAAGATAGAACCCAGTGTACAAATCTTCGGTCCATCTCGCATCTACCAATTACTCGACCTCTTGATCTTCTCGTTTTGAATCACCTCGATCCTACACCACTGTCAGTCATGCCTCCTAATCCACAATGTATGGACACCAAAGAACGGCGGGGGATTTTATGTACCAATACCCATCCGGATCCAACACAAACGCCACATTCTTCATTCTCCCGTCCGTCAGCCTCTTCTTCCACCTAACTCCCCTCTCCTCAAACCTCTCGCACGCCTTATCCAAATCATCCACCGACACCGCAATGTGCCCGAACCCCTGCGGTTCCTCATTCCCACTGTGATACTTAAACCCCTCATCCTTCTCCGTCCCATAATTCCACGTCAGCTCCAGCAGGCCCTCGCGACTAGCAGTTGGGTTGACCCCATTAGTAGAGGTTTCTGAAGAAGGAGAAGAGGGATAGCCAAGGAAGTAAAGGTTAAAGCCTGCGGAGGCGTTTTCGGAGGTGCGAAGGAGTCGCATGCCCATGGTTTCTTGGTAGAAGTTCAAGGAAGCGGTGTGGTCTTTTACGCGGATCATTGTGTGATTCTGAAGGTGCACAATGCGGTTAGGTTACTGGTTTCGTAGAGGGCATGAAAGGAGCCAAATACCATGCGGTAGGAGCCTGTGTCTGTGGTTTTTACCCCCTCGGTTTTTTCGACCGGGTTTTGGCCGATGACCTCAACCCAGTAACCGTCCGGGTCGAGGGCGAATGCTATACTTTTCATTCGGCCGTCTGTTAATTTCTTTTGAAATTTGTATCCGGCGTCTTCGATTCTTTGGCAGGCCGCTTGGACTAAGGACATCATTTAACAGATTCTTCCGCACAGTGGAGTGCAATGTTCGGCTTACTGTTGTCCACACTGATACAGATATGACCGAAACCTTTCCCCGGTTCCGAGTTACCATTCGCAATCTTATAATTCGGATCGTTCTCGGTGCCGTAGTTGTGGGTTAATTCTATAACGCCCTCGCGATCAGTCCAGTGAGCCCCAGTGGAAGCACTATTAGGGGCGTCGTAGGCGAGAAAGTAGTTGTCGAATTTGGCTTCGGGCATTGAAAGCTTGCTGATTTGCTTCATGCCCAGAAATTCATAGTATTTGACTTTATTACATCGTCAGTATAGAGACAAAATCGGTAGAGGTGGTGTGACCTGCCTGATTCTTTAGGATCTTTCACCCGAAGCATTGAGTCTGCAATATCTCAACAAAGTCCAGGTAATCTGCATTTCAGTTACACTTACGGTTGAACTTGTACTTTGCGGTATCGGTAGCCATAGTTGCGTAGGACTGACGACCTGAATGTTGTCAGGCAGATGTAGCAAGCAGGGTCTCTACAGCTTGAAGGGCTATACCAAAGAGAACAACTTTTCTTTGTAGAATGGAGGGAGGTCTGTGAATACGTAGTAGGTTGCGAAAGATGGACATAAAAGATCAATTGAACGAGAAGAAGATGGCCGAAGACAGAATTAATGGTAATAAACTGTTTCGAGAGCTAGAGAGTATGACGTCTGTTCCCCATCCCACCCTCGACTACGGAGCGACATACACTGCTGTCAAGACCCTCACTTCTCATCATGCAGCCAGGACGTTCATAACAGGTGTGAGGCATTGAAAGTAAGGGATTGAGATATGGAGTCTCCTATTTTCAAGAAATGCGACTTGTGTGCTCATGAGCAATACGGGTATCAAGAAAGCAGTTGACTTTACCGTAATTTGCAATATATTACAGTACAATTCTCTAGTAATCTATCTGCAATCACTGTTTGGTACAGTACTGTAAATACGGGAGTTAATGCCAATATGGAGCAAGGATGGCAATTTACGCTTAAATTTACGACATAGTACAGGAGCTGCCGTGACTTCAACGTCAACAGTATAACAACAAGCAAGAGAGTATCCAAACATAAAGTATTGGCCTTCCATTCCCAGCTTTGAATTGTGCTTTTGTATAGACTCCTGTATGATTATATGTTGAGATTGAATTGTTTGCTGTCTCTGTAGTATCTGAAATCTTGTCTTGCTTGATTACCTGCAGTGTTGACCTCCTTTTAGTCCGCTTTTTTCTGCCTAGTCCGACCCATATTCACTTCTCAAGACTCAACCACCTCCACTCTACTATACAACCTTCCAACACCTCTACCCTTCGGCATATGGATCATCTATCCGCCGGCTCGTCGTCGAAGATCGATGAAAGAGTAGGCTAGTCAAGACCGACCATATCAAGTGAGTTCTACCAAGCTGATACCATGCCATCACCAACTTTGACCATCCAACTCCCCACACCCGAACCATAGCTGACAACGCCCACCATGGCACCCAGTCAGGAACCATCACGCCGTCAGAAGACCACGACCTCTGGCCCATCTGTACCAATCTCTGTCACGTCCCAAGTTGAGAGAGTTGAACCTGGCGACGACACCAGCTCACGTTCTTTGAACGCGGCACCCCTTGCACCATTCAGGAACTTGCTCTATGTGCCACCCGATCTCACCGTCGAAAGCTTTGTTCCTCCTCGATCAAACCACGGCTTGATTTTCGGAGCAGCTTCCAACTTGACCACAGCTTTTGGCTCTGTCGGAGCTCCAAGCTCACCCGCAACCTCAAGGTAAGAACAGAGCTTGAGCCGTAAAGTCAACATATTTTTTGACAAAGCTAGCAGCGCGAAGGCCAATCCAAGCAGCAAAGTACTACGCTCTAAGAGACCATTTGCCAACTTACTCGCGTGCCCTGCTCCAAAGCCTTTCCGTCAACCGAAGCTAGCCCTTTCACCAGCTTTCCAGCCAAAGCTCAAGTCCAGCATATCCCCTCCAGCACTGAGTCCAACTATCACAGGGGCTCTCGATCCATTTCCAACTCGATTGTCGAGTCTACGTGCCACCAACGCGCCAAATTGCATCGCGTCCGGTTCTGTCGTCAGCCCTGCAGAGACCCTTGAAGTTGGTACCACTCATAGTGCTTGCCTTGTTCAGTTCTCTAAAGCCAAGCCAATCACCCTAGGTAGGGTCGCTGCAACCTCCGACTCCTCCGGAATTCCACAAGGCGCTAGCTTTGTCGATCGTGGACAAGCCCAGCTTGACAACGTCAACAAAGGATTCTTCTCTGGAAGTGCAAAAGCCATTCTTGATTACCAGCGCGATACTAGGTACATTGGAGTTGATCCCCAGCAACCCGCACCCGAGACGCCCAATACGGTGCCCAAGGAAGTACCCGGTAAACGCACCTATTTCAACAAGTGCAACGAGTGTGAGACGAGCCCAGGAGCTTACACGGAGTGCGAACATATCGACAACGAACCCTTCGACACCACTGTGAATGTAGCGCGCGTTGGTCAACGCATCAAGCCTGCTTACGCCAATAATAAAAAACATAGATTCGACCTCACCCTTAATTTGATCAACTTGTACTCCGAGCACAATAATTTGGACGTTGACAGAATGATCAATTCACGCAACATATGCGCGCTTTTGACCGAAAATGTGGACAAACATGCTTCTAAGTATCTGTAGGTTTGCCCCCGTCGACAGCTCCTACACTCTCAGCACTATTTCCTCCGACCTCCCAGTCCTTGTACCATTTTCATCATCCCTCCACCATTTCAACTCGCTTCTGTTCTTGTGGTTACTCTAAAACTGACAACCACTCAGGGTGCACACCCTTCACGGCACTCTTCTTGGCTATAGCGACGGCTTCAGCCTCCGCGATGCCCGCCGCATCGCTGCTCTTACTGGCATAATTTGGCGCGAAACGAATCGAGACTTGGTCAAAGGAGGTGATGGTCTTGTTCCCCATGAATATGGGGGAATGGTCCACACAGTTCAGCTCACTACTAACATGGATATTGGCAATCTACGTCAGATAGTGCTTGACATGGATGATTTGTGGGTTGCTGCACATTATATCAAGGAGCGTATTGTGGTAAGTGCTATGGTTGAACGGGACCTTAAACCCCAAGTGGAGAAGGAGGTGACTGCTCCGGCGGATACTGCCAAGACCGAAGCTACACAAACCGCAACTACTCAAGGCGAAGCAGATGACACCGCTGTTGCTAATGGAAGTGGCCCTACCACCAATAAAGAAACCAGCCCACCCGACGACAACACTACAAACGACGATACCGCAGCTCCGACCGACGACGCTACCCCGGGTTCCCCAAAATCTTGGCACACCGCTTCCACCGTGGAGTTAGTGCTGACCCCTAGCATGCGCGCCGAACTTGAGTACGCGAATCGGTTTGCACGTCCAACTGGGCTGGTCTCACATGATCGCGAGCCGATGAAAATTCAGATCTTGAAGTGGAAAGCCGAGGGCATGGCGGCGGTGTTGAAGAAGGACTTGAAGGACTTCAAGATGCCTGGCAATGGCTATTGAGGTAGAGTTGTTAGGTCTGTGCTGGGAGTTTTCGCTCACGAGCGTGGCTTTCTGTGGGGACAAGACTTCTTTTGCACATTTTTTTCGCAGTTCTTTCTTCTTTCTTCGCGAATCGCTGGCTTCAAGGGGTAGTGTAGTAGTGTACTAGGGATTAGAACAAGTTCTAATGGCGGTTGTGGTAATGGTGTGTTGTTTCAGCAAGCATAGTGGTCTTTGATGGAGGATAGCTGGCTCCGACACGTCTTTGACATGTCTTCGTTCTCAGGGCATCTAGCCGGCGGCGTTTTCCATAGCGAAGATACCCCCAGCGATCAGATGAAGTAGCTCAAGCTTAGGTTTCGATATCCACCCAAATGCGCCGTCGTGAGAACCCTCAACGTAACCCAAATAGCCCAAACACCCCTCCTATCCCTTCAACCCATCACAGCGCCCCCTTCACCCTCCCGCACCAACCCCACCCCCCACCCCTCCAACCGCCCTCCTCCAAATCACACCCGCAACCGCCACCACCGCCACCACCGCCCCAACCCCCAAAGCCACCCGCAACGCATCCACCCCTTCCCCCTCTTCCCCCTCCAACCGCGGCATCCCACCCCCCGGCGCCACCCCCACTTCCGCCACCCGCACAAACAGCTCCCCAATACTCTCCCACGTCGCACTCACATGCACCGGCTTGCCCATGCCGCGCTCCGCGCAAAACGCCTCGGGCTGCACCTCGCCGCGCTGGGTGGTCTTGTCGCGGTCCGCTTTCAGCGCGACGTAGATGCTGGGGATGGAGGCGAGGGCGGGGTGGGCGGTTAGAAGCGCGGGGATGTGTGAGAAGGAGTCCGGGTCCGAGGAGTCGTAGGTGTGCAGGAGGACGTCGCAGGCGTCGAGTTTGGCAGGGTTGTCGAGGATGGCGGGTTCGAGCTCGCCGAGCTCTTCGAGGATGAGCGTGCATTGCTTCCCCCCTGGGAGCTCGACGCTGTTGACTGCGGTGCGCGGTTTGATGGTTGGGTGGTAGGTTGGCGAAAAGGGGCGGGCGAGGAAGGCGTCGAGGAGGGCGGATTTGCCAGCGCCAGGGCTGCCAAGGATGTAGGCGAGGAAGACGGTGCGTTCGACGCGGGCGGGATGGCGGCCGGGGCGGCGCTTGCGGGGTTTTGTGAGTTTGAGGGCGGAGGTGGTGGAGGGCGGGTTGGAGGCGGGGGATTCGAAGCCGAGGTAGGCGAGGTGGGCGAGGGTGGTTTTGGGGGAGGTGAAGGTGGTCATGCTCCACTGGGCCAGCCAGCCTTGCAGGGTGATGTGGCCAACCTCGTTACGGACGGTGGAGCTGGGGAAAGCGGAGTCGAGCCAGGAGGCGGGTAGGCCGGGGGTTGGGGCAAAGAGGGCGGAGAGCTCGGAGGGATTGAGGCCGCCGTCGTTGTCCGCGTCGGAGAGGAGGAAGAGGTCAACGAAGAAGCGGTAGCCGGCGGGGGAGAGCTCGGCGGAAGAGTAAGGGGGAACGTCGAATTTGGGGTGGAGGAAGGAGTCGCGGAGGGAGAGGGAGTCTGTGTAGTGGAAGGCGCGGAGAATGATCCAGACGGTTTCATGGCGGCCTTTTTCCGCGAATATTTTGTTGAGGAGGATGAAGCCAGGTTGGGAGATGCCTTTGCCGGTTACAGAGGAAGGGGAGCATTTGCCAATGGCTTGTTTGATGTTTTCGAGGTCGCCGTCTCCAAGAGGTTTGCCAAAGCATTTGGTTTGGAGGTCTTGCATTTCTTTGTCACTCAGGTAGCCATCGTGGTCTCGGTCAGATAGGTAGAAGATTCTTTGCAGCGCTGTGATACAAGCGGGCTTCAAATTAGACTCCTTCGAGTCGAATAGAGGTGCTATGGGATCTGTGACTGCCTTCTGACATAGGAAAAAGACTTCGTTGATGTTGTGATGCTCCCTTGCGCTTGTGCGTATGCAAGAGTCGATCTCCTTGAACTCGGCCATCACTGGAAGCATCTCATCCTCCACTACTTGCTCTGTATTCCCACTAGCTGCGAGATCTGACTTGTTTGCGCACAGAACAACTGGAACATTAACCCCCAAAGACCTGAAGTGCGGGAGCCAGAAGAGCCCCACTCGCTCATAGCTGTAATGATCCGAGTATACTAACAGAATGATATTTGATTTCCTCAGTTCTTTGTTCAGGTTCATCCGCTCCTGTGGCAACGCCGATGTGTCGATGATGGTAGTGGTGACATTTTCCGGCGTCCCGATACTTGGAGGGATCGTAATTTGAGGGAGGGTTGGCTGAATCGTGGTGGTGACGAAGACATCTTTAACCAGAGATGCAATGATGGAGCTCTTCCCTACTTCAGCATCTCCGCATACGCATATGCGTACTGTTTTCGAGGTTAGCACATCTTCTGTGGTACTGAGAATTCTGTTTGGTTTACCCGTAGCCATTCTACGTAAGCATAACCAGTCTAGAGAGAAGTAATCAGAGTAGCTTATGCTCCACGTAAGGCAAATAATTCATCACGATCCACATCATAGCTAAAAGGGTCAAGCAGCAGGAACATCTCTGATACGATAGACGACAGACGAACGATGTTGACAAAAGGACTCGTATCAAATGCCCTAGCCAAAAGCAGCCTAACATGCCCAAAACCCGGGGAGCGGGTACCCCGGCGTGCCCGGGAGCGTCAAGCACAAGCGTGCCCGACTAGCTGGAATGCTCCACAAAACACGTGGAGGTCCAGGGGACTGCAGGGCGGAAGTCGAGTCCCCAGTACGAACTGCGTGATTGGCGCACAACTAAAACCTATTCTCTACTGTCGTGTGATGGGACGACATCTACCGGGTTTTTGTTGAGTACAGCACGTTTTAGGTACCTGCGTCCTGCAGGGCCTTGTGCCAAACGCTGTTATGTTGTGAGCTTAGGACACCCACTACTATAATAGACCAATCACGTTTCGGCCGCTGATAACAGATATACAGCGTCCTCCCTCCACCACCACGTTATCCTATTCAGGATGCATCCACTATCCTCGCCGCCGGAGGTATGGCCGTTCCGATCAACGAGCTTCACAATGTTATCAGCCATCCGGCTGGCCCTGATTACCAACTTTCTGTTGGTGAAGGTATATACGCAATCTCCTGTCCAAACCCAATCCTTCTACTGACGGTATCTCTTAGGAACCTACGTCTTACGGGATAGTATCCACCTTTCGACCCCTCCACCGCATCCTTCAGAGGCGCCGAGTACCAACTTGAACCCTCTGGCAACAACTCCAGCCCCACCCACTACAGGAGTAAAGCTCTCGCTCGCCATACTCAGCCCGCAAAAAGTAACTCCACAACTGTACAAAGTCAACACCTCTACCAGCATGAGATCAAATCTAGCCACCGATAGTATTGAGGAGAGTGAGAAAGAGTCTAGGACTTCTAACGATACGGGTAGTGATGGGGCTGGGCCTCAACCATACGCCACATCTCAAGGGAGAGCCCCAGCGTTCGGCGAAGACAACTCGTTACTGGCCCCATTAGGTGGGAAGGAAAACTTGAAAAGGAGGAAACCAAAGACAAGCCTTGTAAAGAGCAACTCTTCATACATCTCGAGGGTAATTCCTCACGACTCGATGAGTAAACGCGTACAAGAGCATAACCCTGAGGGCCTCTATGTGTTTGCGAACATCGATAGGGCATTCCAATGGCTAGATTTTTCTTCGACGACATTCTCCAAGGTAGCTTTCATTATCGCTGACCTCGTTGTAGAAAGCTAATCCCACCTAGGCCGAGCACGTTGTGAAGATTTTATTCGCCAAAGCACATGTTCTATGCCATGATATAAACATGTTTACCAAAAGTCCCAGCCATCTCGATGTCATCATGGGAACATCGTCTGGGGACATCATGTGGTTCGAGGCTCTTACGCAAAAATACAATCGCATCAACAAGAACGTGCGTAGTGTCGTCCAGCATTTCAGCGTGTAGCTGATCAAGTGTAGAATGTCATTAGCACATCCCCAATATCTCAAATTCGATGGTTACCTGGTTCGGAGAATCTGTTTTTAGCAGCTCACCTAGATGGTACTCTCATCGTGTATGACAAGGAGCGCGACGATGCTCTCTTTATCCCGGAAGATGATGCTCCTCGGGTTAACGAGAGCGATGGGTTCGACATGGATCATCAGCCTCTACATATACACAAGTCTGTGAATTCGAAAAACCAGAAAACCAATCCCGTCTCGTCGTGGAAGATTTCTAATCACCAGATAAACGACTTTGCCTTCTCGCCAGATAGTCGACATCTTGCTGTTGTCTCCGAAGATGGCTCTTTGAGAATTATAAATTACTTGAAAGAACAGTCAGTCGAACAGCCCAGAAGATTAATCACTAGTCAATTACTGAAACTAAGATGTCAGACTTACGGACCTTTATTCGAGCTATTACGGCGGTTTCATGTGCGTGTGCTGGTCACCAGATGGCAAATACGTCTTGACAGGGGGCCAAGACGATCTTGTGTCAATATGGTCGCTAGCTGAACGTCGTATCGTTGCTCGTTGTCCTGGTCACCATTCATGGGTTACAGCAGTTGCCTTTGATCCGTGGAGATGCGACGACCGAAATTACCGTTTTGGAAGTGTCGGTGAGGACCGAAGGCTGCTCCTCTGGGATTTCAACGTGGGCATGTTGCATCGTCCCAAAGCGGTATGCGCCATCCTGACTTTCCTTCGCTACCACGAAAGAAGTTCTACACATACTAACACGTCAAGGTGTCTGTCCGACAGAGGGGGAGCATTTCTTCTCATGCTGCTTTGCCTCGGAATCGTACGGAAAGCCAAGCCACGTTACGACTCCGCTCTAATTCCAACCTAACTGCCAACAGCTTGGACGGAGATGATTTGATTGAACACCCCGTCGAGTCGCGGATTCGGACTGCGGAATTACCACCTGTTATGGTGAGCTTTCCAATCCTCCGGGGAGAGGTGATGAAGACTAATCCGAGCTTCCACAAGTCCAAAATCGTGGATGACGATCCGATGAGCTGGCTTGGGTTCGAAGAGGATTGCATCATCACTGCCTGTGCCCACGGCCATGTACGGAGATGGGACAGGCCCCAGGAGGGCGTGAACAGCAGCCAAATAGATCTCTCTGGAACGACACACCATCTGTAAAGATGAATATACATGTACTAATGCCTTATGCCCTCGGAAAGTGCCAAATCCTACGTCGAACTGGTCTTCAATGTATCGCCAGGGATCGATATATTCCTAATCTTCAACTATATAACCATTTACAAGAGAACAAACCACCTTACTATTTCGTGAAATAGATTCTTCCATTTTATTTCACTTACTGCAGATCATTACGGACGAAGACTTGTTTCTCCTTGACGTTTGATTCTGCAAAGGTTTGGAAATAAGGTACATAAGGTATCAACCCGAGTGACCCTGGAAAAAGATAACCGAGGGCACATGCCTAGTTTTTGCGACAATCATCTTCCCCTTGGCTCCGCTCGTTGTTTGGATCTCGTTCCAACCTGTTACCGCATTCGTTGTTCTTACCCTGTCAATCCCATAGACAAGTGGCACCATGGGCGTTGCGCGCAACTCGGACGAGATTCCGCAACCGGAAGTGACGTCCCTCATCGTACCATGGCTTTCTTTGAGGTTTTTCTCAACGCTCGCGTGCTCCTTTAGCCATCCATCAACTTTGTATGATAGCTTGGACTTCGACTACCTTTGACTTTTTATCTTTCTTTGCCTCGCTATTCTATTCTATGCTTACAGCTTGGCTACGTTAGTATCTATCTACTAAAATTTGTTGAGTTACAACAAAACGTTGCAGGGATTCACTGTCGGTACCGGGGCGGGAAGGTTTGCCGACTTTTTGGCGCGTCAGAACGGATACCTATCAAACGTTGTGACCCAAGCGTCTCGGAGCAAAGAATTTTCTGAGTTCTATTTATATTATCTACCACCTTTCACCTTTCACAGTCTCTCTATCCTGGGATGAGCACGCACGGTGAACACCTTGGAATCTATGGCATCCAAGATCTTTGGTAGCAGCAGCAGAGACACTAGCAGTGTCAGACACTTTGAGATCAGGTAGACTCATCTTTCTTCCGTCAGATACTTGCGCCCTTGGATATAGTACAGCAAATCGCTAAGCCGTCTTCGTACACCTCCAGACTTGACTCTAGCAATCTTATCCTTCGAGGGTCCGAGCATGAATCGTCAAGTGTCATCCTCAAGGGCACGCTTGTCCTCTGCCTGTCGGATTCAATTCGGATCCAGAGTATACGGATGCGCTTCACCGGCGAGAAAAGAATATGGTAGATACCACTTCTATCCTGTCATTCTGGCCCTGGCTTAATGGATGGCAGTTGGTATGAACAAAACCGAAGCTACCCCGTCAAACTGGAAGAAGAATTCATCCGACACAATTGGGAGTTCATGAATCCTGGGAAACGGATCGGGGAGACTGTTCCAGCTGGCAATTACGAGTGGCCCTTTGAGTTGATCTTGCCCGGCAACACACCAGAAAGCATTGAAGGTTTACCGGAGAGCTGGGTCATATATAGGATGAAGGCAAAGATTGAAAGAGGTCTACTTCAACACAATGCAGCAGCTAGACGCCATGTTCGACTCATCAGAACACTCGATCCCAGTTCCTTGGAGCTCGCTCACGAGATGGTATGTCCTCTCGGGCAAGATCTTGGCTAGTAGCTGACCGACCTTAGTCTGTTGAGAATGTATGGACAAATAAACTTGATTATTCAATCAGTACACCGACTAAAGGCGTGATATTTGGCACTACCGTCAGGGTCGACTTCAAACTGATTCCACTGCTAAAGGGACTGAGGATTGGAAAGATCAAGACAGTACTTAATGAGACGCGGGAGTTGAACGCTGATGCTGCCGCACCAGGATACCATCAACGTCGCAGAAACTCTCACGCCGTCGTGGAAGATGTTTGGACGCTCCCCGAAGATGCAGAATCTGAGGACATAGAAGGGGCAGAGGGGTATCTTTTCTCAAGATCTCTAGCATTACCGAAAACCCTACGACAATGTATTCAGACCGTCGATTGCATGGGGGTCAAGACTAGGCACTCTTTGATGCTCAATATCCAGATGCACAACCCAGATTCGCATGTCTCAGAGGTAATCCTTCTTTACTTGGTATGTGTCCCTCAAGAAGCTAAAGAATGATAGCTGCATGCCACCCTACCCCTCATGATTTATCTTTCGCCTAGTATGCCACTTGATGAGAACAACAACTTGATCAACCAAAACTCTCTAGCCATCACCGCAGAATCGCTTACTAGCGCACCGCCCATGTACGGAGAACACCAGTTCGACCAGCTGTACAACGATGTCGATGCGAGCGGTTACTTGACACCTGCCGGTAGAGCCAGTGGAATTGCTACGCCTTACCACTCGCAAAGCGCCAATACATCGACCGACAACCTTGCGTCAATGGATAGGATGGCTTCTAGCGACTTTGCCCCAAATGTTTTGCACCATCGGCTGAGTAATCTCGAGACTACTGGCGCAAACCGATCTGTGAGAGACAGATCGCATGCCTCAACGTCTGAAGATGAAACACCCGAGCACCAATCCCCGGAAGCTGGGAGAGGAGAGCATGCAACCCAAAGCCAGTCGCCTGGAAGAGGCTACTTTGACAACCCCGCAGGTGGTACCAGTCGGCATCGTCACTGTAATCCTATATCGCGGCGAATTTCGGAAGAAGACCCATGGGCTGCCGCCCCCCAACATATCGAGTTCAGCTCTAAAGAGATGTCCAAGGTTCCAAGTTATTCAACTGCATTGCAGTCCCGGGCTACTTCAATGAATGATACTTTGCCAAACTATCAAGCCGCCGTAAACACACCTATTCCATCGCCCCCATTACCACGTGCCCCAAGTCAGGTGCATATCCCCGATACTAGGGCGCCGGAGGGCTTGCAGCGGACTCCATAAGGGACCCTTGTTGCTGTGTGGCTGGGAAGAGTAAGGGCATTACGATTGTCTTGGTGCATTCATGGGCGGATTTAACGGTGTGTATGGAGGTGTCCGAAGCATATCACATGGGTGCAGGAACTCAAAGCATGGAGCACTGCATTAACAGCACGGATGGGCGTATCGGCTCGGCGGTCTTTTACGGAGTATGATTTCGGTCTTATCAGAAGCGATTCCCACTCTGCGTTTAGATATCGTGTAGTATTAGAAGAACATCTCCCCAAGGAGGGTTGGAGTTTAGATCATCATAGAGCACCTTGATGCATTTCAATTTCCGTATGCGCATTTCATGATAACCGAAACTAGGATTTGCCGACAGCCCCATCAAAATTGAGTTGTAAATCTCCAAACAGTGCAGAATTCGTAGAAATCAGTAGAATCAATTACACTGCACTTCGTACATGATCTGAATGTCATATAGAGCTTCACAGATGTCTCATACAGTGCTTTATACACGCTTATATACTACATATGAAGCACTGAATATACTACGTATGAAGCATTGAATATACTACATAGAGTATGGGGCACTGAGTAGGTAACGTGCGAAGCGTGTATAAAGAACTGTATGAGACATCTATGAAGCTCTATATGACATTCAGATCATGTAAGAAGTGCAGTGTAATTGATTCTACTGATTTCTACGAATTCTGCACTATTTGGAGCACTCAATTTTGATGGGGCTCTCGGCAAATCCTAAAAAAACCGCACAGGTTTCGCAATCAACGATAGAATAGAATAGTGGCTTCTGGAGGTTGAACAAATAAATCCATCGTATTCAAGAGATCACTACGAAGTTCCTTACCTGTAATTGATAAAGCGGTTCAACAACCAACAATAGGAAATGACTTCAAGATTACCAGACCGAACGGCGGGCGGTTCAATATCCGATGATGAAGCTGTCCCAGACAACGATCTCAGTAATGTGAAGGCTCCATTGTAACTAACATAGGGTGACCGATAGCTTACTGACAATTGCTAGACTTCTCGTCTGCTCCTTGAGCGACTCCAAGCCTACAAACACGCGTGTGGTTACCTGGAGAATTACATCTCTGCTACCGAGAAGGTAGAAAAGACTCATGCCAAAGAATATGAGAAGGTCTTGAAGGTACTCCGAGGCTTGCCACAAACCCTGGACTATTGATAACTAACACATTTTGTAGACCGTGTCCGATCCTCTGAAAGAAGGGCATCACTTTGACCAGAGCTTGGGTGGAATTGCAGGCCTATTTGAGAACATTCGCTCTAACACACATGTCAGTCGAGCTCTTGCGATCGCTACTCTGGTACTAAACGATACACAGGGTATTGCAAACTCTCATCTCGAGACGGAGAAAGCTCTCAAGGGTTCTGTATTACCGATCCTGGAGCGCCTACATGCGGGGATCAAGAACAAAGACAAAGAGTTGTCTAAGGGTGCTCTCAAAGGAGCGAAGAATGTTGAGTCGGTTAGAAATGAGACTCAAAAATATATCGAGATGCTGGGTCAACATACAGCCGCTTTTTCTTCCTCGGGTGGGAAACCTGAATCATCTGATGATCCCTATGTTATCCAACGTCGTGTCAACCACCGTCTGAACAAACAAGTGCTCGAAGAAAACAACTCTCGTGAAGACCTTCTAGCGGTACAGAATTCCTTCCAGCAGTTCGAGGGCCATGTCATCCAGACCATACAGCAAGCCATGTCTGCGTTCCTGCAGTATGTTGGTGGACAGGCAGAACGTCAGAAGGCGATGTACGCGGACATGGTCTCAACAGCACAGCGGGTTCCCCCGGACTTTGAATTCAAAGGCTTGGTCAAACGCAACGGTGGTCTGCTAGTCGATCCTTCTACCTCAAAGCGAACAGTATCGAATATTTCCTTCCCCAACCAGGATCATTCTGCTACCAAACCCCTCATTGCTGGTCTGCTTGAACGCAAGACCAAGGGACTCGGAAGTATCAAGGGCTTTAATACCGGTTACTACGCAGTAACACCCAGCAAATATCTCCATGAATTCCAAGATGATGATGACTACCGCAAGGATCCAACGCCGGAGATGTCGCTTTACCTTCCTAATTGCATCATTGGTGCTGTCAATGGCGACTTATTCAATATTAAGGGCAAAGACGTCTCCAAGGGAAAGGTCGGCAGCGCCCTTGCCACTAGCCATGAGTTTACATTCAAGGCTCGCTCGCCCGCCGAAGCTAAAAGCTGGTGGGAGGTGATCCGTGAGGCAGTTGGTGCTGACAACGTCACTGACCAAATGGCATCATCATCATCGCCCTCAAGTCCAGTGGAGAGCAGGAACGTATCAGGACAGCACCCTCCGCAGTACACTGAGAGGAACGTCGCACCGGTGCAGACTCAAGGTCTCCCTCAAGGGCAGGGACAGCCCAGTGCAGGGGAAGTATCGCATTCAGCAGGCGGGTTACATAGTACTGGTGCAGGAGTGAGCCCGGCAACAGGAGCACCGGCGGGTACGTCGGGACTCGAGAAGGCGCCTGGTCAGTACTAGGTTATGAAAACATGGAGTCATGAAGACATGAAGACATTAGGTAGGAACATGTTGGCGTAATAATGGGGAGTTCTCTATTTAGAGAATCGGAAGAGCAGAATCGTGATGCGCTAATCATGGTATACCAAACCGATGATTCTGTACATACATAGCAGAATATATACCCCCTGATGAGTGAGCAAAAAGGGGATTGTTCGGGCCAAAAAAGCGAACCCCTGTCTCCCACTCAGGTTTAGCGCGGGAAGACGGAATCTCATTCGAGAACCTCCACTACTGAACTGCGAGTACTACCACCACTCACACTAGCAATACTGCATACTTAGGTAGGCGGGGATGCGCATTCGATGTCATGCTTCTCTTCTGTGATACTTGAGTGCGCTTTATATTATTTATTACAATGAATCTCTTCGGCGTTCGGGTACCAGGATTCTGATGCTACTTCTACAATATTCTATTCTGGACCCACCGGAGAGGCTTTGGTGTGACCCAAGCCCACAGGCGATTCACTTCAGCCTCTGAATCAAACAATCCCCATGCAGGTACGGGCCAACACCTTTGAGACTTTTTTTGTAGAGCACTGTGCCCGACTCTCAGCACGCACTGCTACCCTTATTCCTTTCTGTCTCGTTGCCCTCCCCGTCTTTGTCGTCTCCAGCATTGTCGCTGCCCACCACAACCATTCTGGTGCTGAAGAAGACTCACAAGCTTACACGGAAGGTTTTTTACAGACTTCATCGAGAAATCACGAATTCAGCGGAGGGTATGCGGCGAAACGGGGGCACGTGCCTCAATTATCTATAAGTGACGACAATCACCACGTAACAGAAGCAATTGGGAACATGTACGACGACTATGACTATGGGAAACACGAACTGAGGCCTTTGAGCTTCACTGCGTCGTCTCAGCCCGGTCCCTCTCCGCAAACTGCCCAGCCACCTCGAGCGGCCCTCTCACAATCTTACAAAGCTCGGAATCCTTTAGCGCAGACTATGTCCAGGGAACGCTTACCTGAACACGTCAACGGACAAGGCGCGCCCATGGGAGGAAGGAGTAATTCGTCTGACCGCGACAATGGGCCACTCTCACCCACACGCTCTGTCCATCTTTCCAATTCCGAGACGGCAAACTCTCACTTTCCTTTAAACGACCTTGACTACGAGTCAAATCCAGCAGCTGTCGCGCAAGAGCTAAGTAATCTACAAGCGTTGCGCAGGATGTCGATGGACGTGAACGCTGCAGGCGATCCAGATCTGCCATCGTTCAGCTCGAATTTCGGTATACCCAGCGCTGCACCTACAGGGGCTGTGGATGAAGATGACAGCTCCCGGCTATTCTGGGTACCTGCACGAATACACCCCGAGCTTGCACCTACAGAGTTCAAGACCTTCCTCGACAGTAAGGTCAACTCAATCAAGCGAAGATCAGGCGAAATGTCTCTCTCACCTGGTGGCCTGCAACGTGAAGGATCTGGTGGAGGACTGAGGAGGAAGAAATCTATGCTATCAAGGCAGATTGACAACTCAGGCGGAAGAGCCGCGGAAGGGTATCAAGATGGGGCGGAGCGACTAGATCGCAAGAGATCCTCATCTGGTGTTGATTCCTTGAACTCGGGAATGTCGAATCTGCAGGACCTGGAAGTTCTTGTGAACAACTCTGAAAGTGTTATGCAACGATTGAGCATAGATACACAGTTGACTGGTATAGGTGGAGAGGTTCTACCAGGTGACGACGTACCGATTCTACCAGTTGCGCCGACGGGAAACTCGCTACGCAGGTCAACACGCACCACGTATCGACGTGGCAGTGTTCGCAAACAGGACCGAGCTCCTTTCTCTAAACGTGTCGGTAGATCGACTGAGGACGGTGAAGATTCGCCGTTGTCATCACCCATAACCCCCGCGGGTGAGGCGCTTAGTCTGTCGAGAATACAGACAGAACCGCTACCCACGACTGAGAAGATTACGAAAAATTTCTCAAGACCCGAGAGACTCAACAGACGCACGCCGCAACAGGGATCATCTTCTACAGCATTGTTCGATGAAAACGCGACGCCGCAATCAGCGGTAGAGCCGCGAGAAAGGCCCGTCACGGCAGCTCCACCTAAGCATTTTGTGTCACAGATCGCTTCCAATGGTCGATCTAGCATTTCACCTGAAAATTTGGGAGTTCCAAAGATTGTTGAGACACCTCCGCCCCCTGATGAAGCGAGGCATAGATCCAAGCAAAGCTCCCTTCCAGAGCGAAAATCATCGCACGACGCACCTCCTTCTCGTCCTCCCCAAGGGCCGTTGCCAATGGGCCCACCTTCAGCTCAAAGGCCAAGAATACCAGCACAGAATCGGCAAAATCAGGGCGAAAAAGGCAACCAGACACTGAAAGACATGGCAGCACATCCTTCTCCTTTGCCTGGTAACAGCACTCGAACGGATAGCTTGTCGTTTATACCTACTTTGACGGAAGATAGGAAGGCTGATGTCAAGAAGACGAAGGACAAGAAAGACAAAGATAGTGCTGATGGCTCAAGGAAATCAAGCTGGAGCTGGGGCTCAATATTAGGTAGCGAGGAAAAGGAGAAAGAGAGAAAGAAGGAGGAAGAGGCTAAGAAGTCCAAATTAAAGCTGACGAAGCCGATCGACAAGTCCCACGACGGCACCAGGCTGGACTTGTTGCAAACCACAATGGAAGGTAACCGGGGCCGTGAGAGCGTCGTGCTTGACCGTGGGGACCTTAAGCTCGAAGAAGAACGGAAGAAGGAGAGTAGTAGAAAATCGTCTGGTAGCGATACTAAAAAAGAGAAGGATTCTGGCCTTTTTTCATCCTTGTTTGGGGGTGGTAAGAAGAAAGGCGAACGCGAATCGGTTGGCAAGAAGCATTTTTCCCGCAATTTGTCGCCAGAACCACCACAACGTATACTCAAGCCTGACATTGATTACAACTGGACTCGGTTCTCGATCCTTGAAGAGAGAGCTATATACCGAATGGCGCATATCAAGCTCGCCAACCCCCGTCGCGCACTGCACTCCCAAGTTCTACTCAGCAACTTCATGTACTCGTATCTTGCCAAGGTCCAGCAGATGCACCCTCAGATCCAAATACCTCAGTCCGCAGCACAGAAGCACCAACAGGCTCAGCAGGCTCAGCAAGCCCAGCAGAGGAAAGCCGATCAACCAGAGGAGTACTACCAGTATCAGAAGTACCACGAGGTAAGTGATTACTTTACTACACATATATGGGCAATGCTTACCTTCACTAGCAACAACAGAAGCAACAGAACCAGGAAGAAGCGCAAGGGCATACACCCTCGCAGGCACACCCACAGGCACACGCACAAGCTCCACTAAGGCAGCGTGCGTCGCTAGAGACCCTCGAAGATTCGCACTCCGCCCATAATCATCTAGATCATAATAGCATGCATCGTCCACAGTCTCGGGCAACGCAGCACTCTACACACAGCTTAGAAAATGGTAATGGACATCACAACTCACCGGGCGGCAGCAACCACCACCATCGTACGCAGCAATATACGGGCAACCCATCACACCAAGCCTCACCTTACCAATACCAACAATCACAGTTCGACGAACCGGGACGATCGGCAGATGATGACATGTGGTGAATAATCGGGATTTAAGATAATCACTAAAGTAATTTGGCACGCACGGACGGAGTTATAGCGATAGGTACGTGATCAGGCCTGCAGGCTTCCGTCGGTATGATGGAGAAGCTTCATTCTTCAAGCATGTAGCATTCAGCTACCATCTAGGTTCTTTTGCGTTTAGTCCAACGTGATGTATTTGGCGAGGCGAGGTGGGAGGCCGGACGTGGTTTTATTGGGCGAGTGGGACGCTTTGAGAGGAGTGACTGGATAACGAGAAGAGCTCTCGTTACTGTTTACTACTTCCGTTTTATGTACATTTATGAGATAGAACGACGTGGAGGGCTAGAGATGCCTAGATTCCATCCATGTTCGACCGTCTGAGCTTCGATAAATTGCTGCCGTACTTGTACGAGAGTCGTACGGGAGGTGCGTAGAGAGCAGGCGAATCACCTCTCGCGGTAAAGCGTGCCACGCGGTCCTCTCTTCTTTTCACTCATCTCAAACGCTCCCTCCCCATCACTTGCAACTCTATATCCCTACTTTATTACATATCCTTCATGTCTTCCAAATATTTTCAATGACCGGTATCATCCTCGTTCAAAAACCCAGCCACGCTCTGCATCGAGTCCACAGCGAGACCTGGCCCATCAGAGAGAGAGAGCTCTTGCCAGCCTGATGGGAAGCTGATTTGTGTCGAGGTCGACCCTGGAAAGGCAGGCCTTCCCAACAAAGCCCACCGAGCTTACCAAGATGATTGTTACAATCTATCTACCTATCTTTAGCCTTTGTCCACGCGGGTAAACAAAAACAGAGGATTGGCTTTCATAGTCGTCACTCGGGAAAAAAACTGTTTCTTACATTTTTCGATTAGCTACGCATTCAGATATGCTTCAAAACACGCTTCCAAAACATGACTTCATGCGACGCGGCCGTAACACGCGTCATTCGCTCCATGGGCCTTTGCTCCATAGTGTGCTCCATATTTGCTCCTCCATAGCACACGAAGACTTTGATTTGCCGGCTCATTCAACTGGGCCCGGAAGGCTTGTACATACACATGTCCAAAGCATGCCTTGGTCGTCAACTTGTATCTTGGAACGCAGTTAATTCTGGACTAATCATTGTTGGAAATAGGGGAGTTGGTATTGCAGCGCCTATGCTGCTGATGATGCTGTCGTGCCACTTGATGCTTACAAAGCTCTATGCATGCCTTCGGCTCTTCAGGGAAGCCAAGTCAGAGCCCTCGTCTTCTCTCCTCCTCTCCGAAATGGCACGACTTGCAGGCTTCCGTCCCCATTCCGTAGGATATCTTTAATCTTCTCCGTCCCTTCGAATCAGTTCGATTCTTTGCACTACTTTGATTTCTCTGGCCCGTAAAATGCGCGACCATACCCGCTCATGAACCCATTTAATTTTCTCCAATGTAACATCTTCCTTTTTTTTGGTATTCCTGTCTCGATTGTCTATTTCTAGCGCCTCTGTAACCGATTTGAGTGGCATAAGGCTGGGTGAAAACACCTGCAACAATTTTATCTTTACCACGTTTTGAAGTAATAGGATGTGGAGCGCTATCTGAGCCGAAGAAGAACTTTGGATTTCCAGAACTCGTCCTATCAGCGAATGTCTAGTAATTCATTGGGTGTCCTGCCCAGTCGTCCACGATCAGGCGAAGGTGATGGGCTGATATGATGGCGACCACGCGTTCTCCAAGGTTTCTTTATAGTCTCAATAGCCTTCGCGGCGGACAGATGCTCGAGACAAATTTCTGAGGCGTGGAAAACTCCGAGAGAGAGTGGCTAAAATTGGCAGGAATTCTGATTCGGCATTCCAGATTGTCACGTCACCCTTGAAAGGGCACTCGCCATGGAGATTGAGCACCATATCTTCTTGTTCCATTTGGTTTTTAAAATTGGGTAGTAGGAAGCGTAGTCCGCGATGCCGGACGAGCTGTTGGTCGTCACGCCAGCAGGATAGCTTTTCACTTTTGCTTCAATCATGGTTTCTACAGTCATGGACTCGTGCAAGTAAAGAGACATCAAAAAGTCCACGTTGGGCTCTAATGCTTGGAGCTTGCTGCGATATTCCACAGCCAGTAGTAATGGGAGGGATCAGGTTAGGGGGGGGGTGGGGTGCATCTATCAATTTCTTCTCAATCAAGCATTCTGTCTCGGGAGATAGATGTAGAGTGGCGAGACACATCTTCAAGGAGTTGGTCATTGAGGCGACGTACCACACACACACACACACACACGACGTAGACACAATTCACTCCTCCATCACGAATCGTAGGAGCGACCAGACTCATAAATATATATATATATAGTTTTCCCCGAGCCTGGGCCAACACGTGACCAGTCGCTGACTAAGGTACCGCCGCTTTGCTTCCGCGCTAAAGCCTATTTCGTGCCACTGCTCCCTCTCTGCTCCCCCGTGCTCCCTCTCTGCTCCCTCACGCTCCCTCTTGCTCCCCCTCTGCTCGCCCGTGCTCCCCCTCAGCCCATCCTGCCGCCTCGTTACTCGCTCACTCTATCTTACCGTAGTAAGTTGAAATGACAGGCTCCATTCAGCTCGTATTAGATCCTGACCAGAGATGAGCCGGTTATGGCTCCACTGACTTCACACCTCGTTATACTCCATTTTCCCTCTTTCTCTTTCCCTTCAATTCCTTCTCGCTACGGTAACTCGCCAGTATACCAAACGCGCTATCACCAACGTTCTCATCTCATATCAAATCCATTCATCACCCTTTCTTTCTCTACTTACCCTATGTCTCTATTGCCGAGATATTTTTGTCCTTTTTTTATTTTTGCCTACACTTCGACCCCAATAGCGAAGAAGAAGAGGACTATAGAGCAGTTCTTCGATAGTACGGAAACGAATAGTCTAGAGCCCCTGCCCAAGGCCAACTCTAATAGCGATTGTTGCGACCCTAGGTAGCTAGTCTCGATATCGGTTAGCACCTAAGCTGTAGGTTAGTTCTCGGGGAGAGGAGTATTAACGATTAAACGGCGCTGCTTTGAATCGTTATCCACCCCCGGCTACTGTGAGAAGTCGTCCGACTTTGCTCCCGCTTATTGTATATTCGACCAGGAATATCTCCAGGACAATATTCAGGTATTCATCGATGCAGGTTTTAATGTCCATATTGAGGATTCCAAGCATAACAGCAATAAACTTTTCAACATAAGCGGCGTCCGACCGAACCCCCTGTTAATACACCCCCCATAAGATCGAAGTAGTCGCACGGGCGGAGGCTCTGGTTTGGAGGTAGGCTAGCTTTCGTGCCCAAGGCGGTCATAATGCTTCTAAGGATATATAGGCTTGAGAGTCCATGGATCCCACCCCCATCTGTGTATCGTTAGTACCATCGGAGAGCGTATTAGGTCGTAGCTGAGACATACCGAGCGAGAGCAGTCGAAGTGGTCTTTGAGTGCTATTCATCCTCATGAGCGATATACAGAAGTTGCTTTCAGCGAGCTCAAGTACCAGCTCAAACACGACAGGAGCTGATGAGGAGCTGAGGCTTCGCCTTGCCTTGCCCGATCTCACTGAATCCTACTGGCTGGGCCTGTATGATAGCCGCCTCCAGTATTTTTAGCGCCCTGACTTTGGGAGAACGACACCGTCTTTAATATACTCATCTCAAGTATGGATCGCACCAGAGCCCCGAAGCATATGAGCACGGCTCCTAATCAAGGAGCAAAAAGGTAAGTGGCAGAGACGCCCTGATGCGCAGTTGCGCCCTTTACGGGTCCTGGTCTTGAAATCAGAGGCTCACTGCTTCATAATACAGAGGTAATAGTTCCTCATGAGACTTAAAACCTCGTGTATAAAGTGACATGGTAATGCTTTGCCTTTTTATTAACCTATACCCTCCTCTTGCCAGTTGTGTTCTGGATGAAAGTTTGAGAGGGCGCGGTCCACTGTAAGAACCCGGAACGTTTCCGCGGGCGTAGCTGAAGCAACGAATAAGCTTGTGCATGAATCTAGTCCTTATTCCAATTCTGTACTGCGTGGACGCTAATACTTTATGCTCTTGTAATCTCAGCGTTTAAGATGCGTAGTACAAACATGACCTCACTAGCATATAACCCTCTCAAATACGATACAACCTCGATATCTCTATTGATCTTCCTCTACACGAGCTTCACCTAAAGTGCTTGGCCTCTGGTCCTCTGCTCTTCTTTCTTTCGGGCTTTTCTGCTCCGTTCCTTCGAGATCTCTGACTGAAAGACTGATGTCCGCCCCTCGATCGAGCAGTAGCTGCACCACTTCCTTGTTGCCTTCCCATGATGCCGCCTGCAGAGCGTTGCCACACTTACCACCTTGAGCATTGACCTCCGCCCCTCTATCGAGCAGGACCTGCACTACTTTCTCGTGGCCTCCGTATGATGCCGCCTGAAGTGCGGTACCAAATGATCCACCTCGAGCGTTGACCTCCGCCCCTCTATCGAGCAGGACCTGCACCATTTTCTCGTAGCCCGAAAATGAGGCTGCTTGTAGTGCATTGCCATAGTGTCCACCTTGGGCGTGTATATCCGCCCCTTTATCGAGCAAAAGCTGTACTACTTTCTCGTGGCCCTTATTTGATGCAGTCTGTAATGCATTGCCGTAGAATCCACTTTGGCTGCTGACGGTTGCCCCATTATCCAGCAATTGTTGTACTACCTTCTCGTCACCTCCCATTGATGCCGCCTGTAATGAACTGCCATATAACCCACTCTGAGCGTTGATATCCGCACCATTGTCTAGTAGTAATTGAATTACCTCTTTATTACCCCCGATCGATGCGGCCTCTAGTACGTTACCGTAGTATCCACCTTGAATATTTATGTCCGCTCCTTTGTCCAGTAGTAATTGTACTACTTTCTCGTTACCTTTGTGTGATGCCGCTTGTAGTGCGTTACCATAATCCCCATCTTGAGCGTTAACGTCTGCACCTTTATCTAGTAGCAATTCCACCGTTTTCTCGTGCCCTTCTCGTGAGGCCGCCTGCAATGCATTACCGTAGAATCCGCCTTGAGCGTTGACTAATTTAGAGACCTCGGTTATAGATGTGGGTGATAGAGCCGGAGATGATATGCTCTCTGATTTCCAATTGCAAATCAATTGAGCTAAAGGCTGGTCAAGTCCTAGTAATGATGCATAATAGACCGGGGCTGCTGTATCGTCTGAAGCGTAGCTTGCATAAGGGTAACTCCGCCAGGGTCGATCCATGTCGTGTAACTCCACCCAACTCGCAAAAGACTCCTTCTGTTGAAATAATTTTAGGATGAAGTCATCCAGTTTAGAACCGGGATTTCTCGCGTTTATGTAATGGTAGTACCAAAACTTTGCCGCAAAGTGGGCCAGTGGATATTCCTTGAGAACGTTCTGGTCAAGCGTTAATAGCGAGAGGCGAGGCTCGAGTAAATATCCTAGACAGATTTGTGTTATTTCTGCGTGCGCTGTAGCGCTGGTTAAGGCAAATCTCGCCGCCTTCTGGTCCCGGATACGCTCTGATTCCAGGTACTCCTGAACAGAGAAGTGGGCAATTCGCACGGTCGGTATCAATTCTCTTTCGTTATAGGTCTCAGTCATATAGCCGGCTTCAAGACTGATCTCAACGAATCCCCGACAAATAGTATGAATATCGTCGGCACCCTGCATTTTGTGTCTATGATTCAGTCCTGAAGGGTCATTGGTTTCCATAGCGATACCGTCGATAAGCTCTTGCACTGTCAACGGCCTTGATGCAAAGCAAAGCAAGGTCAAGATCCGTCGAGCATCCTTGATTAGACTATGCTCGATACCGCACAGCATCCTTTCATAAGTCTCGTCCAGTGATTGAGGCAACGAATTAAGCAAGCGATCGAGATGATCTTCACTACGAGGACAATCTCGTAAAGACTGGAACTGACAGTCGACCCATCGAAATCTATATAATGATAAGTGAATCCCCTTAGATATTATTGTCCAAAGATGTCTCTACTCACACGCCTTTCGCACGTTCAGCTAATGTGTTTTGAATCTTATTACGATATGGTAGCCATTTTCGGAGTCTTCGATCTATATCAAGTCTGCTGGATATAAAGTTGACGATATCTTGATCTATCCCTGTATTCTTCATTATGACATCTTGAGTGGAGAACAAATTGAGAGATTCGTGGATATCAGGCTCATTCCGGCTGGTAATAAAGAAATGCAAGCCTTGTAGGCCCCATTCTCTCATCTTCTCTAGCGTATCAAGCACGAAAATCTCGCGCTCTATCTCGAGGACTTTCATCCAACGCGTCTAACATGATATACACATGCTGGAACCTCTCAACCAAGCGCCGCAGATGCCCCATTAGAACTCGCGACGGGGGTGAGCTGTTCTTGTATGAGCTATGCAGTCGGGTAAGATCTGTATGGCCGTCCTGAAGTTGGCTCGACAATTGTAGTAGCAGTGCTCGTAGCATAGCCGAATCATCTTGTTTCGACTTATCGTTGAATGTAAAATAGAAGAATGTAATACCAATTCTAGGGTCAGATCTCCGGTGCCGCAGAACGGATTGTATCGCTGTGGAGCACAAGACAGACTTTCCAGAGCCTGCAAATCCGTTCAACCACAATATGGAATTCTCTTCTCTCAGCCATCTCGAGAAACGAGCACTTTTGGTAAGCCATATCCCTGTGCCAGGATGTTTCTTCCGGCACGCGGCCTCGTGGTCGATTGTAGTATCAGGTGCTTTGAGCCAGTCGCGGAGGTCGGACGATATTTGATAGGTTCTGACTAAATCCAAAAGACTTTTGATCTCTGCAATCTCATTATGTGTCCTCTTGTGGTCCTTGAGTTGCAGCACGCCCAGCGCAGGTAAGAGATTGGCCCGGATTTCGTCGATATTCTCATCAAGTTTCTGCAGGGTGCTCTGTCGGAATGGATATATAGCTCGACGTCCTGCAGTTCTGATAGTAGCTTTGATTCCGTTCGAAGAGGTATTGGTGAACTTTTCACATTCCTCCTGCAATTCTCGAATCAAGCTATCACAGTTTTTGATTGAAGTTTCGATATTCTTGAGCAACCCTCGTTCATCCGCTTGAATCTTGCGATTTGTAATTGTCTTTTTCAGGTCTTGGAAGATATCCAGGAGGCATTCAAGCCTCTCGGTCATACCACGGATGTCGGAATCTTGGCCTTTATAGGAATTGTAATAGTTGACTAGCGACTGCGTAACCTGGATCCCTAAAGAAATTAATCCCGCAGCACCTGCCGTTACGGAGAGTGGATCAGTCATCGCAGACCCCGTCACGACCTTATATCTTCGAAGATGATGAGTAGGAAGGATGGACGCAGATCTCCTTCGATGAACTTTGGGAGGTCGGCGATGAGTTGGTGCAGCCTTACACAACGCAGCTGATAAGTCTCTAGTGAACAGTAGCCAATCATGTATTGACGTTTACCGCCAGCCACATATTGGGATGTATGCATAGCCACAATCGCCTTCAACCTTTTCCAAGAAGAGACCTCTATTTCTACGGCTGCTCGACTCCACCACTCATACTCAGCATCTAGCGAACTTCCTTTCCGCGAACGCGTATTCCAAAAAATTCTATTGAGGTGGATTGGATAGTACTTATTATAGATATTCATCATGAACGTGTAGGGTATCAACTTCTCTTTGACGGCTTAGCTGGTGGAGTCAAATCTCCTGATGGGATGGCAGTAGAACGATGTCTCCTTTCCCTTGATTGAGACCACAATAGCCTGAAAATCTCGTATCCTCATTATCATGTGGGATGAAGAAGGTAAGGATCTTCCGATGGAGCTCGGCTTGACGCGATACCGCTCTAGACAGCTCGACGACCGCGTATGCCGCACTTCACTTCTAAGGTCAGGAATGGGAAATGCATCTCATCTGTGACCACCAGCCGAGATATACTCTCCTAATCGCCAAACAAATATTTCAGCCTCTTGAGCTGGCTAGAGGTAAATGCAGGCGATCTGAGTCCGAAGGAGAAATCGGGTTGTGGTCGTGGGCCGTCGACGAGAGGAATATGCTTCAGGTGAGTGGCAACACGAAGGTAGAGGATTTCTGCAGAAGGGACAAGAAGGGGAGAGAGGTCCTGAATGATCCTGGCCTTATTCCGGCTTCGGACGCTTTGGCAGATCCTTTCAAACCCATCGTCATTCAACAAAACTTGTTGGCCGGGCGGGATGGGGCTGAATATTCCACTGTCAATGGGAAGAGGCCAAGTCTATTAGTAGGCAGCAGACTTGGGTTTGCTCGTGCTTGGATTGCTGGGAAACAAGAATGGCAGCCCCAGCCGATGGCGATGGCGCCATTTCAGGCTCCCACCTGCTGCGCCCCTGTACTGCCCAATAATGCTCCCCTTTTGCTCCCTCGGTGCTCCCCCCTGCTCCCTCAGTGCTCCCCCCTACTCCCTCGCTGCTCCACCTTGCTCCCTCTAAAGCGGCCCTGCTCCCTTTCCCGAGCGGAAACGGTAATCCCCAATCCTAAGTTCGGGGTGTATATAATATATATATAGTAACATTTAAGCTGAAACCAGCATGTGACTAACGGCTATCTACGGCATCGCAACTTTGCTCCCGCGCTAACGCCCGTTTCGTCAATCTGCTCCCTCTATGCTCTCTTATGCTCCCTCACTGCTCCCTCGTGCTCCCTCGCTGCTCTCCTGTACTCCCCCTCAGCCACTTCCTACTTTCTCACTGTTCGCTCTGGCCAAGGGATACGATGGGCGTGCGTCTTCTGTCTGTCGGAGCGTTTGGCACACAGCCTTGCGCAGCTCTTATTCATGCATTCTGCTACAAAGCCAAGAGAGGATCTGTTAATGTATAGGTACTGCTAGACTTGATATGCTCACCACTTTCCCGATTCTCTTGGTGCAGCTGACGGTCCATGGCGGCCATGTTTAGGATTGAATACCACCACAGACAACCGGCTTCTCAATTTGCGAGAATACTGACATCCGGCGACGTTCTCAAACAATGTGGATTGTTTCTTCGCGCACCCTTTCACGGGGAAAAAATTCAACATCTGTCTCCATAACATGGCTATCTTGCATCAGCAGCCCCACCCGCTCATATGTCTGTGTCGAAGGATCCGTACACCTTAGAACAACAGAATATAGTCTTTTGTCTGACTTGCCAAGCTTCAGCAAAAACACGGATTCCTTTGGCTGAATTCTCGCGTATCCTTCTTCGTACCAAGGATAATCTGGATCGACACGGTTGGTTCCTTTTGATCTTAGTGCAACTAGGAAATCGAATTCGGATTCGCCAGCGTTGCGACTTTGCTCAGTTCTCACTCTCCTCCTACTACTATGATCTACTTGAGAGACCATCCCAGAGACAGTCAGATGGCCTGCAGAGACTTGGCCAAAGCTATCCGGGCTAAGAGTCGAGCAGCAACATTCGAGTATCTCACATAGGGGCACTGCAAGTCTCGCATCCCACATGTATACGACTGGTCCATCGACAGATGCCCAAGACCAGGTGGGAGCTGGCGGCCTCTTTATCCGATGATGATACGGCGGCGCCTTCCACCAAAGCAAATCTCCGAGTAATGACTTCCCCCAAAGGCCGGCTAGGTATTCGCATTTCATAAAACCTTCCATTTGTTTCGCAACCCCGCCAACTGCTGGCAGGCGGTCCGAGCTGAAGCTAAGATCCAGTGATGAGTAGCGTTCTACAAGTTCGTGCCACCGATCAGCCAGCTTGCTGATAGATTGAGCTGAAAGACCCAGAGGGATGTCATCCACATCCTTTGATGAGCAAATAGTGGAACCTTCGCCTGCAATTCCAGCCTCACATTTCCATTCGATCTCGGAGGCTCCGAAATGCAACTGGCGAGACGATAGCAGGCGTTCTTGATAGACCCAGGCACGAGAAAAAAGTGGAAACGCTTTTGGATAATATAGAAACTTTTGAATATTTTTCAGGTCAGGAGCGACATTTATCTCCCATTGACAGCCATCTGTGATACCATCCATGACCTTATGGCTAAGATCGAAAGGTGATGGCTTGCGAAACAGACCTCCTTGGCTGTCTGTCGAATCCGTTGCAAATATAGTGAGTGCGCCACCCGAATAGACGGAGCACATCTCACTGGACTCCCTGCGCCAATCGTCTTTGTCGTCTTGAATGATGCAAAGTGAGTCAATCCAAAGATAGTGTACGCCTAGTCTTAGCGTAACGAGAACCGCCTCTTGAAAGGTCTTGGGCAACACCATCCATGAAATGCCTCCCTGGTACTCCTTGAGCGTGGACTGCATGGTCTTCGCCTTGTTTGGCATTAATCCCCAGCAATGGCTCAGACAAATATATGGAGCGATTTCTCCCTGGGTCACGTACAACTTAACCTTTGGAACTTCCTCTCCCGAGTCTACTAGGCCTACTTCCAAGACCCTTGTAGGTAGCGGCACATCTGATTTAGAACACTCATAATGATCTTTGCGACAAGCTTGAAATCTCTCTACAGCCCAGCAGAGCGCTTTGTTGGATCCTGTATCACCAGAAATGGATGGTTTCTCCTTTATGCTTTGCCATGGAGACTGCTGGCCTACGGGAGTGTTAGGAATACGAGAATCATAATTTCTAACCTTCTGAGTCAAATAAGACGATTTTGGGCCAAGTATGCATCAATGAAGACATTAAACCAGAATGAGTACCTTGCAAGACGTGGAAAAACATGCGTCTTTGGGAAGTAGAATTCCCACGCCATGATCCCGCAGGCCAGAGGGACAGTGACAGTGTGCCCTGGTCTTTACTTATAAAGACATCTTCGATGAAAATTTTGTCTTCTTCCCGGATTCTGATAGCATCAAAAAGCAATCGACAGGACTGGCAGGACCCTTCTCGGGCGGACTCTTCTAACTTAGAAAATGGGATTTTCAAGCTGGAATCTGGAGGCTGGAGGTCTCCACAAGTATTACACCGTGTCATGATAAGAAAATTGTGCGAATGGAATGCAGAAGTAAAGAAACAAGTGATATAGTCCAACACGGCAGCACTCAAGATTAAAGGGTGTTACTAATGGGGTCCGATCGAGGCCCCAATTGGGTCAGCGCTCACTCAGCCCCACCCGACTCCGGCATCAATTGTGCGCGCTTAGGGCGGCCTCACCTTAGGCAGATTTTACAACTCTTGGCGAAGAGCATCCTGACATCATCATAGCTATGAACAATTTAGGCAACACCCTCTGCGACCCAGGCTCACCAAGCGATCTACGGTACAACGTTATGTTCGACGATGGATAACTTTCAAATGCAACTGTGGGTGGCTGCTGGTCTTGGACAATATCGATCAAGATCACCAGGCAGACGTGGAAGATCCGCAGGCATATGCTACCGAGTCCTTCCCAACTGCCGACCAAGGCTCCATGCTGATCAGCACATGCCTTCCCCACCTGGGAGCATGCGCGACGGCGACAAAGGTGACGAGGGTTGGCCGGAAAAAATTCTCCGAACCCTCATGGACAACTCACTCCAGCCTCAGTCTACTCCTAGTAATCCTATATTTCGATAACGGTCTTCCAGACATTGAATTTGAACTCATCGATGTACGGACATAGAAAGTCTTCTGGAAATGTTAGAGGGCTTCCGTTAGCCCTCGTTTGGGCCGGTCGTAAATGCATGAGACGGAGACAAGGTATTCACGGTACCTACAGCCCTACAATACCTCCTGCTCGGAGCTTCTAGCAGACCGAGGAGTGACGGTCGGGCCGGGATATCTTTTACCTACTACTTGGTCGAAGGCTTAAGGTAGAGAGCAATGAACATTCGGAGCCTGAATTGATATTTGTGGGTGAAACACACCTATATAGTCTCGCGTGATGAAGTGTAAGTAAGCTAAAAGCATTGATCTATCCCAAACATATGCCTGGCGTGCATTTTGTACGGCGAGGACTTGGAATGAACGGTTTTATTTATGTACTGAGTATTGCTGAAAGAGAGCTCAACCTTATAGTGTATAGAGTGGCTTTACAGCAGTTGGTATTGGTCCATATACCTACTAAGATAACGTGCGAGGTTCCAATCTAGTATGGTGGTTTTCCGCTCAACATATACTCTACACTAGATGAAGTCTCTAAAGTATGGTAAGATTAATGGAGATGAACGAGGGGACGTTGCGGCTACGAATTTCCACTGTTCCTCTCAGCAATATATGCCAGCAACTCCATTGTGCGCAAAGTGTCAGGATGGTCCTCTCGTAGCTTGCTCTTCTGGAATCGCACCACCTGCTCCGTCAATTGCAAAGCATCACGTGTCGAACCTTTCTCCTCAAGAATCAAAGTCGTTACAGACCATTCCTGCATTGGGTAATCATCAAATCCTTGATTGATGCGATCGTAGACTCGAAAACGTGCATACACGCGAGAAACCAATGATAGGCGGAAGGCGTAATCCTCGGTATCAAACTTCCGCATGACAGAACTAGCCAGTAAGGAGACTGCTTGTCGACAGCCTAACTATTGCTCGACTTCAGACTTTCTGTCTTGACATCAATCGTGGATCACGGGATGCAAAGATAGCGATGTATCTATATCTCTAGTGATTAAGGAAAATGATACGAGCAGTGTGACTGACGTTTGTATTGATCGTCGATAGTTCAAGAAGTCCGATGTCGCTTCAGACTATATTGAAGAGCTGAGCGCCATCTGATTCTTCTTCGAATTGTGCCGTATGTTGTAGAAGATCGTCATCGAGATCTGATCGTGGTGATAGAAACAGGGAAGCTTCAATGACTCTGACACGTAATTCAAGATCGCGTCTTGTATGATTCGATCATATTTAGCGACACTTGCCATATTGTGTAGACCGTGTAACGATAGTTCGTGCTCGTGTGTTTTGAAAGATACTCTAGCACCTCTTTCTGACGTCTTTGATAAAGTTCGAGATACTCTTTCAGCATGCATAATGTCTCACGAATGTAGACGCTGTCTGTGACTATCAACGCGAGACGATCAAGAGTCTCGACAACTTTTCGGCTCTCTTTCTTGAGTTTGTCATCAGAAACTGTGTCGCTATATGCAGTTTTGAAAAGCAGTGTCTCGAAATCATCATATGATATTCGTTCGACTTTCTGAGATTCGACAGTATTGTACTAGCGACAGTATTGTACTAGCGACATTCTAAATTGCGACTAGTGATGATAATATGATCTCGATCATCGACTAGAAAATATGAGGCTAAGGGCAAGCTCGAATCATTAGTATTGTCGAGTATGAGCAGCCATGATTGCGATGCGTTGACAAGCGCTCGTTTGATGCTGTCGATGTTCTGATTCTTCTGTAGAGTAAGAGCGATTTGTGTCAAGCAATGTTGAATACTGTCGATAGTGCTTGCATCGATTCAGGAAACGCCCTAGTATCTAGATAATAATATCTCGAAATGTGGTCTCAGTTGATTATACTCAACATCGCACGTATCTCTCGCAATGAATATGCACATAATTCAAGCAGATCTGAGTTTTGCCCGAGTCTTCTCAATCGTAAAGCGCAAATCGTCATTGAACTTGTCGATGAGACAGCTTGACAAGTACGAGGGACGAATCAAGGTACGTACAGACTTCTTCATGTTCAGTATAGACTGAACTGGCGAGGTGCGATAATTCAATTGCTTGTTGTATAAACCTAGCACATTGCTGAATCGAATTGACCTTTCTCAGCAGTGAGAAATCTCACGACGACGTACCCGCTTGACTAATCGCGCTGAGCCGCTAAAAGCCGCGGACTGAGGCGACGGGCTGTGATCTTCGCAACATTCGTCAGAACTTTGCCATAGACCGTCTTATCGCTCTCACGGTGCGATGTGTCAAAGAAGACGAATCACAGGGTGACATCGCGGATAGATTGATATCGAGGCTCGAGGCGCGCTTGGAATAATGTCGGGGGGACAGGTTAGTCGCCGATTTCTCCTATGACGCTCTCTGAGATCATCTCACTTGTTTCACCACGATCCCATCGAGAGAATGCAATAAATATAAGAAGCCGATCTTTTCCCTACCATCTCGTTAGTTCTTCGAGCGTAGTATGTAGACTTTGACGGATATATAAATCTCAGACTATTCTTCTTTTTTTCCACTAGACTGCTAAGCAGACCCTTCGCTTAATTGATTGCGTCCGACGTCGATTGTCCGAAGGCTGCGGCGGCGTTATAGCGGAAGGTCATGATGCGAGTACCGGAAATCTCTCAACCAGAACGCGTTCAAATTCCGATGAATCCAGGTCTCGATAGAATCGCGTCCGAGTGCATGCTCGGCTACGATGCTAGAACAAGACCGAGATGAGTGAGATGATGTCAGCTGGTGTGAATTGCGAGAAGCGGGTCTTAAGAAGTAGCCTACTCAATGATAGATGCCGTTGTAGATCCCTCTGGGATGCACAATTGACAATGCCATTTTCAAGCAGATGAGTAGCTCAGAGTGCCAATGAGCTTTACAGTCCCGAAATATACGGCATGTCGCTTACCGCAATAAGCGTGATCGCATAATTGTCATGTAGGTAGATTCAAGAACGACGTCGTAAGGCTGAAATGAACACGATGTACTGTACTTCAAACGTATCAAGCAAGTCAGCCGCACGACACTAGGCAAAATGAAGTAGTTGGCAGATCGGGACAGGTTTATCCGTCACCAAAACCTCTCCTGAGGGAATTCTGCACTCTCTCATTCTCGCATTCGTTTACAAAGTAGACAGCAGCCTGAGCCGCAGCCACGTGAAAAAATCACAGCCTCTCCTTATCAGCTGTATCGCAAGAAATACTGCTGACTCTGCCCCGTCATTGCAACCAAAACCGCAGGCCTGTGAAAGCATTCTGAAGAATAGGTAGGTAGGTATTTATTACGCCCGAAGACACTAAGCCTAAAGGGCCCAAGTCTATACTACGTAATGTCACTTCCTTCCGTGCAGTCTTGATCTCCTCAAAGCTTCTAATCTACAATCATTCTTCTGTGCTTCTCTGATCAATTTTTTCTGAAGAATACTCTTAGCAATGTATAGCTATTTAAAAAAAAGAGAAAAAAAATTATTTCTCCAGAAATCTGCGCCCAGCTCAATCGGAAGTTGCTCAAGGCTGCCGCTTTACCTGCCACCTTGTGACGTACAGCACCTTCGATTGCCTAAATGACATTCGTTTTTTATTGTTCAGGTCATTGATACCCATGAAAGAGCTCGACATGTCTTGATATCTGAGTACTACATTAGAAGTCACATAACCAGCATGACTCTTTGCAAGCATTGCAAAAATATCAACCTTATAAATCTTTGGGTCTTCAAATCACCTCAAAATCACCAACCGAGTTTTTTAGCGCTCACCCTTTCCGCTGAGAATTGTCCAGGCTGCGATATTATTCTTAGTTGTCTGCTCAGCTCCCTGATTGAAAGTCATCTATTCTCAATATCGCTTGATCAAGCCGTCGCAATTCCACAGTTGAACCTAGTGACTATCAATGAATACAAATATGCTACTACTGTTTCTGATTGTTCTATAAAAATTGACTCTTTGCTATTCTACTTCGATGAGCAGAAACAGATACCAGTGAAAATTGATATTCAGAATGAATGCACGCACAAGGCAGATTCAAAATACTTTAGCATGTGACTCGATGCATTTGCAGACAGCGATGAGCAATAAGATGATCTCGTAACGATCGCTGTTCCACGATACTAATCTTGATAGATAGCTCTGCCGCTGTGAGTGACGTTGTTGAGAGATCTTTGCAATCAATGCTGGATTTCAAAATCCCTCTAGAATGAATCGATGAATGTGCTAAGAGTCATTCTGAATGCTCTAATTATTCGAACTCTAGCATCGCTCATACGCCTATTTTTCCTACGCGTTTAATCAACGTTTGTCCCCTCGACGAAAATATTAGATTAGTTCCGTTCAAAACTAAGGCCATAGATGAGAAATATTTAACGCTCAGTCATCGATGAACAAGCGACATGTACACAATCACTCAGCGATCTCTGAAGTCACATCTGAACCGCTTGCCATTCGAAAAGCTCAGCGTATGCTTCAAAGACGCTATCAAAATAACACGGCAGCTTGGCTTTCAATACCTTTGAATTGATGAACTCTGTATTATTCAGGATTCTCCTTCTGAGATGCAGGATGAGTGTTTGCATATGAAGAATATATATCGAAATCGTGCGGTCATGTTGACAGTCGATCGTGTCGAGAACTCAAAGGACGGCCTTTATTCAGTTCGACTGGAATCTCAGAGTACATCAATGCCTTTTCGTGACACGAATGAACAGCAAGCTTCACAATGAATATTGAGCAATCATCAACCCGCTGCTTTTGGGTCCGATGTAATCCATGATACGCTTAATTCACGTGGTTGAACATTGCAAGAGCGAATCCTTGCCTCGAGAATACTTCATTTTGACAAATCTCAGCTGCACTGGAAGTGTCGAACTTCTATATGGTGGGAAAAAACAGACTTCAAGTGCGAGTTCTACACCCTCATTGTTCTAGACGAAGCACGGGAAATGATGACAGTCATGACTCGGAAGAAGCTACGAACCGTCTCCACACGCGATATCGCAGGAATTAGTAATGGCTGCACTCATTATACCACTTGATATGACCTTGTGTCTGCCTACAGCTGCCGCCAGCTCACTTTTCTTGACGACAGGCTTATAACCATTCTAGGTCTAGCCGACTTCTGCGCGAAGATCGTTCAAGACCGATTTGTCTGGGGTTTATGACATCAGAACTTGCCTGCAGGGCTTCTTTGAGCTGTTCAAGCAACGGGTCCTTTGACGAGACTTGCAGCGTCGTCATGGTCGTGGGCGTCGATAGATGGAGAGCTTACATTTTATATCCCCAGTATCAAATGAGGGCGCCCGCTTCATGGGACCTTGCAGAAGACATGCAAAGACATCGTTATTGAAAATTCTGTGATCGCTCATCGTACGTACGTCAATGGAAAGATTTCGTGCCTCTGTTCCCTTATCTTGGTGCTTCTTTCCGTTTTCGCCGACAGCAATGAGAATGAAAAAGATTCTTTCGATCATCTTAGAAAGCAGTCAAATGCAACGATTCGCGAGAAATTCTCTAGGCGAGTAATTGGAGACGCGATCCTTGATGACGACTCTCTGCTATCGAAGCAGAATTCCTTACAATCATTGCCGCTTCATACTATGATGCTTTATCGTCAAGATGCAGTTCCAGATGATTGTCAACTGAAGCTTAGCAAGAAGCAAATTCAAATGTCTTATTGTTTGTTGCTGAAACTAGGTGTCAAAGATGAACTCTTCCGACGATGTGAGTATGCAGAAATTGATCCTAAAGCCTTTTCAAATGCTGAGGTGAGGAGAATAGCGATCGTTTGAGGTGTGGTTGTTTTTACGACTATGCATCTAGCACGATTTTACCTTCCGCCTCCGATACGGCCTAGCGTGTGTTCCCATCTCTTTCATAAGTCAAGCATGGCACATGACCCTTTCGAATCTAGGCAGCAAGCATAAAATATCCAAAGGGCAGCTCAAGCCGACGCCAATGAAGCCATTTTAGGCTCCCCACCTGCTGTGCCCCTGCACTGCCCTACAATGGTTCCTTTGCTCCCTCGGTGCTCCCTCGGTGCTCTCCCCTACTCCCTCGCTGCTCCCTTTTGCTCCCTGGGTGCTCCCCCCCTGCTCCCTCATTGCTCCCTCTAAAGCGGCCTTGCTCCCTTTCCCGATCAAATGCGGTAATCACCAATCCTAAGTTTGGGGTGTATATAATATATATATATCATGAGCCCGTCTCTGAGATGCACTGCCTCAGAGGAAATCGATGGTCAGTCTAGCGCAGTTCCGATACATCTAAAAACGAGTATGGAAAATCTGATATCGAAAACCACGAGGTAGTCAGAAACCTCTTTCGAGACATGCGGAAAACATTCCAAGTCCTCTTTGAGATGGTAAGAGTGGGAAGGATACAAAGGCAGCGCTATCGTCTTCTCTCTCTCTGAACAAACGACATGATTCTTCCGAAAGCCAAATCCCAGACTTCAGAAGGAGACTGACTGTTTCAAGATTGTCATCTCTGCTTCGGTCAAAATGTTTTCGTGTGTGTGAGAGCGTTTTTTTTTTACAAATGGTTATATCTACCAACTGCCCAGATTGTTGAGAAAACGAACACATGAATGGTTTGTATGACGTTGTTACAGGAAGTTCGTCGAGGCATGTTATACAACAACAACAACATCAGTAATGAATTTCTTTTAACTTCGTCTAATAGTGAGTCAGAAATTGTAGCTTTCATGAAACAATCCTCAGCATATGTCGTCATTATCATGTATAACTAGCATATTTCAAATTTCTCATCTCATTGCCCCGTTTCGCTCTTAATATAAACAAGAATCAAAGACTCCTAACGACCAGGCACCTCAGCAATCCTTAACGCCTACCAAGCATCTGCAAAGCCCCCACGACCAACACCCAAATCACAACCCTGATCCCGCCCAGTTTCAAAGCACTAAATAATTCATCATCAGCTGCTATCCTCCTCTCCGCTTCTTCCCTCCTCCTATGAAGCACTCGCATAACCTCGCCCAACTCCGCAATCGTACTCGAGGCCTCGTCCTGATTCTGAAGATCAACGCGGATCTGATGTGTAAGCTGCTGCTTTGTGGTTCTCACGACTTCTTGAATGGAGGTGAGTTCTTGTCGTGCTTTGGAAATCGTTTCTTCTGTGAGGGCGAGCTGTTGGTTCCGGGTGTTTAGTCTTGCGTGGGCGGAGGCGAGGTGTTGTTGGAGGGTGGTGTAGGCTATTTCTTTGGCGGACAGTCGCTTTTTGGTGGTCTCAATTTCTGCTTGAGCGGAAGCAAGGGTGTTTTGGAGAGTGGAGTTGTCTGTCTCCTTGATAGCTAGGTGTCGTTGAGCAGCTTCGACTGTGGATTGTATGTCCGCGAACGATTTGCGAACTTTGGCGGTTATGTTGTAGGTTGATTCGAAGGATAGCTCGCAGTTGATGGCCCACCAAGGTTCGCCAGGTGGCGGGTTATACAGCATCTCACCCAACTGATCCCGTACAAGTGCCAGCTCCTCGGTCAGCTTCTCTTCGGACTTCTTGGCATCGGTAAGGTCTCGCTCTCGAGAACACAATTTGTCTTCAAGAATTTCTTTCTCTGAAAGTAGCTTTAGGGCTCGGTTTGCAGATTTTTTAGCCGAGCGTTTCCAATCGTCCAATTGTGTCGAAAGATCTTGGGACACCTGTTCCGCCCCCGCCTTTGCTCGTAGGGCCTCCTCTTCAGCCTTCCGGGCCTTGCTCAATTGCTTTCGCAGCTTCTCAGCTTCTTGATCTCGTTGCGCCAGGTCCGACAGCAGTTCTCTGGCAGTCTTGCTCTCCTGGCGATCCTCTTTGGCCTGTATCTTAGCCTTCTCAAGTTGGTCTTGAAGCTGGTTGATTTGTGAGACCCATCTCTTCGTGTCCTGGTCCAGATCCTGGGAATCGTTGATTCGCTCGGTCCAGTCCTCCACCACTTCTGATATTTGGTATTGATGGTAGCGCTTGCATAATAGGAGACATGCAAGTTTCTCGAGTGATTTTGGGGTAATTTTCGACCGGCTCCTTGCCATGGCGTTCAGGGCGTTGCATGCAAGCTTTCTGTCTGCCAGACACACTGGCAACCGGCATGGAGCGTTGCCCTTTGAGGGGGCACGGCCAACGCAAGTGTTTCTGACATCTGGATCAAGGTCCAATACCACGTAAGGATCCCAGACCGACTTCACTTCGAGGCCCATCGCGGTTAATAGCGTGCAGAAAGAAAAATATCGATGAGAACGACAGTTATTACAACTGATTGGAAGATGGTGATAGGAAATGAAATTGCGGAGTCGGAACCTCTATTTGAGGGCATCCATCGCACGAAGTAGGGGGTAGGACAGCCTTGAACAGCTACCCGCTGCGATAGGCACAGCCCGCGTAGCCTTTGTCCCTCTTCGTGGCACAGTTCACACCCACTTGCATCCTGTTCACAATATGATCGTCATAATGCAGAGCTGCTGCATGATGTTCCAATCATAGTATCAGCAAGCCACAACTCGTGACACTTTTCTCAAGCCATGCTGCATAATTCCGCGAGGCTGTTTGACAATGCCAAATTGGCTGCGCAAGACACGATCTGTGCTCTGCTGTGCAATACTGCTTACCTACATTGCCCTTGCAACAATGGAAATCTGCAGGAATTGAAAACCAGGTACACATTTTGAAATGGCCATGCGTGCGACTTCTATAATGGATAATACACAAAAAGTATGCGACCGGGGTTTTCAACATTGAAACCGGAAACGTCGCAGGGCACGAAAGAAAGGGCAAAACTCATAGACTGCAAAAAACAGAAGAGACAAATAAGATATACCCCCGCGATATCGTTAAATCACATCCGTTTTCTTAACCCACCTAAGCAAACGAGGCAGAAGGACTCGCTGGATGTTGCAGCCTCAGTATTGGAGGCCATACAACCCCGACGCTTTTAGCCATCTACTTAGCCATGTGAGAATGCCTTTGTATTCTGGGAATAATTATTGTCTAATTCAGACATTCCCAAGTATAAGGTACTTGTGTAGTAAGTAGTGATTGAAGGTAGTCAGTGTGTAAATTGAAGTGTTCTAGGTGTCTTATAGCTTGCGCTGTTGTCGAGCACGACCGTTCACCAGGGAACGACAGGCACCATATTCTAAGCGGCTGAGCCGAGGTACCCCTATCCCCCACCAAAAAGGTTATTTTTTGTAAATAGAAACAATGTCAACAAAGCCCCCTATTGTTCTGACCCACCTCGATAATGCCTTCCTGCGACGTAGTACCTGATTCAACTGATTTAGGAACTGACCGTCCTAATCTGCGTCCTATTACTGATATAAGCGATCGATTTGAGCCTATTCAGATACCTCCAAACGTCAGTTGAGTCAATATACCATCAGATATCAGCCCTTTAGATGCCGCGAGCTTATGGGGTCTCTATTTCTCCTCCGAAATGCTTCAAACGATAGCAAAACACACCAATATATACGTCAATGAGAGTCACAGATGGGGGAAAGAAAGAGGCCCTAAAGCCAGATCATTTCCGGACACAGATGAGCTAGAACTGAAGGCATACTTTGGAATACGCATCTATATGGGTCTTCATAAAGAACCTCAAGTTTCTGACTACTGCTAGATGATCATCGAATTTGCAAAAGAAAGAGTCTTGGTGACTGTCGTGGATGCAAGGAGATAGGACAGGTAGCAACGCCTAAGAGGCGAAGGATTCTCGGAGAAATCACACCAAATTTGGGTGGTAACAAGCGGGGAAAGCGTACTACTTTTGGCTGCGATACTTGCGATATCCCCATATGCAAAGACGGTCCTTGTTGGGCTGCCTATCACAATAGCATCAATAAAATGGGTTCAGAATGATAGTTCTATTGTTTCTATTGTTCCTATTGGTAGAATAAGCGAATACGCTAATTAATCCACCCGACAGCAGCCAAAGGGATAGTGATTTTGCGGCTTGGACCATCACCTAATCGAATAGCCTCGAGCTGCTGGATGCTTGCATCCAAGGTGAAGCTCATACTAGCAATCCGTCATGGGTGCCTGACTGGAGCCGAACACCGCATTTGATATCAGGCATCAATAACCACCAGGAGCCGTTTTGTGCATGCAAGTGCTTACTGAAAGAGTCTAAGGGCACTATATACAACGACGTGCTTTATGTCGATGGCCTGCTTCTTAACATAGTCGGCATAGTTTCGCCATTCTGCTGGGCACCTCAGCTTGATGAGTTCGATGGAGTGGAGAAGCCCTCACAGCTAGCGTCAAGGCTGGGGCTGCACTGCAGACCAAGCTCCAAATACTCGCAGCCATGGTGGCAGACCCTTGTCGGTGAGAGGCGCGGGGATGGCCCTCGAGTCATCCAGAAGTACAGAGAGTCCGTCTTGTTATACCAAAAGAGAACTAGCGGCATCGCTTATGGAGAATGGGAGTCTCTCTCTTGTGAAACTGATAGTTTAGAAATCAGTGACGTTGAAAGCCGAATAGTCGCCATGGCTTTGGAACGCAGATTCTGTATGACTGGAGGGGGCGCATGGGCTGGATACCCAGGGCTGCCAGAAAGGATGAGCTTGTCAGTATACTTGCCGGCTCCACCCTGCCTGTCATCTTGCGGCGACTCGGCGATGACTTCCAGGTAGTGGGTACATATTATATCCATGGGATAATGGATGCGGTGCGAATGGAAAGCGTTCATATCCCAGTTCGACAGATCCGAATTATCTGACACACCGCTGTGATCTTTTTCCAACCCGTTTCGACTAAATTTTACGGCACGTCGAACTTCAGGTCAACTCAACTAGTCCTTTGGGCACGAACTCGCTGCTTCAGATTGCTTTCGTCCAGGGCCTTAAAACCACGAGTTGGATGCAGCCGCAAGTACCAGAGGTATTTCCCATGTGCGTTCCTTCTCTTCAAGCTCCTGCCCACCTTGAGCTGGCCTTACCACATTCAGGCGGCCTGCATGGCCGCGAGTCCATCTCAATGGACCAACGTTGGAGTTTTTGGGAAGTTCAACTAAGAGTTATTCAGCGAGTCTCCACCTGCTTAAAGGTCGGTCATGAGGTCAGCCACTTAATGCCACCCAAGCTTCATCATCCTGGTTTGGCTCTGTCCAACAGGTACCGGATCGTAGCTTTTTCCCTTCGGTGATTGCCGTCATTTATAATACTGATGCGCCAACATCACATCAGAAAATAGAGTGTTTTGGTGAATCTATGAAAGTAATGAGCGGTAGCACTTGTTATCGATTTGCAAGAATTCGGAATCATTTGAGAGATCGGAAAGAAATTTACAAATTTCTACAACAAAGAGAGATTTATGGCATTGCACTTAAGGGGGATATGGCATAGTGATACGACAAGATTAGCAAGCGCAAAAATGGTCTCTTCCAATGTGGTAACATTCTTCAATAATGTAATTCACTACCTTGTCGTAAATCTGATGTCTTGTCACCTATTCCGTACACACAAAGGTAGGTAGGTATTCGTGTCTGATGAGGAATCTCGGAAGCCGCCATGTCGCTTGCAGCCAGTCAGCCTTGAAGATCCCTGCCGAAATGTCATCATGCCGATAACTGTGCACTAGACAGTATCGACGTTTTGGTGGAGGTTATCCTCATCAACCTATTTGAGTAACTTCTCCACGCTCAGCCTCCTACATCTCAGTCCCATACTCTCGCACAGGACATAAAGACCACTCTATGCGCTTCCCTTCCTTCCCAGCCATCGTCCGAACCTTTTATACTCTCACCAATACAACATCCCGCGCTCTGCCTGCATCACAAAGAGCTCTAGGACCTTTCACCAGAGGAACAATCCTCAGGTCTATGCCCACGATTCCATTCTTGGGATATTTGTTTAGTAGCGGTTCAAGTTCGAAAGACATGTCGTACTCGATTCAGAAGAGCGATGATGAGTGGCGGGCGGTGTTGAACCCAGGTAACTACCCTCCTGTCAAGGTTATCACATGGGCCTATTGTCCAGCTGTACTCCTGCTCCTTGAATAGATATTCGAGAGAGCTAACTCCATATCAGAACAATTCCGCATCCTCCGCGAAAAAGGCACCGAAGCCCCTTACACCGGCGCCTACGACAAACACATGCCCTCAACCGGCGTTTACACCTGTGCCGCATGCGAGGCTCCCTTATACAACGCCACCCATAAATTTAAATCCGGCTGCGGCTGGCCTGCCTACTTTGATGCCATCCCCGGCGCTGTTACGAGACATACGGATCGGGCTTTCGGTATGGCAAGAACGGAGATAGTGTGTAGTAAGTGCGGAGGGCATTTGGGACATGTGTTCAAGGGAGAGGGGTATCCGACACCGACAGATGAGAGGCATTGTGTGAATAGTATCAGCTTAACTTTTAAGAATGACAATGCGGCGGAGGGAGGGGAGAGTAAGGTTTGAGGAGACGGAGGTACGAGAATCATACCGCATTCTTGAGCCAGATGAATGATGAGGGACTGTATATCGATAGCAAGATGATTACCATGTTTTTCCCCTGGCGGATAATGCCCTGAACTTTCCTCTCGATGCAGGGTGTGTAACCTTCGAGTCCCGCCTTATCTTGAATAAGCCTCGCTTATTCAGCCCTATAAGGCAGGGAAACAGACAACCCGCGTCAAGAAAGTGGATAATAATGATACGAAACCAAGCATGCCAAGGCAGCTACATTGACACCATCTGGCTTACATCCACCTCCATATTTAGTCCCTGAGCATATTGTAAGCTCCATAATGTCAAGAAGAACCCCGAACCCCGCGGCAGAGCGTGCAGCTCAAAATCAGCAAACAATCAAAACCTTACTGAAGCTTGAAGGCAATAAGAGCTGTGCCGATTGCAAAAGGAACAAGCGTGAGTAGAATTAACAACCTGTGGTTGTCTTCTTGTTGAGGTAGTACTGATGTCCTGTCTCCACCCAGACCCAAGATGGGCGAGCTGGAACCTGGGGATATTCGTTTGCATTCGGTATGCGGCCGCCCTCTAGAGACAAATTCTAGTAATCCTCACGGTAATTTTAGATGTTCTGGGATACATCGAGGCATGGGTACCCACATAAGTCGGGTCAAGTCTGTGGATCTAGATGCCTGGACGGATGAGCAGCTGCAGAGTGTGCTACGATGGGGAAACGCCCGGGCAAATAAGTAAGGTCTTTACAACTGGGGGAGCGAACAACGTCTCATTATTCATAGGTACTGGGAAGCAAAACTGGCACCAGGACACGTTCCTTCCGAATCGTAGGCCTTTCTTAGCACACTGCAAAAGGGGGAGACGCTGATTTGCTATTAGAAAGCTTGAGAATTTTATACGGACAAAGTACGAATCCAAGCGCTGGGTGATGGAGGGACCGATGCCAGACCCAGCGACTTTGGATGATGACGATGACGTCGTAAGTCTCCAGTCTATATCGCTGCATGTAATGGATCCAAAGCTGACATTCCTATAATAGCCCCTCAACGTTGTTCAGGAGAAGGCCAAGCTAGAGCGCTCATCATCGCAGCGAGCCTCGTCGGCTGTCAGTCAGCCGCATCCACCAATGCCGAGAGCGGCCCCAAATGTCGATCTGTTTGGCGACGTACCAGCACCGCCTGCTAGGCCTAGCACCACCGACGTTGCTGGCGGCCGTCCTCCGCCTGCGAAGAACACTGCTCCGCCCAAACAGTCACAGCCCGCAGATTCGTTGTTGGGACTTGACTTTTTCGGCGGTCCAGCATCAGCTCCTTCCGGTAGACCATCTAGCGCTACATCAACCCCTGGGACATCTAGCGGTCCATCACGACCTGATCTCAAACAATCGATTCTCTCGCTATATGCTTCAGCCCCGCCCCCGAAGCCGCAATCTGAGTCCCAGACTGGTTTCGGCGGCATGCAGTCCCCTCCAGCTCAACAACAGTCGCACCTCGGAGACATGAACGACGCCTTTAGCGGCTTAAGTTTCACTGCGACATCACCTGCTCCACCACAACCTCAACAACAACCGAAACCTGACCCTTTCTCCTCCTTCTCCAAACTCAGTACCCAACGCTCCACCATCGCCTCGCCGCAACTCACCTCCCCAGCGCCAATGGGTGGTGGAGGATTTTTCGACACGTCCCCCAAGCTACCTCAAAAACCATCAATGACATCAAAACCACCATCCCAACCCCCAATTCTTAGCTCCAGCTCCTCCAGCGCCTTTGGCGATTTTAGCTTTGCCACCACTACATCTCCTGCCCCCAAACAAACCACCACGAGTACCTCTAAAGATCTTTTCAACTTCTCCAGCCCTTCACCATCGAAACCGGTCGCGCCGACTTCGAATATCAACTCCGCGTTTCACCTCTCCACACCGGCACAGCCACCCCCGAAATCAACGCCCTTAGCATCCGCAACGACCACATCCTCCTTCTCCAATTTCTCAGCCGCCGACGCTTGGGGTTCCAACGACGCTTGGGCTACCCCTGACCCCCCTGCCCCCAAACCCCAATCCAGACCTACAGCGAAGGCCCCAGATAGCGATTTCGCCTGGGGCGCTGCCCCAAGCCTTACGACAACTTCTGGTACATCAAAGTCTGGCGCGCAGCCAAGCCCGCCAAAAATCGCACTGGATGAGGATTTTGGGGGCTGGAATAGCGCTGCGCCGGAAACCCCGGTTGCGCCCAACCCGCCAGCTCAGAAGTCGGGCGGCGGTGGGTTTGGAGGTGGGGATATTCTTGAGAACCCTTGGGGTTGAGCGAAGGGTGGAAGGGGGGTGGGAGGGTCAGACGGGGCTTAGATATGGTGTGTAGAGCTTTGAGCTCTTTGGGATGAGGGGTGTTGTTTGGCGTGGTAGGTTAGATAGGAAGGGAAGCATGCACTCAGTACGTGAATAAAATTATCCGGGGAAAACTGTGGTAGGGCACCAATAATGTCTTAGGTTGAGCTGCTGCTCTACATCAAGATTACAAGTCCCATGCAATAGTGTTGTCAAGAATATAACCAGACTCCGTGTTGTACGTGTCATACGTCTCGCGACGTACCAAAGCGAATCACCCCACATAACTCGCACTCAGCTCTTCCTTCCCTCATTGAAAAAACCCACCAACGGCCATTAAATCCCCCATCCATCAACTCCAGGTTCGGCATTGCTCTTTTCTCCCTTGAATAACCATGTAGGCATCGGCCCACCTTTGCGCCAAACTCGGCGATTTTACGTTCGGATGGCTTGGTGCGCGAAAGCTGTGAGCGCACGGATGAATGTTTCGGTAATGCGGCTGCTGGAGGCTTGTGGAGCTTGGAGATTTGATGTCGCTCGAAGTGGTTGGGGATGTTGATCTGTGGAGGAAATGTTGCCAGGATAAGGGTACCGAAGGCTTCCCATAACAAGCGACTGGATAGAGGTTAGTAATTTTCTATTTAAATTTCCTAGAAGTTGGGCCTTGTTGCCTTTGGTAAGAACAATAGATAGGGTAGAGCGAGCAACTCAGGCCGCCTGCCATGATATCGCTGATTGAACCGTTTCCCCACCCTCTAGTATTACCAAGCACCGGATATAAGTGTATGCTCTGAGTTGTTGAAGCGGTTCTGGTTGTCTTGCGCTTCTGCTCCCCTTAGGGTTCTCATCGGTATCCGATAATCGATATCCCGTATATATGGGTGTATCCAACACCGTCGTAGATTCTCTGCATACGTCCACAATGACGAGCTGTTCTGCTCCCCATCATCCTCCCCACACCCGGATGGTTTAAAGCATCACCAAAAGAAGCTCAGAATCCACCACAGTAGTACGACTACCCCGATGATCATGCCAGCCAGCTTAAAAATAGCGACCTTGTTCCCCGACTGTGCCATGCGGCCGAGCCGGCCAGCACTACCTTTTAGCGTCGTGGTCATTGAGGAAAAGACCTCCGACTGCAGATAAGGGCATTAGCTTGAGTTGTACAAGCCTGGGGGAAAATATGGGTTAGAGTCGGCGGTAGGCATACAGTGTTATCAATGACATCCTGACTTCTCGCGTTGTCGTAGATATCCACAGTAACTCCCCTGAGAGCGGATACTTTGGAAGAGAGTTCGGAGAGACGGCTGTTGTTCTGCCTGTAGCCGACAAAGCGTTACTTTTTAGTATATAACTGTGAAGAAGGGAGAGCAGAGAGAAACAGGAAGGGGGACATACTGTTCTCGTTCGTAGGCGTCGGACATGATGGGAAGGTAGGTAAGATAGCAGAGCAGTTTGGAGGCTGGCTGGTTTTAGGATTGTGGAAGATATTCCGTAGATTGTACGGAGGTATATGTGTTAGGACACCTCGTTTCGTCAGTCAGATTTGGCGCGTGCGGCGTAATCTTAACGAGTGATCGCGTTCGACCACTACGAGTGGAGTTCTTTGACACCCAGACATCCCTACTAACCACCAGCCATTTATTTCATGTGTTTGATACCGACAGGCAGCTTTGCTCGGTCTTGAAGGGATGCAGGAAGATGTACTCCTAATCCCTGATGATGCTATGGTAAATTACTTCACATCAGGAGTATAAGTTCACATGCGTTACTCAATGGATCTTACAACAGAGCTAGGACAAATCATTATATACGTCTATCGTTAAATATGACGATTCCGAACTCCCCTGACGTATGTCTCCAAATCTATTGTTCATTGGCCTATTGCTGGATTAGGAAAGAAGATGCACTGCAACGTCTGGGGGCTGTAAGCCACCAGTCTCCACCGGTCGGAAGCCTCTCCTCGAAGTTCAGAACATGAATTGCGGCGTACCAACATGGACTGATATGACTCCTCAGTTTTGACTCTCTTGCAGCTCTCTAGGAGATATGCCGAGTCGCGTCTCTTGAGAGAGGTTTTCTCTTTCAATATTTTGCATTCTTCTCGTTCGTAATGCATCCTCTCTCCCCACTGATCGATTCGTCTCCGGTGATCTAAGTCAAGATCTACGCAACTGAGAGTATCGGACATGGCCACTGTTTTCGTTTCCCAATTATCAGGCTCCATTTCTTCTGGCTGCAGGGTGAATGGATTCTGGCATCCGATAGCGTCGTTTGTCCAATTACGCAAGTACTCTACGTCGGGTGCGGCCTTCATGTCGGCTTCTTGGCTCTCACGGTAGCCATCGTCCGGGTCGTTGACAAAATCTGATTCCTGGTCCCACTGGTTTTCGAGCAGGCCGAGCGCTCTGGCTCTGGCTTTGGCCTCCTTGTGCTCCTGTTCGGCCACTATGAGAGCTCTGGTATTGTCTGATCCTCTTTGGAAAAGGAATAGGTCGACTTCAAGTTCGGAATAAGGGTACATGTCTGTACCTTTCGCCTCGTCGTACTTTAATTTATCTTCTTCGTTGGCATCCCGTGTGGCATCGAATGCCGCCTGTGCTTGGAAGAGATTCTGGCGCGTTCGCTCGACCTCTTCTTGGACTGCACGGTTGTACGATTCGTCCGACGTCATAGGCGCTTCGTCGATCATAGCGGGTTCGACCCAGTCAGGCACGGGGCTCTGGGGTTGTGAAGAGGCAGGATCTTCTTCAAGAACTATTTCCGGTACGTTCAGCAAATTTGCTTCGTCCAGCGCGTTTTCGATTTTTTCTTGCGATAGACTCTGTAAGTAACGGAGATGAGTTCGCAAGAAACGAAGCTCGTTCTCTAGTTCGTCTCTGCGCTTGATGTTTCTAAGGTACGTGGGCTCCTGCTCTTCCATTTCCTGCCTGATCCTGATTTTTTCGTCCTCGTTGGATGATTCGATTAAAAACTCCGAATTTTCCATGAACCTTCGAGTAACGTTGACTTCCCTCTCAGCTTTATTGCACTCTGTTTCCAAATGTTCGAATTTACGGCTTGAGTGGATGATCTCGGATAGTTCTGCAATCATTTCCTTTGTCAGGACCAATACAAGGCCGTCTGGGGAGTTTATGATCCGGCTTGGTCCACTTGTGTAGCGTGGAAGTTCTTCCTGATTCCCCATCTCGACGTCGCTCGAATAGGGCAAGTCGACACTTGCAATGGGTGTAGCAGAAGGCTCAATTGTGGCCTTTGAAGATTCGACATAATCCTCGGCTTGGGGCAAACTTATGTTGGGATCATCGATCCCAGCATCGGACGGTAATGGAGGCACTAGGGTCCTTAATCCATCATCTCTCAGGTTGGGTGCTGAGCTACTTTTTGGAAACTCCAAGAGAAATGCTCGTGCACGTTCAATACCTTGTGGTTGTCCGAGCCTCCACGGCGTGCGAAAGACTTTGTAAGTCTTCTGCGCAAGGGTATCGAAGCGCCGTTTCATTCTTGCGATTTATTCAACGGTCCCGCGACACAGCTCTCCGAATTTGCGAATTTTGTAGTTTGGAAGAAATGTGAAAAAGTTTGGGTAGGAAGGGCAGCGTTTCTGTGCGGGTGCAGTATTGTAAAGCAAGGTAAGGTGCCTTTTGCGGACTACATTGAACCAGCCGCTTCTGGTTTTCTTTGTGGTGTTTCTTTATTTGATGGGCAAAGGTTTTCCAATCAAAAACAAAAGCGTCAACCACCCCAGCAAGGCTTTCCCCTCGGTTTTCCTTTGTCCCTCGACTTCTTAGTTTGGGAACTACTGTAGCATGTGTAGAATTCTTCTTGCCTTTGATGTGTTCATGATTTAAGCCGGGAGCCATCACCTCGTACTCGTTGTTTTCTTTCATGTTTCTTCGAAGTATTTCAAAAGCCCCACCTCTTAATCTTCTTCCATTTTGAGAATATACACTTTTTCCCACTGCCTGGAAGTGATCCTCTTAAGATATCACAGGTCCATACGGGCATCCGGTACATAAGGCAACATGTCCCGAACCTACACACGCAGCGTGGTGAACAGCGGTCTGAGCAAAGGGGCAGTATCTCCTATCATCGAAGAGAGTGGCTATACTACGGTTCAGCATAAAAAGCCTTCCGGACTAGGCGCTGCCTTCAGCCGTAACCCGGGCCAAGCTACCTCTCCGCTTGCGCCACTTTCTGCAAATAGGTCAAACATCAATCTCGCAAACAAGAGGAACTCTCGTTTTGGAGCGTCGCCTCCGAGCGTAGCCGCATCCTATAGGGCTGATGTTTATGAACTTCCTCACAAAGCTCCGTCGATGTTCAGAAACTCTGTCATGGGCTCTATGCGTGGACCACCTGACCTCCGGAGTACCCGAATACAAAAGCTTTCGAAGAGCCTTTTCAAACCGGGAATGATAGTACGGGCTGCAGTTCATGAGCCGGATTTACACGGCACGGCTGGCGGATCAGCCATGACCCTTGCTGACAGGTATACCACAGAGAGCAGATTTGGTACGATCCACTCAAAATACCGGAAAATGATAGTCATTGCTCTTTATGAAACCCATTATCTCGCTATTCCCTTGTATACACACAACGGTAACGGAGTCGCACACAAATCTAAGCCAGATGAGTACATATCGGTTCGTGACCATCGGTCCCCGGGGCCATTCAGCATACAGACGGTCCACGGTGAATTAGTCACCGATCAGGTCAATGCCGGCATTCATCCATACGATCCCAACAGTCTAGCGCATATTACTTATCCCGTGGCGAGGAAATACGACCTACCTTTGATAGTTGAAGGGCAACTGGGCAAGCGGTCTGCGAAGCATCTTTGGTCGCTGTACGATGACTTTGTTCAGGCCAGTAAGATCACAGTATAAAGAGCAAATCAAATATATGGGGTTTAGAAACAAAGGACTTAGATCCTATAGTCAGAGGTAAGATAGTTGTGAATCGTGTCGGTACGGAAACCTGGAGCCTTTTGTGGCAATGATTGGCTTTTTCCGATGTCTGCTTTTTGCTTAACTGTTTTTCAATATAAATTATACCACGACATCGAGTTCCTGCCTTGTTTTCTTATATCCTCTGTGACTATTTTCAATTCTGTACTCAATCATTGGTTAATTAACCAATATAAACTAACAACATGCGATCATTCATAATTCAACATTAACACTCTAGGTTCATTATAATTCAGAGGACACTTCATAGAATACTGTATGTTAAACCAGATCTTGGTAATAGTATGCTATATACTTTGAATAGGTAATTAAGCTTTGCGATATTTACAGGACTCTTTGAAGAGCCGGTATTATGTCGTATATACATGTATTACGCGGAACATGAATGTCGTCTGGTAAGTGGACCCAGCTCCTCAGGGCGTTCCGGTATCTCAGGTCCCATGGTCTTCCTTCGCAGGCGTTCACTTTCTTGGCGTTCGATCTCGCACGTTTCTTCCCAGCGACGAATACGCTTTTGGTTCCGCGATTCAGCCACGATACTGAAACTTTCCGACATACCAACACTTCGTACGTCCCATTTCGCGTCTCCGCTTTCATCTTCCTCGCTATCTAGTTGTAAGATTAGTTTCTCTCGAGATTCGGAGACACCGTTTATCCAGTCGTCGATGAAGCCCCTGTCAACTGTGGCCTTCATGGAGGTTTCGAGGCTTAAGCTATAGCCGTCATCAACATCGTCAATGAAGTGTGATGATCTCTCGGAATTATTCTCGAGGACACCGAGCTTCCATGCCCGGGAAACCGCATCATCCCGTGCTTCTTCGGCCTCTATCAGGTTTCTGGTCATCTGGGATTGATCGGCAAGACAAGCATTATCGAAGACGGATTTTGAGACTTGACAGACACCTTCCTGAACTTCCTGTCTCCATACTTCTCGCTCCTGCTCATATTTCCGGCGTCGATGGTAAAATTCATATTCCAACTTTTGAAGTGCGTTGATTTTGAACTCGACCTCCTCGCACAGTGCGCGACGGTTCCGTTCCTCGGAGCTGATCGATGACTGGCTACTTTGCGATAAGGCAGTCGAATTCCGTCTAGATATTGGAATGGGCGTTTGTAGAGCCGACGGAACCGCTTCTGGCTCAGGTTCGGTAATGGCCAGCAGATTCGCTTCCCCTAGTACACGTTCGAAAAAATCGTGGGAGTAAGCCATAGAAGCTTCGAGGCTGTGCTTGAGATTTGTGACATCGAACTCTAGGTCATCCCTCTTCTCGTTGGCTTGGGATAATCGCGATTCCTCTTGTTCAATTGCCGCCCTGATCCGGTCTGCTTCCTCCTCGTTGTCTGTTGCTTCAAGCGAGTCCTTGATTTGATTCATGTTGACCTCGGTGACAGTGGCCTGCAATTTGGCATCTTCAAAGTCGTTTTCGATGAGGTTTAGTCTACGGCTGGCTTCGGTGATCGCCTGTAGCTTGGAAACCATGTCTTCGTTCAAGAGAAGTGCAAAGCAATTCTTGAATCCGTCATGTGCGCCGATTATTCGGGCTTCTCCGTCCGTGTATTGCAAATCGTTGTGTGGCTCCGATTGGTTAATCTGAATTACTTCTTCAACAGCCACAGTTCCAAATTCGCCTGTATATTGCATGTCATCTTGAGGCTCTTGTTGGTCAGTCTGATTCTCTTCTTGTTCGATAGCCGCGTTTTCATATCCATCCATGTATTGCACGTCGTCTTCTAGTTCCGACACGTTGGTCTGACTTTCTCCCTCAATGGCCCTAATTTCCTCTTCGTCTCCGTATTGCCAGTCACCTTCGTCTGTGTACTGGAAGCCATCCCAGGGTTCTGGTTGGTCAGGCTGACTATCTTCTTCAACGGCCGCATTGTCAAGATCTATCGTTTCCTCCAATACTAAGGTATCGTGGATTATTTGCTCTTGCGGTGGGCTGTCAAGAGTTGCTATAGCCTCTTGCCAAACTGGGATGTTTTCAACAGCCGCAACGTCAAGCGTCGTTACTGCCTCTTGCAGAGTTGGGACGTTGTTAGTTATTAGCTCTCGCGGTGGGCTGTCAAAAGTCTCCATCGCCTCTTGCAGTGCGAGACATTGGCTTGTTGGAGACTTCTCGCGGGTTTGCAGGATCATGAAATTCCAGGAGCCGATCTTCCTCATCGTCCGTCGGACGAATCCCTGAACACGCACGTCCATCTCTGCAAAATTTTATCGGAAGTAATGTTAGTATTCCTAGAAGCTGTGTTTTGGGGTGGTGTTCAGAAAAAGGGTAGTGCCTGCCTCACTTTCTTTTCCTTAGAGTTGATATTGATATGTGGAAGAATAGATGGAAGAAGGGTAATCAAAGTAGCAAACTGATTTTTCTAACGCATGCTGGTTTTTTTGTTCTTGGATGGTTTCATTATTTCATATGGTGACAACGCCTTAACCAATATTCTTATTGTTCAGTTGTTGACAAGAATTATTCAATGACATTGTGTCCCTATTATTGTCCGTATGATAGGGGAGCAATGTTCTCCTTTCCAACTCGTCTGTCGTTCTATCAAATACCGTGTGCGTCTCATTCCACACTTTACTTTACACGACTCACTTGGCTTGGCTTTGAAACTATTCCCGATTACCTACAAATTCAACAACAAAGCTTTAACAACCACGCACTATGGACCAAAATCCGAATCGCGGCACCGCAGCAACTCTCACGTCCTGGAGAAATCCCCCAAAAGGGTCCCAGGATACCTCTACGCGAAGAATCAGGTTTGCAGATGCAAGCCAGAAAGGGCCCCAGGAAACCTCTGCGCGAAGAATCTCGTTTGCAGATGCAAGCCAGCAGCAAACGTGGAGAACCATTCGAGATTCCACTACCACCCCCATAGGAGCGCCTCCGGTCCCACAAGCAGATGGCTTCAAAACAGTCTCGAAGCGAAGACAATCTTTGAACCCTGACTATCATCAAAAGTCAGCTTTGCAGGCCCCTACAACCAACGACGCATCTATGCCACGCACTCGAGCGCGAACAATCGCTTACCGCCCAGCCAACAACCCCGGCCAGGCCATCTCCCCTCCCAGCGTCGCGACACGAGACCGCGGATCCATCTACGCCAAAAGGGGCAAAGCCATCTCACACCTCAAGCAATCCTGCCTCCCCCCGCACGAGCGCGACCCGCTCCTCGCCGAAGCCGAGAGAAACAAGGGCGTCCGACTCACGAAAGAAATGTTCAAACCAGGCATGATCATCCGCTGCGCGCACCACGAGCAAGACTTCGTCGCCGGCGGCGGCGGCGGCGGTCCCGGCGCCTCCGACGCAACCCTCGCGGACAAGTACAGGACCGACTCCCGCTTCGGCACCATCTACACCAAATACCGCAAGATGATCGTGGTGGCGCTGTACCAGGACCACTACGTCGCGGTGCCGCTGTACACGCACAACGGGCGGGGGCTGGCGAAGAAGCCCAAGCCGGACGAGTTCGTGTCGGTGCGGGACCACCGCGTGCCGGGCGCGTTCGAGGCGCTGTCGGTGCATCAGCCCGTGGTGACGGAGCGGGTGGATGGCGCCGTGGAGCGCTTCCATCCGAAGAGTACGGCGCATTTCACGTATCCCGTGTCGCGGCGGTATGGGCTGCCGGTTGTGGTGGAGGGGCAGGTGCGGAAGGTGTCGGTGGCGGGGTTGGCGACGTTGGTGAATACTTATTCTACTAGGGCTGCGCGCTGATTTTGGGGGTTGGGGGGGGGTGGGTTTTGTGGGGGAGGGTGCAGAGATGTGTGGGTTCTGATGTTGCTTTGAGGGGGTTTTGGACATGGACTCCTTTCCGTAGAGGAGTTCTTGGACATGGAACCCCTTTTTCATGAAAAGGGTGATTTGGCGAGACATCTCGCTATTCTCAAGTAGTATATATTTCAAAATTCTTCCTTCACATCTGCATAGTACTCTCAAACAGCTCAAAACATGCACACATCTCCGTCCCAGACCATCAAATCAACCAAACTGCCCCCCATTTCATTATACTCCTTCATCGCCAAGATTTTGAAAGAATAAATTCAAACATCCATACCGCACGCCAACAAATCCTATCCTATCCTATCCATGATAAAATAACTCAATATGACTTTTAAAAAAGCGATCCATCTTCTCATTTCCACCCGAACAAAAATTTCCATTACTACACAACCCAAAATCAGAATCCAGCGACGGCTCTTCAACATAAGATCTCTCCTACCTTTTCTGAATTCCGTAGGAATAGAGTAGATGCTTTGGAGAAGATCGTCTCCCCCCCCCGTGGTCTTGAGGTTGGACCAGCGTCCGGGAAGTGGGTGGCCGGGGGGGAATCAAATTATGCGAATATGTAGCAATACTTTTTCTGCTCAATTAGGGCCTAAGAAACTGGGTAAATTCATATTTTCTGTTTCTAAGAAAGCGAGGAACTAACTAGGATATCTTTGTGCGCCTTCTTTGGAAGACGGAAGTGATGGATATCAGTGAGTGTCTCTATACCAAAAACTTGCCTCTCTCTCAACAGTCTGGAATTAAATTTACAACAAGGACAACGGCGAACCTTGAATCAAAAGTGAATATTATGTGAAACGATCTGGTAAATCCAATTCTTCTATGAGCAACTCGTTCGGTGAATGCAAGGGGGTGGTCGTGCTTGTATATCAAGCAGTGCGCCATGATGGAAAAGCCACCTTGAGGGCTCGTTAACATTGACGGAAGAACATGAAAATGGGCTTAGAAAGCTGTGCTGACATTCTAAATCGATGTTGGTTGCTACGATAACAGAGGTTATCTTGCTGATTCTGATTGTGAGAGGGGATTTTTTTACTGGTTTGATGATCTGATGACATTGATTTAATCGAATAAGCGACTCTGGTTTTCATGATAGAGCGTGATCGCATGAACAGACTGTTCGGGACTGCAACAGGAAATGATTTTGTTGCGGTATCTCATGCGGGATGTAGGGTGTGCAGGACGAAACCTGCTCTAACGTTCCTGCACTGCTCATGGAGACATGGAATGTTGTTGGTGGCCGTCGGCGAAGCTGGATCCAGCTTTGTGATCAAGGCTCTAACCTTTTATTTTCTCCAACGTACCATCTGCATCCCATACAACTTCTATGATTCCGAGCCTTGACGAAACCGGCTGCTTGACGCTGACTACCTTGAAACTTCTGTGAGCGTCTTCAAACAGCTGCACCCAGTCACTCAAATCTCGTTCCTTGCCATTGTGAATCTCAAGCATGGACATATCGAAGTTTCTGTCATGGGGTTTAGAGAAAAGGTGGCTGAGGGGAGGGGGGTAAAGGATGAAATTTTTAGCCTCACCGAAGCATTTTCTCTCGGTACAATGGAACCGTGCCCGGCTCAGGAAGGATATGCTCGTTTACTAGCACTCTTGTGCCAGGTTTGAGTGCCGGGATCAAAGACCGGAGGATCCGAATTGCGTACGTGTCGGACCAGTCGTGGAGGATCCAGCGCAGGAAGAAGACGTCGGCATTCATTACAGGTTGGTCCTCAAAGAAGTCATGCTCAATGAAAGAAACACGATCTGCTAGGTGCACCGGCAATTTTATTCTTGCCTCTCTTACAACTTCCGCTCGATCTTGAACAATGCATTGGATTGAGGAGAATCGTTGTGCGAGTGCTATGCTGACGGAACCATACCCGCCACCCACATCTACTACAGTTCCAGTCCTACTGGACTCCCAAGGATAGTTGTCCAGAACGTGAACAGGCTCCAGTCCAGGACCGGTGTTGAACCAAGACATCGCCTCAGCGTACCGCTGTGCACGTTGTGGATGTTGGGCGATCTTTTCAAAAATGGTCAACTCTGTCATATGAGCCAAGTTGTATCCCTATGCCCGATCATCAGTTGCAGACATCCCCTGCCGCCGTTGCTAGAAGGCTGCAATCTTCACCGTATGAACCGACTCCTGCGAATCCGGCCATTTCGCCAGCGCATCCACTGTCTGAAAACCAGCGTTGTCAGCGGCGCCAACGGCATCATCGGAGATTCCCTGAAGCGCATACCTTGGCCGCCGCTGGCCACATTTCCTCCGTCATCATCCCCACCCATTGCCGCATCTGCGGGTTCATAGCAAGCATGTGCGATGCAGCGGTGTGGGCAACGAAACCCTTGTGAGGTTCTCGGAAAATATGATGCGCAGCAGCCTGGCGCACGAGTCTACGAACCACGTGCTCTGGCAGGCCCGACGTAGTAGCCATCTCAGCGAAGGAGACCTCCTCGCCATCCGGAACGCTCGTTGCAAACCTAAATCTGTAGACAGCTTGCAGGCTGATCAGGGCGTTGTGCTGTGGGATTTTATACAGCATCAGCCATATCGGACCATTGAAAGTAACTTAAAAGGAGAAGTAGCTCCCACGCTTGGTGTCAGAATACCAACTGGCCCAAGCATCAGCGCGTGCAGCTCATCGGTGGCCTCGAGAATAGCCTGCCGGAAAGCTGCTACACGGGGATGGAAAAGCAACCTTGGTGGACTGTCGGCGTCAAAGGACGGAGACGGAAGCGCCTCGGAAGCCGTGTAGAGATCGATTTCCGCAGTGTTTGCTGCGATGATAGATGCAAGCTCGCTGATTCTGCTTGTCACCATCATCAATCTGCTTTGAAGGCTTATTGACGGGTCAGAAACCGAGTGCTGCAATCAATGCATGTCCTAGGGACTTCGAGGACCCCAGCAGCTCTCAATTATTATTACCTTAGGGTCTTTCATACATTGGCGCACGGTACGGCTGCACCGTGCCCTAATTGACACTGTTTCTAACCTTCGTATTCAAAACATCAGCGATAAATTACACGAGAGGAATATTACGCCATCCTCAACTGGGTAGGCATACAGGCGTATAGTAAACCACCAATTCATCCACCCCCACACCCCGCCTCCCACCTCTTGTTACTCCTGTGGTTCTCGCAGCAGTTGTCGTCTGTCTTTCTGCCCACAACATGTTTAGACCTTTTACCAAGTCTGGTCCTCGCTACTCCTTGGTTGATGGTGCAAAAAGACATACCAGTCTTCCGCCGATAAGATCGATTCTTTCCACTCTTCTTGTTTTCTTTGCTGCTGCGTCGTGTTTCTTTGCCGGGAGATATTCAAGAACGCTCGAGCTAAATGAGAGCATTAGCCGTGAGTCTCGATTCCAGACCCGCGCACCATTGGATGCTTATCAGTTCAGTACGAACCAACCCAGTCACATTCAAATATAATAAAATGTACGGAGAACGACCTTCGAACAACACGGATCAAGCTTGGGGAGATCTATTCCCCGAGCAAGGCGGATTTTTCAAACATCCAGATCTAGCACCAAAACGATCTGCGCTCTCCGTTTTCCACCAGTTGCATTGTCTAGTCTGCCAACCTTTTCCCCCGCTTCAAGATTCTCACTAATCAACCAACAAAAGAACGGCATTCGCGAAGGGTACTGGACTCTACACGAAGCCGCCACGGAAGGTATTAAAATCACCGAGGAGGACATGCCAATGATGGCGTCGCCACCTCATATCCGACATTGCATCGACCTGATTCGGCAAAGCCTCATGTGCCAGCCTGACACGACGATCGAACTTAAGGATGAGGAGGTTGGGGGCGTCACTGGGTTTGGGACGGAGCATCAGTGCAAGGATTGGGAACAGTTGATACAGTGGACGAAAAAGTGGCAGACGTATGATCCGGATGAGCGTCCGACAGAGGAAAAACACCTCCATGAGACTCACGACCATCATGTCCACTGAGGAAATTGATCATGATCGAAGCCTAGAGCTATTAGCAATTTTCCAGAACGCGCAAGGTGCCCGAGTTCGAGGTCTGAATGCTTCACGGCCTAGCACGTAGAACGAAGTTGGAAACCCCAAATATTTTGGCCTTGTTTTATTAATTAGGTCATTAGCGGATTCTTCATTCGCTCAATCTCATCCACAGTCACCACACGTTCTGAGAACGAGTTCATCAATCTCGACCAGTCCACACAGCGATGCACCGACTCCGAGGCGTTGAACATTGGTCTCGCTTTTTTCGGGTGCCAGGTGAAGGTCGTTAGCGACAAATCCGCATGGCAAACTGCAGATTGCCGGAGCATTTCGAAGCAATGATCTGTTATTCGATTTGGTTAGTATAGGTATCAGACGGACCAGGAGACGGAATAGACAGCTACTCACCGACATGTGAGAGCATGTGCTCCTCATCCGCACCGGTAACGTTGGGATGGTAATAATCGCGATAATGCCATCGCCGTAGCATATCCTACGGTAGCACGATCCTATTATCAGCTCTCGTATTCCCGACAGTATCCTTTCGGTAGTTGGTATTGCAGAGGGAAGAGTGCGTACGATACAATGCAGCTCGTGAAATGCTCCCAGCCAGCCCAAGTACCCTCCCGCCTCCGGCAACGCCACCGACTCTTGATGGTCGTGTGACAGCTCGTTCGCTGTTACACGGATATGCATCGGGGCCATCAGTTCATCCCATGCCGCGTCGATATCGGTGTTAGGTCTCCCAGCGTATGGGTTATTGGTCAGGTTGTGGAAGATCATGGGAGCATAGCTGATGGATAGCCCTTGAATGGAAGCTGGACAGAGTGATTGAGTTGGCACATGAGCTCAAAATCTGGTGGAAATATGCGTACTGTGGGGTGATAGAGCCTTCTTAATATGTAAAGATGCTACAATGGTACCGATGGTATAGAGCACAACCAGAGCAATCTGTATGATTATAAATTTGGTTGTCCATCGTTGGGCTTGTGGCTTCGAATCGCGATGCAGCACGTCTGCGTCCTCAGTGCTAACGTCAGAGAGCTGTCCGTCCTTGTCTTCATCGAAAGGAAGGAGTCCCTGGCTATCTGGATCCATTGAGGATTATCGTCATATAAGACCAAGTCAATGACGATTCATTATGTTGAAGTCTCGAGATAGCATGAGAGACTCCTCTAGAATCCAAGCAAAAGCCTGAAGAGCAGACCCTCCTAGACTTGCATGTCTTCCCAATCCAAAATTCAGGGCCACTAAATTGTACCGAATGCTGAAAGTTTCAATACGCAATCTGTATATTTCATTTACTTCCAAAACGAAACTCACTGGGAACTATTCAATCTGTCTTGTGGAACTCCCGTACCCTTGGATGTATTGAAACCAGCATCAAACGAATGGTAAGCGCTCCGCATAAATCATGAAGATCCGAACGAAGAGGGTATCAGACAAGTGATCCGACGTTTATGCAAGGATGGAACCAGGTTCTTGTCTCGAGCGCTTTCCGCGGAGGAAGGTTGACCGTACCTAGCAACGGTGAGAGCGATGGTAAGAAGCGAGGGACTCAGTCTCGTCTCCTGCAATGGTAAATCGGTTGTATGCATCATGCTTGTAATCTCGCGTGACCGGAAGAGACGATAAGATCCTAAGGTACCTTTCGCATTGTTCAGTCCAGCGAATCGAGTGCCTCAATTGAAATCGGAGCGCGCATTTGGGAAAATATTACCGAGTTCTTTTCGGTGCCAAAATCCCTAAAGCAGCTCTGACCGAGGAGGGATCCCGTGTGCAGATATGTAGCACTCGCACCAAGGCAGCGTAGATGGAATGGGTGTGGCTCTCATTGTTCCAAAGCCAAAAACTACCAGCACACACCTTTGCTAGTGGTGTGGAGGTACTGGAGTACATCAAGTATCGCTACGAAAGACTTTGGTACTGTACGGTTGTACGGAATACCTACTGTTCTAAATCGGTTAATCCTAGTCCCGCACGTTTTTGACTAGCGAGTAATACCAAACCTACTACGGAATAGGTAAGATACATCACCAGATCTCAATCGTCAACAACCGAACCGCTGTCATCAAGGCGCTTCGGGTGTGACCCTTAAGCGGCAGCACATCCCATGAGCCACTAATGCAATCAATCAATAAGTGTATCAAGACATCCTCGAAGGATTGCATTGCATAACGATACCTTACCTTACCTAGTCTTCCTTACTTTAGCATCCTCAATAGCATTGACATCTTACCATATTTTCTCTGTCAACTCTGTATTATACACAATACTTGCGCAATCTTACACTGGTGAACATAAGGGACTGTTGGATGCTATAGGTAAGTAGTTGATTTCTGTTTTGTCGCTTGAAACATAGGTAGGTACCTTAGGTATAGCTTTTCGTGGAGAGCTGAGGTTTGAGCCCTGAGCCGTTACGATTGCGTGATTGCTTAGGAATCCTTCTTCTCACATCAAACCATCTTCTTATTACGTGCATGCCGTCCAACGAGAAACCGAAGGTTATGTTCTACACGGGCCTGTTAGCTGCATAATCATCGCTTCTGAAAACGACGGCAGGTTGAAGCCATAGGATGCTGCTTAGGTTTGCCTTGGGCGAAGAGGATCGGGAGAAGATCGTGTTCCCCTTAATCGACAGACAACTGCACCCAAGGTATTGTAGTACCGGTGATCACCGTAAAAGTACCTTAGCACACCGACCCGCGTGTGCACTCAGTGGAAATTCCATCCTTCCAACGCCTGCACTTTCTTTTGAGTTTAGGCGGTGTAGAGGCGGTCAAGGTGTTGGCGTTTCCACGTTGGGTACTGGTGTCTGGAGCGTGGGATCAATCAATCTACGGCTCAGTAGGTGCGCCGTGGGGCTGGTAAGTGCAGCGTTGCATGCGACCATGTGCTGATGCACCGAAGATAGCCACAAAGATGATAAGCACTCCTCCGGACTAGCCCTAGACTCGAAGGTATCCTCATGTGAAGCCGTCCTTTTGATTCTTACCAAGCGAGCTAATAGGACCGACACCAATAATCCCATATATTAGAGACTCGACACCAAACCGGAGTTGTCTCATAAATCATCCACAGCTATACCCTAGAGTAGCAGTCACAAATCATGCGTTCTTCAATCTCCTTCATTGCTGCCTTACTCTGCGTCAACGTCTTGGCTGCGCCTCTGAGTACGTGTTTCTCATATTTTATACCACCATATATGCACTGAGAGTGGTGACGATTATCCCCAAGCCGAATCTGCAACATCGCAACTTGGGTATGAAACCCTAAGCTGTTGAATGCTGAAGTCGCTAGGTTATAACTTTGCCTATTATCAACCCTCACCACTCGTTTGATATGATTCGATTGGATTTATTTTCAACTGTGCAAACCAAAATATCGATTGACTTTGAATAGATCCAGCCGAAAAACGGGACGCCGTCGAAAATGCCATAGCTTACCCAGATTCTTACAAGCGTGACGCTGCCGAGAACACCATTGCTTATCCGGATTCCTACAAACGGAACGCCGATGCTGCCGAAGATGCCATTGCCTACCCGGACTCATACAAGCGGGACGTCGCTGAGGATGCCATTGCATACCCAGATTCCTACAAGCGGAACGCCGATGCTGCCGAAGATGCCATCGCCTACCCAGACTCCTACAAGAGGAATGCGGACGCAGCCGAAGATGCCATTGCGTATCCAGACTCCTATAAGCGTAACATGGAAGCTTAGACGGTCACAGGCTGGCAGACCGAGGACGCGGGCTGATAGTGACGAACGATGGAGCCTCAAAGCGTGTTAGAGCAAGGCCGGGCAGGAAGAGAATTCACAAAGTACACAATGTTAGATTGTATTCGTTAAGAGACAACCGTTTTCCACGGTCAATGACAGAGTAGAATTGTTTTTTTCTTAGGCTCGATTCATAGCCTGTCAAGAAAGCCTCCACAAGTGTTCACCGCATCTTTCATGGTTTCTTTGATGAAGCATCGAGTATTTAAGTCGCATGCCTTGGCGTATGAAGATGAGCTGCATGATCGCAATTCGCAACATGGCTATGATGACGTAAAATTCGTAGCGATTTTCCTCCCAACGGCTTGATGAAGTCGCACCACCACTAACCAACCATACGAAAACAACGTGGTCGAGGTATTGACTCATTGTTTCAAAAGCAGCATCCAACAGTTGAGCCAGTGAGTCGTGGTTCTTCATTCCCACGAATATCGTGGGAATTGAGGCGTATGCATCGACATAAGAGATAAAGAAGAACGGATCACTGTAAGATCCAGCGTTAAGCAGTTGAGCTGTGCAATTAGTAAGCGCGGACAGCGTCTCCAAATATTGAGCTGTGGGCCTGTAAGGCTGGGTCGAGCACGTATGTGATGTAGACGCTGAACGCTTTGATTCGAGTTGTAGATGGATAAGACTGCTGTAGATGTTGGTAGACGAAGCTTTTTTCTCGGCCCGCGCTGCATTGTTTGCCCCGCTTGGCAGCGGTCGCGCTGAGATCAAACAGAGTATCTACACCTCCGCCTCCCTCAAACAATCCACAACGACCTTGTACAAAGCCCCATCCGCCATCGCCTCTCTCACCCTCCCATTCAAATCTCCCATTGTGATTCCTGGTCCGTTCTCTTTCCCCGAAGTTGGCGTCGTCAACGTTTCTGGTCCTACAAACGGTATCCTCAAATCCTCCCGAACAAAGTTGTACATCTTTTTGCCCGCTTGCCCCAGCATATCACTTGCGCCCTCGCCTTGTATATAGCGATCCCTCACCACCCGGTACAACCCTAGCGCGTGTGTCCCTACGCGTTCCGTCCAGCTTGCTAGCCAGGTAAAGCTGTCGGTAGATGGTGTCAAAGCTGCAAAGATGATTGGCTGGACGTGAGCGACCGCGCCAGGGATACGTGCAGTGGAATCCAAGGTCGTAGTGGCGTCCAAGCGATTCGTAAAGGCATTCCAGCAAGTGTTCTGCAGAGTGCCCAAATGTCTAGGTTCAACGAGATGGGGGCGCAACCCTTGGGCTAACAGAGCGTGAAAATCGGGTTCCAACTGGGCGATAAAGCGGGCGTAGAGGGCACGTAGGTCAAGTGCCTGGCATACGGCGACAAGGTGTGCGGCTGCCAGCTGGGCCAGTACATCCAATGCTTCGAGAGTGTACCGGGCTGAGATCAAGGCTAGGGAGTTCAAGGCCTGGTTGCCCATTTCGGCGGTCTGGACATGTGGGGAGACGGGACCGGCGAGGAAGCCGAGTTCAGACAGTAGGGAAGCGATTAGGATGTCTGTGCCCTTGAAAATGAAGGATTCTGATGGTTCAGCAATGACGAGGTTGGGAGGTAATCCTCGGGAGGTGGCGGGGTTGATAAGTTCAGTACACTGTGTGAAGAGAAGCCGGCCCAGGGATTGGGCGACTTGGCGGATTTTCTCAGTGGCAGAACTGATTGATTTGGCTTGGAAATTTCCGCCATGGAGAACACGGGCTGGAGAAGTATGGGTGTCAATGAGAGGATTGTCGGTGGCGGAGTTTAGCTCGGTGCTAATTTGGCGGTTGGCGAGGAAGAGGTCTTCAAGAGCAGGGCCTAGCCATTGGGAAGCAGTGCGGATTGAGTAGCGGTCTTGACGTAAAGAGGATTCTAACGAGCCGTGATCACGGAAAACCAATGTCGAGTCCTTGAGGAAAGCATATATGTTCTGAGCGGATTCCGCTTGACCCCAATGCGGACGAACGGCGGCGAAGAACGGATCAAAGCTTTCATCCGTACCGTGAAGAGCCTCGACGCTCATGGCTGTAAGGACTTGACATAGACCAGCAAGGCACAAGGCCTCGTGCATAGCAAGCGCTGCTACGGCTGCGGACACAGACGTACCATTGACAAGGGCCAGCCCTTCTCTGGCTCCAAGTACGACACGATCTATAGAATGCTCGGCCAGGGCTATGTCTGCTTGTTCGATGCGGCGCTGGCCGTTTGCTCTGCTACCCGTCCATACACTCAAGGATGGTTTTCCTTGTAGGACTCCTGCTATGTAGGCAAGGGGACTCAAATCACCCGAGGCGGAGATACTGCCGCGTAGAGGCACTCTTGGAACGATGTCTTTTTGCAGCAGCTGAAGGAGCGCTTCCACGGTGGAGTAAAGCACACCGGACGCGCCATGAGCTAAAGAATTGAGCCTGACTAGAACAGACGCTTTTATCCATGACTCGGGCATGCAGGATTTGACTTCGTGGTCAAGGGGCAGTAGCACGAATTTCCGGCCATCGCGAGACACCTGTTCGCTAGGAGCTGTCTTGCTTATTGTCCCATACTCCAACCCGCGCAACAAGTCTTTCTTGAGGTTATCGACAGCTTTTGTCCGCGTATCTGCACTGCCGCCAAAACCAGTATTGATTCCTAGTCCCATTCAACGTTTCCATCATCGTAGGCAAAGAAGGAGGTGATGGTACCGTATATTACTTCGTTCTTCTCTATGCTGGCTTGGAATGCTCCGGCGCTCGCGGTGATAGCATCGTGCGCTTTCTCGGATAGATCTACAAGGCCGTTGTACCTAGAAAGAACATTGAGCATCTAGTCGAAGAGAGACGGCCTGAAAGCTTACCTTGCAACCATCAGCACAGTTGCCAGATCCAGATTGTGGCCATCTAGCAGCTTCGCGCCGGCGGCATTACTATCGGTGAGATTTTCGAATTTTTGCCAGTGATCTAGAAGCACCTCCTTCAGTGACTCAAAGGGGGCGGTGGTCATTCTTCCATCTGAAGCAAAGTTCGATAGGATAGTTGTGGGGCTCGAAGGGCTCCATTGGAGGGCGGGGCCATCGTGTGGGTATGGCATATAGCAGCTTCAATTGGAGGCATTTGCACTAAATTCTTTGGCGCCTGTCATGCAGGAACGGCCAGATCTTCATGCTCACGACTACCTAGGCACAAGTGGCTTGAGAAAGCGCAGTACGTGAACCTGACAATGCAGGCCTGTGCACTGCCAAAGGGGCCCAGAAATGGTCTTTCTCTTCCATTTAGATGTCTTTTAACTTTCACAGTGTAATTCCTACAGGACATGAATAAGGCTAATTGATTGTACTGGTCATGCTCAATATTCCTAATTTTCATGGGCGAATGTCACCACGCTCCTAGTCCGAGACGTGCGCTAGGAACCCTTCGTAAACCCTCCCACAATGTCCTGAACAAGTTGAGCCAACGCCGCAGGTTCACTCAGAAAAGGACTATGGCTGGAGTCCAGCTTCCTGACGTCCCACTGAGTTCCGCTGTTGGCGACGAACAAATCTTGAGCGAAAGGCGGAAGCGCTTGATCTTGTTCGGTATGAATGTACACACGGTGACCATCGTAAGCCGCATCTGCGTAGTAGACTGGTCCAGAAGGCGAATTGAAAGAGACAATCGACTGGCCGTATATTTGGTTGGCGGCTTCGCTAGCCAGAGGCTCGGGCACGTCGGCATAGAAGGTTTTCTTCGGGTCAATCACGCCGATGAGCCCAGTTTGTTCCTACTTGAACATGAGCTTCGGACACGTCAATTCAGAAGAGCAGAAGAAGATGGACGCACATCTGGCGATTGCCAAGGTGCGTAAGATCCACCGATCATCTTCACCAATGTATCACCCTGCTGAGGAATGAATGCGGACTGGTAGACAAGGCCGACAATGCCGCCCTGTTGGCCCTTGGCGGTCCGCTCCTTCTTGGACAATCCCCCAATCGCAGCGCTTCCAGGGAAACCGGCGTACGAGTGCAGATACAACACCACGTCTTTGCCTTGGTTTATGATCAGGGGTTGCAGTAGATCTCGAAGGGCAGTAGCGTCATCCTTGACAGAGAGACCAGGCCCATTGACGGTGACCAGTCCCTTGGTACGCGTATTGTATCCAGCCTCTTGTAGCCGAGCACCTAGGACGTCCATGACCGAGTCCACATGGAATGCGCCGGTAACGAGGACGATGGTCGGCTTCGACATGATGTTGATTGCGGAGGGACGGCAGTAGGTGCTGTTTGTGAGCGCAGCGAGAACGAAGGCGAGGAGCAGAGAGTGAATGGACGAGGGTTTCATCACGTGAGAATTGGTCATGTATGTCCGGAACGACGGTGACCACCAAATACAGAATGGAGGATTGGTGATGCCTTAAGCAGCCTCCCTCGACGCATGTATGCGGCTGCGCATACCAAATTGGCCCCATCCCTCCCCAGAGCCAAAACAGGAAGCCAAGATAGGAAGGCTTTCAGCCATCTGTGCTAGGCGTAGATCAATAGTGAATCACCAGCGATAGATTCGCCCAAAGTGCCAACAGCAAACCGAGCGGTGGTTCCAGACATGGTGCTTGGTGGGAAACACTGTAGTTGGCAATGACTCCACTACTCCCTCTCTCAAGATCGACGCTTTGGAAAGGAGGTATCCACCAACTCCAACAGAACTACTTGGGTACCGACATCCGTACGTTGAATACAAATAGCATTCCACGTGCAACATTAGCTGTCAACCTTGGGAGCGCCGCGTGCGTTCAAGCATGAAGCGTGGTGCCCTTGTTGTGCCTCCTTTACCTGCTCAATTGAGTTGGTATCCTCTCTAGGCGTACTTTGTAAGGTCCGGTTGATAAGACCTGAAGCGTGCCCTGTGCCGTACATGTTGATGCATACTTTAGGTAGAGCGGGTAGGAGTTGGAACTAGCTTCCTGGAGGGAGTAGCTTAGGTAGTTAGCTAAAGTAGTATGTACCTACTATTTACTGCTTCGGCTCCAGAGAACTATGTACCTTAATCTACATCTTCTTCTACCCACATGCCACGCATATTAGATCCTTGTTTTTTGGCGACCATGTACATACTTTAGCAGGTACCTAGTAGTGCAGGGTCGTACCACTAAGGTACTCCTTAGGTACATCACGGCAGCGGGGGGCAGCACTAAGCGAGCATAAGGGGGATTAGCTAATCTCAGCGTCGCTTATTTGAGAAGCGACAATTTCTTTTTCTGCTACCCCGCCGCATGATAATCTTGACTATTCATACCTTATTAGGTAGGTACTCCGTACATATCAAGTACATGTGATTAGCTCCCGTAATCGTGGGGTGGCAGCTTTAACCTTTAACACCAGTTCAAGGGATAGGGAAGACGCTCACCAGTATTAAAGTAGCACGAGTAGAGCTACGGCAGAAATTGGACGTTAGCGAAAAGACGGTAATTAATCCTACTTACTTTAGTAAGCTTCGTACTTTGACTAAGTAAGGTACTTTGACTAAGTAAGGTACTTTACCTAAGGTATTCCGTACTTGTGAAAGCTGATATCAAAGTGGCTTGAAGACCGTGATAAGGTATTCCGTACTTCTGTGCCTTAATGGAGCGGAAGAAAACAGCGTGAACTGGCAAGGATGAACCATGATGCGATATCGTCTTATTCTTCTTCTTCTTACACCCCCTTGCTCATAAGCATTACGGCATGCCACGCTCAATACTGCGCGCAGCTAACGATGATGCTCGCGCATCGCCCTGCATGCTTGGCAAGCACGCTGGCTCGCACGGGACAAGAAACTGAAGACACAAAGGAAACAATACGCGTCGGGATCTAAATGGGGATCCCTTGGTAATGCCCGAAGAAACCAGGGACTGAGCTGCGTTCTTTTGCGTGCACTCAGCGTTTGGTCTGCTCTGAACCATCCTGAAACTTCCAACTTAATCGCGGCCTGTGTACCAACCTCTAGAAGCGACTTTCCCCCATCAATGAAAAAGCGGCTACATTATGTGTAAGTGGGGGTAAGCTTTCAAGTCACTGAACCTTGATGTATGCTGTAGGCTGTCCAGATCGATTGAGCATTGCTTGTTGTTTAGTGCGATTGTCTCTTCACACAACACAAAGGAGCAACGCCGTCATATTCAAAACTCTCAAGTCTTGTTTATAAGGCAGCTGCCTGTACGCTCTGCCATTCTACAGCCATGAATGGCCCTCCTCCAGGCGTCGATCTCTCGGAGACGCAGGTCCCTCGCATACTAGGTGTCAATATAGCCACCTTTGTTTTGGCAGTCACGACCATCGTATTACGCTTCGTTTCGCGACGACTGTCTCGCGCACCGCTCTGGTGGGATGACTGGCTCATGATTCCGGCAATCGTAAGTCGTAGGATCTGGACACAGAGTTGCACATGTTTTGACCGCTAAACAGACTTTTGCTGGTGCTATGTGCTTTGTATCCATCACATATAGTAAGTCCTTCACAGTATTGCAAAGCCAGGACTTATTCGGGCCTTTCCAGTGGTGGACCACGGACTGGGGAAACACGTCTGGGTAGCCCCCAAAGATGCGGGTGTCGTTTGGGCGAAAGGCCTCTTTGTATCAGAGGTCAGCTACACGGGCATAATCTGCAGCATCAAATTCTCGCTATTGGCGTTTTATTGGCGGATCTTCAAGCAAAGCAAAATTCGCATTCCTATCTATATTCTGGGAACCGTCGTCAGTTGCTGGGGAATCGCAGTCGTAAGTGTCTTTCCAACCTCAAAACGATCCCACTTTAATCAAGTCTTGATTAGCTGCTTGTTACAATCTTCCAATGCACGCCCATCAGCGGTTTCTGGGACCGCTTCTCACCCACACCTCCTACCAGGCCCATCAAATGCGGCGTCAACGTCAATCAGTTCTTCGATGGAAACTCCATACCTAATATCGTGACGGACGCTGCGATCCTCATACTTCCGATACCATTTGTTTGGAAACTACACCTGCCCAAGGCACAGAAAGTGGCTTTGTCCAGTATCTTCCTCCTAGGCGCATTGTAAGTCCCAGTTCAATGATTCGGTGCCCCAGTGTCTAAATTTTAACGGTGCGTGCTAACTTCCTGCGAAGTGTTGTCGGAGTCTCTGTTGCTCGATTTACGTTCATCATCAATCTTGACCTGGCGTCGCCCGACATCACTTGGAATTTTGTCAACACCCAAATCTGGACAGGCGTTGAAAGTCACGTTGGCATTGTTTGCGGTGAGTAAATGAGCTGATACAGGTGCAACCTTTACGTGTCTGACGCTCCTCAATAGCTTGTCTTCCATCCCTTCGGCCGCTTCTCAACCTCATACTTACTGGTTCCGTCGATCGATCAATTCCCAGTGGTGGAAACAGCAGCAAAGACAGCGGAGTATTCAGGGGAAAGCTCCATAGCCTCTGGAGCTCACATGCCAATGGCTACAATACTGGCTCTGGAAATGCAGTCTCCGGGGCGGTCAGGGACGACAGCAACCGTGCGTTCGTCAGGTTGCCAAACGACGGCGATGCTGACTTCATTCACACTGGTATAGCGCTGACAGATGTACACAAGAGCAATAAGATCCAAGTGCGAACCGATGTATATGTCGAAAATGATGCTTAAGAATTGTGCTATATGATTTAGGTGCTGAAAGACAAAACGCTGTATTTTTGACAGGATCGATAAACAAGCTTTACTGTATATTGTCCGTTGATATTCGACCTCTGGTTACATAATGGTATTGATGCACCAAGCCATCGTCGCTAGTTCGCGGGTGTTAAACGTACCACATTAGCTGGGGTTTCTAAAGTGCTGGTATGGTGTCTTTTCAGCGTCATAACGGTTTCGTACGTTACACGCTTGGATTCTGTACTTCCTGTCTCTGCGACGACCTTTTACGAAACCCCGTAAAAACCCAGCACGTTATATTTAGCATACCAGACATTCAGTCCTGAAACTGTCAGATCCTAAGGTACAAACAGGACTACGAACTTGGTAAACCCACCTATAACCACTCACCCAACCTGTCAAATGACAGACCTCGAGCCTGGCAGACCACTGAGCAACGGGGTCGAACCTACTCACCCAGTTACTAACAAGATCGTCCACACAGGCAGCAGTGCTCCCAGCGCAGGCTACGTCCTCAATCGGGATTATGCGGCAAGCACACGCCTGAACTGTCAGTTCTTCCTTTGGAAAGAAGAGCTCGGCTTCAACTTACACCCCAGCGTCGACATTCCACAATCTGGCTCCCGCATCGCAGATATCGCCACCGGCACGGCTATCTGGCTTCTCGACCTCGCCCGCTCTTTTCCGAATTCCCGCTTGGATGGCTTCGACATCAGCCTCGAGCAATGCCCGCCGCCAGATTGGCTACCTGGCTCAGTAAGCCTGAACCAGTGGGACGTCTTCTCGCCTGTTCCGTCGGCATTAAAGGGCCAGTACGACGTGGTGCATATCCGGCTCGCGCTACTAGTGGTCCGCTACAACGATCCTCGCCCGATCCTGCGCAACGTCCTGGAATTGCTGAAGCCGGGAGGCTACCTGCAGTGGGACGAACTCAATGTCTTCGAGGCATACGTCGCAAGCACTGATCCAACTACCGACACCGAAAAGTTCCAGCGCGCCCAGGAGCTGACGGATCTGAGCCGGCTGGAGTGGGTGCGCGAGCTGCGAGGGATTATTGAGCAGAGCGGGTTCGAGCAGACGCAGGAGTTCAAGTACGAATGTAATTTGACGCTTGCAAAGTACTACCAGGACATGCAGTTCTTGGTAATGGAGGAAGAGGCGGCGAATGCGCCGAGCGCGGAGAGGAAAGCGACTGTGTACGGGGCCATCAATGCGACTTATGAGGAGTCCAAGAAGGGGATTGCGCGGTGCACGCCTAAGATAGTCGTTGTGGCGAGAAAGTCAAGGCGAGAGTAGATGGCCGAACTGGCGTCTGTTTTTGCTTGTACTGTAGCAGTACTGTACTAAGATTCAAGAGCCATTCTCCGATTACAGAAGAGTGTTAACTTACCGTACGACCTTCACCCACCTAGTATTGCAGATTAAATACAGTTTACTATACACCAGGTATGCTGTTATCAATTTTCTCTCTTTCCTGCTTCCACTTTTGAATACTTTACGTTCTTAGGCTTCTGTACCAGTCTGACGCGGGGGTTTACCTCCATGGCGGAGGATCCAGACAGGAAGCTATGTACGAGCCGTTACATGCACCTACAGTAGTTGGTTAAACAGAGGGCTTCTAGGCGCTATAGAGCGGCTTCTACAGTAAGGCTTTTGCTAGCCTAGGCGTTTGTCTGTCTTGAGGCCGTCTTTGGGGATGCTGCCTAAGCCCAAACATACATGCATGTGGTCCGAGAGTCTTCCAGTGGTTTTCAAAGTCTGCCGTTGTCCATCTCAAGTCTCAAACCTGCCTCTTGGATCCCAAGCCCGATTTTCGTTTCCTGCCACTCCAGCGTACCGTACTGTGAACCTCTCATTATTCATTGATTGTGCATGTCACCTCGCTATCTATACTTGGCACCCTCAAGTCGCGAAATCATGGGCGTTGAATACCTGTATGTCCTCCCCATACTCGCGTATTTTGCATTCTACCGTGTTTGTGCAATTCTCCTCCAAAGGAGTCGGCAGAAGACAATCCAGAAGCTCGGATGTAAGCCTCCTCCAGGGCTTCCACAACTGGACCCATTCTTCGGTCTCGATGTAGTATTTCAAGTGCTATCTTCCTTCCGCGAGCGCAGGCGCAATACCTCTTTCAAGGAGCAATTTGACAGATTCGGGCCGACATTCCAATCCCAGGTCTACGGAACAATCAAATTATTCACAATTGAGCCCAAGAACCTCCAGTCTGTTTTTTCTACTGACTTTGAGAGCTGGGGCGTGCAGCCTCTGAGGCTGTTTTTCTTCGGCCCGTTTGTCGGAAAGGGTATCATGACTACAGACGGTGCCTTCTGGGAACATTCCAGAGCTTTGATGAGACCGACTTTTTCTCGGCTGCAGATTGCGAACCTTTCAGCATACAGTGTTCATGTTGATCGGCTTATTGATCTAATACCGAAAGATGGCTCCAATGTGGATCTACAACCGCTTTTTGCTCGGCTAGCTCTCGATTCGTGTACCGAATTCCTCTTTGGCCAGTCCACCGCTTCCCTGGCCTCAACAACGGTAGCTGACGCAAGTGCTTTTCTCGAGGCGTACAATTATGGACAAGCCGGAGTTGGGAAGAGGATGCAGCTTCCGCAATGGAACTTCTTGACGCGGGATAGACGCTTTTGGCGTTCCTGCGCTATCGCTCGCGAGTTCGTGGAGAACTATGTTGAAAAGGCGCTGAGCTCCCAAGAGAGCGCGGACAATAAAAGCGACCGACTGATCCTCGCGCATGAATTCGCTAAACGAACCAAAGACCGCGATGACATTCGCAACCAACTCTTGAATGTATTCCTCCCGGCCCACGATGCGACAAGTGTTGCTCTTACCAACATTTTCTTCAACCTTGCCCGAAATCCAGAAATATACGCCAAACTTCGGGAAGAGATTCTCGCAGCAGGTGACGCAGAATGGACCTTTGAACGCCTCAAAAACCTGAAATATCTCCAAAACGTGATGAACGAGACCTTCCGGCTGAACCCTGCCATTGGCCAGATGAACCGCATCGCTCTACGCGACACCGTCCTCCCCACCGGCGGCAGTCCCACCGGAACGTCTCCAATTTTCGTCAAAAAGGGATCCGGCGTGACCACCAGCTTCTACGCCCTGCACCGTCTCCCAAATATTTACGGCCCGGACGCCCACATTTTCCGCCCTGAGCGCTGGCAGACACTGCGACCTGCACACTGGTCGTACATGCCATTTGGCGGCGGGCCACGCGTTTGTATCGGGCAGCAATTGGCGCTGACGGAAGTGGGCTATGCGATTGCGAGAATCGTAGGGCATTTCCCGAGAATTGAGAATGCGGATCCGGTGCTGGAGTTTGTGGAGCAGTGGAAACTTACGACGGATAGTAAGAACGGGGCTAAGGTTAGGTTGTTCCGGACGTGAGTGTGGCCTTCAAAGAGAGATGGCCTATATAGTGCACGATGAACTATTGGAGAAGCAGTGCCAACGTAAGATATGAGAAAGAGACCACGATCGCGGCTGAACAAATGACAGCTGTACCAAACCCACCCGGCAATAACACTCTCCTTTCCTCACGCACTTTGCGTTTCATTCCCGCCGGCCCAAAAATTTCTAACCCAACAACAGAGAGGCAAAAAACCAACTACATCCCTACTGATGGCAGTGCGACATGAACGCCCACCGAATCAACTCGTAAATCACTGCCCAAAGCCAAGAACCAACCCAACACCCAGCTCTCCATCCAACCCAACAACTTCCACCGTCACCAGATCCTTCAAAACAAACAGCAACCACCCCACAAAACGCCCCTATCGTTCAAACTCCTACAACTCTACACAGCTAGTCCCCTACCTGCCGCCCGGCAGTACCGTTATCTCATCCACCAAACCCGACACTGCCTAGACCGGACCCAGGCAATCCATCTCCCAACATCCCCAAATTTGGAGTCTTTGTTCGCTTCCCCAGCATGAGATCTCTCTCCTCTCCCCTAGCCTTTTCTCCCGTGGACTTTTCATTAGACGCAAGAGAACGCGGAGGAGATTGGAGGTGGGTTAGCTCGTTTGTTTTGTCATGTTGTGATTTTAAATATGTTCTTTGATACCTTGATTAATTTCTTTGGTACTAGAAATCATACTTCCCAGCACGAGAAATCATTTTTCCCCCACTTAGATTTGCCGCGTGGGCAAGACGGAGTAGGGCAGGTGCGGCGCTAGGAATATCGACGGACTGGGGATGTTTTTTGTTAGGAGCTCGTCGAACAGATTCTAGGCGGTCAACGATAGCTCTCATCAGAGGTTTTAAAACGGAACTGGGCTTTGCGAAAATTCATGCTTGAGATGTGGTTTCACTACTAACCCTCACCCCCTCACCCCCCTCCTAAATCCCTCCCTCCTTTCTACCCCCAACGCCAAAGAAAACCCTCCGCGTCAATCAGCGTCTCTCTCTCTCGCCCACAGCACAGCTTCGTCTTTCAAAAAAAAAATCCTAACAAGACCTGACCTCCAACCCCATCCCCACTCTGGTTGATACAATACAGTAAGTAGCTTCAGCTTTCCTGTTTTCATCGACCCTCGAATTGTAAATAGTCATCTATAAATAAAATAAAATAAATAAAAACCGGCTTCCGCATCACTTTGCGTTTTAACTCATCCGCATCAGGGTTGTGAATCCTTGCCCCCCCCCCCAGCCCCCCCTTTTAGGAAATCAACAGCGAGGCGCAATATCAAAACACCGACAGCAGCCCCATATTGCTAAAGAAACCAACGCGGCGCGCTCCGCTAATGTGCATGCTAGGGTAGATGATAGATGCGCCTCCTGCCAAGCAAAAAGGGAAACGGCGGCGTTTTTTTGCGGGCGAGTCGAGAGTCGTTTTGATGGTTTTTTTTTGGGTTATGTTAGCGGTTCCGGGTACAGTTGACGAGGGGTACAGTATGAGAGATGACGGCTTGGGGATTCATAGGGAATGCCGTAGGCTTTTTTTTTATGATTGTTTACGAACGGGGGTTGCAGAATGGCGCTCGTTCGACCCATGGAAGGTCGTTCAGTCGGCCGAGCCGATTTTGGTTGGTGCGGGTTTCAAGTTTGTGCTTGGTTCTGGGCTTTGGGGAAGGGAGAAGCATGGCTTGCGCGAAGACGTATAGAGTGTGTGTGTGTGTGACGTTGGTGTCTGGGTTGGTGTTTAGGAGACTGTGCAGATGTATACTGTACGCAGCTGTGTCGTTACTGGAACCCTAGTTGTTTGAGGCTGTCTCGGCATTCCTCGACGCAGAAGCAGCCGTTGGTTATGCCTTTCTTGATGCTCATGAGACTGTCCGGATATGTACGCAGCTATGTCATTACTGGAACCTAGTTCCTGCTGCTATCCGGCCATTGTCGACGCAGAAGCATCATCTGGCTGTGCCTCTCTTGATGCTCGTTTTCGCGATCTAACGATTTATCAAGGAGCAGTCGTTTTTGCTTACTTGTTCGACTTTGTTGCCTTCGCGTTTAGATGAGCAAAAAAAAACCCCTCCGGTAGCCATCAAAGGGAATGGAAATTGTCAAGATTGTGCATTCTGCCCATGTGACTGATCCGCGCGGCTTCCGCAAAGTTATCAAAGAACTGCACTGATTTTGGATCATCAAGGCAAGTCGCTCGCCAAGTTCAATGAGCTGTTAGCAGGGACTGGGATGGAGAACGGGCGGATTGAAGAAAGAATCTTAATATGAGGTTGGTTGCCAAAGGGTATGAGCTGCGGCGGATGCTGTCAAAAAACCGAGCGGGTTGCCTTAATATCTCACAGATCATCTGCTTGTTCTTCGAGTCTTGGTACGGTTTACCTAAGAGTCAGCGACGTTCACGTTCAAGAGGCTGTGGATCATCTTTCGGCCCTGCAGAAGATTCATAGTTAGTAATTTCTGGGGTTCTAGGGTTTTTCGGGCCCACAAAAACTCGCTCCCTGGCTGAATATTTCTCTGAGAATGGAGGCTTTAGTATCAAAACCGAGTTATGGGGATGTGCAATCGCACTATAGTGACCGACCATTCGCCAGGAAGGACCGTACCGCTTGAGATTGTCAGTTGAGATGCTTTGCAGACCATTTCAGACGAACTCAAGACCCTGGGACTGCTGTGTTGAGATGGTGCGAGGGAATATGTAGAGAAGAATTCATGTTACTTAATTGGTTAAGAAAATAGCATTTTGATTGTGGGTTGATGCTGCACAGGTATGTTTTAATTTTGGGGTATTGAGCGGACATCTTCCCAAAGCATTCATTCCAACTGGATTGATAGGTACGAGGAACTATGTAGAGAAGGATTGAATTTGGTGGGTTGTTTGGTATGGAGTTAGTCTAACTGGTGATAATCGCATTGACACTTTAAATGTTTAAGGATAAAGTTGCTGGTATGTAGATATTGACTGTCTTCTAAGTTTTCCTTGAAATTTTGAAGCGAAAAGTGCCTACTCAGCTTCCACGAAGCCTTGTCTTCGAGTTCAAAACATATTTCTAATTCACCATTTTCTCAGGCGTATGCTCCTGCCGCGGCTGTTAGCAATCTACGATTGGGGTTTGACTAACCGATTTCTTGTGACAGACTGCAGCATTCGAGATTCTATGACGCACGCAGAATTCCTAGAGCTTGGCAGCCCTTGGCGCATACTCATTAAAAAGCTGCACCAAATGCTTTGTCGACGCTGCCTCTAAATGGCCTTCATGCACAACAGAAAGATCATATTTCCTCGCAATCAGA